>Ga0315273_10007369_pt1 | contig 13783 bp, 15 predicted proteins | sample YL17G02_0_MG_FD_205753 | JGI IMG/M metagenome (GOLD analysis project Ga0315273, IMG submission 205753) | Sediment microbial communities from Yellowstone Lake, YNP, Wyoming, USA - YL17G02_0 | ecosystem: Environmental > Aquatic > Freshwater > Lake > Sediment | place: USA: Wyoming | collected... | reverse complement strand
TCTCCGCGGCTCCGCCTTCGTCGTGGTCGTGGCCCTGGTGATGCTTCGATCGCCGACGATTTTCGAGCCGGTCAACGGGCCTACCCGCCTGTGACCTCGGAAAAGACGAAGCCTTCGGTCGGTCTAGGGCATTCGAATTCGGACGTGAAGCAAGCTCAGTTTTCGATGATCACTTCGACCCGCCGGTTCTTCGCGCGGCCGGCGGGATTGTCGCTTCCGTCGGAGTTCCTGTTCGGAGCAATCGGATACTTCTTGCCGAATCCACGGATGTGAAGCCGGCTCGCGCTGACGCCATCGCTCTCGAGCCCATTGCTCACGGCATCCGCTCGATGCTGTGACAGTCGAAGATTGTACTCGTCGCTGCCGATGGAATCCGTGTGGCCCTCGATCGACACTTGACGACCCTGCACACGCGGCCCGTCTAGCACTTCGGCGATGTCCCGCACCTTGGCGCGGGCATCGCCCGTCAACGAGTGCCTGTTGAACTCGAACAGCACGTCGGGAAGGTTCACGACGACACCGCGATTCGTCTCATGCACTTCCAGGTTCTTCCTCTTGAGCTCTTCGATCAGCGCGCGGTTCTTCGCGATCTCCTGTTCGCGCGCGTCGAGCTTCTGATCCCCCGCCTGGATTTGGTCGCCGACCACGGCACCGCCGAGGCCGCCGAGGGCACCGCCGATCGCCGCGCCCGCCGCCGTGTTCCCGGTCGCGTGGCCGATGATCGCGCCGGCTCCCGCACCGAGCGCCGCGCCACCGAGAGCGCCCACCTCACGCTTCGACGGCGGACCGGAGCACGAGACCATCAGGAGCGCGCCTGCGGCCAACGCCACGGGCACACGAATCATCGGTCTCATCAACTCCCTCCCTCATTTGTTCGGATGAAGGACGAACTCAGTAGCGCTCGTAGTCGCTATCGTTGCTCTGGTTCTGGTTCTGCTGCCGCTTCAGCTGCTCGATCTCCTGGCGCTGTTTGCGAAGCTCTTCGTCTTGGGACTCGGATTTCTGATCTTGGGCCTGCAACTGATCGCCGACAACGGCCCCGGTAAGCGCACCAAGCGCGCCGCCGATCGCGGCGCCGCCCGCGGTATGCCCGGTGGCGTGGCCGATCAGAGCGCCCGCGCCCGCACCCAAAGCGCCGCCCCCGAGGGCTCCGGTCTCACGCTTCGACAGGCTACCAGAGGCGCAACCCGCAATGAGCGGCACACAAAAAAGCGCCGCCATAGCTAGATTTTTCCGCATGTTACTTTCCTCCCCTAAATCTTTCAACACGTTAGGCAGGTTAATGTCGCGCACACGCCGGAGTCAAGGCGGCGGCCCGTTCGACGCCTTGAAGCGCGCGCGTTTCGCGTCCGAGCGCGTGAGGAACAATGAGTGCAGGATGACGGCCCCGACGGCAATCGTGATGCTCGAATCCGCGACGTTGAACGCGGGCCAGTGATGCGAGCGCCAGTGGACGTCGATGAAATCCGTCACCTCGCCATAGGTCAGCCGGTCGATCAGATTGCCGACGGCGCCGCCGAGGACTCCACCGAGCGCAATCCGCATCAGGCGATCCTCTGCGGGAAGTCGGCTGATCACGTAGAACAGCACGCCGATCGCCGTGACGGTGATGGCGATGAAGAACGGCCCGCGGAACCACGCCGGGGCGTCGGCGAGGAAGCTGAATGCCGCACCAGGATTGCGGGCATGCACGATGTTTAGGAAGCCATCGAGAATCGGAATCGATTCCCGGACGTGCACGCGGTCCCGGATCACGCGCTTCGTCACCTGATCGAGCACGATGACGGCCAGACCGACGGCGATCGGGCCGACAAAACGACCGCGCAGCATCTCGTTCTGCCCCGACTCAGCCGACATGCACAACCGCGCTCACGCAAGGGGCGCAGATCGTCGGGTGCCTGTCGTCAGTGCCCACCGAGGTGCGGTAGTTCCAGCAGCGCGCGCACTTCTGTCCCGCCGCGCGCTCGATGGCGATTCGCAGCCCCGGAACGATCGGGCTTTCGGCATCGGCGCCGAGATCGTCCGCCCGCTCGACTTGGGAGACGATGAGCAGTGTCGGCAACTCCGACAAGCGACTGCCGAGAAGTGTGCCGAGTTCCCCGTCCGTCGCGAAGGAGAGGCGTACGCAGGCGTCGAGGGAATGGCCGATGCGACCCCCCTGCCGCGCATCCTCGAGCGCCTTGGTAACGCCGTCGCGAACCGCCAGCAGCCGCTCCCAGGTCGCGAGGAGTGGGGCGTCTGTCACTTCGGGGCCGGCCGACGGAAAATCCGCGAGAAAGACGCTCTCTCGCTTGGCGGTCGCCGCAGGCACGTAGCCCCATACCTCCTCGGCGGTGAACGAAAGGATCGGTGCCATGAGTCGCACGAGCACATCGAGGATCTGCCAAAGCGCAGTCTGCGCCGAGCGGCGCGGCGCGCCGTCGGCGCGCGAGCAGTAGAGTCGATCCTTGGCGATGTCGAGGTAGAGCGCGCTCAGGTCCACACTGCAGAAGTTGTTGAGCGCATGGTAGACAACGTGAAACTCGTAATCGAAATACGCGCTCCGGCAGCGTTCGACGAGCGCCCGGGTTCGCGCCAGGATCCAGTGGTCGAGCTCGCGGAGCGCGTCCGGTCCGACCGCGTCGCGCGCCGGATCGAAGTCGTAGAGATTGGCGATCAGGAACCGCGCGGTATTGCGGATCCGGCGAAACGACTCGATCAGCCGGCCGACGATCTCCTTGGAGATCCTGACGTCGTCCCGGTAGTCCTCGGCCGCCACCCAGAGCCGCAGGATCTCGGCTCCGTGGCTTTCGACGATGTCCTGGGGCGAAAGCCCGGTGCCCGCCGACTTGGACATCTTCCGACCCTCGGCATCGACGGTGAAGCCATGCGTGAGCACGGCTTCGTAGGGGGCGCGGTCGCGCGTCGCAACCGACGTCAACAGCGAGGTATGAAACCAGCCGCGGTGCTGATCGCTGCCTTCGAGATAGAGGTCGGCGGGCGAGCGCAGCTCGGGGCGTTGCTCGAGCACGGCCGCGTGGCTCATGCCGGAGTCGAACCAGACGTCGAGGATGTCCTGCTCCTTGCGAAACTCTCGGTTGCCGCACTTTCCGCAGCGCGTCCCGGCAGGTAGCAGCTCCTTCGCCGAGCGCTCGAACCACGCATCCGCTCCCTCGCGCTCGAAGAGATCGGCGACGTGGTCGGCTATCAGGCGCGTGGCCGATGCTTCGCCGCAACCCGCGCAGAAGAAGGCGACGATCGGCACGCCCCAGTTTCGTTGCCGCGAGATGCACCAGTCCGGACGGGACTCCATCATGCCTCGGATGCGCTCCCGGCCCCACGCGGGGATCCAGCGCACCCGATCGATCTCCTCGAGCACGCGGCGCCGGAGCCCATTCTTCTCCATCGCCACGAACCATTGGTCCGTGGCGCGGAAGATCACGGGATTCTTGCACCGCCAGCAATGCGGATAGCTGTGCACGAGCTGCTCGGCCTTGAGGAGTCGCCCCGACTCCCGCAGACGTGCGACGATGCCCGCATCGGCGTCGAACACCCGCTCACCCGCATACTCCTCGACGTCGGAAGTGAAACGGCCCTCAGAATCCACGGGCGCATAGACGTCGAGCCCATAGCGCAGCCCGACCTCGTAGTCTTCCTGACCGTGTCCAGGCGCGGTATGAACGCAACCCGTTCCCGCTTCGAGCGTAACGTGGTCACCCAGAATGACGGGCGATTCACGATCGATCCACGGATGGCGGGCCCGCGCGTTCTCGAGCGCGGCGCCGGAAAACTCGGCGAGGACCCGCGCACCGACCTCGCCGATGGCCTTGAGGAACGGCTCGAGTCGCCCGCGCGCGACCACCAGCGCACGGGATCCCGCGTCGACGACCACGTACTCGAGGCGGGGATGTACCGCGATCGCGAGATTCGCCGGCAGCGTCCATGGCGTCGTCGTCCAGATCACGATCTCGGGGTTGCGGTCGGCGAACGGCTGGAGCGGCAACGGGAGCGGGGATACTAGCGCAAAGGCCACGTAGATCGAGGCTGACGAGATGTCCTCGTATTCCACCTCCGCTTCCGCGAGCGCGGTCGCGCAAGAGGCGCACCACAGGACCGGCTTACGACCGCGATAGACCGCGCCGCTCTCGAGGAGCTTGCCGAACTCGCGCACCTCGATGGCCTCGTAGCGGGCATCCATGGTCAGGTACGGATTTTGCCAGTCACCGATGATGCCGAGGCGACGGAATTCCTCCCGCTGGATGGCGACGTAGCGGCTGGCATACTCGCGGCAAAGCTTGCGGAACTCGACCTTCGAAACGTCGCCTTTGCGGCCGAGCGTCTTCTCCATCGCCAACTCGATCGGCAGGCCGTGGCAATCCCAACCCGGGACGTAGGGAGCTCGCGAGCCCGCCATCACTCGGAACTTGACGATGATGTCCTTCAGGATCTTGTTCAGCGCGTGACCGAGATGGATGTTACCGTTCGCGTAGGGCGGACCATCGTGCAGAACGAATACCCCCTTCGCCTGCTCGCGAGCGGCTTGCAGCTTCCCGTAGAGATCGATCTCCTGCCAGCGCCGGATGGTTTCCGGCTCCCGCTTCGGAAGGTTTCCCCGCATCGGGAAGTCGGTCTTGGGAAGATTCAGCGTGCTCTTGTAATTGATCGAACTCTCGGCGGCGGTCGGCACGGTCTCCCGGACATAGCAACAGGCCCCTGCCAATTCAATTTGAGCTCCTCCGCGCCGTGCGCTTTATCTTCGCAAGCGATTCTGGCAGACAAGGACGTCCCATGGCCAAGCGCATGATGACGCGCTTCGATCGCGGCGCTTTTCCGACCTACGAGACGGTAGAGGAACACGGCTACCCGCAGCCGTGCACGATGGGTCAGCCCTGGGTGAACCCCGATACCCAGAAGACGATCCGCAAGCGCGGCGGCCGCAGAACCGACGCCTACGGCCGGCCACTCGAAGCATCCCCTACGACGACGGCTCCATGATCTCGTTCACCACGCGGGTAGTTCCTCGCGCCGGTCTTCGTGTTCACGAAGCTTCCGTCGCCCGACTCTCAATCCTTGAGCAGCGCGTGGAGCGCCGCCTCGATCTCCGCATGCTCGAAGCGAAAGCCGCGCTCGGAGAGCCGCTTCGGAACGGCGCGGGTTCCGCTGAGTAGTAGCTCGTCCGCCATCTCGCCGAGAGCGAGACGCAGCGCGAAGGCGGGAACGGGCAGGACGGCGGGACGGCCGAGGACGCGAGCCAGCGCCTGCGTGAATTCGCCGTTGCGCACGGGATGCGGCGCGACCGCATTCACCGCCCCTGCGAGCGCGTCGTCGAAGAGCACCTGCTCGACGATTCTCACGAGATCGTCGAGCGTGATCCAGCTGATCCACTGGCGACCGTCACCGACTCGGCCGCCGAGGCCGAGCCGAAAGACCGGCAGCATCTTACGAAGCGCTCCACCTTGTGCGCTGAGCACCAGCCCGATCCGCAAGTTGGCCACACGAATGCCGCGCTTCACGGCCGGCTCACAGGCGGATTCCCAATCCCGACAGACCTCGGCGAGAAAGCCCCGACCGGGCGGGTCCGCTTCAGTCTGCTTGGCGTCGCCGCGGTCTCCATAGAAGCCGATCGCCGAGGCGCAGGCGATCACTCGCGGCGGCCGCTCCAGCCGGGCGAGCCCTTCGGCGAGGAGCCGGGTCCCGGCGACGCGGCTCTCCCGGATCGCCGCTTTCCGCTCCTCGTTCCAACGCCCGGAGAAGACGCTCTCGCCGGCGAGATGAACGATCGCGTCGGCGCCTGCGGCCGCCGCCGAATCGAAGCGGCCCGTCTTGGGATCCCAGAGCACGCCATCACCCCCCCCACGCACCAGCTGCTCGACGGCATCGCCGCGCTCTCGGAGTCGGCGGCAGACGGCACTGCCGACGAACCCGGACGCGCCGGAGACCAGAACGCGCATCCGGATTCCCTACACGCTTCGAACCCGTGTCGCAATTTGACAAGCGAAAGCCGCCGCTCTCATGATTCTAGGCAGATGAGCCCGGCGAAACGACGTCGGCCGCGAGAGCTCAGCGGGCTGTTCGGTCCGGCGAGCACCACCTGGCGGATCAACCGGCGACACGGCGCGCGAGATCGCCGCGGGCATTCTTCATTCTCCGATCCGCTACGTGCCCGCGACGCTGTTCGACCCCGCTGAACCGGGTGACCGTCGACCTGTTGCCGCCGAGGATTCGCGAGGAGCACGGCCTCGACCGGAGCCCCGCGCGCGAGATCCTGTTCGGGGCCTCGGCCTTGGCCTCGAAAAATGTGCTGCCGTTGCTACCCGACCTCCTCCGTTCGATGCTATCCGCGCGGGTCGGCAGCGACGTGTGCTAGTTTCGCCTGAGAGCGGATGAAGATCGATCTGAAGCAGGGCTTTCTCGATCAGCTCAAAGGTGAGTATCTTCGCGCGCTCGGTCCTGAAGAACGCGCGGTGATCGAGGTCTCGACCGGTGAGATGGGCAACAAGCCCGACGCAGTCAAGCTCGGCTGGTTGAAGATGCGAACCGGCGAGGCGTGGACGAAGCAGCGCTACCAGCGCGCGCTGAAGAACGTTCTTGATAAGCTCGCGAAGATGGTCAGCGGCGCCTAGCCGCGACCGATACTAGGCGACGCGCGAGAGAGCCGGCTCCGGACCGGGCAGGTAGCCCTTCCCCGCCGCCGCGAAGCTCTGGCGCACCAGCTCGGCGCGCTCGCGGGCCTCACGATCGCTCGATGCATGGACGACCGCCAGGGTTTCCATCACGAAGGTCAGTCGCTCGGCTGCGCGGACACTCGCAAAGATCGAGCCGCGCGGGTGCTTGAGAACGTATCGGGTATGCGTCGTCATTGGGTTCGTCCTTCCTGGCCCTCGAGTAAATCCCATCTTGATAGCAGTTCGACACCGCAGGCGCAACGGCGTAATTCCGTCGAACGAAGTCACGTTTGACGGAGCAGCTACCCACCTGGTAACTCCGAGGCCACCGACCGTTCCCTCCTGGATGACCTTCTGAGACCGGACTCCCTTATGCGGCGCGTTGTCGACTGGCTGTTCACGGTACCGTTCCTGATCACCTTCGGGCTCGTGCTCGGCCTGTTCGATCCGCTCCAGCGCATCGCACGACTGTTCGGACCTCGGCCGCACGAGATCGTCGTCGGATTGCTGCAGAAGTCGCTGCTCGGCGCCTTTCGCCTGTGTGGCACCCGCCTCGAGGTCGATCGCTCGGCCGAGGTCAAGCCCTGGACGCCCTACCTGATCGTCTCCAACCATCAGAGCCTATTCGACGTGCCGATCTTCGGAGCGCTTCTTTTCTCAAACTTTCCCAAGTACGTTGCCAAACGCGAGCTCGCTCGCTGGATTCCGAGCATCTCCTACAATCTCCGACGCGGCGGCAATGCGGTCATCGATCGCACCGATGCCGACCAGGCGCTGGCGGCAATCCGCGGGCTCGGGCAACAGGTCGAGCAGCGCGGTGTCTCGGCGGTGATCTTTCCCGAAGGAACTCGCGCGCGGCGGGGCGAGCTCGGCGTCTTCAAGCCGCGCGGCACGCTCGAGCTGCTGCGCGCGGCGCCGCAGGCCGCGGTGCTTCCTGTGGTCATCGACGGGTCGTGGCGGCTGCTGCGTCACAACCTGATGCCGGTGCCCTTCGGGGTGCGCGTGCGAGTGTCGATCGCCGAGCCGATCCAGCGCCGTCCGGGAGACGACGGCGAAAGCCTCCTCCACCAAGTCGAAGGACAGATTCGCGCGACACTCGACCACTGGCGACGTCAGCGAGCCGAGGGCCGGCGCATGACGAATTGACGTCGTGACGACCACGGCACCAGAGGAAAGCGGCTGGCAACTGCGCCGCGAAGCGGTCTCGCGCCAGATCAACGGTGCGGCGGCCGGCTTGTTTCACACGGTGGGGCGAGGCGCGAACCCTGCCTCGTCGTTCTACGGCGTTGGGTGAACGGGACCACCGCGAAGCGGCACTAGGGACGGGGGATTGCGGTGTGGGTTCGGAGTGGGCTCCTGCGCAGCAGCTGCGTCCATCGACGCGAACGCTCTAATGCCGAACGGGCGAGCGCCGGCCCTGAACTCTCGCGATCACCCCTTTGCCGGCGGAGACCCGACTCGGCGGAACCGACTTCGCCCCCCTGACGACTACCGGCTCGTCGAAACCTTCGTCGATCAGCTTCGCCTGACAGTGGCGGTAACGTAGGCACACGCTCTCCAAGAAACCCTTAGGATCGTCCGTCCAGAGGCAGGAAATACGGCAAGACTTGCACGACACTCGACACAGCATGGAGCGCCTCCGGGCAGAGAGGGGCCGGCGAGCAAGCGTGAGGTCTACTCCACTCTCCCCATACCGTCAATGAAGTTTATCAGACATGGGAATCCCACGTGGGCGGCGTGTCGTAGTCGGCGCGACTGCTCCGGGAAGGCTTCCCGCGAATGCGGCTAGGGAAATTGCTCCGCGGCTAGGGCTTGCGCGGATGACGCGATGCGAACGAGCCATACGCAGGGAGCCTTTCTCCCATTGGTTTCGCCAGCGGTATCCGGTATCAGTCGGCGATCGGTGGCCCGCCGCAGCGCCCCACGGGAGAACAGTCGGTCATGGATCTTGCAATCACCAAGGAAGAAGCCGCGTTCCAACGCGAGGTGCGTCACTGGCTGAAGGTCAACCTCCCGCGACGCGAACGAAATGCCGAGCCGGCCGAGTTCGGCGACCCGAAACGAATCGCCGCGCTCAAGGCCTGGCAGCGCAAGCTCTGCGCGTCAGGCTACCTGGCGATCGGCTGGCCGAAACAGTATGGCGGCCGAGCCGAGCCGAACGGCGATCGCCGAAAACTGTTGATGCAACAGACGATCGTCAACGAGGAGATGGTCAAGGCGCACGCGCCGAGCGTCATCGGCATGATGGGCGTGCAGATGGTCGGCCCGACCCTCATGCAGTTCGGCACCGAAGAGCAGAAGCGGAGATTTCTGCCGACGATCCTCTCTGCGGACGAGATCTGGTGCCAGGGGTATTCCGAGCCGGGGTCGGGCTCGGATCTCGCCTCGCTGAAAACTCGCGCCGAGCTCGTCGGCGACTTCTTCGTGATCAACGGCCAGAAGGTTTGGACATCGAACGCGCAATTCGCCGATTGGATGTTCTGCCTGGTGCGTACCGATCCAAACGCTCCGAAGCACAAGGGCATCTCGTACGTGCTGATCGACATGAAGAGCCCCGGGATCACGATCCGACCGCTCGTGCAAATGACAGGGGACAAGGGCTTCAACGAGGTCTTCTTCGAAGACGTCAAGGTACCGAGACAGAATCTCGTCGGCGAGCTGAATCAGGGTTGGCAGGTCGCCAATGCCACGCTTTCGCACGAACGCAACATGCTCGGCTCGACGATCCGGACGCAACAGATGTTCGACGGTCTGCTGCACCTCGCCCGGACGCGCAAGCGCGGCGGCAAGCCGGCGAGCGCCGATCCGCTGCTGCGGCAGAGACTCGCGGCTCTCGCGATTCGCGTCGAATCGATGAAATATCACTCGTACCGGCAGCTCACCGATCTCTTGCGGGGACGGTCGCCCGGCATCGCGGCGTCGGTGAACAAGCTTGTATCCACCGAGCTGAATCACGCGATCTGCACGCTCGCACTCGAGGTGATGGGCGACTACGGCGTGCTCGATCGCAAGTCCAAGCACGTCGTCGACCGTGGCATCTGGCCCTACGAGTTCATGTTCACGCTCGGCTTGATCATCGGCGGCGGCACCTCTCAGATCCAGAAGAACATTATCTCGGAGCGCGGCCTCGGCATGCCGAAGGGGAGTTGAGAGAAGTGGACTTCGGCTTATCGGAGGATCAGGAACTGCTTCAGCAAAGCGCCCGCGAGTTCCTGACGCGGGAGTGCCCGCCCACCGTCGTCCGCCAAGCGGCCGAGAGTCCGCACGGACTCTCCGAGGGCCTCGAACGAAAGATCACGGAGATGGGTTGGCCGGGGCTTCTCGTTCCCGAATCTGAGGGCGGGCTCGGCCTCGGCGTGCTCGACATGGCGATTCTCCTCTGCGAGTTCGGACGCTCGGCCGTACCTGGGCCGTTCCTCTTTTCGGCGCTCCTCGCCACCGCGGCGATCGTGAAGGCCGGGGATCGAGCCCAAAAGAAGGCTCTTTTACCGAAGCTCGTGGCCGGTGAATCGACCGCGACGCTCGCGCTTCTCGAAGAAGACGACCGCATCGGGCCCGCGGGAATCCACTGTCGCGCGCGGCGCTCAGGGTCGGGCTATCGGTTGAGCGGCAAGAAGCTTTTCGTCCCCTATGCGGAGAATGCCGACGTGCTCCTCACCGCTTGCCGGACCGCAGGGAGCGAGGGAGCGGCTGGTGTCACTCTCTTCCTCGTCGATCGGCACGCGCCGGGGCTCACGGTGCGCCCGCTCGAGACCATCGATCGGACGCGGCGGGTCTCCGAGGTCCAGCTTCGCAACGTCGAAGTGGAGCGCGACCACGTCCTCGGACGCGTCGGCGCGGGCTGGGGCACGCTCGAGGCCGTGCTCGATCTCGGCGCCGTCGGCCTGGCGGCCGACGCACTCGGCGGCTCGGAGCGAGTGTTGGAGATGGCCGTGGAGTACTCGAAGACACGCGAGCAGTTCGGGCGGCCGATCGGCTCATTTCAGGCGATCAAGCACATGGCCGCTGAGATGGCGGCGGACATCGAGCCCGCTCGCTCGCTCTTGTGGTACGCCGCTCATGCTCAAGATGCCCTGCCGCGCGCCGCGAGCCGCGCCGCATCGATGGCGAAAGCCTCGCTCTGCGAAATCTATTCTCGGTCGTCGAATCACGCGGTGCAGATGCACGGCGGTATCGGCTTCACGTGGGAGCACGATCTGCATTTCTGGTTCAAGCGCGCCAAATGGAACGAGCTCGCCTTCGGCGATCCATCGTTTCATCGCGCGCGCGTAGCCGATCTCAGCGGTTTCTAGGGCGAGGAGGTTCCTCCGCTCGGCGGATTCGTGCCAGACTGACGCGGGTGCGGCCATCCGCTCACAGACTCGCATTCGCGCGCGCACTGATGGCGATCGCGCTGCTCGCTTCAACGATCGCTGCCGACGAGCCTCGCTCAACTGGGTGGACGGCCCTCGCTCCAGGACTGTGGTACCGGCCTTGGAGCATTAAGACCGCCGACCAGGGCACGTCGCTCGCCGGACACGTGTTTCGGGCCGATCCCCGCATCGTTCACATGACGGTCGTCGACGCGCGTCGGCCGGACCGTGCCGTCGCCCGCGTCGCGACGATGCGCACCGAATCCCAAGCGTACGTGGTGGTCAATGGCGGCTTTTTCGACGAGAAGGCACATCCGCTCGGCCTCGTCGTCGGCGACGGAAAAGAGACGAGTCCGCTTCGCAAGGTGGACCAGGGCCTGTTCCTGATCTCGATGGGCACGCCAGTCATCCAGCACGCGCGGGAGCCCCTCCCCGCTGTGGTCGAGACGGCGCTGCAGTCCGGTCCTCGGCTGGTGGTCAACGGCAGGGCCCTCCAGCTGAAGCCGCAGGTCTCGCGTCGCACCTCGATCTGCATACCGGGCGATGGGACGGTGATGATCGTCGTCTTCGCGGCTCCGATCTCGCTCTCCGATCTCGCGGAGAATCTCGCCCGCCCTCCCGTGGACGGGGGCCTCGGCTGCTGGGGCGCCCTCAATCTCGACGGCGGACCGAGCACGCAGCTGAGCGTATTCACTCCGGGGCTCCGCCTGGAGGTCGAGGGAGGATGGGGTGTTCCGAACGGCCTGGCGATCTTGCCGAAGTCAGCAGCACCCACAGGGCCGCCGCCGTGACGAGCCAGGCGAACCAGTCGCCGAATCGCGTGTAGAAGGTATCGAGACGCAGCCGGCGCACTTCCGCCACCGTCGCGACGGCCTGGAACACTGGCAGCCGCAGCAGCACTCGTCCTGCCGGATCGATCACGTCGGTGACGCCCGTATTTGTGACGCGGATGAGAAAGCGTCGATTCTCGACCGCCCGCCACAGCGCCAGCGCCTCGTGCTGGAAGGGCGCCATCGTGTCTCCGAACCAGGCGTCGTTGGCGACGGCGAAGAGAATTTCCGCCGCGCCCCGGCGAACTGCCTGCCGCGCGATCGGTGCGCGCAGGTCTTCGTAGCAGTTGAGCGGCGCGAAGCGCGCGAGGCCGGGAACGTCGAGCGGCACGACCGCGGTCGCAGCCTGAAAATCGCCGGTCTGTGGGCTCAGCCGTTTCAGCCATGGCAAAACCGAGCCGAACGGCATGTATTCCCCGAATGGCATGAGAATCTGTTTATCGGACAAACCGAGCACGCGACCCTCGGCATCGAACAGGATGACGCTGTTGAAGTATTTCGGGCGATCCGGCTCACCTTCGTAGGTGAGCGCTCCGGTCAAGAGCGGCCAGCGGAGCCCCAGAATCTGGCGCCCCGAAGCCGAGAGCATGCGCAGCGTCCGTGGCAGAGGCTCGGTGATCACGCTCTCGGGCCAGATCATCACGTCGGGCACGGGAGAGAGCTCCTGCGACAACCGTTTGTAGGTTTCGAGGTTGGTCTCGAAGTAGCGAACGTTCTGCTTCTCCTCGGTCGTGAGGTTGCCCTGCACGATGCCGAGACGGATCGCCGGAGCCGTCGCCATCGCGTGATCGATTGCGGGCAGCCGTACGAGTCCGTACGCCGCAACGCCGAGCGTCGCCGCGCTCGAAAGCAGCAACGCCGAGCGCGCCGAGCGCGCGCCGCCTTCGATTGCCGAGGCGAACGCGGCGCTCACCCAAACCATTGCGAAGCTGAGGCCGAACGGGCCGGTGAGATCGCCGATCTGTAACAGCAGCGGAACGCGCAGCTGCGAGTTGGCGATCCGCCAGGGAAAGAGGTTCGGGAAGAAGAATTCGAGCGTGATCCAAAAGAGCGCGGGATATATCGCGGCCGCGCCGCGCGGGGCCCTACGGACGGCAAGCGCGAAGAGCACGAACTCGAGCGAGCAGAAGAGCGACAACGCGACGTAGAAGACGGCGCTCAGCCAGAGCGGAAAGCCGCCGAAGACGTGGATGGTTTCCACCAGCCATCGGAAGGCGGGAACGTTGGTCGCAAGCCCGGCGATGAAACCGAGCGCTACCGCCTGGCCGAGCCGCAACGGACCCGAGAGCGCCAACAGAATCGGCACGAACGCGGTCCAGGCGATCGGCCACAATGAGAAATCGAGAAAGCTCGCCGCGATAGCAAGGCCGCCGACCAATGCCAGCGCGCTGCGCACGACGAAGCCTCGCGGCGCGGGCGACGTGGCGTCGATCGAGAGAGCCGGCGAGGGTGCCAGCTCAACCAAGTGGGGGCAGCTTCGAGGGGGCGGGTTGGAACAATCCGGAGATTCTCGTTCAAACGTCGTCGAGACGCCATGCCCCACTATTCTCGATCGACGCGACCGGCTGCCAGCCCTGTAGCGACCGGATGAGGCCGCCATAGATGACGAACGCTTGTCCGTCGATGTGGACGGCCCGCTCGCTGGCTAGGAACGTCACCAGCGGCGACACGCTTTCGGACTCGAGCTCCCGCATCGCCTCGTCGCCGAAGCCGGCGAACAGCGTCTCCGTCGTTCGCGTCACGGCGCGGGGCGCGATCGCGTGCGGGCGACCGAGACCGCGGCCCGCGCCGGTCACCATCGCAACCTTGCCGTCGAGAATGCCCACGTTCGCTCTCCCTCTCCGAGTTTTCTCGATGCCGCGAGAACGCCGCTTCCTTAGCCTACGCCCGTTTCCTTGCCAATCCGCCATACCAGCAGCACGCCTCCGAGGGCCGCCGCCATGAGCAGAAGGACGAG
>Ga0315273_10007368_pt1 | contig 13784 bp, 10 predicted proteins | sample YL17G02_0_MG_FD_205753 | JGI IMG/M metagenome (GOLD analysis project Ga0315273, IMG submission 205753) | Sediment microbial communities from Yellowstone Lake, YNP, Wyoming, USA - YL17G02_0 | ecosystem: Environmental > Aquatic > Freshwater > Lake > Sediment | place: USA: Wyoming | collected... | reverse complement strand
TGGGCGCGCGCGCGACCGCATGCCACGTGCGGAAACGATGTCTCAAGTTTCGCCAGGCGCGGTCGGAGTTGACGTCGGTCGTGTTCTGCGAAAGCATGCAGCCGATAAGGCCGTCAAGGATTGGCTCTTCGCCGTCCCGTTCGGGAACCCCGTACAGGCCCTCGAGGGCCGCGCACACGCGCGCGACTTTCTGCCTTGCGCGGCTGCCGGCTTTGAACGTGTGTTTCATGCCGCCTACACGAGCCCCATTCTCTTGCGCAGCGCCCATTCAAGCGTGAGAAGTCCGACTATCGCGGCGACGTACCACCATGACGACCAGAGCTCGATGCGCTGGAGTTTCACGTATTGCGTCTCTCTCGCGCGCTTGAGTATGTCGTCCAGGACCCGGCCCGCGTCATCCGCCGTCGCATATCCGCCGCCCGTCGCCCTCGACACCGCCTCAAGCGTCCCGGGCCGCGCCACGAGCGTCGCAAGCTCAGCGTCGGCCGCCGCGGCCACAAACGCGCTCGAGGCCTCGGCGATCACCTTGCCGTCTCTTGCCGCGCGGACCTTCACCGAATAATCGCCGGCGGCTGCCGCCCTGAAATCCGTCTTGTATTTGCCGCCCTCGGACCAGAAGGCCTTCGACCATGTCTTGTCGCCCGAAACGATCTCCGCCGTGAGCGCCGCGTCCGTCAGCCCATTGAGCTCGCCGTCCAGGACCTGCGCCTCCATTTCGACGGATCTCCCGACCTCGATCTCGTGCCTCGCCAGCGCCAGTTGCACGGTGATGCCGCCGCGCTCTTCGCGCTTTGCCAGCCAGAAGACAAGCTTACGCCAGAAACGCTTGTGTATTTCCGCCGCCGCGTCCCTTTTGGCCGTGCCCGAAAGCCCCGCGCCCGTCGCCCACTGCCACGTCCCTTCGTACGTAACCGCCGCGGCGCGCCCCCTGCCGTAATCCATCACCGCAACGACCGGCGCCGCCGGCCGCGTTCCATCCGCCGAAACCGCCCCCGATGTCTCGTCAAGCCTTGCCGGCAGCCCCTCGAGAAGCACCGACGCCCCCGGCTTCGCCGCGCCGACGCGGTTAACCGCGAGCACGGGGGGGAGCTCTTCCCAAATCGCAGTCGACCCGCCGGGGCCGAGCGCGAGCATCTCGCCATACGGGCCTCCCGTGCGCGCGCTCACCCGATACAGGCCGTTGTCGACCGTCTCGCCGCGGCCCACCTGGAACGGGACGCATTCGGCCAGCGCCGTTTCTCCCCACCCCCCCGCGCCGAACGCATTTGCCCCACCGAGAAAGAGTATGCCCCTTCCGGCCAGGACCGCCCCGGCGGCCTTCGATAACGATGCGTCCGGAATCGCCTTCGCCGGGAGGTCGCCGATCACAAGAACGTCCCAATCCTCCGCGAGGGCCGCCGCGATCGCCGCGTCATCGGCCGCCTTCGGAACAACGAGGCGCATGTCCACGTCCCGTGCGGACTCGACGGCCATCCTGACGAACTTGGCCTCCCACCTGAAAGTGCCTTCGAGATACAGGATCCTCGTGCGCCCCTTCTTCACGTCGATGTAGGTCGCCACGGAGTTGTTCGCGGCCAGTATTTCGTCGGCGAGCGGCTCCGCCTTCGCCTCGATGCGCGCCGGCCCCTCGTCTTCCGGCTTGAACGTGAACCGTGCCTCGAGGAGCGCCTCTCGCGTCGGGACCTTGATCTCCTTTGTGTCCATCTCCTTGCCGTCAAGGAGGAAATGAACGGCGAACGACCGGCCTTCAAGACCCGCCGCCGTAAACGTGGCCACCACCGTAACGTCGGAACCGGCAAACGCGTCCGGCGGCGCGTAGATTCCCGTCGCCGCCACGTCCCGCGTCGATGCGGTGGCGCTGTCCCTGCCCACGCCGATCGCGTAAATCGCCGCGCCTCCGGGGGCCGCCGAGTCGATCGGGTCTGTTCCGGCGTTGGATAGGCCGTCGGAAATGACGAGGATCACCTCGGGGGCGGGAGCGCTCCGCGAGGCTTCCTGCAGGGCGTCGCCGAGCGCGGTGACGGGGCCGTCCGGCGACAGGCCGAAAAGCGGCTTCGCCAGCGGCTCCTTCGGCCGCGTAGCGAGCGGCGCGAGCGTTACCGCGAACGAATAGCCCGCGACGTCGTACGCGTCGCATACGCGCTCCCACGCGTCTCCGGACGCGTCAAAGACAGCCGCCGCGCGCGCGAGGCGCGAGCACCCGGCCCCAGGCGCGCCGCACTCTTCGTCACCGATCGACATGCTCTTCGACGCGTCGATGAGAAACGCCAGGCGCGCCTTTCGCGACACGGTCTCGCGGCCTTCCATCGCCGGCCGCCACAGGACAAGCATCACCAGAGTCAGCGCCGCAAAACGCAACGAAAGAAGCCCCGCCTTGGCCGTTGAGCTGATCGGACGCGTCGTCTGCCGGTACGCCGCGACGTGCGCGACGACGACCGCCGCGGCGAACGCCAGCACAAGGTACGCCGGCCAAAAGAGGTCAAACCCGAGGCTCACCAACGGTCTCCTTAGGGCTCATTTCACCCGCCCGCCTGCCTGTAAAAACGATTGGCAAGGAACTCCTCGAGCGCCAAAACCAATATCGCCGCCACGAGCACGAGATCAAACACCTCGCGCGCGCCGCGCGTCTTTGCCCACGCGCGCCTCAAGGGCCTGTCGGACAGTTCCTTCACGACGACCGACCCGCCTATCGCGTCGGTTATCTCCTTGGCGGCCACGCGTTCGGACGAGGATTCCGACGCGGCGATATTCGCGCTGAAACCGGCCTGCGCCGGCGAACCCGGCAGCTTCACGAGGTAGTTCCCCGGGAAAAACGGCCTGTACACGAACGACGCCGCGCCCGGGGCAATCGACACCTCGGCTGCCTTGCCTCCCAGCGGGGTGGCTATTTCAGCAGGCGTCGTCTGCGGCGACGGGCTTACCGCAAGCGACACTGCGGATCCGACCAAAAAGCCCGAGCCTGACGCCCCCGCCCCCCGCGCCGCCTTGTCCCCTGCGGCGTACCGGGCCATCTCGTTCACCAGCGGCACGAATGTCGCCCTGAGTGGCAGGTCGGACGCCTCGCGCGTCGGAGAAAATGCAAGAAGTACGCCGCGTCCGGCCCCGATCGGCGCCGCGAGAATAAGCGGATCGCCGTCCCACACCTGAGCCAGTATCACCGCCTTGCCCGGGCCGCTGGCGTCCCGGAGCCTGCGCCATTTCAGGAAGTGTGCGGCCGCGAGATTCCCATTCTGGCCCCCGGCGAACGCCGCAAGAAGCGGATGGTCAAACGCCACGGCCGACAGGCTCGCGCCCGCATCCACCGCGGGGCTCATCTTTGGCCCGAGCGTTACGCCGAAGTCGCGCGCGAGGAGCGCGTCGTAGTCTCTGCCGCCGGCTGACTCCCCGGCGAAAATGACGACGCCTCTGCCCGCTGACGCGAAGTCATCGATTGCGTGGCCGACCCCCGCCGGTATTTCGGGCACGTCCGCAAGGATGAGGACGTCCTGGCCCACGAGATCCGCGGCGCGGAAGGCCTGCCAATCCACGTATTCGACCGCCGCGAGCGTCGCGCCGCGAAGCGCCGCCGGCTCCAGCGCGTTTCGAAGGAAAAAGCCCGTATCGCCCGCCGCGCCCGCGTCCGGCCGCCCCACGACGAGGCACTTTATCGCCCGCGCGCTTGCCACGCTGAAATATCGCGTGTTGTCCGCACGAATGGGATCGTCGTCCGCAAGCGTCACCCACCCCTGTTCGGGCCTCTCCGGGGAAGCGGCAAGAACCGGCACATCGAACTCCAACCTGCACTTCGAGTTCGCGGGAAGCGCGACTATCGTTTCGGCGCGCTTGACGCCACCGAGGTACACCTCGACGAGCCGATTTGCCGCAAGCGTCCCGCTTGCCACCGTCGCGGAGAGTTTGATGTGCGGCGAAGGCGACGTCAGCCACTCAGGCGTCGTCTCGTCGATATGGAAGTTTTCGTTTGCGTCCGTTCCAGCGTCGACGACTATCGTAACCGCGCCTTCGGGCGGCTTCACCGCTACGAGGGCGCCCCAGGCATGCCTTGCGAGGTCGCTTATCACGTACACCTCGCCCGAGGACGCGTCCGCGCCGGAGGCCTTTTCCCGGCCGAGCATCGCATACGCGCGTCTCAAGCCCTGGGCGCAGTCGCCGCCATAGGCGGACGCCTCGAGGCCGTTGGCCGCTTCCGCGAGCGCCGCCCTGCTGAGCGTGAACTCGCGGTCGAGGCTCTCGCCCCTCGCGCCCAGGCCGGTCACGACGAGCGCCGCGCGGCTGCCGGGCGGGAGACCCGCAATTATCGCGTTCGCCGTCGCCTTGCCGGCGTCGAAATGCCGCCGCCCGGCCTCTTCATACGCCATGCTCAGCGAATTGTCGATGACGATGACCGCGTTAACGGGGGCAGTCCCGCGCCGAGCAAACGCCGCCCCGCGGTAGGCCGGACGCGCGAGCGCGGCTACGACCAGGAGCACCGCCAGCACCCGCAGGAGCAGTATCAGCGCGTGCCGCAGGCGAAGCCGGCTCTTATTAGCGGCGGACGCCGCGGCGAGAAACTGCATGGTCGAAAGCGCGTCCTGGCGCGCGCGCCGCTTGTGAAAAAGGTGGATAACAAGCGGCACGAGGGCCATCACCGCCGCCGCCAGAAGCGCGCTGTTCAGAAAGAAAACGGGCATTGAAACCGCCGTTTATATGAAGTTCTTCTTCCGGTTCAATAGAAAACTCGTCAGCGCCGCGTCAAACGCCACCGAAGTGTCGAGCTGCACGTAATCGATGCCGGCGGACATGCACCGGCCCCGAAGATCGTCGACGAACGTCGATATCGCGCCGAGGTAATCTGCGCGCGCGGAATCGGCATCGACCGTGATGTGCGCGCCGGTCTCGGGCTCGACGAACCTCATCGGCCCCTCGAACGGGAAATTGGCCTCCGCCGCGTCGAGGACGTGAAAGACTATCACGTCGTGCCCCCGGCTCGTCAGATGCGCGAGCGCCTTTTCGATCTCCTCCGGCTTGTCGAGGAGGTCCGAGAGGATTATGACGAGCCCGCGCTTCTTGAAGAGGCCCGCCGACTCGTGAATCGAGCCTGACACGTTCGTCTGCCCCGACGGCCTGATATTCGTGAGCGCCGAGAGAAGGTCGCCGAGGTGGCTCCGCTTCGATCGGGGCCTTACGTACCCGCACACCCTGCTGTCGAAGGTGACCAGGCCCACCGCGTCCTGCTGCGATATCATGAGGTAGACAAGCGCCGCGGCTATCGCGGTCGCGTATTCGAATTTCGTCATGAACCGGCCCGCGACCGCCGCCGGCTGATAGCCCATCGACGCGCTCGAATCGAGGAGCAAGTGGCATTCCATGTTCGTCTCGGCCTGAAAGCGCTTGACGTAGTAGCGGTCGGTCCGGCCAAAGACCTTCCAGTCGATCTGGCGCATCTCGTCGCCCGCGACGTATTTCCGGTGGTCGCTGAATTCGACCGAGAAACCGCGGTATGAGCTCTCGTGCAGCCCCGCGAGGAAACCCTCCGCGAGGAATTTCGCCCTGAGGTCGAGCCGGGCGACCTTTTGCAGCACTTCCGGCAGGAGATATTTCTCGTATGACGCCATCAGGCCTTCTGATACTTGGAGACGTCGGGCTCGGCCACCGTCTCGACCAGGCGCCGGATGATCTCGGTGGAGTCGACGCCCTCCGACTGCGCTTGGAAGTTCGTCGATATCCTGTGCCTCAAGGTGGGCATCGCCATCTCGCGGATGTCGTCGGTCGCGACGTTGAACCGCCCGTCAAGGGCGGCGATCGCCTTGGCGCTTTGGATTAGATGCTGCCCCGCGCGCGGCCCGGCGCCCCATTCGACGAAGTCCTTCACGAATCCCGGCGAGCCGTCGTCCTGCGGCCGCGTCGCGCGGATGAGCCGCGACGTGTACGCGACCACAAATGGGCTCACCGCTATGCACGCGACGACCTCCTGGATGCGTTTGATGTCGTCCGCGTCGAGCACCTTCCCCGGGCTCTGGCGCTCGCGGCCTGTGACGATTGTGAGGATCGATTCCTCCTCCTCCGGCGTAGGATAATCCACAAACAGGTTCAGCATGAACCTGTCAAGCTGCGCCTCCGGCAGCGGATAGGTGCCTTCCTGCTCGATCGGGTTCTGCGTGGCGGCGACGAGAAACGGCGCCGGAAGCTCGTACGTCGTCCTGCCGACGGTCACCTGCCGCTCCTGCATCGCCTCCAAGAGCGCGGCCTGCGTCTTGGGCGGCGTGCGGTTTATCTCGTCGGCGAGGACGATATTCGCGAAGATCGGCCCCGAGACGAACGAGAACTCCCGCTTTCGCGTGTCGGTCTGGTCGAGAACGTCGGTGCCCGTTATGTCCGAAGGCATGAGGTCGGGCGTGAACTGTATCCGCTTAAACGACAGGTCCAGTATCGCCGCAAGCGTCCTCACCATGAGCGTCTTGGCGAGGCCCGGCACCCCCACCAGAAGACAATGCCCGCTTGAGAAGAGGCCCGCCAAAAGCCCGACCAGCACCTTGTCCTGCCCGACCACGGTCTTTCGCATCTCGGCGAGCATCCGGGCCTTGGCGTGTGCGAGGGCTTCGACTCTCGCGGCTATTTCGCGTGCGTCCATTGCCCCTCCGGGATAGGTTATTTCTCCTTCGCCCCATGGCACTTCTTGAACTTCTTGCCGCTTCCGCAATAACAGGGGTCGTTGCGGCCTATCTTGGGCTGCTCGCGGCGAATCGTCTTCACCTTGCTCTCGCCCACGTGGGACGCCGCCTCGGCCGCCTCGCGCTGGCGGTCCATCGCGACGAACTCCTGGTGGACGACGTTGGCTACGCGCCAGACCCCCGTCGACGCCAACTCCTCGTCCGCCGGACGCGCCAGGCGCAGCCTGAATACGAGCGCCGCCACCTCGTCGTCTATCGCGTCCATCATCTCCTGAAAGAGCTCGTAGCCTTCCTTCTTGTACTGGACGAGAGGATCGAGCTGCGCGTAAGAGCGCAGGCCTATCCCCGCCTTCAAAAGGTCCATCGTGTGGAGGTGGTCCTTCCACTTGGAATCTATCGTCTGGAGGAGGACGAACTTTTCGAGCTGCCGCATCGCCTCGCCCGTCATCTCCCGTTCGCGCGCGTCGTACGCGGCCGTGACCCTCTCGACGAGGAGATCCTCCGCGGCGGCGAGGTCCAACCCGTCGATGTCCTTCGGCGCGACCTCCACGCCGAACTTCTGCCGCACGGCCGTCGAGAGGCCCGCGAAGTCGGGGTTGGCGTCCTTGTCCGCCGGCACGAGATACGTCTCGCACGGGCCGACGATACGGCTCTCGATCATCTTCAGAACGAGGTCCTTCAGGGCGTCTCCGCGAAGCACCTGCTGGCGCTGGTCGTAGACGAGCTTCCTCTGCTCGTCCATGACGCCGTCGTATTCGAGAAGGTTCTTGCGGATGTCGAAGTTCCGCTCTTCGACGCGCTTCTGCGCGCGCTCGAGCGCCCGCGTCAGGAATCCCATCGAGATTTCCTGCCCCTCGGCCATCAGCTTCTTCACGCGGTCGCCGCCGAATATCCGCATGAGGTCGTCTTCCATCGAGAGGAAGAACTGCGACGAGCCGGGGTCGCCCTGGCGGCCCGCGCGCCCGCGCAGCTGATTGTCGATGCGCCGCGCCTCGTGGCGCTCGCTGCCGAGTATGTGGAGGCCGCCGAGCATGGCCACGTTCGTCGCGTCGATGTTAAAAGTCCAGAGCGGATACGCCTTTCGCATCCGCTCGAGGAGCTCATCGACGGCGCCCTCGCGCTTGTCCTCTTCGAGAAAATCCTCGGCCCAGTTGCGGACGAGCGCTTCCCTCGCGTCCGCGTCGTCAGGCGATTTCACGCCCTTCGGCGCGAACCCCTGCTCCTGCCAGTACGTAAGGAGGTCCTCGCGCGTGAACTTGCCGAGCACGATGTCGGTGCCGCGTCCGGCCATGTTGGTGGCGATCGTCACCTTGCCCATCTGGCCCGCCTGCGCGACTATCTCGGCCTCCATCGCGTGGTACTTGGCGTTAAGGACCTGGTGCGGCACGCCGCGGCGCTTGAGCATCTCGGAGATCGTCTCGGATTTCTCAATCGATACGGTTCCGACGAGAATCGGCCTGCCTATCCTGTGGAGCTCGACGACCTCCTCAACGATCGCCTGGTACTTCTCCTTTTCGTCGCGGTAGATGACGTCCGACAGCCCAAGGCGGATAAGAGGCCGGTTCGTGGGGATATTCACCACCTCGAGGCCGTAGATCTTGTAGAACTCGACCGCCTCCGTCATCGCGGTTCCCGTCATCCCCGCGAGCTTGTCGTACAGGCGGAAGAAGTTCTGGAACGTGATCGTCGCGAGGGTCTGGTTCTCTTCCTTGATCTTCAGCTTCTCTTTCGCCTCGACGGCCTGGTGAAGCCCGTCCGACCAGTGCCGGCCGTGCATGAGCCGCCCGGTGAATTCGTCGACGATGATCACCTCGCCGTGCTCTATGATGTAGTCCCGGTCGCGCTTGAAGAGGTGGTTCGCCCGAAGCGACTGCTCCATGAGGTGCGGCCAGTCCATGTTGGCGCCTTCGTAAAACGAGCCGACGCCGGCGAGCTTTTCCGCGCGCTCGATGCCCTCCTCGAGGAGCACTATCTGCTGCTCCTTCTCCTTTACCTGGAAATGCGTTTCCTTCTTCAAGAGCTGCGTGATGCGGGCAGCCTCGTAATACTTGTGCGTAGTGTCGTATGCCGGGCCCGAGATGATCAGAGGCGTCCTCGCCTCGTCGATCAGGATCGAATCGACCTCGTCCACGATCGCGTAGTGGCGGATCTTCTGCACCTGCGCCTCGATCGAGAGCTTCATGTTGTCGCGCAGGTAATCGAAGCCGAACTCGTTGTTGGTGCCGTACGTGATGTCCGAGCGGTATGCGTCCTGGCGGGCCTGGTTGTCCATGTCCGACTGGATAAAGCCCACCGTGACGCCGCAGTAACGGTACACCGGGCCCATCCATTCCGCGTCGCGCTTGGCCAGGTAGTCGTTTACCGTGACGACGTGAACGCCCTTGCCATCGAGCGCGTTCAAGTACGCGGCGAGGGTTGCGACGAGGGTCTTGCCTTCACCGGTCGCCATCTCGGCGATCATGGCGTCGTTTAAGGTGATGCCGCCGACCATCTGCACGTCGAAATGCCTGAGGCCGATCGTCCGCACCGCCGCCTCCCTCACGAGGGCAAATGCCTCCGGCAGGAGGTCTTCGAGGCTCTCGCCGCCGGCGAGCCGCTTCTTAAGCTCGGAGGTTTTTTCCGGAAATGCCGGCTCCGAAAGCGCCTTCGTCCGTTCTTCAAGTGCGTTAATCCGCTCGACCTGCGGCTGCATGCGCCCTATCAGGCGGTCGTTGCGCGTGCCGAATGCCCTGCCAAAGAGACGCCCGATAATGTCTAATGCGCCCGCCAAATCCTGCTCCTGGGATGAATTAGGCTGGATACCAGGCCAATAGTGTACCAAAGGGCCTGCAGGCGTTCAAGTTACGTCGCGCCGGACAACAGCCTCTCGATCGCCTCCGCGAGGCCGTCGTCGCCGTTTGCCGCGACGATGAAATCGGCCGCCTCTTTCACGGCCTCCACGGCATTGCCCATGGCGATGCCGACGCCGGCCTTTTCGATCATGTCGACGTCGTTTATGTCGTCGCCCACCGCGGCCGTCTCCTCAGGCTTCACATCGAGACGCTCGGCCAAAACGAGGAGGGCACTACCCTTTCCGGCCCGGGGGCTCATCGCCTCGAGGCACCAGTACGGCGCGCCGGGAGGGTTGATGACGTGCGCGGTGACGCGTCCGCCCCCGAGCGCGCGAATCTCATCGAGGGCCGGTTCGAGCGCGTCGACGCCTCCGAAGGACGCGACCACCATTATGGCCATGCCGTCCGGAACCTCGATCTCCTTTGCCACGCGCCACGCCGTGCCGGTATAACCGAACATTTCCTTCGGTTGCGGCAGGCCGGTGATGATGAGAAAGTCCATCTCCCTGTCGAAACCGTCCAGAAACACCCGCGGCTCGAAACCGTGTTCGATCATCACCTCGACGACTGCCCTGGCCGCATCCTTTTCGAAAGGCGCCGACCACACGAGCGAATCGTCCGACATGCGTCTTATGTGCGTGCCGTGCTGGCAGATGACATATGACGAAAGCCCGGCGTCCTCGGCGATTGCGCGCGACGTCCTGTACCGCCGCCCCGTGGCGACGACCACCGTCACGCCCGCCGCGCACGCCTTGTCCACGGCGGCCCTCACGCGCGGCGAGAGCCTGCCCGCCGGGTCCAAGAGCGTCCCGTCTATGTCAACGGCAAGTAGTTTGCATTTGGGCCGCATTTCGCTCCAAGAGTGTTTCCCAACCGGCCGGCCGCCGATAGCGAGGTCAACGCGAAGTGGTTCTTAGCCCGGCGCCACTTCGTCCTCGAGCTGCGGCACGCGGGCGGAGTGCTCATAGTACTGAAGGATTTCGATGAGTTGCGTGGTTGAAAGGGCGCCCAGCTCGAGAAGCAGCAGGCCTATGAGCCTGTGCTCCTTTCCCTGGGCCGGGAGATTTCTCTGCAGCTCGAGCGCGTTGTCAACGTCTTCCTGCGTGCAAAAGCCCAGCCTGATGGCCACCTGGCCGAACGGTTCTAACTTTACCATGCAGCACCTTGAAGTGGGGTCCCGGAATCCGTCGGTCAACTCCCACGTATTATCCGCTCCGGGGACGGGTATTTCAATGAGATTCGCCGCCGCGGGCGACGCATGGTTCCATCTTGAAACGGGCGTCCCGTTGCAACCGGCTTCCAAGCGCGCCGGATTGGCCGCGGGGCGCAGCTTTTCGTTGACTTCCGGCGGCTTCTTCTTATACTTGGTGTTTTTGCCGATAGGCCCGTGTTCACAAGGGCGCTCGTCGAAGGAGAGAAGATGAAGAAGGGCATTCACCCCAAATACGTGGAATCGTCTGTAACGTGCGGCTGCGGCGAAGCCTGGAAAACGCGTTCGACAAAGGACAGGATCGCCGTCGAAATCTGCTCCAAATGTCACCCGTTTTTCACCGGCAAGCAGAAGTTCGTCGACACCGCGGGGCGCGTCGAAAAGTTCCAGCGCAAGTACAACTGGGGTCTGAAGAAAGACGCCAAGGACGTAAAGGGTGCCGCCGATAAGTCCTGACGAGGCAGCCAGGAGTAAATTCCTCCAGCGGCTCGCCGAGGTCGAACGGCGCTTCCTCGAGCTCGAACAGCGGATGTCGGACCCCGCGACCATTTCTAACTCCGGCCTCCTGACGAAATTTGCCAAAGAGCACGGCTCCCTCGCCCACATCGTCAGCACGTTCCGCGAGCATAAGAAAGCCGCGGCGGGCCTCGCCGAGGCCAACGAGATGATCGCCGCCGGCGGCGACGACGAGCTCGTCGCGATGGCCGAGGCCGAAGCCAGGGACCTTGCCGCGCGCCGCGACCGCCTCCTCGAGGAGTTGATACTCCTTTTCGCCACCGAAGACGAGGAGGCTCACAAGGACGTCATCGTCGAGGTTCGCGCGGGCACCGGCGGCGAGGAAGCCGCCCTTTTCGCGTCCGACCTCTTCAAGATGTACCGCCATTACTGCGAAAATCAGCGGTGGACGGTCGAAATAATGGACGCGTCGCCGACCGAGATGGGCGGCTATCGCGAAATTATATTCTCCGTCTCGGGCCGGGATGTTAATAAAAAGCTCCGCTACGAATCCGGCGGCCACCGCGTCCAGCGCGTCCCCGAAACGGAGACTCAAGGCCGCATTCATACCTCCGCGTGCACCGTGGCGGTCCTCCCCGAAGCCGAAGAGGTCGAGGTCGACCTCAAGATGGAAGACATACGCATGGATTTCTACCGCGCCGGCGGCCCGGGCGGCCAGAAGGTCAACAAGACCTCCTCCGCCGTGCGCCTTACGCACATCCCGACCGGCCTCGTCGTCGCCATCCAGGACGAAAAAAGCCAGCACAAGAACCGGGCCAAGGCCCTTCGCATTCTCCGCAGCCGCCTCTACGACTTCTACAAGACCCGCGTCGACAAGGAGCGCCAGTCGATGCGCGTCGGCCAGATCGGCTCAGGCGACAGGAGCGAGCGCATCAGGACGTATAACTTCCCCCAGAACCGCGTCACCGACCACCGCATCAACCTCACGGTCTATCACCTCGACCGCGTCGTCGCCGGCGGGCTCGACGAGATCATCGAGCCGCTCCTGGCCTATGACAGCCAGCAGAGGATTAAAGCGCTTCTGGAAGGCGACTTCGCGTTCAAGTCCTGAAAAAGGCAGTAGTCAGAGCACCCGTCTGGCTTCTACAAAAGCCGTCCGTTCTTGCAGGTCTTGGCGCGACGCCTATAATTGCCCCTCGAATGTTCGGGCCTCTATTTCGAGGGTCTGTGCCGTGATGCAGTCCACTGAAAGCGCGATTATAGCCGGCCTCCATGTGGAGCGGCTCGACGGCGGCGCAGTCGCCGCGTCAGGCCGCAAGGCATTGTCGAGGGCGGCCTGCACATGACAAAAGAAGTGATCTCCATCCTCGGTGACGGCGGCTGGGGCACGGCGCTTGCGCTTCTCGTGTTCGAGAACGGCCACGAGGTGCGCCTCTGGAGCAATTTCCCCGACTACGCCGCCGAGGTCCGCTCCACCCGCGAAAACCGCAAATTCCTTCCCGGCATCGCCATCCCGCCGGAGATCCTCGTGACGTCCGACGCGGGCGAAGCCCTCTCCGGCTCGACGCTGGCAATCGTCGCGGTCCCGACGCAGTTCATCCGCGCGACCCTCGCGCCGATAAAAGGCGCTTTCGCGGTCCAGCGCGTGGTGTCGGTCGCCAAGGGCCTCGAGGGCCACACGCTCGCCCGCCCGAGCGAGATCGTCAAACAGGTCCTCGCGCCGCGGGACGTCGCCGTCCTTGCGGGCCCGAGCCACGCCGAAGAGGTCGCCAGGGGCCTGCCCGCCAGCGTAGTCTCGGCCTCGCGCAATATCGCCTTCGCGCGCGAGGTCCAGGCCGTCTTTTCCAATCACCGCTTCAGGGCCTACGCCAATAGCGACCCCCTCGGGGTCGAGTTCTGCGGCGCCGTGAAGAATATCATCGCCATCGCCGCCGGCATAAGCGACGCCCTCGGTTTCGGCGACAACGCGAAATCGGCCCTCCTCACGCGCGGCCTCGTGGAGATGGTTCGCATCGGCGAAAGGGTGGGCGCGCAGAATGAGACCTTCTACGGCCTGGCCGGCCTCGGCGACCTGATTACGACTTCGATCTCGCCCTACGGGCGCAACCGCCGCGTCGGGATGGAGATCGGCAAGGGCAGGCGCCTCAAGGAAGTCCTCGCGGGGATGGAGCAGGTCGCCGAAGGCGTCGCGACGACCAAGGCCGTCCTCGACCTCGCGCGCCGCCTCGACGTCGAGATGCCGATCACCGCGCAGATCTATCGCATACTCTTCGAGGACAAGGACCCCCGCCAGGCCGTCGTCGACCTCATGATGCGGAGCCTCAAGGACGAATTCTAACATCGGAGACAAAGCATGCGCCGGTCATCCTGTCTTGTTCCCGTCATAATCGCGTTCCTGGCGGCCGGCGTCCTCGCCGGCGCGGCGCCGTCGCCCGGTTCGACCTCAAGCAGCCTCTGTGCCGCCGAGCCAACCGCCGTTGCGGCCCCTGCCGGTGCGGCGCTCCAGCCCAAGGAAATCCTCGACCGCGCCGTCGCCGCGCTGAAAGACGCCGGCAACATCAGGGCAAACGTCGCCCTCGAGGTCTGGTACCCCACGCACTACACCAGCGTCATCGACCTCTACGCCTCGCCCTCCGGCCA
>Ga0315273_10007366_pt1 | contig 13784 bp, 11 predicted proteins | sample YL17G02_0_MG_FD_205753 | JGI IMG/M metagenome (GOLD analysis project Ga0315273, IMG submission 205753) | Sediment microbial communities from Yellowstone Lake, YNP, Wyoming, USA - YL17G02_0 | ecosystem: Environmental > Aquatic > Freshwater > Lake > Sediment | place: USA: Wyoming | collected... | reverse complement strand
TTCTTGAACGCCTTCAGCTGCGCATAGTTGTAGTCGGCGTATTGCCCGGCGAGACGCGGGTAGTTCTTCGCGATGCCGGCGCCGTTCGGCGCGTGACATGCGGCGCACGCCGGAATGCCCGTCGCGGCATCGCCGCCACGAAAGAGTTTCTGTCCGGCTGTCGCGAGCGCCGCATCCTTCGCCGCGAGACCCTTGGGTTTCTGCTGCGAAAAGTAGACGCCGAGCGCCTTCATGTCCTCGGGTTTCAACGCTGCCGCCATTCCCTGCATCACCGGATTTACGCGCACACCCGACTGAAAATGCATCAATTGCAGGGTGATATACTCGGCCGGCTGTCCCGCAAGGTTCGGATTCGCGGGGCTCGCGCTGTTGCCGTCGGTCCCGTGGCACGCGGCGCAGACGTCCTTGACGATGGATTGGGCGCGGGCGAGATCGGGCTTATCGGCCGGAACCTGCGCCTCCCCCGCGATCGCGGATACCGCGCCGGCAACCGCAGCCAGCAGCAACATGCATTTCATCGGGTGACTCCTCGAAGGCGGTGGTGGGCATGCCGGCGGCGGCTCCGGTTTCCTCGCCCATGCAGCGCCGAACCAATGGTGCAAGAACGATGCATTGTAACGGAATCGCCGAACCCGGCCAAAGCCGGACCGCGCGTTCACGACCGGCAAATCCCCGCGCGGTGAAGCATCCGGTTCAGAATGCCGAGTTCCTGCTCACCGTCGCCACCGACCTGCAGTTGCCGCCCCCCGGTCCGCCGGAGATCGCCTTCGCCGGGCGTTCCAACTCCGGCAAGTCGAGCGCGATCAATGCGCTCGCCAACCGGACGCGGCTCGCGTTCACGAGCAAGACGCCGGGTCGCACGCAGCAGATCAACTTCTTCCGCCTGCGCAACGGCGCGCTGCTCGCCGACCTGCCGGGTTACGGATACGCGGCGGTACCGCAGGCGCTGAAGCGCCACTGGCAGGAGTTCCTCGCACGGTATCTCGCCATGCGGCAATCGCTGGTGGGGCTCGTGCTGGTCGTCGACGCGCGTCGCGGGATCTCCGACCTCGACCGGTTGTTGCTCGCGAGCTACCTCACGAGCGGGCGTCCCGTGCTTGTACTCGCGACCAAGATGGACAAGTTCGCGGCGGCCGCGCAGCGCGTTGCCCAACGCCTGATCGAGCGCGATGTGAGGACCGCGTTTCCGGTTCATGCCGCGCAAATCGCGGTCGTGGCATTCTCGGCGACGCGCCGCATCGGCATCGAGGCGGCGGAGGCGATGCTGGCCGGCTGGCTCGGCGAATCGGTGTTCGATGGCGGGGCGCCGGCGACCGTCGACGCAAAAGAAAGGACCCCGCGCTCAAGGGGAATGGCGCGGGGCCCGAAAGACCCCCGGCAGGTTTGATCGCAGCCGAGGATGCCCGCTCAGGGAGGAAAGCGGGAGACGTTGCCGTCTGCACCATAGACCGTCGACCGTGATCGGAGTTCCGTGCGGCCGGTCGGGCGGGACGCCCTCGCGCGCCACGCGGCCAGCGCCAGGCGGTCGACGGAACCCAGGTCCCCACTTCCCGCCGGACCGACGGCACCCGAGCCGGCGTCGACGTGCGTTTGCCGCGGCCGCGCAAGACCGGCTACGATGTGCGGCGGGACAGTCCCCGCGAGACGCGAGACGCAGGTTCCGATCATGGGCTTCGATTACACAGGGCACTACCCGGTCCGGCGGATGCGGCGGATGCGCCGCGACGATTTCTCGCGGCGGCTCGTGCGCGAGCACCGGCTCACCGCCGACGACCTGATCTATCCGGTGTTCGTGCTCGACGGCACCAAGCGCGAGGAGCCCGTGGCCTCGCTGCCGGGCGTCGCGCGGAAGAGCGTCGACTTGCTGTTCCGCGACGCCGAGCGCTGCGTCGAACTCGCCATCCCGGCGATCGCGCTGTTCCCGGTGATTGCGCCGGCGCTGAAGACCCCGGACGGCGCGCAGGCGTGGCATGCCGACGGGTTGGTGCCGCGCACGGTGCGGGCGCTGAAAGAGCGATTCCCCGAGCTTGGCATCATCACCGACGTGGCACTCGATCCCTACACGAGCCACGGCCAGGATGGGCTCATCGACACCACCGGCCATGTGATGAACGACGAAACCGTCGCCGCGCTCGTCAAGCAGGCGCTCTGCCAGGCCGAGGCCGGTGTCGACATGGTCGCGCCGTCGGACATGATGGACGGCCGCATCGGCGCGATTCGCGAGGCGCTGGACCGCGCCGGGTGGCAGCGGACGCGCATCCTGGCGTACTCGGCCAAGTACGCGTCGTCGTTCTACGGGCCGTTCCGCGATGCCGTGGGCTCCGCCGGCAACCTGGGCGGCGGCAGCAAGTACACCTACCAGATGGACCCCGCGAATTCGGACGAGGCACTGCGCGAGGTGTGGCTCGATCTCTCGGAAGGCGCGGACATGGTGATGGTGAAACCGGGGATGCCCTACCTCGACATCGTTCGCCGGGTCAAGGAGGCATTCGGGGCGCCGACCGCGGTTTACCAGGTGTCCGGCGAATACGCGATGCTCAAAGCGGCCGCGCAGAACGGCTGGCTCGACGAGCGCGCATGCGTGCTGGAGACGCTCACGGGGTTCAAGCGCGCGGGGGCGGACGCGATACTCACTTATTTTGCGCTCGCCGCGGCCGGCTGGCTCGCCGCTCCACATTGATTCGGCGACGCGCGGACCCACCGGCGGACGCGCTTCGCGGCACCCGAAGCCCGGCGCCGACCCTCCCGCTCCGTCGCGCCCGGCTTGTGGCCTAGGCCGAGGTTCCGGAATCCCGGGCGATCAGTTCGGCAACCGCATCCGCGGTCAGCCGTGGTTCCTCGGTTTGCCGCGGACGATTTCGCCGCTGCTGCGGGCTGAGGATCGCAAGTCTCACGGCGGCACGCGGCGAATCGATGCGCAGGTGCGTGGCGGCGTCGTCGGCGCGCGACGGCAGCGCCGCGTAGCTGACACCGACGCCAGCGAGCGCCATCTCCACGGCCTTGGGGTCGTCCGCGACGAGTTCGAGCCGCGCGTCGCTGTGTTCGGTCGCCCAACCCGCAGCGACGCCGCCGACGAGGAGCGGCTGCCACTGCGCGAGCTTTCGCATCCAGCCGAGGGCCTCGGTACGCTGCCGGCGCAGCGCGGTGGCATGGGCGTCGCCGCCGAAAAGCGCGTGGTGGTCGGCGAGCGCTGCCTCGATCTCGTCGTTGGAAGGAAGCGGCGCCGTTTCCGGAAGCAGAAGCTGCCGGGCCGCCTTTTGTTTGGCGAGCGTCCAGTCCGTAATCCCGTGCTCGGCAATGAGGCGCGCGGCAGCCTGTGCAATCCGGATGCGATCGCGCTGGACGCGGAGGCCATCGGAGCGGCCATGGTTGCGCGCGGCGGACATAGTGTTGACAGAGACCCTAGAAAAGCTGGTCGCGGATATCCTTCCCGGTCTTGCCCGGCGCCAGACTGTCGTCGCGGCCGCGCGGCGGAAACTCGGCAAAGAAGTATTCGGTGAGGCCGCCGGACTCGTCGCGCAGTCCCGATTCGGCGTTGATCGGAACGGCGATGATCCCGTTCGGCATCGGCAATACCGCCTCCGGCGTACCTTTCAGCACCTTCGCCATTTGCGCAATCCAGATCGGGAGCGCCGCGCGGGCGCCGGTCTCGTCGGTGCCCAGCGTCTTCGGCTGGTCGAAGCCGATCCAGGACACGCCGACCATCGCGGCGTTATAGCCACAGAACCAGGCATCGACGTTTTCGTTGGTCGTGCCGGTCTTGCCGGCCAGGTCCGGGCGGTTCAAGGACAGCGCGCGTTGGGCGGTACCGACGCGAACGACGTCCCTCAGCAGCGAGGTCATGATCCAGGCATTGCGCGGGTCGATCGCCTGGTCCCTATTCTCGCCGGCAGCGACCGGAGAGGACTCGGACAACACGTTGCCCTTGGCGTCGACGACCCGGGCGATCAAGTACGGCGCCACGCGATAGCCGCCGTTGGCGAAGACCGCGTAGGCGCTCACCATCTGCATCGGCGTCACCGAACCGGCGCCCAGGCCCATGGTCAGGTAGGGCGGGTGCAGCTTCGGGTCGAATCCGAACCGGCCGATGTAATCCTGCGCATATTGGGGTCCGATCGCCTGCAGCACGCGAACGGTCACCAGGTTCTTCGACTTGGCGAGCGCCGCCCGGACCCGCATGGGGCCTTCGAACTTGCCGTCGTAGTTCTTGGGCTCCCAATCCTCGCCCCCCGCCTTGTCGGCCGGGACGAAAAACGGCGCATCGTTGACGACCGTTGCCGGCGTAAAGCCCTTCTCCAGTGCGGCCGAGTAGATGAACGGCTTGAAAGCGGATCCCGGCTGGCGCTGCGCCTGGGTGACGTGATTGAACTTGTTGCGATCGAAATCGAAACCGCCGACGAGCGAAAGAATCGCGCCGTCGTCCGGCCGCATCGACACGAACGCGGATTCCACCTGGGGTATCTGGGTGATCTCCCACCTTCCCTTGGCGTCGTGGGCGAGGCGGATCAGGGCACCCGGCCGGATACGCGTGGCGGCCGCGGCCTTCTCGCCCAAGGAGCGCGCGGCGAACCTGAGGCCGTCCCCGGTGATCTCCGCCGCTTCGCCGTCGGCGAGCACGGCGTTGACCGTCGACGGGCCGACGTCGGTCACGACGGCAGGCACGAGGCCGTCGGTTTCGGCCGCCTCCTGAAAAAGCCTCTCCAGGACGGCTTCCCGCTCGGTCGCTTCCTCCGGCAGGCTGGCATAGGCCTCGGGACCCCGGTAGCCGTGGCGACGATCGTATTCCAGCACGCCTCGCCGCACTGCAGCATAGGCGGCCTCCTGGTCCGGCCTTCGGATCGTCGTGTGGACCGTCAGGCCCTTGGTGTAGGCCTCGTCGCCATAGGCATCGAATACGACCTGCCGAGCCATTTCGGCGATGAACTCGGCGCGAATCGGGGTGACCTCGCGCAGTCCCTGACGCACGGCGAGTGGCGCGATTTGTGCTTCTCGAAACTGGTCGTCGCTGATGTATTTCAAGTCGTGCATTCGCCTGAGCACATACAATTGCCGCGTTTTCGCACGTTTCGGGTTGCTGACCGGGTTGAAGGCCGACGGTGCTTTGGGCAACCCGGCGAGCATGGCCGCCTCGGCCGCGGAAACGTCTTTCAATGGCTTGCCGAAATAGATCTGGGCGGCCGCTCCGAAGCCGTACGCCCGCTGCCCAAGGAAGATCTGGTTGACGTAGAGTTGCAGGATCTCGTCCTTGGACAGGTTGGCCTCGATCTTCCAGGCAAGCAGGACTTCCCGCAACTTGCGGGTGATCGTTTTCTCCCGGGTGAGGAAGAAATTGCGGGCTACCTGCATGGTGATCGTACCGGCGCCCTGCTGGGTTCCGGACGCCAGATTGGAGGCGGCGGCCCGCAGGACGCTCAGGTAATCGACTCCCCCGTGCGAATAGAAGCGCTCGTCTTCGGCCGCGAGGATGGCCTTTTTCATGACCTCCGGGACGTCGCCGATACTGACGACCGCCCGCCGTTCCTCGCCGAACTCACCCAGGAGGTCGCCTTCGGCCGATACGATCCGAAGCGGTATCTTCGGCCGGTAGTCGGTCAGGTTTTCGAGCGACGGGAGCGTCGGATAAAGGAGTGCCAGGACAAAGGCGCCCAGGAGGGCCCCGACCACGCCCAAGCCAAGCAGGACGGACCCGACGTAAAGGAGCCATCGCCTTAGCATGGGGGAATAAAACTTGCCCGTTTGGAGGGGGGGAGCCGGGATTATAGGCGGGCTTACAACAAATGCATCCCCCGGAAGGCAAACAATTTGACAAGCTTGATACTTGCTGCCAATCTTTAATGTAGATTATCAGCATTGCGTCCAAGGTTGCTATGCTCGCTGAAAAACTCAGTTCCCTGCTCGACACCTTCAAGACGAAATACCCGTCCTTGATCGGGGTCGACATCAGCTCCACGGGACTCAAGCTGGTGGAGCTCGCCGAAACCGGGAAGGGTGCCTATCGCCTTGAGCGGTACGTGATCGAGCCCCTGGCCCGGGACCTGGTCACGGACGGCAACATCGCCAACCTGGACTTGGTCAGCGACGCGCTGAAACGTGCCCACAAGCGGCTGGGCAGCCGGAACCGGAGCATCGCGCTTGCCCTGCCCGCGGCAATGGTCATTACCAAGAAGATCATCGTCGCTGCCGGCCAGAAGGAGGTCGACCTCGAACTCCTCGTCGAGGCGGAGGCGAACCAGTACATCCCGTTCGCGCTCGACGAGGTGAACCTCGACTTCCAGACGCTCGGCCCCGCGCCGAACAATCCCGAGGAGTCCGAAGTTCTGATTGCGGCCTCCCGCAAGGAAAAGGTCGAAGATCGGGTAGCCGTCGCGGACGCGGCCGGCCTCAAGCCGCGGGTGATGGACGTCGAGTCCTACGCGATGCAGCAGGCGTTCGAGCTGATTTCGCCGACGCTGCCGGCGAGCGGCCGCGATCAGAATATCGCGCTGGTGGACATCGGCGCGCACGTCACGCACTTCTACGTACTGCGCAACGGCCAGTTTCTCTTTTCCCGCGACCAGGCGTTTGGCGGCAACCAGCTCACGCATGACGTCCAGCGGGCGTTCAACCTGACGCCCGACGAGGCCGAATCGGCGAAAAAGAGCCAGGGTCTGCCGGAGAATTACGACGCGGATGTGCTGCAGCCGTTCATGGAAACGCTGGCGCTCGAGGTCACCCGCGCGCTTCAGTTCTTCTTTACATCGACCTCCTACAACCAGGTCGATCAGATCGTGCTCGCCGGGGGCTGTGCGCTGCTGCCGGGGATCGACGAACTCGTCGCGAAGCGCGCCGGAGTCACCACGGTCATCGCCAACCCGTTTGCCAACATGGCCACGTCCGATCGCATCCGGCCGCGGCAGCTCGCGCAGGATGCGCCGGTGCTCATGATCGCCTGCGGGCTGGCGTTGCGGAGCTTCGAATGATCCGCATCAACCTCCTGCCCCACCGCGAGCAGAGGCGGCAGGCGCGCCAGCGCCAGTTCATTTCGTCGTCGATCTTCCTCGCGATCCTGGGTATTTCGGTGGTGTTCGGGGTGCACGGGATCTTCGACGCGCAAATCGCAACCCAGATGGATCGCAACAGCCTGCTCAAGGCGGAGATCGGCAAGCTCGACGAACAGATCAAGGAGATCGACAAGCTCCGCGAGCAGACGCAGGCTCTGCTTGCACGGAAGCAGGTGGTCGAAACGCTGCAGTCCAACCGGACGGAAGCGGTCCACCTGCTCGACCAGATGGTGCGGCAGCTGCCCGACGGGATCTACCTCAAGTCGCTGAAGCAGACGGGCGCCAGGGTGACGATGGTCGGCTATGCGCAATCGAACGCGCGCGTCTCGACCCTGATGCGCAACATCGAGTCGTCGCCCTGGCTCCGGCAGCCGGAGCTGGTCGAGATCAAGTCGGTCCCCTCGCCGGTCACGAAGGACCTCCGCGTCAACGAGTTCACGCTCAACGTCCAGATCAAGCAGACCGCGCCGCCCGTGGAGCCGACGGCCACGCCCGCGGCGGGCGCGCGGCCACCGCCTGCGACCGCGCCGGCGAGCCCGGCCAAGGCCAAGACGGCTAAAGGCTAAAGGCATATGAACCTCGACGACATCCGCCGGCTCAATATTCGCGAGGTCGGCAGCTGGCCGCTGCTCCCGCGCGTGGCCGTGCTTTCGATCATCTTCATAGCGATCCTCATCGCGGGGGCGGTGCTCGACTGGAAGGACCGGTACGAGGAATTCGATCGCGTGCGCGAAGAGGAATCGAAGCTGAAGGAGCAGTACGCGGTCAAGAAGGCCAAGGCGATCAATTACGATATCTACGTCCAGCAGCTGAAAGAGGTCGAGCAGTCGTTCGGCGCGCTCCTGAAACAGCTTCCGAACAAGGCCGAGATGGATGCGTTGCTCACCGACATCAACCAGGCCGGGCTCGGGCGCGGATTGCAATTCGAGCTGTTCAAGCCCGCCGCGCAGGAAAGGCTGGCCGATTTCTACGCGGAACTGCCGATCGCGGTGAAGATCACGGGGAACTACCATGACATGGGCGCGTTCGCGAGCGACGTCGCGCTGCTGCCGCGGATCGTCACGCTGAACGATCTCGCGATAGCGAACGACAAGGGTGTGCTCACGCTGGATGCCGTGGCGAAGACGTTCCGTTATCTCGACGAGGACGAGCTCGCCAAGCAGCGCAAGGCGGTGAAAGACGCCAGGGACAAGGAAAAGGCCAAGAAATGAAGCGTTGGCTTGCGCTTTCGTTGGGTGCGTGCGTCGCGCTGGCGGGATGCGGTGGCGAGAGCCACCAGGATCTCCGCGCGTGGATGGCTGACCAGGGCAAGGGCGCGCGCGGGCGCGTGGATCCGCTGCCGCAGATAAAGCCTTACGAGCCGTTCGCCTACAACGCTTTCGATCTGCCCGATCCCTTCAAGCCGCGCAAGATCGAGCCGACGAAGGGAGGCAACAAGCTTGCGCCGGACCTCGCGCGGCGCCGCGAAGCGCTCGAGTCCTATCCACTGGAGTCCCTCAACATGGTGGGAACGCTGGCCCAGGGCAAAGCGACCTACGCGCTGGTGCGCACGCCGGAAAAGGACGTCTATCAGGTGACGCAAGGCAACTACGTCGGACAGAATTTCGGCGTGATCACCGGCATCACCGACAGTGAGCTCCGTTTGAAGGAGCTGGTGCAGGACGGCAGCGGCGATTGGACCGAGCGGACCGGCACGCTGCAGCTGATCCAGGCCGAGACCAAGACACAGGAGCGAAGAAAATGAGCGCGTTCGTTTGGCTAGACACCCTCGTGACCCGGGGGCGACCGACCCGCGGCGCGTTCGCGTGGCTCTTCGCTCTCCTGGCGTTGGCCGGGTCCGGCGCGGCTTTCGCGCAGACCGCCAACAGCATCGACTCGATGACCGTATCGAAAGGGACTTCCGGACGGACGATCGTCAAGTTCGTGCTGAAGAACGCCCCCGCCAATCCACCCGCAGGCTTCGCGATCGCAACCCCGCCGCGCATCGCGCTCGACTTTCTCGACACCGGCAACGGCCTTGGCGCCACCCAGCGCGCAATCGAGGATGTCGCGCTGCGCAGCGTCAACGTGATTCAGTCCGGCAACCGGACGCGGGTGGTTTTCAATCTCAACCGGCCGCAGACTTTCGAGACGCAGGTCGAGGGCAATGCCGTGCTGGTGACGCTCTTCGACCAGAGCGAGCAGCTCGATGCCAAGGCGCAAGTCGTGCAGCGGTTTGCCGAGGCACGGCCCGGCGACATCCAGCACACGCTTCGTGACGTCGATTTCCGTCGCGGCCCGGGTGGTGAAGGCCGGATCGTCATCGACCTCTCCGACAACTCGACCGGCATCGACATCAGGCAGCAGGGGAAGACGCTGATCGTCGACTTCATCAAGACCTCGCTGCCGCGCAATCTCGAGCGCCGCCTCGACGTGCAGGACTTCGGGACGCCCATCCTCAACATCGACACGTTCACCCAGGGCTCGAACGTGCGGATGGTCGTCGAGCCGAAGGGGCTGTGGGAACACTCGGCCTATCAGACCGACAACCGCTTCATCCTGGAGGTGAAGCCGATCGTCGCGGATCCGAACAAGCTCGTGCAGGGCACGCGCCAGGGCTACAAGGGCGAGAAGCTGTCGCTCAACTTCCAGAACGTCGAGGTGCGTGCGGTGCTGCAGGTGATCGCCGATTTCACCGGGCTCAACATCATCACCAGCGACTCCGTCAGCGGCAGCCTCACGCTTCGACTCAAGGACATTCCCTGGGACCAGGCGCTCGACATCATCATGCAGACGAAGGGCCTCGACATGCGCAAGAACGGCAATGTCGTGCTCATCGCGCCGCGCGAGGAACTCGCGTTGAAGGAGAAGCAGCAGCTGGAGGCGCAAAAGGAAATCGGCGAGCTCGAGCCGCTTGTTTCCGAGTCGTTCCAGCTGAACTACATCAAGGCCGACGATCTGCTCAGACTGATCTCGACGAACAGGCAGCAACAGTTCGGCGCCGGGGCGGGACAGACCGCGACGACGGGCGGCCAGGGTTCGTTCATATCGAAGCGCGGCGTCGCGATGGTCGACCCGCGGTCGAACATCCTGTTCGTGCAGGACATCCCGTCCAATCTCGAGGAGATCCGCAAGATCATCCGGCAGATCGACACGCCGATCCGCCAGGTACTGATCGAGGCGCGCATCGTCATTGCGAGCGACAAGTTCAGCAAGGCGCTCGGCGTTCGCTTCGGCGCCCAGAACGCGTTCAAGATCAACAACCGCTATGGGGTCGGCCAGACCGGCAGCCTCAGCACGCAGCCGGTCGTCGCCACGCAGGGCGCGTCGCTGCTCAATTCGCCGCGCGATACGCGCACTCCGACGCCGTTCGAACTCGCGTCCGGCATCACCTGGCCGGGCTACTCGGACTCGCCCGCGCTCAACGTCAACCTGCCGATAATCCCGAACGCCGGCTCGCTCGCGCTGACGCTGATCAACCTCGGCAGCGGCAACCTGATCAACCTCGAGCTTTCGGCGCTGGAATCCGACAATCGGGGCAAGGTGGTGTCGAGTCCGCGCATCGTCACCGGGGATAATCAGAAGGCGCAGATCGAACAGGGCACGGAAATACCGTACGTGACGCCCGGCACCGCGAACAGCCCGGCGACCGTGCAGTTCAAGAAGGCCGTGCTCCGGCTCGACGTGACGCCGCAGATCACGCCGGATAACCGGATCATCATGAACGTCGAAATCCGCAAGGACTCGGTCGGCTCGCTCGTGCCCACCGGCACCGGCGGGTTCATCCCGTCGATCGACACCCGGAACGTGACGACGCAGATCGCCGTCAACAACGGCGATACCACGGTCATCGGCGGCATCTACGAGGAAACAATCACCAACAGCGTCGAGAAGGTCCCCTTGCTTGGCGACATTCCGTTCTTCGGCTATCTGTTCAAGACGACGACCCGCGGGAGCGAGAAGCAGGAACTTCTCATCTTCCTGACGCCGCGCGTCGTCAAGGACACGGTCAACGCCGTCAAGTGACGCGACGATAGGCGGGCGCGTCGCGATTCCGGCGCGCGATACCGCAGCTTCGGCCGCTGCTACAATGCCCCGGTGCACTTGCATCGGGGCAATCTGTTTCTGGTGGGACTGCCCGGCGCGGGCAAGTCGACGCTCGGCCGTCAGCTGGCGCGGCGCCTGGGCAAGACATTCGTCGACGCCGACGCGGAGCTCGAGCGCAAGCTCGGCGTGACGATCCCGACGATCTTCGAGATCGAGGGGGAGTCGAGCTTCCGCGACCGCGAGGAGGCGACGCTCCTCGAACTCACCGCGCTGACGAACGTCGTGCTCGCCACCGGCGGCGGCGTGGTGATCCGGCCCGCGAACCGTGAACGGCTGAAGGCGTACGGCACGGTCGTTTACCTGCATTCGCTGCCCGAGACTCTTTTCGAACGCACGCGCAGGAGCCGGCATCGGCCGCTTCTCAACACGGCGGATCGCGCCGGGCGGCTCGCCGAACTCTATGCGGCGCGCGATCCGCTCTATCGCGAAGTCGCCGGGTGCGTAGTCGAGTCCGGCCGCGACGAGATCGCGCGGTTCGCGCGCGAGCTTGAAGCGGCGCATCGCAGCGCGATGGACGCCTGACGCCGATGCGGACCTTGAACGTCGCGCTCGGCGAGCGCAGTTACGCGATCCATGTCGGACCGGGACTCCTGCGCGAGGCGGGCGGGCTCTTCGCCCCGTTGTTCCCCACGCCGCGCGCGGTGATCATCAGCAATCCCGTCGTCGCGGCGCTCTACCTCGCCCCGTTGCGAGCGAGCCTTTCGGCGGCCGGCATCGGCAGCGAATCGATTCTCGTCCCCGATGGCGAGACGCACAAGACCTGGGCGACGATCTCCGACGTTCTGACGCGCCTGCTGGAGATCAGGGCGGAGCGCAGGACAATGCTGGTCGCGCTGGGCGGCGGCGTGGTCGGCGACGTCACCGGCTTCGCCGCGGCGATCTATCAGCGCGGGATGCCGTTCGTGCAGATCCCGACCACGCTGCTCGCGCAGGTCGATTCGTCGGTCGGCGGCAAGACCGGCATCAACCACGCGCTCGGCAAGAACATGATCGGCGCCTTCCATCAGCCGCGCGCCGTGCTGATCGATACGGACTGCCTCGGGACGCTGCCGGACCGCGAGTTCGCGGCGGGACTCGCCGAAGTGGTCAAGTATGGCGCGATCCGCGACTCGGCGTTTTTCGATTGGCTCGAGGCGGAGCTTCCTCGTCTCAAGGCACGCGACGCCGACGCCTTGATTCACGCCGTGAGCGAAAGCTGCCGGATCAAGGCGGGAATCGTCGCCGCCGACGAACGCGAAGCCGGCGAGCGCGCGCTGCTCAATTTCGGCCACACCTTCGGCCACGCGATCGAAGCGGGCGTCGGATACGGCGAATGGTTGCACGGCGAGGCGGTCGCCGCAGGCATGGTGCAGGCCGCCGCGTTTTCAGCGCGCCTCGGAATGATTTCCGATTCCGATGCGGGCCGATTGTCTCGCCTGGTCGCGCTGGCCGGACTCCCCGTCGAACCCCCGCGACTCGGCGTCGCGCGCTGGCTCGACCTCATGGGGCGCGACAAGAAGGTTGCGCACGGCCGACTGCGGCTGGTGTTGCTGCGCGCGATCGGCGAAGCGGTCGTCACCGCCGATTTCGATCCGGCCGCGTTGGAGTCGTTCCTCGCGCGGGAAAAGTAGGGTCAGAGACGACTTTTTTGCACCCCCGTGGTGAGCAGACGGTCTGCCAAAAGTCGTCTCTGACCCCACTTTTCCGGCGGTAGGGGGCCGCCGGTCACGTCCGGCGGACCGCCAACGAAAAGGGCACCCGAGGGTGCCCCTTCCAGGCTCGACGCGTCACCTTGTTACGGGCATTGATTCCTGACGGGCACGTTTTTCGTGACCACCTGATTCCCGTCGCTGACTGTCAGCGTCACGTTGACTATGGCCGCCGCGGTCGCGGGCGGCACCGGGGTGACCGTTCCACTGTTCAACCGGGTCAGCTGGATCGGTGATCCAGGTGGCGCCGACGTGCCCGGAGTGGCCGGGGGCACGGGCAGAGGCAACGGTATTACCGAGAGAATGTCCGTGCGACCGGAGCTGACGAACAACGTCGTCGCGGGCGTGGTGGTCGTGGTGTTGCCCGTCTGCTTGATGGTTCCGCCCCCCGTCGCGGTGACGTTGAACGACGCACCGCACGCCAGAGTCGGTATCGTGGACGGCGTAATGACGATGGGAATGTTGCTCGTCACGCTCGCCGGCGGAGTGTCACCGAGCCCGTTCGTGATGCTCACGGTCTTGGTGTGCCCCGCCGAATCCGTGATCGCGACGATTCCGGGATCCAGGCACCCGCCCAACGTGGTTGCGTTGAACCCGCTGCCGCTGCTGTTCACGACGCCCGGAGCGACCGAGAGGAATTGCGGAAAGGTGTTCGATATCGTGTACGGAGGCGCTCCTCCGAAGATAAAGAACGACGTGATCACTCCGAACGAGCAGGTCTGACTATCCGGTCCGGTGATGTTGACCTTATCCGGCACGATCAGGAGGCCGTCGCCGTTGGTGACGATGAAAATACCGCGCACGAACGTGCCGCTGAGGAGGTCCGTGGCCTGCACGATCACGATCTGCTGGTTGACGCTTGCGTCTGCCCGCACCCGCGCGATCGCGTCCCCGTTCTGGTCGGTGGGCACCGTGTAGCTGAGGGCGAAGGTGTCGGGCTGCCCCGGGCCGCTGGTGAAGAACTGGAACG
>Ga0315273_10007365_pt1 | contig 13785 bp, 10 predicted proteins | sample YL17G02_0_MG_FD_205753 | JGI IMG/M metagenome (GOLD analysis project Ga0315273, IMG submission 205753) | Sediment microbial communities from Yellowstone Lake, YNP, Wyoming, USA - YL17G02_0 | ecosystem: Environmental > Aquatic > Freshwater > Lake > Sediment | place: USA: Wyoming | collected... | reverse complement strand
ATGAATTGTAACATCGGTCGGCGAGCTTCAGGTAATACGGGAAATGGCCGCCGTCCACCTCGCGGAGGCGGAACTCCACCTGCCGCAGCGCACCTTCGAGGAGTTCGCCGTTCATGCCGTTGTCTGCCTGCTGCTTCAGGACGGCAAGGATAAGCGTTTCGATCTTTTCCGCGTTCTCCGGTTTTGCCTTGCGTAAACCGGCGGAAAAGACGCTCTGCACCGCCTCCACGCCGAAGCCGGACGCATCGTCGAGGTCCTCACCGAGGCCGGAATCCACGAGCGCGCGTTTAAGCGGCGAGCTTTCGGCGCCCAGAAGGTAGTGGCCGAGTACGGTGCCGCAGAGCACGGACGCCGGGTCGCGGCTTTCGCCGAATATCCAGGAGAGGAGCACGGTGGCGGTGCCGTCGTCCTTCTTCGGCGCCGGCGCCTCAAAGGTGAGGGCGCGCGGCGATTGCCAGAGCGGCTGGGGCGGAAGCGCGGAGTCCGGCGGCGCGGCTGAAAAATTTATCAAATAATTATCATTCAGGAACCGCAGTGTCTTCTCCGACGCGATGTTTCCGTACAGGAAGATGTACGAGTTTGACGGATGATAGAACTTCCGGTGAAAGGCGGTAAACCCTTCGTGATTGAGGTCCGGAATATGCTCCGGGTCGCCGCCGCTCTCGAAAGCGTACGTCGTGTCCGGCATGAGGCCGGACATGGTTTTTCGGGCCACGTGCGCTGCAAAATCGGAAAAAACGCCTTTCATTTCGTTATACACGATCCCCTTGATGCCAAGCGGTTGCGAGGCGTCCGGAACGTCGAAATGCCATCCTTCCTGGTAAAAGGTGTTCTCGGTCAGGAGCGGATTAAACACCGCGTCGCAGTAGACGTTCACCAGATTGAAGAAGTCTTTCTCCACCTGCGAAGCGACCGGATAGACCGTCTTGTCGCGGTAGGTGAGGGCGTTGAGGAAGGTCTGGAGCGAACCTTTGAGCATCTCCTGGAACGGGTCTTTTACCGGGAATTTTTTAGAACCGCAGAGCACCGAATGCTCGAGGATATGAGGAACTCCGGTATTGTTGCGCACCGGCGTCCTGAAGGCGATGCAGAAAAGGTTTTCGGGATCCTCGTTATACAGATGCAGCAGCCGCGCGCCGGTTTTTATGTGTGAAAAGATATAGGCGGTGGCGTGGAGTTCGGGGATGGGCTCGACCCGCTCGGCCCTGAACCCGTGAACGAGCGAGCCTTTTTTTATGTCTTGTTTCGGGATATTTTTTTTCGGCATGTCGGTGGTGGTAAAAATAAACTTCTGCCTGCTGAGAGGACAATGAATGCGGGTCGACTAATGAATTTCATTGCGTAGTTTGCCATGAAAAACGTATCTTTCATGGTCGCCATTCAATCACCGGTTCATGGCACGCGATGGAACGACGACGGAGCGTGCGGGAAGGGAACAAGGTCGGACAATGCAACAGAAGCCGTACCGGGTCCTTATCGTAGACGATGAGGCGGGAATACGAAAAATCCTGCGGCTGTTCCTCGAAATAGAGGGATACAGCGTGTATGAGGCCATCACCGCGAGCCAGGCCGCTTCGGTCATTCAAAAAGAGCGGCCCGACCTCGTGATCCTTGACGTCATTCTGTGCGGACAGACCGGTTTTGAGATGTGCGAATGGGTGAAAAGCAATCCGGAAACCAGGGACATTATCGTGTTTCTCTTCACCGCGCTCAATCAGGAGCACGATCTCCAGGAAGGAAAACGGGTGGGATGCGACCTGTATCTGACGAAACCGCAGAACCCGAAGGACATCGTCGAAAAAGTGAAAGAGTACCTCAATAAGAAGACGCCCGTTAAGACTGCTTCTTGACAAATGTTTAATTGCTGATCGGCCGCGCAACAACGGCGGGTGAGCCTTTCAGAAAGGACGGGGTTTTTTTTATGGACAGAAAGACGACGATACGCCTGCTGGTGGTGATCGCATCGATAATCCTGATGGTGGTGTTCCTTTATCCGTCGTTTGTTTATTACTCCAAACCGCTGCCCGAGCGCGAAGAATATGTCAAGACCCATCCGGCCATATTCAAGAAAATCGTCAACCTGGGTCTCGATCTGCAGGGCGGCATGCGGCTCGTGCTGGAGATTGACAGGACCAATATTGACAAAACGCAGGACAAAGACCCCCTCGACCGCGCGTTTACGGTCATCGAGAACCGGATCAACGGGCTCGGGGTCGCCGAACCTTCCATCCAGAAACAGGGGAAAGACCGGATCATTGTGGAACTTCCCGGTCTTAAGGACGAGAAACGCGCGAAGGACATCATCGGTCAGACCGCGCAGCTTGAATTCATGCTGCTCCGCGATCCGGTGCAATTGGAGCAGGCGATCAATGTGATTGACAACGTCATGGCCGGCAAACTTTCGAAAGATACTGCCGGCGCCGTTGCGGCGTCTGATACGACGGCGCAGAAGGCCAAGGCGCAGCAGGCCATGGCCGAGAAGCTGTTCAAGGGCGAAGAAAAGAAAAAAGACACGGCGATAAAAGCAGACACCGCTGATACCGCCGCACTGGAAGAGGCTGAAGTCACTTCGTTCAAGGATCTTCTTTCCGGCATGCAGGGCCAGATTGCGGTCCGGATGGACAATATCGGGCGGGTAAACGACATCCTGGCGCGCAAGGACGTTCGCGAAGCGCTCGAGCGCGTAGGGCTCGGCAACAATAAGTTTTTATGGAGCCACGATACGGTCATGGCGCAGAGCGTTCCGCACCGTTCGCTGTATTATGTAAAAGGCACGCCGGAAATGCGCGGCGACGCCATCAAGGACGCTCGTGGATCCCTAGATCAGAACGCGATGCGCGGCGGCGGGGCGAAGGTGGACCTTGAAATGAACTCAAAAGGGGCGAGAAGGTTTTCAGTGGTCACGGCAGTGAACGTCAATAAGTTCCTCGCCATCGTGCTTGACAGCACCGTGTATTCGGCGCCGCGCATCATCCAGAAGATTTCCGGCGGCCGCGCCGAAATTACGGGCAATTTCAGCATCGCGGAAGCGCACAATCTTGCCGTGGTGCTGCGCGCCGGCGCGCTGCCGGCGCCGGTCAAAATAATCGAGGAGCGCATAGTCGGCCCTTCGCTGGGTCAGGATTCGATCCAGAAGAGCGTGCTCGCCGGTCTTGTCGGCGGCCTTCTGGTGATATTCTTCATTCTTGTCTATTACCGGCTTTCAGGCGTGATAGCGGTACTCGTTATTATCCTGAATGTTTTCGGCGTGATAGCGGTCATGGCAGGGCTCAATGCGACACTGACGCTTCCCGGTATTGCCGGTATCCTGCTTCAGATCGGCATGGGTGTTGACGCCAACGTGCTGATCTACGAGCGCATCAGGGAGGAGCTGCGTACCGGGAAAACGGTGCGCGCATCCATAAAAGCCGGATTCGAGCGGGCGTTCGTCACCATTGTTGACTCCAACCTTACGACCATCGCCACGGCCCTGATTCTTTACTGGAAAGGGACCGGTCCGATCAAGGGGTTCGCGCTCACGCTGACATTCGGTCTTTGCATATCGCTGTTCCTTGCGCTGTTCATGAGCAAGGTGCTGTTTGACATCGTTTTCGCGAACGCAAAAGATAAAATGAGCATTTAACAGGTCATTATACTTATCGGATAGAGGCTTATTATGATTCAATTCATGAAGGACACAAAGTACGATTTTCTCAAGTACGCCAGGATCGCCATCACCATTTCGATTTCGATTATGGTTGGAGCGATCCTCGTTATGTTTCTCGTTCACGGGGGCCCCAACTTTTCCATCGATTTTGTCGGCGGCACCGTGGTGCAGCTGAAGTTTGAAAAGGCGGTGAGAGGTGATATGGGGAAGATAAGGGCCATCGTGGCTGCCATGAACTTCGGCAATCCCGAGATTAAGACAGTGGGCCCGGTCACCCACAATGAGCTTCAGATCACGGTCAAGAAAAAGGCGGAGGGGTCGCTTGTGGGGGATCAACTCAGGGTCGCGATACAGAAGGGATATCCCGATAATAAATTTGAATTGCGGCGGCAGGAGCAGGTGGGCCCGAAAATCGGGAGCGAGCTGCGCTCCGACGCGATCATTATGATCATTCTTGCTCTTTTGGCGCTGCTGGTCTATGTCGGGTTCCGCTTCAGCCTGCCGTTCGGCGTAGCCGCCATCATTCCGCTCTTTCATGACTCATGCATCGCCATTTCGCCGTTCCTGTTTTTCGACTACGAGATGTCTCTTTCGACACTCGCCGCGGTTCTGACGATCGTCGGTTTTTCGATCAACGACACGATCGTCATTTTCGACCGCGTACGCGAGAACCTGCGCGGCGGCGGTCTCCGTCAGAAAAACCTGGCAGAGCTCCTCAACTGGAGCATCAACCAGACGCTGTCGCGCACCATCATCACCTCGCTCACCGTATTCAGCGTGGTCACGTTCCTGTTCATTCTCGGCGGAACGTCGATCCGCGATTTTTCGCTCACCATGTTCGTGGGCACCATCGCCGGTGTGTATTCCACCGTCTACATCGCCAGCCCGATCCTGTTATGGTGGAACAAGAGGTGGCCGATAACCAGATAAAAATAGTAAGCCTTCCAGATTTCTTTCCGGGGAAAACGCCAGCTCGTTTTCCCCGTTGTATTTTTATCCGGGGCACATCATGAATCTCTGCCGGCTGCTGCTGCTGATTTCCGGAATCGCCGTCTCGGGGTATGCCCAGGAGTGTCAGTTGACTCTTGCGCGTCTCAAGTACGGCGGGGGCGGGGACTGGTACGCCAACCCGTCCGCGTACCCGAACCTCGCCAGGGCCGTGCGGGAGCGGACCACGCTTCCCGTGTGCGATACCGTGGCCGTTGTGGCGGTTACCGACGACCGCCTGTTCCGCTACCCGTTCCTCTGCATGACCGGCCACGGCGATGTCCACTTCACGGCCCGGGAGCGCATCCGCCTGCGGGCGTACCTCATTGGAGGAGGTTTTCTCTGGGCGGACGACAGTTACGGCATGGACCGCAGTTTCCGGCAGGAGATCGCGGAGCTGTTTCCGGAAAACCCGCTGGTTCCCTTGCCTTCGGACCATACGGTCTACAAGAGCCGGTACGCGCTGCCGGGACTGCCGAAAGTCCATGAGCACGACGGCAAGCCGGCGCAGGGGTATGGCGTTTATTTCGAGAAACGGCTGGTGCTCTTTTATTCGTTCAGCGCCGACATCACGGACGGGATGGAAGACGTGAACGTCCATAATGACGGCGAAAAACTGCACGAGATTGCTTTGAAAATGGGCATTAACCTGCTCGTCTGGTTCTTCGAACAGTGATTTCTCATATGATCCGGAATACTATCGAGACTATTTCACGTTTCGTCTCCGTCTATCGGCGCAGGCTGATAGCATTACGGATCATGCGGGTCAGCAGTATCGTCCTGGCGGCATTTTTTTTCCTGCTGGCATCGCTCCAGCTTCTTTTCGCGTTTTTTCCCTGGACGGTCCTGCCGTTTTTTGTTGATGCCGCATTCCTTGGTGCCGGTCTTTTTATTTTCGGTCACGCGATTGCCGCCGCAACAATGCGCGCGCCGGCCATGGTGTCCGTTGCCCGTGCCATCGAACGCAGGTCCGGCATGAAAAATCCCTTTCTGTCAATCTCTATTGAACTGGCCGGCGACGAACGCACGCGCGTCAATCCGTTCACCGGAGAGGCATGCGGCCGCGCCGCAGCGGAAATTGAGCGTTACCCGCGCTCTCCGGAATGGCCGCGCCGTGCGGTCATCATCGGAGCGGCGGCGGCGGTGCTCGGTCTGTGGTGCCTTTTGAACCAGCAGCTCTCGCCGCGGCTTCTTGACTACTGGGCAATGCCGTTTTCACCTCTTTCCGCCGCCGGCGCAGCCGTTTCGCCCGGTTCGATCGCCGTACCGCTCAACGCGTCCGTTACGCTCCGGCTCGAACCGGCGGAGGGGCGTTTTCCCTCCAGCCGCTGCATGCTTTTTTCACCCGAAGGAGAGCGATTGACAAGCATTCTGCTCAGGCCCGATTCAGCCGGCGTCTTTACGCACCGGCTCGACAGCGTACGGAGCAGCTTTCTGTACCGCTTCGCGGTCGGAGGAGCGCTGACGCAGACCGATACCGTGACCGTGGTGCCCTTGCCGCGCCTTCTGCGCCTGAGCGTCAGCGTGCGGCCGCCCGCCTATACACGGCAGGCCGAGTACCGGCTTCCCGAGGGACAGGGCAATTTTGAGGCCTTTGCCGGCTCGACCGCGCGTATGACAATCGAATCCGGCAGGCTGACGCGGGCAATGCTTATGCGCGGTCGTCCGCCTTCCGCGAGGCGCGGCGACACGGTGCCGCTTGCCGTGCAGGGACAGACCGCTACGTGCGAACTGAAGGTGGACGCTTCTTTCGACTACCGCTTTACGCTTGTTGACTCGTTCGGACAGAAAAACGATTCTCTGCCTGTGTTCCATATAGACTGCGTCCCCGACGAGCCGCCGTTGGTGCAGATTGTCAAGCCGGGATTCAGCAAGGACCTGCAGCCCGAACAGGTGGAAACGCTCGCCGTCGAAGGGGCGGACGACATCGGCGTCCGCTCACTCTTCGTCAGATGGCGGAAGCCGGGCCGGGACACCGGCGGCAGGCGCGACCTTTCCGTTCCTGCCGCTCCGCCGGTTGTCCGAGCCGCTTTTATCTGGGACCTCACGGAACTTTACCTGTTTCCCGGGGACACCGTGTTCTACTGGGCGGAAATCACGGACACGAAGCCGTCCGGCAGGCCGCAGCAAGGCTTCTCCGATACGTTTACTTTCAGGATACCGACCTTTGAGGAGATCCACCGGCGGATCGTTGAGAAGACGTTGTCCGCGGAGAAAACCATCGGCGCGGTGCGCGGCAGGCAGGCGGACCTGGAGAACCGCCTCGAAAACGTCATGAAAACGCTGAACAGCAAAAGGGAGCTCTCGTGGGAGCAGAAGGAAATACTTCGTGATGCAAAGAAGGAATTCGAAGCGCAGGCCGATTCGCTCCGCGGGTCGCTTGAGGCCCTGCGGGAAAATGTCGAGAAGATGAAGCAGGAGGGCCCGGCCGGGGAGGAGCTCGCGCGGAAATTCGACCGGGTGCGCGAGGCTGTTGACTCTCTTGTAAAGGAATTCGGCGACAGCCTTCTTTTCGCGATGAAGGACGTCGAGCGGCCCGTCTCCATGAATGAACTGCGGCAGGCCCTGGAGAAGCTGAACAGCATGCTGCCGCAGCTCGATGAGCAGCTCGATAACGTGCTCAAGTTGCTCGAAATGCTCAAGGAGGACCGTACGCTCGCCGAACTGGCCATGCGCGCCGAGCGGCTCTCAAAGGAGCAGGCCGCGCTGTCCCGCAGCGAAATGCGCGACCGCGCGGCAGCGGCCCGCCAGAAGGAGCTCAATGACCGGATACAGAAGCTTTCGCGGGACGCCGGAGCGGCGGCCGCTGATTCGCTTGGATCAAAGGCGATGGTGGATTCCCTGCGGAACGCCATGCAGGCGGAACTCGGGCAGCCGTCCGGCATGCCTTCCCGCGAGTCAATGAACCAGATGAGCGGCGCCCTGCTCTCTTTTTCGCAGGACCTCATGCAGATGATGAATTTCAAAGAGGGACTGCGCATGGCGCAGGAGCGCGAACGGCTGCTGTCGCTCGCCCGCGACGCCCTTTCGCTTACCGAGTGGCAGGAGGAAATCCGGCGTGACGCCGCCTCCTCGCGCGACGAGGCGGAAGCCGCCCGTTCCCAGCAGGCCTTGCGGGACGCGCTGGCAAGGGCGAGCGATGCCGGCGACAGCCTTTCGATGCTTTCGCCGCAGGACATGGCCGCCGTCGGGAGGGGTTTTAAAGGTGCGGTTGACGCGTCGAAAGAGGTCATCGGCGCGCTCGGCGCCGGCGAAGGCCGGGCCGCCATGGCCGCAAGCGCCGCCTCCCTGCGGTCGCTCGCCGGTGCGCTCATTGCCGCCCTCGCGAACATTGACAAAGGGCAACAATCGTCGTGTTCCGGCGGCGCCTGCATGATGCCCGGCCTGGGCAGGCTTTCGGGCCGCCAGGCCGCGATCAATTCAATGACCGCGGACCTCCTGGGCCAGCTTCTGCGGGGGAGCAGGCCGGGCGGCGGAAGCGCTCTGGGCGGGAACGCGTCCGAGGCGCGCCGTGCAGCGCAGAAAGCGCAGGCCGCGATTGCCGATGAGCTTAAGAAACTGACCGAGAAATACGGCAGAGAGGCAGGGGAAGGACTTCGCGGCAGAGTAGGCGAACTCGAAGAGGAGGCGAAGCGGCTGGCGGCCATGCTCGAGCGTCCGGCGCCGGACATCACGGAACGTCAGGACCGGTTCCTCGCCCGCATGCTTGAAACCACGCTCTCCATGCACCGGGAGGGAGAGGGAAAGGACGAATGGAAGTCGCGCACCGCTGAGACGGTTTTCAGTGGAGGAACAGCCGCTCCGCCGGGCGCTTTTTTCAAGGACGCCGATCTTTTTCACCGCCTGCGGCAGAAGGCCTACCAGGGGAACTATCCGGCAAGCTACCGTGCCGCGCTCCGCGCCTATTTCGACGCGCTGAGCGGAAAATATTTGAAATAACTCCTACATAACGTCTTTTCCTAAATCGTAGCTCGCCATTTTCTCGTGGTGCGCGCCCTCTTTAAGCAGGAAGCTTGAATAGAGATGAAAAGCGGACACCGCGAATTGCTCGGTTGCAAACAGGCTGTTGTGCGTGACGTACTGGGCGACCTTGTGCGAAGGAGTGCCGTTCAGGCGCGCCACGGTCACGTGCGGATGGAATTTCCTGTTGTCGGGATCAATGCCGATCAAGGTGAGGCTGCGCTCGATGCGCGCCTGCAGGCGCAGGAGTTCCCCGCTCTCCGCAATGCCGGCCCACAGGATGCGCGGCTCCCTGCGCAACGGGAAAACCCCCACCGTTTTCATGGTGAGCGAAAAAGAGTTGCCGGAAACCGAGCGCAGACCGTTGGCAATCCGGTCCGCCACGTCGCCGGGCACTTCGCCGATAAAGCGCAGGGTGAGATGAAGGTGCGCTTCATCCATCCACCGGGCGCCCGGCAGGGCGACGTAGGTCGCGGCGATATCGTCCTTTATTCTTTCCGGAATGTCAATAGCGACGAAGAGGCGCGGCATAAATTCCTTATCTCCATTGCTTTTAGTAAAAAATAGTATTTTTTTGAGTTGAAGGCTTCATACATAGACAACAAGAGGGGAAGCATGGTCCCGGTCGTAACGGTTTCCCGGATGCGGTCGATTGACAAAGCGGCCATCGGCGGCGATGAGACGAAGGGCTACGCGTATATGCGCAAGGCCGGGGCCGGCATCTTCAAGGCCGCAAAAACACTTTTACCTGATATCAACGAAGGCGGAATCGTGGTGGTCTGCGGCAGGGGGAACAACGGGGGCGACGGTTACGTGGCGGCGCGCCTCCTTCTCGAAGCCGGATACCGCGTCAGGTGTTTTTCCCTCGCTAAAACGGAAGAACTCACCGGTGAGGCGAGGCGGGCTTTCGACGACTATGTCGGGCATAATGGAACCGTTCAGGTTCTTGACGACGCGGCTGGTTGTGGAAGTCTTCCGCAGGGCGGCCTCATTATCGACGCCATGCTCGGCACCGGCGCCAAAGGAAATCCGCGCGGAATCTATGCGTCGGCGATCGAAGCGATAAATAAATCGGGAATTCCCGTGATTACCGCGGACACGCCGTCCGGGCTCGACAGCGACACCGGCGTTCCGGGTTCGCCGTGCATAAAGGCCGCACTCACCGTGGCCATGGGATTTCCAAAGCTCGGACAGTTTTTTTACCCGGGCCGGGAAATGGTGGGGAAGCTTGTCATTCAGGATCTCGGTTATCCAGCGAGTATTTTAGAAACGAACAATATGTACTATCCGGACCGCGCCGGTCTGCGGGAACTTCTGCCGCGCCGAAAACCTGCGGGCAGCAAATTCGACCACGGCCTCGCGCTGCTCGTGTGCGGTTCACGGGGCATGACCGGCTCCGCGGCGCTCGCGGCCATGGCGTCGATGCGCACCGGCTGCGGCATGACGCACCTTGCCGCGCCTGAGTCGGTGGTGCAGGCACTTTCCCGCAGGCTCGTGGAAACGGTCATTCATCCGATACCTGAGACATCTGCGGGGACGCCTTCATCGACCGCGCTCGAAAAGCTTTTGAGCATCGCCGGATCCATGCAGGCGGTGTGCATCGGGCCGGGCATTTCGCACGAAAGTGACACCACAAGTCTCGTCCGCGGGTTTGTATCACAGTGCAGAGTGCCGGTCGTGCTCGACGCAGACGGTATCAATGCCTATAAAAATCGCGCCGAAGAACTCGAGCTGCATAAGGGAGAGCTCATCATGACGCCGCATCGTGGCGAATGGAAGAGGCTGTTCGGTGATCTGCCGCCGGGACCCGCGGCAATGATTGACAAATTGAAGGAAAAAGCCAGGGATTTTGAAATGACGGTCCTCTTAAAAGGAAACCCCACCATTGTCGCTGATCGGCGCGGGAACGCCTATATCCTGCCGTTCGGTAATTCCGCGCTTGCCAAAGCGGGGAGCGGCGACGTGCTCTCCGGCATCATCGTTTCGCTTCTGGCGCAGGGCGCTTCGCCTGTTCACGCCGCACTGCTCGGCGCCGCAATCCACGGCGAAGCCGGGGTGTTGGCAAGCAGGAAACTCACCGAATATTCCGTCATCGCCAGCGATGTGGTGAAGGCAATTCCGAAGGTTATCAAGGAATTCCAGAAAAGGTAAACCGATTTTTACAAACGTGGTGAGGCTGAATACTTGAGGTAACAGGCATAAAGTCCCATGCCGATCAGTGTCATGTCCGGGACTTCGATATAGTCAAAATCGACCAGCTTCCTTGTCAAATGCCATGCTCCGCCGGTAACAAGTACGGTGCATTTTCCTCCAAGAAAACGCTTGTATTCTTTTACCAGATGGTTCAGCGCGCCGGCAATGCCGTGCGCCGCGCCTGCCTGCATGCACGATACGGTGGAACCGCCGGGGAAGGGGATTTTTCCGGCCGGCAGCGCTACGGCCGGCAGCGTGTCCGCTGCCGCGTGAAGGCCGCGGAGCTGGGTAACGGCGCCTGCCATGATTACGCCGCCCGTGAATTTCGCCGAGGCACTTACGGCGTCAACGGTTACGGCAGTGCCCGCATCAATAATGATGACGTTGCGTTCAGGATACATCGCGGCCGCGTACAGCGCGTCCGCTATCCGGTCGGCGCCGAGCGCTGACAAGTTTTTGTAGTTGAACCTGACCGGCAAGCGCGTTTGCCGCGATTGCCACTGCAGGCGGATAACGGACTGATGTTTCTTTTTTTTCAGGATTTTTTCGGCCTTCTGCGCAAGGCCGGTATGGCCGCCGCCGATGATTGCCGGAGCGTCTGTTTTTATTCTGTCAATAAAGGCCGCCAATTGCCGGCTCAGGTGATCATGAGGGAAATCGCTGCGGAAAAGGCAGACGCATCTGCGGGTGTCCACCAGACCGGCATGAACATTCGTACTGCCTATGTCAAGGGCAATGACCCGTTCAGGCATGGCCGCTCTCCGGGGCCGGCGGGAACGTCAGATGGCCCGAAAGAAAATATTTCGCTTCACGGCCGATATTGAGCTTCAGTCTTCCGTCAATTTCCACGCCCGCAAAAATGCCGCGGTTGCCTTCAATCTCGGCGGTACGCCCGAGGCCGTAGAGACGCCCGGAATAGCCATAATGCGTTTTCTGTAAATCGGCGACAAGGTTGGCGTCGTAGCGCTCAAGGACACTTTCCAGAACGAGCCCGCGGGAGTAGTCCTTTCCGGTTTCGATAAAAAGCGACGTGGCGATGGTTTGAAGGTCCGGCGGAAACTCCGCCGCCTTTATCTTCACGTTGATGCCGAAACCGATAACGAGGATGTCGCTGCGCACCAGATGATTTTCGAGGAGAATGCCGCACAGTTTCCGTTCGCCCCAGAGGACATCGTTGGGCCATTTGATGGTACAGGCATTCCCTCGGCCGGTGACCCGCTCGATCGCTTCGCAAATAGCAAGCGACAACGCCCGGTTGTGGACGAAATGCTCGTTGAGCGAGGAAATCGTGGTGATTATGCTTGCCCAGAGCCCGCCTTCGGAGTCGGAGAAGAACGACGCGCCCGCCCGTCCGCGCCCCGAGGTCTGCCGGTCGGCCTGAACGACGAATATCCCTTTGTCCGGAAGCTCGCGCATGCTGCGCGCGATGTCGTTCGTCGATCCCGTAATGTGGTGGGAATAGAACCGTTCGACAAAGGACAATTTATTCAGGGAGTGCGGGAGCATGATTGGAAGATAAAATAGATAATACGGTGATTTGATAAAGGAATTCTGTGAATAATCAGCCGGTCAGCCTAACATTACGACCGCCTTCATTACCCCGTCCCGGTAACTGGCCACCAGATCAAAGGCCTCCGGCGTCTGCTCAAGTGAAAAACGATGGGTAACGAGCGGTCCGAAATCTTTTATTGCAGTATCCAGAAGCGTTATCGCCTTTCGGGTGCACTTGTTCTGTCTGCGTATGTTTTTAACGGTTATTTCCTTCCTCCGCAGGGAATGCATTGGGAAAGGGATGATGTCGGTTTCAGGGATACCGATTATGGCAAGCGTGCCGCCCGGTTTCAGGAGCTCAATCGCCTGAAGAAGCGCTTCGGGCTTTCCGCAGCATTCATAGACCACATCCAGAAAAAGGGGCTCTCTTTTTGAGATCTCTTTTACCACATCAACAGTATGCGCGTTTCCGCACCATGCCGGCCCATACCTTTTCGCGAACGCCACCCTTTGCTCTATGACGTCTGTAATGTAAATCGCGCCGGTATTTTTATATTTCAACGCGTTGAACACGGACATGCCGATGGGACCGGCGCCCAATACGGCCACCTTCGCGCCGGGGAGCGCAGGGGATTGCTCGACCGCATAAAGGGCGATCGCCAGAGGTTCGGAAATGACCGCATGTTCAAAAGACAGGGCATCGCTTATCGGGAAACAGCACTTTTCCGGAAGCACGATATACTCGCGCAGGCACCCTTCCATTTTGCCGGGGCATCCCAGAAACAACAGGTTCCTGCAGGTGTTTTCCCGTCCGGCAAGGCATTGGTCGCAGTGACCGCATGAAACGGCCGGGTCAATGGCGATTCTGTCTCCCGGCCGCACACGGGTGACCTTTTTCCCGGTCTGTTCCACGGTGCCGACGCCTTCGTGTCCAACGATAAAGGGAAAGCTTATGACCTGGTCGCCGATTTTCCCCTGCGTGTAATAGTGGATGTCCGATCCGCATATCCCGACGGCGTTCATTTTTATCAACGCGTCGTTTTCACGGACAATGGAAAGCGACGGAACCGTCCGTATTTCGAATTGTCTTATGGCGGTGAGAAGTGCCGCTTTCATACGATGACCAGATGAATATCAAGCGCCTTCGCGCTGTGGGTTATGGCGCCGCAGGAAATGAAATCAACACCCGTTTCGGCAACTTCCGTGGCATTGTCGAGCGAAATGTTTCCGCTCGCCTCGAGATCAACGCGCATGTCGCAGTTCTTCGACATTTTTTCAACGCACCTGCGCATGGCATCGGCGCTCATGTTATCGAGCATGATGCGGTCGGGGCGCAGGGCGAGCGCTTCGGCGAACTCTGCAGCGTTTTGGACTTCGATCTCGATTTTCGGTTCTTTTGCTTTGCCGCGGGAGGTCATGGCTTTTTTGAGCGCGGCCGTCACGCCGCCGCATTGTTTGCTATGCGTATCCTTGATGAGTATCATATCAAAGAGGCCGGAGCGGTGATT
>Ga0315273_10007364_pt1 | contig 13785 bp, 10 predicted proteins | sample YL17G02_0_MG_FD_205753 | JGI IMG/M metagenome (GOLD analysis project Ga0315273, IMG submission 205753) | Sediment microbial communities from Yellowstone Lake, YNP, Wyoming, USA - YL17G02_0 | ecosystem: Environmental > Aquatic > Freshwater > Lake > Sediment | place: USA: Wyoming | collected... | reverse complement strand
AAAAGACATCGACATCGCAGTCCACAAGAACATTGAACGAGAAGCGTTTCATGCAGGAGCAGAGATAATGTATCCGATAAGGCATTTTGTTGAAGATTCTTTGAGCATACCCCTTGCATTTAACTCCGTAAGCCGTCTTGCCAGCCGGTATAATGGCTCGTTTGAAGCGACAAGCATCCGCTACGCCCTAACTAACCGAAATATAATGGCAATCGTTGTGGTAAAAGAAAACGATCTGAACGACCAGCTATCCTTTGCCTTTAACCAAAATTCAAATGGACAGCGATATTTATTTGATATGCCCCCGATAACACGGTTAAAGCCAAAATCAACCGCTCCCCTGCGGGTGCAATACTCTTGTCATTCGTGCCTATTTCCTAAATTTATCAAGTCCGGCTCGGAGATCGAGAAAAGTAATATTATTTATGAATGCTGGGCTCAAAAACAGCGTAAACAAGGTGAAATTCCGGCGTCCGTCTTTGGCTCGTCGGATAAGTTTAAATATACTGCGGAATGCTATCCGGCAAACGGCAAGGTTTTTGTCCTGCTATCGCTCCCTAACAGGCAGAGTGAATTTTTCAGAGAGGTGATTATATGAACGTCGCACTATACGCACGAGTATCATCCGAGAAGCAGGCCGAAAACGACCTGTCTATCTCGGCACAGTTAAAGGCCCTGCGGAATTACGCAGGAAAGAATAGCTGGACAATCTATAAGGAATTTGTCGACGAGGCAGAAAGCGCACGATCCGCTAACCGGCCAGCGTTTCAAGAGATGATCTCTTACGCCAAGAAGAAGACAAGGCCGTTTGAAACTATTCTCATTTGGAAGCATTCCCGCTTCGCCCGTAATCGTGAGGACGCCATAATTTATAAATCACTCCTGCGTAAACTTGGCGTTGCGGTAATCTCTATGAATGAGCAAGTGGATGATTCTCCGGCAGGAAAGCTCCTTGAGGGCATCATCGAAGTCATAGACGAGTTTTACTCGCTCAACCTCGCCGAAGATACCGTCCGGGGCCTGCGGGAGAACGCAAACCGGGGCTTTCAGAATGGAAGCATCCCGGCAGGATATAAGGCCAAGAAAGTTATGGACGGTCACAATGAACGGACAAAGCTCGAACCCGATGAAACGTTTGCTCCGGTCATCCAGCGAATATTTGCCCTTGCCTTAAAGAATATGGGTATTAAGGAGATCGCCAATACATTGAATGGCGAAGGCGTAAAGACACGGACAGGCATACCGTGGGCCAATTCAACCGTTAAATACGTCCTCAAGAATGAAACCTACACCGGCACACTCGTCTATGGCAAGATGAGCAAGCATAAGACCGGCCACAACGGCAACAATAACGTAATCCACATTCAAAACAACCACCCTGCGCTTGTTGACAAGCGGACATTTGACATCGTGCAACGGCTTATGTCAAAGCGAAGCTCCGCCATTGTCCATCCGTGGAGCGTGGCCAGCGATTATCTTTTAAGCGGGCTTGTTTACTGCGGGAAATGCAACGCCAAGATGATAGGCGCATCAGCCAAGTCCGGGGATCATCATTACTACTCATGCCAAAACTATTTGAAACGTGGTAAACACGTCTGCGATATGAGAGCCGTCAACCGTAAAGAGCTTGAAACGCTTGTCGTTGACCGCTTAAAGACCCTTGTCCTCACCGAAAAAAACATGAAAGAAATATTTAATATTGTCCTCGATATGATCAACCACAACAAGGGGAACCACGAAAAGGAATTGAAGAATATCGAAGACCAGCTGACGGGATTAAAAGAAAGGCTCGGAAAGCTCTATAACTCGCTTGAAACCGGCAAGATTGAGATTGAACACCTTGCGCCACGTATTAAAGACCTAAAGGCGCAGATTGACGGCCTTGAAGCCAAAAGAAACGAGATAACCGGCGAAAGCACAAACACAGCCCGCCTGCCCTTTGACCTTAAAGCCCTTTATGAATTTGCCAAGGATTTGGCCGAAATCTTGAAGGATGGCACGATTATGGAGCAGAAAGCCATTCTACGGTCATTTGTGAAGCGGATCATCATCACCCCGCCCGACGTAACCCTCGAATACACCGCCCCATTACTCGAAGAAAAAGAAATAGGCAGAACCACTGAGACAGCAGTTCTGCCTATGTTACAAATTGGCTCCCCCGCGAGGACTCGAACCTCGGACCTGGTGGTTACACTTAACCCGAAATTACTTTCGGAAGTGGACTATTTCTTCTCCTTAAGCTTAACGCTGTTAGGAGGCGGGTGTATAGTCTCTGCACATTTTTCTCGAAGTTACTCGAGAAGTTAGCTCAAGGTTACCCCGAAACTTCGGGGCTTCCTTGAATTAGCCCGCTGTTTCAACCACGGTTTCCCGTAGAAGCTGCGCTTTGAGCTTTTTTGCTCGCCCCGCCTATGGCGGGACTCGCACAGCCACTCGCTCTACCAACTGAGCTACGGGGGAATTGTAGAATTTATTTTAACTTAAATCTACTTAAAATCAAGGACTATATAATCTGCTCTTCTAACTTCTTAATCTCGCTCTCAATTTCAGAAATTATCTTCTCAATCTCCTTCATCCTGCGGCCGTATTCTCTTGCCGTATTTTCATCGCGATAAATGCGCGGGTTGGATAAGGCACGTGCCTTGGCATAACTTTCCAGCCTTAATTGTTCCTTTTCTTTTTCCAGGTTATTTATCTCCTCGCGAAGAGCGGCATTATGGGCTTTGCGCCTCTTTTCTTCTTCCCTGCGTTTTCTCTCTTGTTCTTTAGCCTTTTCTTTTTCTTCGTCTTTTTTCGGACGTTCTACTTTGGGTTTGGGCTTAGATTCTGCAAAAGGTATTTCGCCTTCTGCCTTTTTGCTCAAATAATAATCGAGAGCTCCAGGAAACTTTCTAATCCTGCCATCTTTTACTTCAAAAACCGTATTGGCCAGGGAACGCACAAAATAAATGTCATGACTGATAAATACGATTGTTCCTTCATATACAGTCAGGGCTCTAATCAAAGCCTCCACTGCATCTACATCCAAGTGAGTGGTTGGTTCATCGAGAAGAAGAAAATTCGGTGGATTAATTAGAAGCTTGGCCAGGATTAGTCTGCTTTTCTCCCCGCCAGAAAGCACCTTAACCGTTTTATCCGCATCATCGCCCGTAAATAGAAACGCTCCCAAAATGGTACGGATAACCGTTTCCGACATAAACCCGGGTGCCGCAGAATATGCTTCTTTAAGCACGGTGTTCTCAAGGCTTAAGACATCCATACGCGTCTGGGAAAAATATCCGATACCCGCATTATGCCCGACGCTGCGCACGCCGCTATCAATATCAATAACCCCGGCAAGAATTTTTAGGAGCGTAGATTTTCCTGCGCCATTTTCACCCACGAGAACTGCCCTCTCGCCCTGCGAAACTTCAAAATCCAAATCCTGATAAACCTTAATATCTGCGTAAGACTTGGAAATCTTCTCTAAAGTCATTACCCGATAGCCGCTTCTTTGTGTCTGGGGAAAATGAAAATTCCTTATACTCTCACCTGGGTCAGGCGGGATAAATATTTCTTGCATCTTTTCTAAGGCCGTGCGCTTGGCGCGCACTGATGCGGCCTTATTCGGCTGGGCATGAAAACGGTCAACGAATCTTTGCAGTTGTTCCCGTTTTTTCTCCTGCTCTTTAAACTGTTTAAAAAGAAAGGTTCGCCTCTCTTCCCTAATTCTTTCATACTGCTCATAATTACCGCGAATTTTGGTAATTGTGCCATTTTCCAAAATAAGCGTATAGTTGGTAACTTCGGTTAAGTAGGCCTTATCGTGGGAAATTATAATAAAGGTACCCTTAAAGGCGGTGAGAAAATCCTTTAGCCAGAGCGCGGCATTCAAGTCCAGATAATTAGTCGGCTCATCCAGAAGCAAAAGGTCGTAGTGATAAGTAAGCAATTTGGCAAGCAAAGTGCGCATCTGCCAGCCGCCGCTCATTTGAATTATAGGACGGTTGAAATCCCTTTCCTTAAAACCCAGACCCATTAAAATCTTCTTAGCCTTGTGTTCCAGTTCAAAAAAACCAAGCGTCTCTAATTGGTGTAAAATCTCTCCGTAGTGCCTTGAGTCAGCTGCGCCTTTCTCTTCGAGCTCTTCTTTTTCTTTTTTTAAATGCATAATCTGCTCGTTGCCTTCAGTTAGTTCGGATAAAACCGTGCGCTCAGATTTTCCCGCCTCTTCCCGATTTATCGGGATCCCGACTTTGTCGGGAGACGGGATCCCGCCTGGCACTTTAATATCCGGGCGGGAAAAGCTTACCTCCTGAGGGAGATAGCCGATATGAATATTCTTAAGAACCTGGATATTGCCTGCCGAAGGCTCTATCTCGCCCTGAATCAAGGCAAAGAGCGTAGTCTTTCCTGAACCATTAGGGCCGATGAGTCCGACTTTCTCGCCTCTATTGATATTAAGCGAGATGTTCTCGAAAAGGGTTTTCTTGCCGTAAGCTTTGGAAAGATTGGTGACGGTAATCATGGGTTAAATCACGCGGCGGGATTCTAAGGCCTTGGAGAGAGTAGCGGAATCTGCATATTCTAAATTTGAGCCAACCGGAAGACCTAAGCCAATACGGCTTAATTTTACAGCCAATGGCTTGATGAGTTTGGTAAGATATAATGCCGTGATCTCGCCTTCGGTGTCTGAATCTGTAGCAATAATAACTTCCTGGATTTTTTCCTGTTTAATTCTATTGATTAATGTGTCAATCTTTAAATCAGAAGGGCCTTTGCCTTCAAGCGGGGCGATAGCTCCCATAAGCACATGATAAACACCGTTAAAGGCGCCGCTTTTTTCCAGGGAAGTAATATCATTTGGCCTCTCCACCACACAAAGTATGCTTCGATTCCGCCGCAGGTCACGGCAGATGGCACATTCATCCTGTTCGCTTAAGTTATGGCATATGCGGCAGAAACGCACATTCTCTTTTACCTTTAAGATTGCCTCAGAGAGTTTTTTGATTTCATCGCCAGAGACCTCAAGTATATAAGTGATAATGCGCTCAGCACTGCGCCTGCCAATCCCGGGTAATCTGATCAACCTATCAATTAATTTTTCTATGGAATCAGTGTAGCTAGCCATTATATCTCTCTAATCACCCTGCCTTGAAATGCCTCTAAAGCAGATCTAAGCAAAGGATTGTTCTCTTCAACTTCTTTTTGTAAGGTTTCTTTGGATAAGACAAAGTTGACTCTGACATTAATATTAAATAATTCACAGATTATCTTCTCAATGATTGCCTTATTTTCTTTCTTTTCCAGGGTCTCTTTATGCAAGGAATAATTCTTGGGGAAAGATACAGTCAAGACATTATGCTCTAATTTAATCGGGCTGCCTTCATTTAAGTAAGTGGCTACGGACATCTTCACCCTGGCTAGATTATCAATGATACTCTGCCAAGAGTTTTTGATATTATCTAAAGAAGTGGAATTAGAGGGTGAATTTTTTGGTTCTTCTTTAAGGGGCAAAGGCGCAGCATCTTTAGTTTCTTGAGATTCACTGACCTGTTTGATATCTTTATCTTCTTTTACTGGCTTAGAATTTAAATTTGAACCTTTCTTATCATGCGCTAACTTCACCAAACTTATCTCTAAAGGTATGCGTTGCGAGTCTAATCTTTTGGATATCTCGTGGGTATTCACCAACAGATTAAATGCACTGAATATCTCCTCCAGGCTAAAGGTCTGGGTCTGCTCTAACAATCTCTGGCAAATCTCCTGGGGAAGGTCAATTAATTTGGAATCCGCCTGAACCACCTTGGCAATCATAAGATTGCGGAAATGTTCAATGAGATTATTTAGAAATAAACCCGTATCTTTGCCCTCATCTATTATGCTATTCAGTAACTCCAATGCACCCCGCGCATCCTTGCGGATTATTTTATCCGTTATGGCAAATAACGCCTCCTGCTCAACCAGGCCTAATACAGAAATGACATCCTTTAAAGAAATTTTACCTTGGGAAAAAGAAACCAGTTGGTCCAAAACTGATTCTGCGTCTCTTAGGGAGCCATCGCTACTTTTGGCTATGGCAAATAAAACCTCTTTTTCTACATCTAATTTTTCTTGGGCAACAATCTTTTCTAATTGGGAGATAATTTCCAATACCGGAATGCGTCGAAAGTCAAAACGCTGGCATCTGGAAAGTATGGTCGGTGGTACCTTATGCGCTTGGGTAGTGGCAAAGATAAATTTAACAAAATCCGGTGGTTCTTCTAAAGTCTTTAACAGGGCATTAAAGGCCTCGATAGTAAGCATGTGCACTTCGTCAATAATGTAGACTTTAAAGCGCCCCATTGTAGGTGCAAACTTAACATTTTCACGAAGTGTCCTGATTTCATCGATGCCTCTATTAGAGGCGCCGTCTATCTCAATGACATCAAGACTATGGCTTTGAGCTATCTCAATACAAGAGGCACACTTTTGGCAGGGATTTGTGGTCGGACCGTCTTTACAATTCAAAGCCTTAGCTAGTATTCTTGCCGTTGAGGTCTTGCCCACACCGCGGGGTCCGGCAAAGATATAGGCGTGCGCAAGTCTATTCTTCTGTAAGGCGTGCTTTAAGGTATTGACGATGTGCGCCTGGCCGACAATCTCATCAAAATTCTTTGGCCGCCATTTTAAGGCAAATACAATATACGACATATTTTAAAAAACTAAAGTTACCGAGGCCTCGAAAGTATCAGAATCGTAATAATGGATGCGGTCAATGTGCCTCCAGTTCACACCTGCCTCTACATATTTAGTTATCGGGGCAATCACGCCTATAGCTACCTCATTACAGATACCCGCACCTCTGTCGAAATCAAAAGTATATTCATCTAGAACAAAACCCTTTAACTTAATATGGTCATTAGATAAAATATTTCGGCTGAATAATAATCTGGTTACTGATTCCGCATGATTTTTGCTTTCAAAAATTGTGTGATATCTGTAATCTTCTTTTATCCAACTTTGCTGTATTGCCTCTCCAAGATAGACCCAAGGAAATATATCCTTACCTATCTCTATGCCGAGTAATTCTCTCTCCCAGATGCCTTTCTTAAGATTTCTCCTGGCTTCAAAAAATGGCTCGAGTTTAAATAGTGCTTTTTCTTGGGTATCTCGATAGAGGAATCCAGCAGAGATTCTATTGGTATAAAGTTGATGGTCGTGTTTACGCAGATCAAAACGGTATAACTGGTTAAAACGAAACTCGGGTTTTCTATCCCAACCAGCAAAACCAATGGAACTAAAAAACAATAAAGGCAATGCCAGCAAGAGCAATGTTTTAATCTTCATATGCCTCCTTTTTATTAAATGTCTACAACAACGCCCTACCATCTATTGCTTATTGAAGGACAAAGCAGAACGGCGCCGAAACACATTGTTTCGCCATCAAAGAAGCTGCAATACATTTTTTGGCAAAAGATCCTAAAATACATTATTTTAGGATCTCCGTGTACTTCCATTAATGGAAGTACACGGACGCGACTGCAACCAATTCGCACCGCATCCGAGATCCAGATTAAAATCGTTATTGAATCAATACAACGAACACCATTATATCAAAAATTAGCTCAAAAGATAGAAGAATTACTTCTTCTTGGGATGTCATTCAGGGCCATAGCAAGAAGCTTGGGCGTAAACAGAAGAACCATAATCAGGGCTTATGAGTATATTAATAGACCAACACAGGAGGAAAAATGAGCTGGCCATTTAGTATTCGTAATTGTTTATACCCTAAAGAGAGATACATTTGGGCACAAGTCAAAATCGTACATGAAACGAATAAGGCGATACTAGTAGATAACGGTAGGAAATCCTGGATTCCAAAGTCTTGGATAAGCAAGGTAAGATTAAAGAATAATACTTTTGAGATTTATGTTAAGGAAAGCAGTGTAGGATAATTGAATTCCGATAAAGTTATTTTATGTTCAAAGATAATTCTTCGGCTAATGTATAAGAAATCTTCTGCCCTTCTATGGTATTTTTGTATGGGACTTCTTCGTGAGAATATTCTGATATCTCACCACATTTAAAATCTTTAAATTTATTCAATACAAAATCCATAACTTTTATTTCATCTTCAGAAAATATACTTTTATCACAAGAAATTAAAGATTTCAATTGCTCTCTCACTGTATCGTGAGCAATAACTTCATCCTTGTCTATTAAAGCGTCCTTTAACATTACGCTTATTATTAATTCATAATCATCAGCAATAGGGCCATAAGTAGAATGGGTATATGAATTACCGCTTATTGAAACGGAATAAACCTTATAGCAAAGAAAATCCATGTACCACAAAAGTTTATTTATCTTAGTCCTATAAGTCTCATGGAATCCTAAGATATATAAAATCATATTCTTTATTTTTTCTAAATCGAAGTTTCTATAACCAGTAAATTCTCCAACTTGTCGTTCTGAAAGAAATAATTGCTCTAAAACTTTATTAAAATTAGGCTGGATTTCTTCTTGGATTAACTCATTGATTCGCTTCTTCAAAGCTTCACTTATATGGGGAGCTAATAGATGAGCTTGCTTTTCATAGATTTCTAATAAATTCTCCGGCTTAGCAATAAATTTCAATACTTCGTCATGGGCTTCATCTTGTAAATTTCCCGATTCATATCTATGTATGGTTATTTCACCCCAACCCAAAAGCTTACTTAAAGCTCTCTGGCTTAAACCATAACGCTCTCTAATTTCTTGAATTTGCAGTGGAGTGAGTAGATTATGGGTTTTTCTATATTCTAAATACGCAATTTCAAGATTCTTCTCATCTAATTCTTCAACAAATACCTCTTCATTACATTCTTTGCATACCATAACGGAAGCATTAATCTTTATATCTTCTCCCTTAACATTAAACGACTCTTCTTTCGAAATAATTTGCCCATCGGTCATCTTATTGCAATGTGCGCAATATATTTTCTCAACCATCACTCCCTCACCTCCTTTTTATTTCCGTTAAAATAATTACAAAAAATCATTAAGACGTTTTATAAGGATGTTTAATCGGATAATCTGCTATATGAAAAGATATGCATTTAGCTTTATTAAAACTAAAATCGTCGCTTAATTTAATATAAATTTCTTCTCCTTGAATATGAATTCCAAATTCCCAAATCATATTACCATGCCTGTCTTTATCTTTTTCTGGCCCGTTTATGTAATCTTTATAGGTTAATTGAGCGAATAAGGTCTTTACATACGGTATTGTAATACCTAAGTATGAAACCGTATCTAAATTCTTTTTGCGCTTGATGAAGGTGAAACCTTGGAGTAAAACATGCTTGAATTTTTTCAGAAAATCTGTAATTTCCTGGGGGGTGGCCAACCATTTCTCCTATTTAAATGTTATCATATGATAACGCTTTTGTCAAGGTTGTCAAGCACTTTTTTTCATTTTCCTACACGACCTAATATTAAGTCCGCCATAGAGTTAACAAAAAATGAGTAAAATTGTTGCTAATTTATGAATAATTCCTTCCAATTTATGTTAAAGAGAGTATAGCTGACCAATTAAGACTTTTAAGACCGTTCAACTATAACGGTTATGGTTTCCACATCCGCAGGCAAGGGTTTCGTTTCTGTGTTATTAATTGTATATTCCTTCAGGTCATAATCAAATGCTACAGCAAAACAACGAGTAACTTCTTTCCCATCAAACTTAACCGAAAATCCGCCGTCTGCCATATTGCGCTCCTTGTTAATTCAGGGACAGTCCCCTCTGGGGACAGTCCCTTTATTCTCTTGCTTCGGTTTGAAGTATTCCTACCACATACTTGTAGCTTCTTTTGGGGTTATCGGGAGACCGATGCGAAATTTTGCCAAAAGCCTGAGCTACCTGTTCAGCGCCATATTCTTCCATTTTCTTAATAATGTCTTCTATGACTTGGATATCATTATCTTTATAGACTATTTCTGCATATTTTGCAGCCTGCTCAAATCGCTCCTTACCATAATGCTTTGCTAATCTTTCCTTTTCTTTCTGTAATATTTCAGGAGAGTATAGCCCCAACAACCGGAAGCGCATTGGTAATCTTGCTGCATAGCCACCGCCTTCAGGATATGGCGGATATTCTATCTCAATTATATTTAATCTCCTCAAACCCTTCATCCCCCTAATTATGGTATCTCTGCCTAGATTAAATTCTTCCATTAATCCTTTTCGGTAACCTGTCCATACGCGGCCGCGCGAAGCGCCTGCCTTACAGAGATTAATCATAAAACAATATTTTTCCGGGAATGATAAACGTTTATTCCAGCCGTATCGCCAATATTCATCAGGGAGAGAACAATATTTCTCCTGAGGCAAGACGTACGGATTTTTACTGTAATAACCCAATAATAAACAATAAGGGCTTTTGGGCGGCCTTATTTTGCGAATAATAAGTTTATATCTTTCATCAAGCCGGGTTAAGGCTTCCCTTAATATGTCCCTTGCTGAGATATAGCTAAATTTCTTATCCAAGCCTAAGCTTGAGCTTATGTCCTTATAATCGATATTTACTCTGCCCTCAGAGTTTCCGTCAGAATTCTTCAATAATAAAAGATACAGATCAAAAGCTGTTTCATCCCTGGCTGTAAGCATACGCGGGGCAAAGGAGGCGTCGCTTAAGAAGGTATTACTTATCCTGACCGGCGGCTTTCTTTCTTCGTCAAGGATACTTGCCTCATAATCTATAGTAATTTCAGAGAAATCCTTTAATAACTGTTTGGCTAATTCTTTGGACCTGATTAGGCAGGATGCCTCCCCGTTCCTCCTTAAAGATGATTCTGTCCAGTTAGCGCTTCCCAATATTACTATTTCTTCATCAATAACAATAGCCTTGCTGTGCGTAACCACAAAAAGATTGTCATAATATGCTTCTATGCCCTGCTTTTTAAAATACTCAAATAAAGGAATATTCTTTTCTTCTTTCTCCCATTTTCCGCTCCTGCCTTCCCATTCGGCAAAAGAGATATTTTGGTCCAAGATCACCCTTACCTTAACGCCTCTTTTATGGGCGTTTACAACCTCTTCAACCAGCTCAGTCACCGGGGATTTTCTGGATTTGGGGTCAAAATTAACAAAATACATTACCATATAAATAGACTTCTTCGCATTCCTTAAGGCATCTTTCACCTTAGGGAAATATTTATCGCCGCTTAAATCTTCTACGGTTACAATTTCGGAAGGGCTCGGGTTAGAAGATGGTTCTCCTGCCTCAGCGCTAAAACAAAAAATCCTTGTGCCAGCTATAAACACTGATACAAGGATTATTAAAAAGGCTATCTTAAAACAACGTTGTTTCATTTTTTTGATTTTACTATCATAAAATCCAAAAAACCGAACAAGGCATAGTATTATTATGATTTTAATGGTTTTAGAATCTCTAATAATTCTTCTTTCGTCCACTTCATTTCTTCTCGAGTTGCCGCCCCGATGACTTTATCGGATATATTTCGCTTTTTTTCTAATAAAAGTGCTATCTTCTCTTCTAGTGTCCCTTTAGCGATGACCCTATAAACGTAGACATTCTTTTCTTGTCCTATCCTGTGGACTCTATCTGTTGCCTGGTCCTCTATGGCTGGGTTCCACCACCGATCGATATGAATAACATGATTCGCGGCGGTAAGGGTAATTCCATGCCCACATGCTTGGATACTACATAAAGCTGCATCAACTTGTTTTTCATTAAACCGATCAACATATACCTGCCTATTTTGAGTTGAGCTTGAGCCATCGATCCTAATATATTTCAGCCCATATGATTTAAGTGCCATTTCCAACAAGTCTAAAGTGGCCAAAAAATGGCTAAAAATAACTACTCGTTCTCCAGAGGCATGTATTTCTTTAATTTTATCTACTACGATATCAAATTTCTCTGAACGATTCTCTATTGGTTCAACTTTACCATTAATTAAAGCAGGATGATCGCATACTTGCTTTAGTTTTGTAAGGATGGGTAAAATATTAGTTGTAAAATTAACAAATTCTCCTTTTCGTAAAGCATCCCTCACAGGAGATACATATCTATCTTGAATTTCATTATATAAAAATTTCTGTTCATCTGTTAGCTCACACCATTCATCCATATCGATTTTTTCTGGGAGATCTTTAGCAACATCTTTTTTAAGACGCCTTAATATGAAAGGACGAATCCGGATTGATAAATCCTTAGCAACATCGTCATCACCTGAATTAATAGTATTTTCAAAAAGTCTGACAAATTGCCCATAGGAGCCCAAATGTCCTCTCATCAGGAAATCAAATAGCGACCAGAGTTCTGCGGGGCGGTTTTCAATCGGGGTCCCGGTAAGAGCAATCCGGTGTATTGCGTTTATTTCTTTTATGGCTCTGGTTCGCATAGCATCAGGATTTTTAATCTTGGTTGCTTCATCTAAAACTACAAAATAAAAAGGTACTTTATGAATGTATTCCGTGTCTCGAACAATTGTATCATACGTGGTAACAAATATTATGGGGGTTGTTTTATCAAAAAGAGACCTATCACGCCATGTCCCAATGTATTCACATATATAGGCACCGGGGAAAACTCTTTTTATCTCTCTACTCCAAAAATGCACTATAGATTTAGGACAAACGATTAAGCTGTGCCCTGAGAAACCTTCTTTCTCATAAAATGTTCTAATTGTAATTACGCTTTGGATTGTTTTACCAAGCCCCATATCATCTGCAAGGATACCGTGCAGATGATGTTTACTAAGCCAACTTAACCAATGAATGCCTGCTCTTTGATACGGACGAAGCACTATCTCCTTAGAAATAAGATGCGATTCTAGATTTTCGTCTAGCTTAAACTCTGTGCTTGCGCAAAAGTCCGTTATTTCATCTAAAAATTGCTGATATTCTGCAGTTACTTGTTTAATACCTCCTATTTTCTCAATGAAATCTTCGAGAGAGAAAAATTGAGAGATGGGCAGACGGAATCCCTCCGCTGTCTTTATAGCACCTAGTTCCTGCAAATATCGTTCTGTGGTATTTATGGTATTTGTATCGACTTGCAACCAGATATTCTCTTCTGGATGGACATATTTGTCCTTTGCTATCCGGATAATCTCTGCGGGCACCTCATAGTCTCCGGTGACATAGCCTACCTTAAAATCTAACCATCCAGGCTCATCTTTATTAATATAAATCTTTGTGGTGAAAGGTGTATCTATAATTCTAATCGTAGACGCTTTTTCTGTGAGAACTGCACCTAATTTTGTCTTAAGAAGCACTAAGTCTCTTTTGAAGAATTCAGGAATATCATCCAAGGAAACCCTAATTTTCTTCTTATCTATCCATTTCTTTACATCTTTGGTCAATTCCGGTAAAGGATAAAACACATTGTCCACCTTAGCAAAATTTCCATCGGGGGTTACATTAATTTTATCTTTCGAGATTAGCTGCTGAGTCATTTCTGCCTGAAATCCAGTTTCTACCACTAAACCTTTCCCAGGTAAGTAATCAATATGCGCATGGGGTTTTAATTTTTTATCGGAGATCTTAACCTCATTCTTAGACTTCTCCGATTCATCAACGCTTGTTTTTTTAGTCCGTAAATACCGTAAAATTGGTGGGCAGACATCAAAAATTAAACGTCCATCATCAGTGACCGTTGGATTTAAAGATTTCACCGATGAAAGTATTTCTAAGCTTTCCAAGGCGATGATATATTTTCTCGTACCTATTTTAAGGGTAGAACCGTAATCCCATATTTCTTGTATATTATTTACTCTTTCTTTATTACCGTTAATATTTATAAACGTCTCGACAACGCT
>Ga0315273_10007363_pt1 | contig 13785 bp, 14 predicted proteins | sample YL17G02_0_MG_FD_205753 | JGI IMG/M metagenome (GOLD analysis project Ga0315273, IMG submission 205753) | Sediment microbial communities from Yellowstone Lake, YNP, Wyoming, USA - YL17G02_0 | ecosystem: Environmental > Aquatic > Freshwater > Lake > Sediment | place: USA: Wyoming | collected... | reverse complement strand
GCCTTTCATGGACACTCCTTACCATTCGATGAAAAGTGTCCCTAATTTCCGTGTCTCAGTTTTGGGGTGCAGTCCAGGATACTGTCCCGGGTTTCTCAGTAGGCCCAGCGCCAGAGGTTGACGCCGACGGTGAAACCCGCCCCGACCGCGGCGATCAGCACCAGGTCTCCGCGCTTGAGTTTCCCTTCCAGGATCGCGTCCTCGGCGGCCAGCGGAATCGTCGCCGCCGTGGTGTTGCCGTAACGCTGGATGTTGATCATGACCTTCTCGGGGCTCAGCCCGAGGCGGTCCGCCACGGCGGTGATGATCCGGATGTTGGCCTGGTGGGGCACGAACAGCGCGACGTCGTCGCCGGTCAGGTTGTGTCTGGCCAGCAGCTCCCGGCACGATTCGTACATCTTGCGCACCGCGTACTTGAAAACCTGCGGCCCTTCCTGGTGCACGAAGTGCATCTTCCTGTCGATGGTCTCGTGCGACGGCGGAATGCGGCTCCCTCCGGCGGGCATGTTCAGAAACGGCGCGCCGGAGCCGTCGATCTGGTTGCTGAAATCGATAAACCCGGCGTCCTCGCTTTCCTCGGCGGGCTCGACGATCATCGCGCCGGCGCCGTCGCCGAACAGCACGCAGGTGGCGCGGTCGGTGTAGTCGATGATGCGCGACATGGTGTCGGCGCCGATCACCATCACCCGCTGGTGCGTGCCCGCCCCCACCAGATGCGCGGCCGTCGTCAGCCCGTAGACGAAACCCGAGCAGGCGGCGCTCAGGTCGAAGCCCCAGGCGCGCGGCGCCCCCAGACGGTGCTGCACCAGGCAGGCCGTCGAGGGGAAGAACATGTCCGGCGTTACGGTGCACACGATAATGGCATCCAACCCGGCGGCGTCGATGCCGCGGCGCTCGAGCGCCACTTTCGCCGCTTCATAGGCCATGTCCGAAGTCGCCTGGCCGGGTTCGACAATGTGGCGTTCGGCTATGCCGGTTCGGTCGAGTATCCATTGGCTGCTGGTCTGGACCATCTTCTCGAGGTCCTGGTTGGTCAGCAGCTTCGGCGGCGCATAGCAGCCGAGCGCGCTGATTTTCGCTCTGGGCAAGAATTCAGTCTCCTTGATGAAGTGCGGCCGGCCGGGACGGCGCAATAACCGGCCAACTTCCCTTGATATGTTAAAACGGAAGGAAATGCAAGTTTTAGGCGGCCCGCTCCCGGAATCCCCGCAAGAGATCTTCGCCCGGGTCTTCCGCGAATGGAAGCCTCGCACGCCGCTGCCCGAGGTGTGCGTCGAGTTCCGGCGCTTCGCCAATGCCAACAGCTTCATCGGTTTGGAAGAGGGCTGCCTGCGCGTGCGTTTGACGGACGTGCTGGAAGGCGCTCCGGCGCGCGTACTGGAGGCGCTGGCCAACATTCTGATCGCGAAATTGTACCGGCGTCCGGTCCCGGCGGTCTTCAACGATCGCTACCGGCGCTACCTCAACCGGCGCGACATGCGCCGCAGTCTGCACCTGTTGCGGCAGATCCGCGGACGCAAGTTCGTCTCCGGCCCCCAGGGAGACGTCTACAACCTGGAAGAGATCTTCGAGCAGTTGAACACCGCCCATTTCAACGGCCTGATGGCGCGGCCGGCGCTGGGCTGGAGCCGCCGCCCGTCGCGCTCGACGCTGGGCCACTACGACTTTTCCCACAACGCCATCATCCTCAGCAAGCTGCTGGACCGCGCGCAGGCGCCGCGCCTGGCCGTCGAGTACGTGCTGTATCACGAGATGCTCCACTTGCGATTCCCGGCCGATCACAGCGGCGTCCGGCGCCGGGTCCACACACGGGAGTTTCAAGCGGCGGAGAAGACCTTCCCGCGGTTCAAGGAGGCCAAGGAATCGCTGAAGAAACTGTAGGGGTCGGATATATCCGACCCCTACGGATGCGCGTGTAGGGGTCGGATATATCCGACCCCCGGTTCAGGCGGCCGCGGGCATGGTCGCCAGCGCCCGGACCTGGGCGTTCATGGTCTCCAGAGCGCTCACCAGTCCGCTGACATCCACCCCCGCGCCGCTCGTCCAATTCACGAGCAAACGCCACTGGACCAGCAGCACGGTCCGCTCAAACAGGAACCGCTGACGGACCAGCGCAGCGGCGAAGTCCGGACGGTCTTGGGGAGCGCAAAGCATCAGCAGCCGGGCGGCGCGATGCAATCGCCCGAAATCCCGCGCCAGATTCCGCAAATAGGACCGGAAGATCTTCCGGCGCCCGGCGCGGAACCGGCGTCCCATGGCTGGCGTGAAACCCGGCTGAGCGGCCAGGAACGCGAGATCTTCAGCCCCCAGCAGGCGCTCCATCGGCCGGTACCGTGCTGGTGAGATCGCGGGAAGCCAAAGTGGTTCGCCCTGCGTCGAATGCTCACTCCGGAACAGGCGCAGGAAGACAAACACGAAGGTCCCCAAAAGACCCGCGGCAACCACGCCTCCGACAAAAAGAATCAGGTTCATTTCAGAAAGCCCATTCCCTTATTCCCAAGATTAACCGGGAAAGTTCGGCAAGTAAATAGGGAACGAGCGAAAAGACAAACTTTTTTTAAACCGGTCCCCGGCGTGTTGATTCCGGGGGGCGGTGGGCGGCCGAACGGACCAGGCTCGTGTTCAGGGCTGACAATTGGTCCAACAGGTGACGTTCGATCTCCGGGCGCCAGTGCGGACGCATCCCGGCCGGGCGTTGCTCTCCGGATCGAGTGAGGCCCAACCACCCGGCCACACAGAGTCCGTTCGCAGCCAGCAGCGCTGTACTGACCTGCGGGATCACGCTGGGGCCCAGGACGTTGCGAACAAACAGCATCGCGGTGTCCGACAGCGAAAACAGAGACAATAACACCGCGTGCAACAACAAGTTACGGGTCACCGGGACTGGGAACCACAGCAGGAAACCGGCCAGCAGCAGAAGGTAAAGCGCCAGGGTGGCCCAGATTGCGCGCCGGGCGAGATTGGCGGCGAGAAGCAGCGGAAAGTCCCCCCGCGACTGGCTCATGTCAACCACCAGGGTCGCCAGGGAGGCGACAAGGCAGACGGCCAGTCCGGCCAACAGTGTCTTTCGGCTGAGGCTGGCCAAACCACGATAATCGCGCAGAGCAATTGCCGAAAGCTCAAATATCGCGTAGCCGAACAGAATCCACACCAACGGTTCCGTGTACAACCACGTCCAGCCGTACGCACTTGGAGACGGATTCAGAAGCCGAAGTACACCGCTGCGGAGCACACGGAACACCAGGTAGACGAAAAACCCGGGATAAACCCGAGCCAGCCTCGCCCCCACCAAGCGGGCGGCAACCGCAACGTACCCCACCGTGTTGGCGAGCCACAGGATGTCTTCGACGAGGGGCAACGGGAGGGGCATTCAGGGAGCGGCGGCGCGCTCCCTTATTCTATCATCGGGGCAGGACTAGCCGAGCTGGTAGAGAATGCAGTCATTCCGGGGGCGCCTAGCGTGCGTCCGCCAGCGGGCATGGCAGGCAGCGCGGCTCGGGGTCGCTGGCCAGCGACAGGTTGGCAACCACCGTGAACTGCAGCGCCAGGAAAAGCATCAAGAACAGTTTCTTCATGGTCGAATCACTCCTTGCCTCTCGCCTTATGCCTGAGGGGTGAGAGGTATGTCATAGGCATAGGCTAAGTACAAATCCCCTCAAAAGGGGGAATTGAAAAGAGCTTTTCTGGAATCAGAACGAATTAGAAAGGCCGGCCCGGAGCGCGGCCGGTTGGTCTATCCGGACTGGATTATGTTGTAGAATCTGAAGTGGACCAAGGAGAGGCCATGCGATCCGAGCGGCCGAAGGTGACGCTGGAACGCGGTGCCGTGCCCGACGTCTGGCGCCGCACTCTCTCCCAGATCGAGACCATCTTCGGCCGGCTGGTGTATCTGGCCGGGCTCCGCGACAACAACACGGGCAGATACGAACACCACGGTCTGGCGCTGATTTTCGGCGACGAGGACGCCGACGACGCTCTTCGGGACAGCCACCAGATCACCTTCGCCGAGTGGTTGTCGTTCGGCCTGGAGCACCAGAAAGCGGACCTGGACCTGTACCTGTCCCAGTTCGCGGCGCGGAAACGCACGACGGTGGAAACCTGGCTGCGACTCACCCCCTACCGAAACCTGATTCCCACCCGGGCCGGCGAGCCCGAGCGATCGCTGTACCTGTCGGATTTCGAGACTCTGCTCGAATTGCTCAAGGACGAGTACGGCGTCGCCGAGCCTGATCCAGACGCATAGCGGCGCCGGTCACCTGGCCGACCACGTCGATCTGCTCCGGAAAAGCATACACCTGGGGCGCCGTCTGAGAGGCCGGGTGCGGCTCCACGATCAATCGACCGTCGCCTACCGAACACCAGCCGCACACCCACCCATCGCGATGTTCGAGCAGATAGATGGGCCGCTCGAATTCGTTCGCCCACCCGGAGTCCGCGATCTTGCGGCGCGTCTCGTCCACCAGCACCAGCGCACCGGGGTGCAGGACCGGGTACATGGACCAGTCCTCGGTTCCAATGAAGGCATACCGGTGACTGCGCAAGTCCACGGCGTTCAACAGCATCAACGGGAGCTTTCCCCATCGCTGAATGGCGCGGCTCAGGTAGGTGGTGCGCCGCAGGTCGATGCCGGGATCAAGCGCCAGCGGCAACTGCACCGTGCCGTGACCTTCGGTGGCGAAGCCGATCTCGTGCGTACGTTCCACTTCGATCAAGGCCGCGTCGGCCGGAATCTCGCTGACGTTGACGCCATACCATTCCAGCACCTCCAGGATGTCCAGCCGATAGATGGCGCATAGAGAGTAGAGGCGGCAGAGGGAGGGCGGGGTGCCCTTGTTCTCGATGTCGGCAAGCCGGCTCAGGGCGATCGAGTACTCGTCGTTCTTGCGACGGTCGGCGATCCGCTGACTCGCCTCCTCGACGTCCCGGTAACGCAAGTTAAGCCGTTCCCGGGCGCGCTTGAGTTTCTGTCCCGCGTCGTCCATGGTATGATGCTTTCCCCGGCAGAAACGCAGCCGTCGGCTAGGAAGTGGCTCCTATCTTTCGGGAGAAGCTCATGGTACGGTTTGAATTATAGCGATGACCGCGGGCCGAGGCAAGGGGAACGGGCTGATTTTGTTCCGAATTCGGAACAGAATGCCGCGCCAGGAGGGAAATTGAGGATCGTCGTCGGCATCTCGGGGGCCAGCGGCTCCATTTACGGCCTGCGCCTGCTCGAAAAGCTGCGGGCGCGCCCGGGCGTCGAGACCCACCTGGTCCTGACCCGCGCCGGCGAGCTCACGGCCTGGGTCGAGGCCCAAAGGACGGCCGCCGAGATCCGCGCCCTGGCCCATTTCTCCTACCCCATCGAGGACATCGGTTGCCGGCTGGCGAGCGGATCTTTCCTGACCGACGCCATGGTCGTCGCCCCCTGCTCGATCCACAGCATGTCGGCGATCGCCGCCGGAATCGGCTCGAACCTGCTGGTGCGCGCGGCCGACGTCAGTTTGAAAGAGCGGCGAAAACTGATTCTGCTGGTTCGCGAAACGCCGCTCCATTTGGGCCACCTTCGCGCCATGGCTTCGCTGGCCGAAATGGGCGCCATCATCTGCCCACCCATCCCGGCGTTCTACCATCAACCCAAAACCGTGATCGACATCGTCGACCACACCGTCGACCGGGTGCTGGATCTGCTCGGGTTGCCCGCGCCGGAAGCCCGCAGGTGGGACCCGGAAGAGACCCGCGACAAGGAGCACGAATCTTGAAGAAGCGAGCGGAAAGAGTGTCGTTCCAGGGAGAGAAGGGCGCGTTCAGCCAGGAGGCCGCGCACCAGTTGCTCGGACCCGCGATCGAGATTGTCCCCTGCCAGCGCTTCGACGATCTGTTCCGAAGCCTGGAGACGAAGGAAGCCGACGCCGCCGTGGTTCCGATCGAGAATACCCTGCACGGCTCGGTGCACGAGAATTACGATCACTTGCTGAAGTTCGACTTCCCGATCGTCGCCGAAACCAGCGTGCGGATCGTGCACAACCTGATCGCGCCGCCGGGCGTCCCGTTCCGGCGCCTGCGCCGCGTCTACTCCCACCCGGTGGCGCTGAACCAGTGCCTGAAGTTCTTCGAGCGGCACCCGAAGCTGGAGCGCGTGCCGTTCTACGACACCGCCGGCAGCGTGAAAATGCTGATGCAGGAACGGCCGGAGGATGCGGCGGCCATCGCCTCCTCGGTGGCCGCCGAAATCTACGGCGCAACCATCCTGAAGCGCTCGGTCGAGGACGACCGGAAGAACTTCACCCGGTTCTTTCTGCTGCGCCGTCCCGAACAGGTTCCGCCGCTGCCCAAAGAGGCGGCCGGCCGGCGGAAATGGAAGACCTCGCTGGTCTTCACCACGCACAACGTGCCTGGGGCGCTGTTCCGCGCCCTGAGCGCCTTCGCCTTGCGCGACGTGAACCTGACCAAGATCGAATCCCGCCCGCTGCGCGGCAAGCCCTGGGAGTATCTGTTTTATGTCGACCTGATCGGACGCGTCGACGAGCAGCGCCTGAAGAATGCGCTGGGACACCTGGGGGAGCTGGCCGATTTCCTGCGCGTGCTGGGCTGCTATCCGCGGGGCGCGTAGGACAGGGGGGCGCCCTCTGGGCCCGGCCTGTCCATATGTTCAAGAAGACAGGCCGGGAGGCCTGTCCCACATCGAGTTGCTGGTCACATGACATAATCGGGCAATATGAAACGACGCACGCTTGCAGTTCTGATCGCCTGCTTTTTCGTTCATGGGCCGGCCGCGCTCGCGGCCGGCCAGCCCAGGGGCATAGCCAAGGGCCCGGTCCAGCGTTTCGAGATTCACGGCCACATTGCCGGCTATCAACCGGGCCACGTGGTGGTCGTGAAAACCAGTGGAAAAGGCCAGCACAGCGCTTCGACTCACAGCGACGGCACGTTTGTCCTGCGTGGCATCCTGCCGGGTTCCTACAGTGTTCGCCCGCAGTCGCAGCACTACCATTTTTCGCCCGCGTTCCGCACGGTGGCGGTGACCACGCATGACGTCCGAAGCGTGAACTTCACGGCGCACCCGGTCGAACCGAAGAAGACCGGGGGCAGAAAGAGGTAGCGCCCCGGCCTACAGCTTCTCATTGAGAAACGCCAGGATCTCCCGCCGCCCTTCGGCGGTCTCCTGGTGGCCGGCGTCGTAGCGCAACAGCTTCCAGTTGTCCGGCCTGCCCGCGGCCGCGTAGACCCTCTTGAGTTCGCGGTCGATGCGCTCGAGCCCCGCCGGCGGGGTCAGCGCGTCGAGGTTCCCGGCCAGGCTCAAGTGCGCCCTGGGCGCGATCAGCGCGTTGATTTGGGCCGTGGTGAAGTGCTTCAACAGCGACGGCACGTAGTAATAGACTCCGTGTCCCTTGAGATTGCCGGCTTCCATCAGCGCCTGGAAGTCCGTCAGGCAGCAGATGTCGATGGTGACTTTGACCCGCTCGTCCAGCGCCGCCACCCACCAGGCCATGGTGCTGCCCATCGAGAGGCCCAGCGTGGCGATGCGCGAGGCGTCGACTTCGGGCCGTGAAACCAGGTAGTCGATGCCGCGGAGCGAGTCGTAGACCATCATGCCCCACAGCACCTGGCCCTTCCAGAGCATCTCCTTGAAGACGTCGAGCTCGGTTCGGCTGGCGCGCTCGCCGAACACCCAGGTGTCCATGCACAGAGCGCAGCAGCCCTGCCCCGTCAGCGCCTCCGCGTAGGGCGGACTCTGGAGTTGCACGCGGCCACGAAGGAGTTCGTCCTTGCCCAGCTTGTAGTCGCCGCCGTGCGCGTGGTTGTAAAGCACCGCCGGAATTGGCCCCTGGACCTGTTTCGGACGCGCGAACCAGGCCGGCACAGGCTCGAAACCGTTCAGATCGAGTTCGAGCTTCTCGAGAACGTAGCCCGGGCGCTCTTCTCGCGAGAGCGTTCGGGCCGAGATCTTCCGGTTGCGCGGCGGCAGGTCGCCCAGCAGTTTGTAGAGCAGTCTCCGGCTCTCGGCCCCGGCGACGGCCGCGCGAGCGCCTGTAGCCATCGCAATACCTCCCGGAATCGCTCCCAGAAACGTTCGTCTGCGCATAGTGACACAGCGGCCCAGAGGGCGCCCCGGCTGTACTACTAAATCTTTGTTTCTTTGCTCGCCGCGACGATTTCGCGTTGCGGCCGCGGCTATCCCGCGAAGTGGGGCAAGTCTCCCAAGCAGCCGTAAACCCCGGGGGACACGCCTGTGTCCCGGGGTAAGCGATGTTTTCCGTAAGGCCAGCCCGGAGTGTTCCCAGATTCTGGATTCTGGATTCTGCATTCTGACTTCTCTGTTTGCGGCCATGCCGCGCTGTGCTACCTACTTCGGGCGAAACGTGAAATTCGCCAGCCCGACCTGGCTGCCGCTATCGATGCGGAAGCCGAACTTGCCCGCGGTGAAGTTGCGGCCCGATTCGTTCCAGGAGTCGAGCACCTCCCAGTTGCCGCCGCGCTGGACACGGTGCGTAATGCTGGTGGCGGTGATCTCGATCTGCAACGTGTATTCGGTTTCGCTTTCCAGGCGCTGCTCGGTCACCTTCGCCAGGTCGATGGTTCTGGCGTTGACCACGTCCTTGCGGTAGAAGGTCTTCTTCTCCAACTGGAACAGCGAGTAGTTGCGCTGGTCGCGGAAGTTGACGAACCATTCCAGGCGGCGTCCACGAAGCCGGCCAACCTTGAATTCGAAGACTCCCTGAACCGGCTGGGCGCCGAAGGTGACGAAGTTGCCGCCCCTTCGCGCCATCCACGGACCGTCCTTCGCCCAGCCGCCCGGCTCGTCCCAATCGGCCGCGCCGGCAGCGGCGGGTTTGGCGGCGGCGGCCGGGGATGCGCCCTTCACCGGAGTCAGCGCCAGCGGAATGGTCTTGGTCTCGCCAGCCACCAACTGCACGGTCACCACGTTGTCCTGATAGTTCGGCGCCGAGGCCGCAATCGTGTAGGTGCCTTCGGCCAGCTTCAGCGTGGTCTCTTTCACCTGCCGCGGCTGCGCCTCGTCGCTTCGCTTGATCATGACCCGGGCGTTGGCCGGCGTGAGGTTCAGCAGCAGCGTTCCCGGCAGAACCTCCATCGCGAAATCCGAGCCGCTCAGTTCCAGCGTCTCGCCCGCGCGGAAGGTCCGGCGGATCTGTTTGGGCGCGTAGCGTTCGCGCCTCAGTTCGACGGCATGCTCGCCCGGAGCGACGCCGGCATTCTGAAAAGACCCGTCGGTATAGACCAGGCCGAGCGAATTGCCGTCCACCAGGACTTGCGCGCCCGGCACCGCGCCGCGGAGCCGCAGCCCGGCCACCTTCGGCGCCGGAGCCATCTTGAACTCGACCCGCGTCTCTTCGCCCTTGCGGATCTGGACCTTCTGATCCGGCACCTCCAGGAAACCTTCCTTGGCCACCCGCACGGCATACTCGCGGACCGTCAGCCTCGGAATCCGCAACTGGCCGCGGCGGGTCTTCAGGCCGGGAGCGGTCCTGCCGTTCAGGTAGATGAGGGCGTCGTCCTCGCCGGCGCTCACAACCAGCGTGCCGGCGTTCAGATCCAGCTTCAGGAAAGCCGTGAGCATCGGCGCCGGAGTGAAGCCGACCACCAGTTTCTGCTGGTCCTTCCCCTCCCCGAGCGTGAGTTCGTGATCGCCGACGCTGAGGCTTTGAAGCTGCAAGCCCTCGGCCGCGGCGGCGCCGGCGGGCTGGCCGTCCAGGAGAATCTTCAGCGGCGTGACACTGGTGTGGACGCGCGCCGCGCTGCCCGCGCCGCTTACCAGCACGGCGAGGAAGTTCTTCACCGTGATCGGGCTCGCCACCGCCGGCGCCTGCCCCGGAATCACCTCGAAACCGAAAACCGCCTCGCCATCCTTGCCGGTGACCTTCACGGTGTGCTTGCCAGGCGGAATCTTCTCGAGCACGAACTGGCCCTGCTGAAGCTCGCCCGCGGGCTGGTCGTTCAGCAGAACCTGGCCGGCCTCGAGATCGGCGAACAGCTTCACTTGAAGCGGCGAGGGCTGAAGCGGCAGGTTAAACCTTGCCGGCGCGCCGGGGGCGACATTGATGGTGGTCGAGGCGGGCTCGAAGCCGTCCAGGATCGCCTGCACCTGGTAGCTGCCGGGCGCCAGTTCGACCTTGCAGTTGGATTTGCAGCGCGCCTCGTTGTTAACGCGGATCTGCGCGCCCGGCGGCGTAGTCCCGAGGTCCACGGCAATCGCGCTGGGCTTCGGCTTCTGGATGGTCTTGCGAAGTGTGAAAACCAGCCCCCCGAAGGCCACCAGCCCAACCAGGCCGCCAACCATGAGCGCGCGCTTCCACGCCGATCCCCCCGCCGGCGCCGGCGCCGGAACGGGCGGGGGCGCCGGCGCTCCATATCCGGCGCCGGATGGCGGCTGCACCGCCGGCGCCGCCGGTATGGCCGCCGTAGCCAGCGAATCCGGCGCTGGAGTCCACGGCCCAGCCGGGGCGGGAGGGTACGGAGGCGGCGCTCCCCACTGCTGTGTCGGCCCCATCGGCGCGGGAGACGGCGGAGGCGTCGACGGGTAGGGTGTGGTCGGATAGGGCGTCGATGGCGACGGCGCGCCGCCGCCGGGCGTTGGCGTTGACGCCGCGCCGCCCGCCTGCTTCAACTCCAGGCCGCGCGCCAGGATCTTCTGCTTCACTTGCGCGACCGCCGCCTGCACGTCGGAATCGTTCGGCGCCTGCTGGGAAATGGCCTCCAGTCTGTAGAACAGCATCTTGAGCGCGCCCAAGTCGGAAACGGTCTCGACTTCGCGCTCCAGAAGATGAAGTTCAAACAACGCGCCGGCAACATCGCCGCCCTGTCCGAAAGGATTGTTCTGCTGGTCCATGCTGTCTCCCCCCGCTTGGCCAATCGTTAGCTTACACCGAAAAGATCATGCCGTGCCGGGCAAACTTTCGGGACAGTGGTGGCGTAAGCTTCAGCTTGCGCAAGCTGAAGCTTACGCCACCCCTCTGTCCCCGGTGTACTATAAACAGAGACTGAGGGAGGTGAAGATGATCCTTTCAAGACGCGAAGTGCTGGCGGCGGCAGGCGTGGCGCTCGCCCCTGCCGCGAACATGCCCCGCGTGCGTATCGGCAAGCACGAGTTCTCGCGGCTGATGGTGGGCGGCAACCCGGTGAGCGGCAACTCGCACCAGCCCGGCCCGCTCGGCCGCCAGATGCGCGATTACTTCTCGGCGGAGAACGTCAAGAAGCTGCTCGGCGCCTGCGAGCAGGCGGGCATCAACACCTGGCAGTCGCGCGCCGACCGCCACATCATGCGACTGCTGAACGAGTATCGCCTGGAAGGCGGGAAGATCCAGTGGGTGGCGCAGACGGCATCCGAACTCGCCGACATTCCGCGCCACATCCGCGAGTGCGCCTCGATGGGCGCCGCCGGGGTCTACCACCACGGCAGCTCGACCGACAAGTTTTGGGCCGAACGCAATATGGACGAGGTCCGCGCGCGGCTCAAGGCGATCCGTGACGCGGGCGTGCTGGTCGGGCTGGGCACGCACATCCCGGAAGTGATCGACTTCGCCGAGTCGAAGAACTGGGATGTCGACTTCTACATGACCTGCATCTACAACCTGAGCCGCTCGAGGGAGGAGGCCGGCCGGCTGGCCGGCCGCAAAGTCGACGACGAATTCTTCTGGGAACCGGACCGCGTCGAGATGCTCAAACGCGTGAAGCAGACGCGCAAGCCGTGCCTCATCTTCAAGGTTTACGGCGCCGGCCGCCGGTGCGGGTCGGCTTCCGACATGCGCGCGGCGATGCGGCAGGTCTTCGACTACGCCAAGCCCTCCGACTGCGTCGTGGTCGGCATGTTTCCGAAAGACAAAGAGCAGGTGCGGGAAAACTGCGCCCTGCTGATCGAGGCCGCGCGCGGCGCGGCCTGAGGAATCCCAATGTTATTCCGTCTCGCTCCGATTTTCCTGATTGCCATGACTGCCACATCTCAACCGCAAGGCTGGTACCCGCACGAAGGCGGGGACCTGAAATACCGCGTCCAGATCCGTTTCGGCAAAGAGCCCGACAGCATGCCCGAAGGCTGGGAGTTCGGCCGCGTTTCGGCCGTGGCCACCGATTCGGCCGGCCGCGTTTTCGTGTTTCACCGCAACCTGAAGATCGACCCGCTGGTGGTTTTCGACGCCGGCGGCAAGTACTTGCGCTCGTGGGGCAAGGGCGTGTTCGCCAATCCGCACGCCGTGCGCATCGACCGCGACGACAACGTCTGGCTCATTGACACCGGCATCCACCAGGTGATGAAGTTCACCGGCGAGGGCCAGTTGCTGATGACGCTCGGCGTCAAAGGCAAGGCCGGGACCGACGAGCGCACCTTCAACCGGCCCACCGACGTCGCTTTTGCGCCGAATGGGGATTTCTACGTCTCCGACGGCTACGGCAACTCGCGCGTGATGAAGTTCTCCCGCGACGGCAAGTTTCTGCTGGAATGGGGCAAGCGCGGCGCGGGGCCCGGCGAGTTCAACCTGCCGCACCAGGTTCAGCTCGATTCCAAAGGCCGCGTCTGGGTGAGCGATCGCGAGAACAACCGCATTCAGTGCTTCGATGCCGGCGGCAAATTCCTCAAGCAGTGGACCCACCTGGGCGCCACCCAAGGCATCTCGATCACCCCCCGCGACGAGATGTGGATCATCACCCACCGCACCAACATCGAGAACCTGACTTACGACACGCTGGCCGGCCGCATCATGAAGATCGACCTGGCGACCGGCCGCATCCTGGGCTCGATGGAAAGCCCCGGTCACTGGATCAGCGTCAGCGCCAAAGGCGAGATATTCATCGGCAGCCTGACCGGCAACGTCTTCCGCTGGTACCCGGGCTGGCTCGACCGCGGGCTGTGAGCGGGGCATAGGCGTTAAAATGACGTCCGAGTTTTGTAGGTCTGTGGCGCGGGCACTCGTGCCTGCCGGGGCGCCGGCTCAGAGGGCACCCCGGCAGACTAAAGTCCGCGCCACATTCAAGGCCGCGATCTCAGTTATTTTGACGCCTATGTGTGAGCGGGGCGGGTCCCCCTAACGCTGGCCCAGGACACAGATCTGGCGGGAGCCGCCGCGCGTCGAACCCCGCCATGAGTATCCCTCCCCGGCTGCAAAACCGATGGCAGTCTAATTAATCGGCGAGGGACTGCCGATGGATGGCAAGTGTCCCGAATGAGCCCGCAGAGCGCAGACCTGGTCATCCTGATTCCGAGTTTCAACGAGTGGGCCGCGCTGGAGCTGTTGCTGGAGCGATTGGACCGCGTCGAGTTTCCAGCCGGTTGGCGGGTTTCAGCGGTGATCGTGGACGACGCCTCCACGCTGGCGCTGCCGGAAGGCTGGCCCGGGGTGGCCGGAAAGAGCCTGGCGTCGTTGGAAATCCTGCACCTGCGGTGCAACCTGGGCCACCAGCGGGCGATCGCGATCGGCCTCTACCACGTGCACGAATTCACGAATGCGGCGGTGCTGATCGTTATGGACGGCGACGGGGAAGACCGGGTGGAGGATCTGCCCGCTCTGCTGGAGGAGTTCGAACGGGGGAAGCGGCGGGAAGCCGTGTTTGCGGCGCGGGGGAAGAGGATGGAATCGCTGGCATTTCAGCTCTTCTACCGGGCCTACCGGCTGCTTCACCGGGTGCTGACGGGGGTCGAGGTCAGGGTGGGAAACTTCAGCGTACTGCCGCGGGAAGCGGTGACGCGCCTGATGCCGGTTTCCGACCTTTGGAACCACTACGCGGCGGCGGTCCACCGGGCCAGGCTGCCGCGGCGATTACTGCCTCTCGCGAGAGGGCCGAGGCTGGCTGTCG
>Ga0315273_10007362_pt1 | contig 13785 bp, 13 predicted proteins | sample YL17G02_0_MG_FD_205753 | JGI IMG/M metagenome (GOLD analysis project Ga0315273, IMG submission 205753) | Sediment microbial communities from Yellowstone Lake, YNP, Wyoming, USA - YL17G02_0 | ecosystem: Environmental > Aquatic > Freshwater > Lake > Sediment | place: USA: Wyoming | collected... | reverse complement strand
GCGATCCGACCAAGGACCACGGCCTGGCGTCGCTGGAAGGCGGCGACGTGATGCCCATCGGCAAGGGCAACGTGCTGATCGGCATGAGCGAGCGCACCTCGCGCCAGGCGATCAGCCAGCTCGCAGCGACGTTGTTCAAGAAGGGCGCGGCCGAGCGGGTGATCGTGGCCGCGATGCCCAGGATCCGCGCCGCGATGCACCTCGACACCGTGTTCACTTTCGCCGACCGCGACTGCGTGCTGCTCGCGCCGGACTTCCTGGCCAAGACCACCACCTTCTCGTACCGCCCGAGCAATCATCCGAGCGGCGTCGAGCTGCACAATGAAAAGAAGCCCTTCGTCGACGTCGTGGCCCAGGCGCTGGGCTTGAAGAAATTGCGCGTGGTCGAAGCCGGCGGCAGCGACTACCAGCGCGAGCGCACGCAGTGGGACAGCGGCGCCAACCTGGTCTGCGCTTCGCCGGGCGTGGTCTACGCCTACGACCGCAACACCTACACCAACACGCTGCTGCGCAAGGCAGGCATCGAGGTGATCACGATCGTCGGCGCGGAACTCGGGCGCGGGCGCGGCGGCGGCCACTGCATGACGTGCCCGATCATTCGCGATCCGGTGGACTTCTAGCCGCGCTGGAAACCTGTTTCCCGAACGCGCATGAAGAATCCCGCCGAGCGCCAAACCCAGCCGCTCACGCTCACCGAAGCGATCATCCCGGTCGCCAGCCTCATCCTGCTGGTGGCGCTTTCCTCCCGACGTTGGCTGCGGTCAAACACCGCCTGCTCGCATTCCAGACCCACTACCAAGCCATGGCCCAACCGTTCCAGTGGAAATTCACAGGTCACGATCTTGCCGGGCTCCTCAACAAGTTCCGGCCCCATTCCGACCCCTTGCTGCGCATAGCCGCAAGCCCTCAAGATACGTGCGCGAACTTATGAACCAGAGTACTAAGATCGGACATTTGGACGTTGCCCTGACAAGCCTCAACGCGCGGCTGGCTTCCGCAGCCTCGATGTCTTACACTGCGCGCTTCGGAAACCGATGCAGTAAGCGGCTGAGGTCGACGTCGGTTCTGCCGCTCGGATTGTTTCCTCGCTTCAGGTCCAGCCGGCTCGGATGCCCGTGACTCGCCGGAAACTCGCGTCAATGCCGACCTTGCAGCCGGAGGATATCGATTATGCCGATCACACCTGGAATGCATAGGCATCTCTCCGCGGGCAGCTTGCCCTTCCTGCTGGCATTCTCGGCGCTGGCAGCAGCGGCCCAGGAGCCCCCGGAGACCAAGTACGAAACTAAGTTCGACTATGACGTGCCGGTCGCCGACGTCCCGATCGAATCCAAGGTCTTCGGCCCCCGGCTGACCTTCACCAGCCCCAGCGGCGCGGTCACGACCTTTTACGGGCAGATCAACCTGGCCTACCAGAGCTTCAACGACGGGCAGCAGACCACTAGCAATATCGTTGACAACGGCAACTGGAACTCCCGCCTCGGCTTCACGATCACCCAGCCGATCGGCGAGAACACCCTGCGCGCGCGTTTCGAGTCCGGGCTGACGCTGCGCAACAGTGCGGGGGTGTCGCAGACCGAGACGCCGGACTGGAACGACACGCGGCGTACTTTGCTGCGCTGGTTCGAGGTGGCGCTCGATTCGAAGTACGGCACGGTCTCGCTCGGCCAGGGAGCCACGGCCGCGAACGGCTCGACCGGGCTCGACGACAGCTTCACCTTCATCGCCGGCGCGGCGGATTCGACCGACGGCTTCGCCTCGTTCCGGTTCCGCAATGCCGCCGGAGCGTTGACCCCTGTTTCCATCGGTCAGGTGAACAGCGATCTTAGCGCCCTGCGCCGGTTCCGCGCCCGCTACGACACGCCCGTGTTCAGCGGCGTGATGCTGTCGACGTCCTACGGGAAGAACGTGCTCGTCTCGGCAGACAAGAACGATTACTACGACGCGGCGATCCGCTGGACGGGCGATGTGGGGGATATCGCCGTGCGCAGCGCGCTCGGCTATCAGTGGATCGACCACCCGGATGCCGACCGGACGGAACGGCTTGCCGGTTCAGTCAGCCTCCTGCACAAGCCGACGGGCCTGAACTTCGCCCTTTCCGCGGGTGACGAGAAGGACGGGCCCAATTACTACTGGATGCGGGCGGGCTGGCGGACGAACTTCGTCACGGTGGGCACCACGTCGTTGTCGATCGACTACTACAACGGCAGCGACTTCCTGTCCAAGGGTGCCAAGACCGAAAACTACGGTGTCTACGCAGTGCAGGACCTCGACGCCTGGTCGCTCAACCTCTATATCGGCTGGCGTCGGTTCAAGTACAGCGACCAGCTGGGCAACACCTACAAGGACGCCGATGGGCTCCTCGCCGGTATGCGCTGGTACTTCTGACGGCCGCGCGCCGGGACAGGGGAGACGACGAGGTTCGAGGAAGAAGCGGGGTCGGACTCGGCGCCTCTGGCCCCGATCCCGCGCGGGCAAGCCCTGCGTCCACGTCGGCATGAAACGCATCGCATCCCAGCCTGCGTGCGCAGGGCTGAGCCGCGGGGGGTCACCCCGAGCCGAAACTCTGGCGGATGCCGTTGATCACCAGCTGGGCGGAAAGGGCGGCCAGCACTACGCCCAGCACGCGGCCGATCACGTGCGTGCCGGTCTTGCCGACCACGCGGGTCATGGCGCCGGCCCCCACCAGGCAGACCAGCATGATGACCAGCGCCACCCCGAGGGCAGCCATCACCGCCACCACTTCCAGGTAATTGCTGCCGGCCTGTCCGCGCAGCAGCACCACCGACGTCATCGCACCGGGGCCCGCGATCAGCGGGATCGCCAGCGGAAACACGCTGACGTCGTCGTCGCTCGCCTCCGCCTCGGACCGTTCGGATTCGGTGGCGCGCAAACCCGAAGGGCGCTGCATCACCATGTCGAACGACAGCACGAATAGCAGGAGCCCGCCCGCGATTTGGAAGGCCGGCAGCGTGATGTCCATGGCGCGCAGCAGGAGCTCGCCGATGAAAGCGAAACCCACCAGCACCACCACGGAAATGATCGTGGCGCGGATCGCCTGGGCACGTCGTCGCGCCTCGGAATCGCGCGGCGTGATGCTGATGAACACCGCCGCGGTGCCGATCGGATCAAGGATGACCAGCAGCGCGACCAGCGAGATCAGAAAGGTTTCCATGGGGTGTCAGTAGGCCATCGCGTCGCTCAGGTCCCGACCTTCAAGGTCGAAACCAGCCCCTTCAGGCAGGCCAGCACCGAAGGCGGCACGATCTCACCCGTGCGCGGGCTCTCCTCGCTGGGCACATTCTCTATGGTCATGCAGAGCCGTGTCTTGCCGGCCAACGAGGCCCGCGGGTTCGCAAGGGGCAAGGGATGCATATTGGTATAGGTTGCATCCATCGTAAGCGATCCGTCAAGGGCGCCCGGCTTGCTCTGGCGCCCGGCTTGCTCCCGGCATAAAGGGCCAGGGCGTGGGCCGTGCTGCGGATTGGCGCGTAGTTGAACAGGCGCACCGGCGGGTCGGTGCCATTCATCTGCGCACAGAGGTAGCTCTTGCTCTGCGCCGCTCGGCCGGGTTCATTGAGGACTTGGAACACGGTCTCATCGCCGCAGACGAGGTCGCTGTCGAGCAGACGGTCACGCGAGGAGTGCATGGGGTCAGATAACCTGCTCCCTATATCCGTTCCAGCCGTTGGTTCGGAGATCCGGCTTCAAGGAGCCCTCGGCCGACCCGATCCGGCTCGACGAAGATGCCTCTGATCGTCCCGGTCCGGACAAGGCCAAGATGTACGGCGACCGCGAGCATTTGGGGCACGCAATGGCAGGCGATCCGCCGGTGGCTGGAAGTGCGACCCTGGACGGGCGACGTCCCGTCAGCGTTGCCGAGCGGGACGGTCGCGCTGCGCGAGCGCGGCGGCGACGATCGTCGCGAGGCCCGGGTCGATCCCGTCCTTGCCCGCCAGGACTGCCGCGAGCGCCGCCGCCGACTCCCGGTTACCTGAGCCGAGCGCGTACACGTAGACCACGTCGCGCCTGAAGTCGAGAAACGCGTTCAGCGCACGCGCGTCCATGCCCGAGAGCGCGCGCCGTCCCGCGCGAGCAGTTGATCGAGGGTCGCGATGCTGCGCGGCATTACCGCGCGCCGATCGTCGATGCACGCGGCCATGATCCGTGGGGCGCCGTCGACGTCGAGCCATGAGGCGCCGTGCAGTTTGGCTTCGAGGCAGCGGTATTTGAGGATCGCGGCGCCCAGTTCCGGGCGCTCGTCGGAGGCAAGCGCATCGACGTGCGCCAGCACGTCGGGACCGTACCACTCGAGCGCGCCCAGGTGCGCTTGCGCAAGCGTTTCGAGCCTGCCGTCCCATTCGCGCGATCGCCGGTCGAGATACGCCTGCACGAGTGTCCGCTGCGAGTCCGGCGTGAGCGTCGCGAACCACCGCGCGCGTCTGTGCGCGCGATCCCGTCCCCGACGGCGGTCAACGGATAGATTCAACCGCGCAAGCCTGAATGTGGAGGAGCCGATCGGTCGAGTCAGATGAGCCCGCCACTTGTCGGGTTTGCGGGCGAGAAGAAGAACGACTGTTGGATGTCGCACAAACCATATTTTTCGAATCCAGCGGGCGGGCTCGACTGGGCAAACACGGGGAAGATACTCCGTGTAATCAGATTCCAGTCATCGTTGAGCTTGAATGGCACGACCGGCTGAATCAGCAGCGCATTCAAGACCTAGGTTGTGTCCCTAGACGTGGTGTAGAAAGCGGCTGAAGGCGAGTTCGGTTCTTCCGTCAGGTTGCTTCCTGTGATCAGGCCAAGGCCGGTGCCGCCGGTAGCCGGATGGCCGGATTCTCGCTCATTGTCGCAAGCGATTCGTTCGCCGTGCCCGGCGCCAACCAACCCATCCACGTCCATGTCCATCAACCGCTGCGCCACGAAGCCGATCATCTCGCGCAACAAATCGTGGTCGGACCCCTTCTCAAGCAACTCCGCCAGTGCCATCCTCTCGTCGGTCATCGGTTCCCTCTTCGGTTTAGTTGAAGCCTCGCAACTCCAACCTTACCGGAAGAACCGATGGCCCCCGAAAGGGGCCTCTCTACCTCAAACTTTTACACCACGTCCGGGGACGCGACCAAGACCCATTCCGAGGGAGTTCAATGATGACCGCGAGTGACGCTTCCCAACGCGGGGCGCTGACCGATCGGTTGGCGCGCTTCGCGCCCGGCCTGCCGGCGCTGCTCGGCTACCGCCGTACCGATTTCCCGCACGACCTGATTGCCGGCCTGTCGGTCGCCGCGGTCGCGCTGCCGGTTGGCGTTGCTTATGCCCAGCTCGCCGGATTCAATCCAGTCGTCGGCCTGTACGCGAGCATCCTCCCGCTGGTGGCCTACGCCCTGTTCGGGACTTCGCGGCAACTGATCGTGGGTCCCGATGCCGCGACCTGTGCTCTGGTTGCCGCAGCGGTGACACCGCTGGCAGGCGGCGACGCGGCCCTCTACCTGTCGCTGACGATGGCCATGACCGCGCTCGCCGGGCTGTTCTGCATCGGCGCCAGTTTCCTGCGGCTTGGTGCCGTGGCGGACTTCCTTTCCAAACCCATCCTCGTCGGCTTCCTGAACGGCATTTCGCTGTACATTCTCGTCGGCCAGCTCGGCAAGCTGCTTGGGTTCTCCCTCACCGCGAAAGGCATCACCCCCAAGCTCCTCGAAGTGGCGCAGAAGATCGATCAGATTCACTGGCCGACACTGGCGCTGGGCTTGGCCACGCTCGTCCTCTACATCGTCTCGAAACGATTGTTGCCGCGTATTCCCGCGCCATTGGTTGCGCTGGTCGGCTCCGGCTTGGTCGTGGCGCTGTTGGGGCTGGATGCGCGCGGCGTCGCCGTGGTGGGGGCGGTGCCGGCGGGGCTGCCGGTGTTCAAGCTGCCGACCTTGTCGATCGACCAGCTCGAGGCGGTGGCCAGCGCGGCCGCGGGGCTCGCGCTGATCACGTTCACCAGCATGATGCTGACGGCGCGCAGTTTCGCCGCCAAGAATCACTATGAGATCGACGCCGACCGGGAGATGGCCGCCCTCGGCGCCGCGAATATCACCGCCGCCCTGTCGCAAGGCTTCGCCATCAGCGGCGCCGACTCGCGTACCGCGATGGCCGACGCGTCCGGCGGCCGTACCCAGGTCACCGGCCTGGTCGCGGCGGCGGCCATTGTCCTCGTCCTGCTGTTTCTCACCGAGCCACTGCGCTACATTCCGATGGCCGGGTTGGGCGCCGTGTTGATCATGGCCTCGCTGTCGCTGCTGGACCTGCAGACGCTGCGCCAGTTCTACCGGCTCAACCGGTTTGAGTTTGTGCTTTCGTTGCTCGCCACCGTCGGCGTTATCTGGGTGGGCGCCATTGATGCCATAGGGGTAGCTGTGGTCCTCGCGCTGTTGCATTTCATCCGACTGACCGCGAGGCCGCGTGCCGAGATCCTCGGCGAGGTGGAAGGGCTGCCGGGCTTGCATTCCGTCGCCCGCCAGCCGACGGCGCAGAACCTTCCCGGGTTGCTCATTTTCCGCTTCAACGCCCCGCTGGTGTTCTTCAACGCGCCCCATTTCAAGCAGCAGGCGCAGGCGGCCATTGACGCAGCCGGCCCCGACCTCAAGTGGTTCGTGCTCGACGCGCTGCCGGTGACTCAAATAGACATCACTGCGTATGGCGTGCTGGACGAGTTGGCGCAGACGCTGCGCGCACGGGGCGCGGAGTTGGTGCTCGCCGGGCGGATGACCGAGGTGATCGAGTTACGCAGTGCTTTGGGTATTCGCGAAGGCACCGTCTTCGCCCGATACTTCCCTACGCTTGAGCAGGCGGTATTGGCCTATCGCGGAACGCTGGCGGCGGAGAGCGCGAAAAGCGGCACCCGGTGAGAGGAGCCCTGGACGCGAGATTGGTCGTCGACGGCGAGCCGGGACCCGGTCCGCGGTCTGGCCGCTGCAATCTCTGCGTTAACATGGATGCACACTACGCGGAGCGCATGCAATGCTGTCGAAGCGTGTACGCATCATCATTCTCGCCCCGGTTCTATTTTCGGTAACGTCGTGGGCAGCGCTTGTCTTGCTATTTACGGGACCGGGGGAAGCCGCCTGGACACGACCAAGCCTCGCGAGCGCGTATGCACTCCTAAGCGTCGCCGCGCTCCTGTGGCTGCGGCCGTTTTGGAAGGCGCTCGCGGTATGGGGCGCGGCGCTGATCGCAGTCTTGATTTGGTGGGGTACCCTCCGGCCCAGCAACGATCGCGAATGGCAGCCGGATGTCGCCAGACTATCCTGGGCCGAGGTCCATGGCGACATCCTGACCTTCCACAACGTTCGCAATTTCGACTATCGCAGCGATACCGACTTCACACCCCGCTACGAGGACCGCGTCTACGATCTTTCCAAGCTGCGCGGGTACGACCTGTTCCTGTCCTACTGGGGCTCACCGGCCATCGCGCATACGATCATGAGCTGGGATTTCGAGGGCTCGCCGCCGCTTGCGATCTCCATCGAAACCCGGAAGAAAAAGGGGCAGCAATATTCCGCCGTCAAAGGCTTCTTCAGGCAGTACGAGATCACCTACGTGGCAGCGGACGAGCGTGATGTGGTGCGGCTGCGTACCAACTACCGTGACGAGCAGGTCTATCTCTATCGCCTGAAGGTCACGCCCGAGCGGGCGAAGGCGTTGCTCCTGGACTATGTTGCCTCAATGAACGCGCTGGTCGAGACCCCGGAGTTCTACAACGCGCTGGTCGACAATTGCACGACCAGCATCAGCCGCCACGTCAGGAACATCGACCCGGAAACGTCGTTCACCGACTGGCGCCTCCTCGCCAACGGGTACGGAGATGAGATGCTCTATGAGCACGGCACGCTCGACACGCGCCTGCCGTTCACGGAACTGAAGACGCGCAGCCTGATCAACGTCCGGGCCAAGTCGCTTGATCAGGATCCCGCGTTTTCGCGGTTGATCCGGGAGGGGCTGCCCGATCCGCGGAGTTCAGCGACGTCGGGGACGTCGCGTTGAGCGCTTGATCAAGCTATCCCATGCGCGCTCGTGAGAGGTCGCGAATCTCGCCAGCGGTTGGTCGGTATCACTTCGCAGCGCCCAGCTCCGCTTCCGTCGGCAACCGCCAGAAAGGTCTCTGAACCTCGACGAGCGGTCGACCGGGCTCATTAGGTTTGAGCCCGTAACGCAGCATCGCGATGATGTCCGAGCTTGCCGACGGATTGGAAACGAAATAGCTGTGGCAGATGAAGCACCCTGAATTGTTGACCTGGACAACGTCAAACTTCCCACTCATTTGGGCTTGTTCGAAGTCCTGCGGACTGAACCAGCTGGCATCGAGGCGCCCCATGCGGGCCAGGCTGCCGAACAGCCAACCCGATGTGCCCAGTGCCTTGTCGTCCGGCGAAACATACGTCGTGAGATGGAACCCCGTCGACGTTGGGATAATGGCACTGGGAGCCGGCACGTTGCCGTGCGGCAAATCCGGATCGGAGTAGACCTTGAACATCTTGATGGGTGCTACGTCGGCGTCGATGTCGGGTGCCATGAGAATGACGTTGCCGATCTTGAACCGTTGCCCAAGCGTTGTCTTCGTAATGTAAGCCTCGACACTGAGCTCCGAAACGGCCGTGACGAGCATGCCCGTCCCACGGCTGTGGGCAAGCAGGTGGATCCTCTCCAGGCCGGGCGTATCCGCGATCGTCCGAATGGCCTTCCGGAGATCCTCATCGGCAAATTCGCTCGATTCGCGATCCACGTTGTAGCCAAAGAAAAGACCCCCGCTACCCCCCGCGGGCCAGGTGAAGATCGCGCATACAAACTCCCGCCCAAGGAAATGGCAGAGCTCGCCCATCGTAAGGGCGGCATCCTGGAACGTGTTGGCGTACCCGTGCACGAACAGCACGATTTCCTTGCGCGGCGAGAGCGCGAGGCGGCGCGCAACTTCCGCCTGGAGGGCTCTATTGGCCTTCTCGTGCTCGTCGATGACAGCCGGGGAACGCGAGATCCCACCTGGCGCCTCGGCGATCCGGTACGGCACGTGCGGATAGTGGCCGAGCTCTTTGGTCGGCCCGAGCGTCAGGTCGATCTCCGGCTTGCGCTCTGCCGAGGTGCTCTGTGAAACGAGCGTGTCCCACGAAAGACCTGCGCCGAATTCGACGGTCGTAGAACCGAACGCCAACGAGCGTGATCGCTTGGAGGTGTATGGACGCACGTCGTCGGGCCCGGCCGCGGGAGCACGATCAGTGATATAGAGCAGATCCAGCGGTGGCGTACGAGACTCGGCGGGGACGGCGGTAAAAAGCGGCTTGCCCGTTGCCCCCGCGTACAACACCGGGGTGGGCATCATGGGATGAGTGGTCGCACAGCCGCCCAAAACGACTGCGGCCAACAGCAGTGAAAGCGGTGCCAGCCGGTCAGAGCGCGACCTGAAATTTTGCTGCAACTTTACCAAAGCACGGCCAGACATAATATAGTTGCGAGAAGGTTAGTGGATTGTGACGAAGAATCATGCGGTGCAACAAAACCTGATGTCAAATGAAACATTCGAAACATTCCAAATCCCCGCTCGGACGGTTGCCAGTAATAGGCCTATTACCACGGTGCGCGCAAGCGTCCGTGGCATGCCTGACGCTCGGCGGATGCGAGCGTGCGCCGTCGATCAATCTGCTGGGCGCGTACTTTCCTTCCTGGATGCTTTGCGTCGGCATCGGCATCGCGCTCACGCTGGTTGCCCGCTGGGGGCTTGTTGCGGCGGGCCTCGACGCGTCGCTGGGTCCCCGAGGCGTGGTCTACCCCGCGTTCGCACTTGCGCTCAGTCTCGTTGCCTGGCTGATGTTGTTCCACGGTTAGCGGCATGGTGACCAGCCGCTCTGGAGGCGTGCTGGGCAAGTTGGCCGGGGCCGTGATTGTGCTTGCCGCAGTCGGCTTGGCGATTTATGTAGTGTGGTATCTCGATACCTCGCCGCGGACCGATGATGCGTTCGTGCGCGCGAACACGATCGGCGTCGCGCCGCAGGTGAACGGGCGCATCGTCGCCCTCCGTGTTCACGACAACCAGGCCGTAAAAGAAGGCGACGTGCTGTTCGAGATCGACCCTGTCCCCTATCAGCATTCGCTCAGTCGCGCGCAGGCCGCGTTGGACGGCCTTGAAAAGCAGATCGGCTTGAGCCGCCGTGACGTGAAGGCGCAGCAGATCGGTGCCCTGGCTGCACGCGCCAACATCGACCGCGTGGAGGCACAGCAGAAGCAGGCAGCGGTTACCTTGAACCGAATCGAACCGCTGCTGGCCAAGGAGTACGTCACTGCCGAGCAGGTGGATCAGGCGCGTACCGCCAAGCTTTCGGCGGATGCATCACTGCAGGTCGCGCGGCGCGATGCAGAGAAAGCGGCGGCCGCGGTGAGCGGCACGGACGCCCTCGAGGCAAAACTGGGCGAACTGCGTGCTTCGGTTGCAATGGCCGAGTACGATCTCGCGCAGACAGTCGTCCGGGCGCCGTTCGACGGGCTGGTCATCGACCTCGACATCGCCAAGGGCGAATTTGCCGCAACCGGCCGGCGTATCTTTACGCTGATCGATACGCGCAACTGGTACGTGATTGCGAATTTCCGCGAGACGGCGTTGAACAACATCCGGCCGGGCATGGCGGCCGAGGTTTACCTGATGACCGATCCCAGCCGGCGTTTCGCCGGTACCGTGGACTCCATCGGCTTCGGCGTGTTTCCCGAGGAGGGTGGCAGCAGCGTGAATGGGCTTCCGCGCGTGCCGCGTTCGATCAACTGGGTGCGCGTCGCGCAGCGATTTCCGGTGCGGATTTGAATCGACGAGCCGCAGGCCGACCTGTTCCGCGTTGGCGCTTCCGCCGTGGCACTGATTCCGTCGGTGCAAGAGCGCAAGGAAAGTCGTAAGGACATCGGGTCGGTGGCGCCGAGACCGTGACGACCGTGACGCAGAATCAGGTCGCTGTAAGACTGACGCGGCCAAGCTGGACTGATTTTGTCCTCCAGGAGTTCGCACCGGCCCCCGGCCGCTTCAACGGGATGATCCGGATGGTCGTCGCGACCGCGATTGTGCTCATTACGTCGATGACCCTGGAAGTACCGGCGGTTGCCCTTTCATTGTTCGTCGTCCTGTTCCTGACCAAGGGGACCTCGGTCATCACCACCCAGAACTCGGTCGCCGTGGCGATAGTGGGGTTAGTCGCCGTCATTGTGGTCACTCTCGCAATCGCGCTTACGCTTCTACTTTTCCGCTTCACGATTGAATATGCGCCGCTGCGTCTCGGCGTCATGGCTTTGGTGTTCTTCCTGGGCATGTACGCCTCGCGCGTATTGAAGGTGGGCGCGCTCGGCTTCATGATCGCCATCGTCGTTTTGGTGAGCCAGGCCTATGTCGACCTGTTCCCCGGGCCGGAGTCGATCGTCCGCGCGGTCTTGTGGGTGTGGGTGGCCGTGGCCTATCCAGCCGTGGTCGCCGTCGGCGTCAACCTGCTGCTCTTGCCCGCCGACCCGGAACCGCTGTTGCGGCAACAGATCGTAGCGCGATTGCGCGCTGCGGGTCGCTTGTTACGTGCGCACCAGGGCAGTGCGGAAGCGCTGGCCGCCGCCAAGTCACTTTCTGCGTTTGCGGCCCAGGGGCCGGAGCAACTGGTGAAGCTGGTGCGGCTGGCCGAGATTCGGGATTCGTCCCTCGCGCCGCTACGCTTCGAGCGCATGGCGAAGATCCAGTTGGTGGCGCGCCTCGTCGATTCGGCCGCGCTCCTTGCGGATGTTGCAGCCGAGGCTTCGGTCGCAGAACAGACTCGACTATCGCACCTTGCCGCAGAATGCGAGCGCTATGCCATCGCGGTCGCGGCGGGCGCTCGCGCCGTGCCGGGTTCATTGACGGACAACGGCAGCCACGACACTCGATCGAAGCTTGCGCCGGTCATCGCCGAGCTTGAGCGTGTCATGCGTGAGCTGCCTGTCGCGGAAGGCGCCGCAAACGATGCGCCGGGCAGTGCCGGTGGCGTATTCGTGCCCGACGCTTTCTCCAACCCCCAGTACGCGCAGTTCGCACTGAAGGTGACGCTGGCGGCTATGCTTTGCTACGTCATCTACACGGCGGTCGACTGGGACGGCATTCACACCTGCATGATTACCTGTGCGGTCGTCGCCCTGGGTAGCGCGGGCGCAACCATCCACAAGTCCGCGCTGCGCCTGGTTGGATGCGCGATCGGCGGCGCGCTGGCGCTCATTACGATCGTCTTCCTCATGCCGCACATGACCTCGATCTCCTCACTTGTGCTTCTTGTCGCAGCGGTGACCGCGCCTGCCGCGTGGATTGCCATGGGCAGCGAGCGCACCGCCTATCTCGGCATGCAGATTGCGTTCACCTTCTACCTCGCCACGCTGCAGGGCTTCGGGCCTAGCGCAGACGTGACGGAATTTCGCGATCGCTTCGTCGGAATCGTATTTGGCGTTGTCGTCATGGTGCTCGTGTTTTCGTTCCTATGGCCCGAACGCGCGGGCGCGGAAGCGGTGCGATCGCTCACCGCAGCACTGCGCCACATGGCCAAGCTCGCTGCGGGCGTCGGACATCTACACACGGAGCGCGAAGCCGCGCGGCACGACCTCGATGGGGCGGATCGCTATCGCCAACTGTACGCGTTCGAGAGGGAAGCCCGCTCGCCATCGGGAACGAAGCGAACGCAGCACCTGCGCCGGTTGATCGAACTCGCACAACGCACGCTCCTCGTACAATCCGTAGTTGCCGAACAGCGCAATGTCGGGCGGCCAGCTACCGGTCATCCGGGCGCCAAAGCTGCGCGCGCAGCGCTCGACGCCGCAGTCGCCGAGTCGTTGGGTAGCGACGCGGATCGCATCGAAACGGGTGTCGCATTACCCGCCGTGGAGCTTCGCGCGCCGCTTGCCGCGCTTGAAGCCGTTCGCGCCTCCGGGGACGACGCAGACAGCGATGCGGGGCTGTACGAGGCGCTGGTGGACCGGGTCGAAGCGCTCGGACAGGCGGCTGCGGTGGCCGCGTGAGCATTGGCCCACACGGCGGAAGCGGCCTGCCAGGTGGCTGTCTGCGGTCGGCACCGACGCGGGCAGTAGTCGTCGTCAGGATTGCCCTCGTGATTGTGTCGGGCTTGCTCGTGGCTGGATGCGCCCGCGACAGCGCGGTCGTGGCCGGCGTTGCGCCAAACCCCGAGCGACCGTGGACCGTCCCGCGGACCGCCTCGTACACGGCGAAGGCGGCTGGACACGCCGAGAGCAGCGCAGGCTCGGTCGAGAGCGCAGGTGAGCCTCATGTCGACGCGGGTCACGCCTACGAACTGGCCGAGCTCATTGATATTGCGGAGCGGACCAATCCCGAGACTCGTATTGCCTGGGAGCGCGCGCGCCAGGCCGCACTGGCTATGGGCATCGTGGAGAGCGTGCACGGGCCGATACTGTCGGCAAAGGCCTCCGCAGCCTATCAGAGAGTGCCGTTGCCGCTCCCAAAAACTGCCCTTACCCCGCAGGGTTTTTTCATCGCCGACACGCAGATCTTCCTGCCGGCGCTTACGTTGAAGTGGCTGCTGTTCGACTTCGGCGGCAAACAGGCTGCCATCGACGCCACCAGCGAAGTCCTCGCGGCAGCGAATTTCGGCTTCAACGCAACGCACCAGAAGGTCGTCTTCGACGTGACCCGCGCCTACTACGCGCTCAGCACCGCCCAGGGACGAGTCGAGGTCGCGCGCGCCGCGCAGCGCCAGGCGCGCGTCTTGCAGGATGCAGCCGAGTCGCGCCGGA
>Ga0315273_10007361_pt1 | contig 13786 bp, 16 predicted proteins | sample YL17G02_0_MG_FD_205753 | JGI IMG/M metagenome (GOLD analysis project Ga0315273, IMG submission 205753) | Sediment microbial communities from Yellowstone Lake, YNP, Wyoming, USA - YL17G02_0 | ecosystem: Environmental > Aquatic > Freshwater > Lake > Sediment | place: USA: Wyoming | collected... | reverse complement strand
CCAGCTAAAACGGCTGCGCCAAAAATTATTACGACAATTAAAGGAATCGCGATTTTTTTGATATTCGCTTTCATATGCATTTGTTTTTACTTTATTAACTTCTCCTCAATTTCACAAATTATCTCTCAAAATTAAAGCCGGATTTCTTTCTCTAACCAATCAATTTTTTCATTCTTTCTTCTCCAAAAAATATCTTCCCAGATATAATGAACCGCAAGCATCGAATACTTGCCGTATTGTTTTTTGATATCGTCCCTTATTCTGTTTGCGGAGACAAGCGGCTTATTGTAAAAAAGTCTGGAATAAATTTTTTGTTGCCATGGCGCAACATGGTCAAAAGTATTGTATTGATGGCAAGCCTCAAAAAGAAGTATGCGCGCGGTTTCCGGGCCTACTCCATACAATTTCATCAATTCTTTTTTCGCGCTCTCTTGATCGAGCGTTCGGAGTTTCTGCTCGTCAATTTTGCCTTCGGCAAAATCTTGCGATAAACGTTTTATGAATTTTGCCCGATATCCGATTTTTAAATTTCTTAGATCTTGCTCCGAAACATTTCTCAAATCCTCGGGAAGCCAAATTGCAAAAATCTCTTTGCCGTCAAATTTCAATTTTGTACCATAATCATCTAGTAAAACACTCATCATCTGTATTGTTCGTCTTACTGTCGCATTTTGCAAAACCACGGCGACAATAAGCAATCCGTACAAATCCTCTGAACTGGAATTTCGCATTCCCAGCCACTTTTTGAAAATTGGATAAAAGCGTTTATCGTTTTTGGCAAGCTTGTTAAATTCTTTCAAATCGGCGTTCAAATCAAAACGCCAAATAATTTCTCTCTTCACACCCTCTATTTCTTGATTGGAGATACTTCTGTCGCAAAAAATTGAAACCTTTATCTTTGGTTTTCGTTTTTCGCTTTTATCTTCGATTTTAAGGCCGAATAAATTTTTGCCGATTCTAATTGCTTGCCAATATTTACCGCTTTCCCAATCGTCCAATCTATCGGGAAAATGGGATGGTTTATGAAAAGTACCGTCAAAATGAAATGGGACGGTTGGGAAAACAAAAAACTCCTTTTTGTTTTTTAATACTAAGGCTCTCATAAACAAATTCTATTTCGCAGATATTTCTGCCAATGCTTTATTGTATCCAACAAGCACCACTTGTGCTTCATTTTCTGTCGCTGTCGCTTTTTTAACTTTCTCGTTGACAACTAAACGCCTTGCTTCTATTTCAACATCAGATTTTTTGGCAAGTAAGGCCTGAAAATAATCTGCCTTTGTCTTAAATAAATCATCATAAGAATCTCGCAATTTTTCACTTACTTTATAAACATTACTCATATCATAGTTGATAAAAAGCGGTAAGTATTTAGCGACCACATCGAATACCTCTTTAGTCTTATTGTATTTTTCAGCATTCAACTCTTGGAGTGCCTTATAGCCATAAACATTGTTCATATATTGAATGGACGAATTTGTATCATCAACTATATCAGCCTGCGTTTTATCCCACCTTGTTTGCCAATCTTGAAACCATACTTTGGTCTCGGCTATTTTTTGAATGATAGTACCGCGTTCTTGCAGGGTCTGATCAGACGGAGTTTTCAAAATAACTCTATCGCCTAATGCACCTAAAAAACTTATCGCAAAAATAAAAACGAAGGCAACGACAAGGCCAATGATAAAATTTCTAACCCTTTCATTTTTGATAATTTTTATTTTTGACCTAATCCAATAATAAAATACGGGGGCCAATCCCAGTGATAACAAATAAAATATTCCAGTAAATAAATGAGCTTCATCAATTTTGATATTTTTAAACGTTGAAAATATCGCAAATGAGATTAAAAGCCATCCCCATTTTCTTTTCTTTTTCGCCTCAACTTTAATTTTTTGATGTGCCGATATAGTTTCCATAAATTTTATTTTATTAACTTCTCCATCGGAACGCCAAGAATTTTGACGATTTCCTCTATTGTTCAAGTATTTCTAATACTATCAAACAAAATGAGGCTGGTCTAATTAAAAATAGAGGTGTCTTTCCGGTCGGCTCTACCAAAGACGAAGGCAAATTCTTCTTATTTCAAAATCAATTTCAAACTTATCAATGCAACAGTGGCTAAAATTATGATCCTTAACCACCTGTCGCCAAGTTTAATCGCGTATTTTGCTCCGAGAGCCGAGCCAATAAACATTCCCGGAAAAAACGCGAGTAAATACAGAGGATTAAAAATCCCATTAATGGAGAACACTATTATCGCTCCGATATCTAAAAACATTCCAGGAATTTTATCAGTCCCTTTAAGTTCAAGAATTGTCAGTCCGAAGAAAAACATATACACATATAAGAAAAATACGCCTGTCCCCGCCGAGAAAAAGCCAGCCCAAATTGATACGAGAAAATAGAATAAATACCCTAAATATTCTTTTGTTTTTGATGCCCCGATTTTTTCAACCCCTAAGTTTTTCTTTACAAGTGAAAGAGGGATAAATAAAAGAATAATAAAGCCGACAATTTTATTTAAAAGTTGTTCGCTTGTCGCAATTAAAATATGAGCTCCGATAGTCGAACCAAGGAAAGCAATTATGGATAGCGGCAAAACAAATTTCCAAACAATTTTCTTTGCTTTTAAAAATTCACGAAAGCCACCAATTCTCCACCCCAAAGTTCCGACAGATTGAGTTGCTACTGCCAAGTGAGGAGGCACACCAAAAAAGAGCATCGAAGAAATTCCTATCAGCGAAGTGCCTCCGCTTACGAAATTCCCGATGAAACTTGCGATAAAGCCGATGGCGAATAACAGCAATAGAAAAGGCAATTGCTCCATAGAAATTACTTTATCAATTCATCAATTGAAACGCCTAACCTTTTGGCGATTTTAAAAAACATACGCTCCCATCTCTTACTATTCGGTGGTTTTTCCGTCGAATGCCGCCTCATTTGCCGTTGCCTCTGCCTTGGTCGAACGGACAATGCCGTCCTTGTGATGAGCCGGGGAATAAATGGTGTACAGCTTCAATTCGTCCGAACCGGACGTATTCACGATGTTATGCTCCGCTCCCGCCGGAACGACCACCGCGACGCCGCCAACGATATCATACTCATTTCCGTCGATGAAACATTTCCCCTCACCTTTCTCGAAACGGAAAAATTGATCGTTATCGTGGTGAACCTCCATACCAATCTCCTCGTTCGGCTGAAGACACATCAATACCAATTGGCTGTGCTTTCCGGTATATAATACCTTGCGAAAATTATTATTTTCTAAAGTATCTTTTTCTATATTGGAAACAAATCCTTTCATTGATTAATTTAATTAATTTGACCTTTGTCATATTATACAATAAAATTTGGGGACTTGCCCGTCCGTAGCCGAAGAGCGAAGGAAGGTTCTCCCGCTGTGCGCTCCCGAAGCTTTCAGCGAAGGAGTGCCGCCGCCGAATTTCGTGCCAGTGAAACTGGTACACCGTAATTATTTTTCTGATTCTTCAATTCTTACGCCTAAGTTCATTTTTCTAAAAACTACACTTGGCACAACGGTTAAAGCATAATCTAACCTGTTATCTTTGGACTCTGCGATAATTATTCCTTTTACTTTTTGACCATTTTTGCATAAATTCTCATTTACCCAACCCATGTACCGAAGAGTTTGACCTAATGTTTGATCCGTAGAATTTCTTTTCAATTCGATAACTACCAAGTCTTTGTTTTTATCAACTGCCAAAAAATCAATTATACCAACCTCTTGTGTGTCGAACTGGCCATGTTTTTCATTTTGCCTTTCGAGATCATAATAACTCAGCTCTCCGCCAAAGAGCTGGTTAAAGTTTCTATGAATAAGACTTTGGTAATGCTGAACTTCCAAAGCTTCAATCTGTGACGTAAGCTCAGCATGTTCAACTTCAATGGTATCTGTTTCAAAAATATCAAATAATTTATATAAAAGATGCCTAAAATCATCATTTGATAAATTGGGCGCATATTTGTTTTTTATATCTAATAACAAATAATTATTTCTAAGATAAAGTTCCACCCCAGAGGTTTCGGGCATATAATCTTCATACAATTTTGCAAGAAAGGCATCCTGATGGCCAAAAATGTTAATAAAAATTTCTGGGAAGTAGATCGAAAATACTTTACCAACCAATGCCCGCCTAACACCCTTAATATCTTCTGAATATTTTATTATTTCTCGCGAAAATTGAGTTAGTTCGCCTTTCGATGTATAAAATTGTTCAATCGAATTATTAGCAGAAATGATTTTTACTAAATATTTCTTAATTTTGTCAAAATCCTGTTCATATCCAAATTTATAGACACTCCCCCCACCGATACTACCCAAAAACCTAGAGCCCCATTCCAATTCATAACAAAAATTTCCTTGCATTATGCCCCGCCCCTGAAAATAATGGTCTTTATCTAACTTTGCAATTTTTTCTTTAGAAAATTCACTTAAAAAATAATTCCTTTTATTTTCAATCTCCTTTTTGGCCTCATCTGATAAGTGAAACTTATTAGCATTTTCGATAATTAAACCTTTTGTGTCTTCTTTTAATATCATGATAATTTTATTTAAATTATTTTAATACTATTTTATCTCTTTTTTCTTAATGATTATTTTATTAACTTCTCCATCGGAACGCCAAGGTTTTTAACAGTTTCCTCTATTATTCAATTGCTTCTAATACTACCAAACAAAATGAGATCGGCCTAATTAAAATGGAGGCGTCTTCTCGGTCAGCCCTGCCTTTGTCTGTCCGTCGAAGCCTTGGCGAAGGATTGTCGCCGCTGAAACTTGTCCTGAGCTTGTGGTTCGACCTTGCTCACCACCCTGAGCGTTAGTCGAATGGGTCGAAGGACGGTGTCTGTTTGAAAATATCCGAACGGAACTCTCTGGGCTCGGCGGGCGGAATTCCCCCCCCCACACCCCCCCCTTCCGCCCGCCTCGCCTTGCTTGCCCGACCGAAACTCTTGAGTTAAGGCGGGAACCGGAGCGGAAAGGACGATTTCAAGTTTTTCTTTGCTGTACCCTACGAAGCCTTGGCGAAGTATGGGGCGGCAAATTCTTTTAGTCTTCTTTCAAATATTGCTTCCAGGAATCTTTAAAATCTGCTTCTAAATCTCTGTTTTGTTTTGGAATCTGAATAATTACCACGAATAAAATTATCGCTAAACTGATGTAATAAGTATTTAGATTGTTTGGTGAAAATTTTCCAACCGCCCAAATAGAAACCCACATAAGAACACCCCAAATAATCGGAGCAATCAAGAATGTAAAAATTGGAATTGGTCTTTTTAGTTTTCCTTCTTGTCCCAACTTTTTCGCTCTTGGCCAAGCAGAAAAAAGCGGATAAATAATCTGGCTGAGAGCAAAAAGCCCAAAAACTAAACCGATTAGAAAAATTACAATTCCCATATTAGTAGTTTAAATTGTTATTGCTAATAACTTCATTTGGCAATTCATTTTGTCCTGCCATAGAGCGACAATCTACGCCTGAATGCTTTTTCAATAAATCAGTAATTGAATTATCCAATTTTTCTTTTTTATCTTTATTCCGCAATTTATTCATTACATAGTCATATAAAATTCCGACAGTAAGCGGGAGTAAAATTATATCTGGTCCGGCGGACATATGGAAAATATGACCCAAACCATTACCGCCAGCACGTTCAAAAACCAAAAAATCATACTTTGCGAATGAATGCTTTGGTTCTTCATTCTCAAAATATATCATAGGTGGAGCTTCAAATAAACCATACACTGCGTGCCGCTCCATTTGTGTTAATGTTTCGAGCATTTCATAAAATAGTTTAGAAGTAATTCTGTCGGTCTTCTCGGATTTATTTATTGTGTTCAATAGAAAATTTCGCACAATATCTTCTTGTCTATCATCACAAATATAAAAATAGCGAGCCAAAAAAAGAATATAGCTAGCGATCAATAGGTCATCGGGCAAAAATTGCTCTTTATGCTTTGTTCGAATTTTTATAAATGAGGAGCCGTAATTTAAGTGCCACTCCAGAACATTATCTTTGTGTTGAGTTAGTGAATTTGCTAACCACCTAACCGGAGCAAAAATGATCGAAAATATAAAACGAAATATTGCCATATTATTTCAACAATTTCTCAATTGAAACACCCAATGCTTTGACGATTTTTTCCATAGTTTCAATAGTTGGGCTGAATACCTCACCCGCACAAGTATTGTAAGGTATTAAGACTTTTTTGGAATTCCGAGTAGAGTGTGATTTGAAGCACATGGGTCGAGTTAGATTATTTAATCTTCACGCACATCGTAAAAAGTAAAATCGTCATTCGATAATTGAGTTTTCTTGCGCAATAAATCTTTTCTCATAGCAAGGATAACATCACCCAGCATTTTCTTGCCCTTAATATCTGGCTCTTCTTTTTTTGGTTGCGTCATGTCTATCTCTCGGGCATATTCGGTCATCCTACGTATAGTATTAAAAACCTCATCCGAGCAATATAACCAAGACATTTCCCACTCTTGGAAAAATTGTTTTTTCAATTCACTTCCAGCACTATCTCCTATAAATCCACGCAAATACTTTACTAGATTGTTATATTTTTCAACTTTGACCTTAATTTCCGTTTCTGTTCGAAGATGACGAACTCCAAACCAATAAGTCAATCCTGAACCTACTAAAGCGCCTAATATTATTGTGATTAAATTATCCATGTGAATTTATCCGATAATTAATTTTTTTAGTGAATCCCGCCGTCGCGATCTTCTAGCGGACCGTGTCCGCCGTAGCCACGCTTAAGCGTGGCAAAGGCGGAAGGGGCGAGATTCGAACTCGCGGTACCTTGCGGCACACAGTCTTTCCAGGACTGCCAGTTAAACCACTCCTGCACCCTTCCCTGAAACCATTAGATTTTATCCTCAAAAAGCGACTTTTTCAATCAGCCGACAACCGTGCCTTTGAATTCGCGGCCGGAGAAAAGATTCTCCACATTCCGCAAATCACCGCCGACCACTATTATTTTCAGCTTGTTTTTCTCGGCAAAACGCGCCGCCACCGGATCAATGGGATAATGGCCGCCGGCAAACCATTCTGCCGGTATGATTTTCTTGTATTCTTTCCAGCTCAAGCAGTAAAACGGCTCGGCATCCTTGTATTTGTTGTAATCCTTATCATAGACATAAGGCGCGGTGCCGATATTCACCACTTCTTTCGCGCCGAAATGTTTGGCGAGCGCCGCCGTGTCAAAATCCGTGGAACTTCCGGGTTCCCAGCCGCAACCGATAGTAACGGGGTGTCTAATTTTTTTGATTTTTTTCAATAACCGGCGCTCGTTGATAATCAACGGGTCGGCCAGCTCTTTCAGAACCAATTGCAGGAAACGGGCGTTCAGTTCGGTTACGCGGATTCCCAGCCAGTCGTTATCCTCGTTTGAAGTTTTTCTTGTTTCCTTCAAGGCCTGCTGATAACGCCGACAAATTTTTCCGCCGCCGGTTACAATGACAAATTTCTTTTTCTCCGTCCATTTTTTGACGAAGGCGCGGAACTTCCTAAAAAAAGCGGCGTCGACTCCGTCAGGAATCATCACCGACCCGCCCAAAGACATCACTATGATTTTTCCCAGTTTATAACGCATATTTTTATTCCAATTCCCTCAATCTTTTTATCCGTTCCTCGACCGGCGGATGAGTCATAAACATCCGATTGAGCAAAGATTTCTTCTGCTTTCCGCGAAAAGGATTGTCAATCCATAAATGGGCGGTGCTGTTATTCGCCATTCGCATCGGCGTCTGGTCGGAAGAAATTTTCTCCAACGCGGCCGCCAGTCCTTCAGGATAGCGGGTAAGAAGAGCGCCGGAGGAATCGGCCAAGAATTCGCGGTTTCGCGAGACCGCCAATCGAAGCAAGGTCGCGACAATCGGAGCGAGCAGGACGAACACCAAACCGATTAAAGCAAAAACGCCTGAACCGCCGTTGCCGCGGTCGCTCCGGCGGCCGAAAAATGATGAGCGCAGAAAAATATCCGCGGCGATGGAAATGAATCCGACCAGAACAATCGCCACGGTGCCAATCAGAATGTCGCGGTTGCCGACATGGGAAAGCTCGTGGCTCACGACCCCTTCAAGCTCGGTGCGGTCAAGTTTTTCCAGCAATCCTTCGGTTACGGCGATGACCGCATGCTCCGGGTCGCGGCCGGTGGCAAAAGCATTCGGCGCTTTTTCCGGAATAAGATAAATCTTCGGCGCCGGCAAACCGGCGGTAATAGCCAGATTTTCCACGACGCGGTAAAGCTCCGGCGCGTTTTCCATACTGACCGGCACAGCCCGCGACATTGAAAGCGCGATTTTGTCGGAAAACCAATAGCTTAAAAAGCTCATAAAAGAACTGAAGAACACCGCGACGATAAGTATCGATGGTTCGTTATATAAACGCGAAAGAAACCAGCCGATGGCGATAATCAGACCGAAAAACAATACGAACAAAATCCTCGTCGCTCGGATATTGGAATCGCGGTGGTTATAAATGTTGTACATATTCCATTTTTCTTCAATTAGAACAAGTAGAACAGTTAGAACGTTAGAACAACTAAAACTTGACTTTAACCGGTTGTTTTTCCTCTTCAGATTCGGCCTCGAAAAATTCCTGCTCTTTGAAGCCGAACATTTTCGCCACGATATTCGAAGGAAAAGTTTTGACCCGGGTGTTCAAATCGCGGGTCATCGCGTTGTAGAAACGGCGGCTCGCCTGGATTTTATTTTCCGTATCGGCGATTTCCCGCTGTAAGTCCAAAAAATTGGCGCTGGCTTTCAAATCGGGATAATTCTCCGCGACGGCAAAAAGCGTCTTCAGTGTATTAGATAAAATGCCCTCTTCCTTTGTCCGGCCGAGAGGTCCCTCTCCTGAGGAACCGATGTCCGCCCGCGCTTTGGTCACGTTCTCCAGCACGTCTTTCTCATGATTCATATATCCCTTAACCGTTTCGATTAAATTCGGGATAAGGTCATAACGCCTTTTTAATTGAACATCGATGTCGGATAAGGCCTCTTTGGCGCGGTAAAAAAGGATGGTAAGAGAATTGTAAATCCAAGCCAGTATCAAACCGGCTAAAACCACCACGCCCGGAACAATGAGCAAAACAAGCAAAGTTATATTCATGATTTTATTGTATTATCTTATGAAAAACCCCGCCAGAGCGGGGTCTTCCTGATTGTATTAGTATTCGGGCATTCCGCCGCGGGAATGGTCATCCTTTTTCTCTTCCGGAATCTCAGTGATGGCCGCGCCGATCATCAGATAATTGCTCGCCACGGAAACGGCGTTGGAGAAAGCCGTCTTTACAACCTTAAGCGGGTCGATGATACCGGCTTCTTTCAAATCGCAGGTCTTATTGGTAAAGGCGTCAAAGCCCCACCATTTATTGCCATTCTTCTCTTTTTCGGCGGTTATTTTTCTGATGGTTTCCTCGCCATTCGCGCCGCTATTGGTGATAATCGCCAGAAGAGGAGCTTTTATGGTTTTCGCGATAATAGTCGCCACGGCTTTGGCCACCGGAGAGTTCTCGTCTCCACTGACAACGCCGGCCACGTCAACATTAAACAAGGCGATTCCGCCGCCGGGAACAATGCCCTCTTCCATGGCCGCTCTCGTCGCGGAAACCGAATCTTCCACCCGTTGTTTTAATTCTTTCTGGGCCGATTCGGTCGGCGCGCCGACTTTAATTACGGCCACGCCTCCGGAAAGCTTACCCAATCTCTCCTGCAATTTTTCTTTATCGTAGTCAGAATCGGTCTTGGTAATTTGGGCCTTGATCTGGCTGATTCTTTTTTCAATCGCGTTCTTATCACCTTTGCCGCCAATGATAATCGCGTTATCCTTGGTGGCAACCACCCGGCGCGCTTGTCCTAAAGCGGTGACCTCGGTATTTTCAAGTTTCCGGCCCAGCTCTTCGGAAACGAACTCCGCGCCGGTAACCGCGGCGATGTCCTCAAGCATCTCCTTCCTCCGGTCGCCGAATCCCGGCGCTTTAACCGCCAAAATATTAAATACGCCGCGGAGCTTGTTTATCACCAAAGTCGCCAAAGCTTCCCCTTCGACATCCTCGGCGACGATTACCAATTCTTTCTTGCCGCTTTTCACCAGTTTTTCCAGAAGAGGCAGAAGGTCGTTGATGGAAGAAATTTTCCGGTCGGTGACCAAAATATAAGGATCGTCGAGCGACGCTTCCATTTTTTCCGGATTGGTCACCATATACTGGGAAATGTAGCCGCGGTCAAACTGCATCCCCTCCACCATTTCGTAGGAATTGCCGATGGTATTCGAATCCTCGATGGAAACCACTCCTTCTTTGCCGATTTTCTGCATCACTTCGGCGATAAGTTTGCCGATTTCCTTGTTTTTCGAGGAAAGAGTCGCCACTTCTTCGATTTTTTTATTGTCGTCAATCGCTTCTTTCTGTCCTTCAAGCTTTTTTATCACCTCCTCGGCCGCTTCTTTCAGGGATTCGGAAAGCTGAATGACGTTAAACCCTTTTTCGGAAATCTGCTTTTCTCCTTCCTCAATCATCGCGTGGGCGAGAACAACGGCGGTAGTGGTTCCGTCACCGACATTGTCGTTGGTTTTGTCCGCCGCCTGCTTCAAGAGTTCGGCGCCAAGATTTTCGTATTTATCTTCAAGCTCGATCTCTTTAGCCACGGTAACGCCGTCAAAAGTCACCTGCGGCGTGCCGTATCCTTTTTCGATGACTACGGCCCGGCCGCGCGGCCCGAGAGTCATCCTCACCGCGTCGGCCAGAGTATCAATACCCTTTTTTAGGGACTTCCTCGCTTCTTCGTTGAATAAAACTTTTTTAGCCATGATTTTTGATTGATTATTCGATTATCGCCAAAATATCTTCTTCTTCGCCGACCAGATATTTTTTGCCATCAAACTCGATTTCGTCCGGACCGTATTTTTTGAATAAAACCATGTCGTTGATATTGACCGACATCGGCATTCGTTCGCCCTTGTCGTTTAACTTGCCCGGACCAACGGCCACAACCCGGCCCTTGACCGGTTTTTCCTTGTCAGCCGTATCCGGAATCACGATTCCCGACTTGGTGGTTTTCTCTTCTTCAACCGCCTCAAGAAATATATGACTGGAGAGTGGTTTTAGGTTCATGTAAGTATTATTTTACATCGAAATATCGCCTTGTGTCAAAAATCGAATCAAAAAAACTTAGATCTAATTTCTAAAAATCAACTTTATTTAATTAACTTCCTTATTAATTAACTCCTTCCCTTATCGCTTTCTTTATCTTTTCCGATATCAATCCCAAAACATCTGTAGGCCTCATTCCCTTTTTAATATCGTCACAGATATAATCAGGTATAGCATCACCACTTTCTCCTAAAGAAAAACCTGGCAACTCGGCCGCAACCCTCGTTAAAAATTCATTCAACCTTATCCTGATTATCTCCCTTCCCTCCCCTCCTTTCTCGCCGCACAGGCATTCAATTATATCTGGATCAGTAGCAAGAGGATAAAAAGTTTTTATAAAATCCTCCCTAACCCGACCCAATATTCTTTCCTCTCCCCTCTTCTCTATTGGAATATTTTCTCCATTAAACATCTTAATATCTAAATATCTACTTATTAAATCGACAATTAAATTGTATAATTTCTAATCCCCTTTGTCAATCTCCGGCTTCTCCAGTTCCATCGGGTCGATGCCAACGGATTTATCGCTTATCCGCAAAACATCCTTATCGATTTTCCCCAGTTCTTTGTAGGCCTGATTATACATACTGACTGAAGTGCCCAAATGGCCGCCCAGTTTTTTCATATGGACCTCGAAACCGCCGAGATGCCTTCCGAGCTCTTCCACTCTTTTTCTGATTTCTTTGGCTGATTCCTCAATCTGCAAGGCCTTCAATCCCTGAAGCACGGTTTGGAGATAAGCCAAAAAGCTCGTGGGCGAAACGACAATTACCCGTTTTTCGGCGGCATACTGAATCAAGTCCTTGGCTTCCACCGAGCCAACTTTATTAATCAGCAAATCGTAATAAATGGCTTCCGAAGGAATGAACATAAACGAAAATTCCATCGTTCCCTCTTCCGGTTTGATGTATTTCGAGGTTTCGTCGATGCGGGTTTTCAAATCCTGGCGGAACAATTCTTCCAGCCGTTTTTTTTCTCCGTCGTTATTCGTTTGTATCAGGCGGTTGTAATTTTCCAAGCTGAATTTGGAATCAATCGGAATTATCCGGTCCCTCACGAAAATCACCGCGTCCACCGCCGTGCCGTCTTTGAATTTATACTGCATCTCGTAACCGCCAGGGGGCATAACGTTTTTCAGCACCGCTTCCAGATAGTATTCCCCAAGCACGCCGCGCTGTTTCGGATTTTTAAGAATGTCCTGAAGGTTTTTCAACTGGTCGGCCACGTTCGAGACCTGCTTTTGGCCTTCGCTCACCTTTACGAGCTCGCTGGTTATCTCTTTGATTATTTTGGCGCTTTCCCCGAACTGGATTTGCAAAACCTTGGGAATCTCGCCGAGTTTCGCGTCCAGAGTGCGAGTGATTTCATTGATCTGATTCTGAATAAGCAGCAGGGATTCTCCCTCTTTGCCTTTCGGGGTCTTGCCGATAAATTGCCAAAGCAAAAAAATCAAAACGGCAAAAACGAATCCGGCGGCCAATCCCAAAATTATTTCCATAAAATTATTTTAATATATTTTTTATTGTTATATCCGCCGGATGTCGCCGCCTAAAGCGCGGATGCGTCCGTCAATATCTTCGTAGCCGCGGTCGATATGTTCGAGGCCGGAAATTTCCGATTCTCCCTCGGCAGTCAAAGCGGCGATGATATGGGCCATACCCGCCCGAATATCCCGCATCTCGAGATTAGCGGCCTTGAGCAAAGTCGGACCGTGGATAATGGCGCTGTGCCGGCACATTTTTCCCTGATAACGGCAGGCCAAATTTCCCAAACATTTTGTTTCCAAATCGATATCGGCGCCCATTTTTTTCAGGTCCTCGGCATAACCAAACCGATCTTCAAAAACCGTTTCGTGAATTATCGAATCGCCTTGCGCCTGTGTAAGAAGAACAGCGATGGGTTGTTGCCAGTCGGTGGCAAATCCCGGATAAGTGTCGGTTTCTATATGAGCGGCGCGCAAAGGTCCGGAACGGAAAAATCTGATGCCGTCGTCCGGGTCAACCTCGTAAGCCCCGCCCAAACGGCGGACGGCGTTCAAAAAAGAAATCAAATGTTCCTGTATCGCGCCGTCGACCAGAATATCGCCGTTGGTCGCGAGCGCCATTACGGCGAAAGAAGCGGCTTCAATGCGGTCCGGCAAAATTTTATGCTCGGCCCCGCGCAATCGGGAAACGCCCTCAATGAAAATCTGCCGATTGGAACCGAGCTCGATAATCGCGCCCATTTTTTGCAAAAGCTTTATCAAATCGATTATCTCCGGCTCCACCGCCGCGTTGGTAATGGCAGTATCGCCCTCGGCGCAAACCGCGGCCAGAATAACGTTTTCGGTGGCGCTGACAGACGGATAAGGGAAAAGAATGTTGCTTCCGCGAAGCCCTTTTGTTTTCGCGATAATCGTCGTGTCTTTTATTTCCACTTCCGCGCCGAGCTTTTCCAAGGCGGCGATATGGAAATTAACCGGCCGCGGACCAATGCGGTCGCCGCCGACCATCGGCACTTCGGCCTCGCCTACCCGGCTAAGCAAAGGGCCTAAAGCGAGCACCGACAAACGATTGCGACGCGAAAGTTCTTTTACTCGGAAATTTTTTATTTCCGGCGTTC
>Ga0315273_10007360_pt1 | contig 13786 bp, 9 predicted proteins | sample YL17G02_0_MG_FD_205753 | JGI IMG/M metagenome (GOLD analysis project Ga0315273, IMG submission 205753) | Sediment microbial communities from Yellowstone Lake, YNP, Wyoming, USA - YL17G02_0 | ecosystem: Environmental > Aquatic > Freshwater > Lake > Sediment | place: USA: Wyoming | collected... | reverse complement strand
ACCGGAACCCGTTCCTGCTGGCGAAGACCGTGGCCACGATCGACTCGCTCTCGGGCGGCCGGGTCATCCTGGGCGCGGCCGCCGGGTACCTGAAGTCGGAGTTCCGGGCCCTCGGCGTCGACTTCGACGAACGCAACGAGCTCTTCGACGAGGCCCTCGAGGTCCTGGCCATGGCCTGGGCGGGCGAACCGGTCACCTACGAGGGCCGCCACTTCTCCGCCGCGGGCAGCCAACTGGTCCCCCGGCCCGTCCAGCAGCCCCCACCGATCTGGATCGGTGGCAACAGCACGGCCGCCCGGCGGCGGGCGGCGGCCTCGGCTCAGGGCTGGATGCCGTTCGCCAATCCGCCCCAGGTCACCCGGACGGTGCGCACGCCGTCGATCTGGACGGCGGACGATCTGGCCCCCCTGCTCGACGAGCTCACCGCCTGGACCCGGGAGGCCGGTCGCGACCCCCTCGACGTCCACTTCGGCGTAGCCGGCGGCGGCACACCCGGTGGCGCCGACTTCGACCCGGGCCACCATCGGGGCCAGGTCGCCGCGTTGGAGGGCATCGGCGTGACCTGGGTGGGGTCGGGGACCGTCGGCGACGACCTCGCCTCCGTCCTGGCCGGGATCGAGGCCTACGGACGGGAGGTCATCGGGGCGTAGCCGCCGAGCGACCCCTACTCGGCGGTGAGTTGGCGCGCCACGGAGGTGTGGCGCCCGCGGACCGTGATCTGGGCGACCACATCGGCCACGAGGACGAGGACCACCAAGGCCAGGAGCAGGCGCAGGCCGGGGACGAAGGTGTCGGCGGCCACGCCGATCCGGTCGGCGATGGCGTAGCGGAACACGAGCCGGCCGAGGGCGACGCCGAACGGCGCGGCGAGGCCGGCGACCACGAGGGTGAAGGCGATGGCGTGCCAGTGGGCCACGCCGCCGACCAACCGACCGTCGGCCCCGAAGGCCCGCAGGACGGCGATCTCCTTGCTCCGGTGGCGCAGGGCCACGAGCATCAGGTTGGCCAGGCTCAGGAGGGCGAGGGCGGCGAGGACGCCGGACACGATGTAGGGCGACGAGCGCACTCGACCCAGGTTCTGGAGAGCCGGGGGCGTGTCGGGCGGGCCGAGCGTGACGCCGATCGTCTCCTGGAGGCGGTCTTGGGCCGTGGCCGGGTCCGCCCCCGGCCCGAAGGCGATGGCCGCGAAGCCGAGGGTGGCGCCTTCGTCGAGTGACCGGAGCGTGTCGGCGGTCACCAGCCCACCCTTGCCGAGGCCGTCGCCCCCTTCGACCCCGGGCACGACGATGATCCCCACGACATCGAGGCGACGCTCACCCGTCGCCGCCTGGACGGTGAGCTGGTCGCCGACACCGACCGCGAAGTCGCCCGCTGAGGTGCGGCCCAAAGCGACCTCGTCGGCGGCGGTCGGCACCGCACCGTCGAGGACCCGCACGCCGAGGTCCCCGGTGACCGACTCGTAGCCGGCGACATCGACACCGGCGCCGTCCACACTCAGCCGGATGTTGCCCAAGAGGGTGAGCGACGCCACATCCGGGTCGTCCACGATCATCGCCTTGGCCTCCTGTGGGATCTCCCCTCCGCCCTGCCCGATCCCCGCGTCGTAGGTCACGCCCTGACGTGCGGGATCGTCCATCAGGGTGTCCATGCTCTCGGCGAAGGTGGCGGCGCCCACGAGCACGACGAGGAGAGCGAAGAGACCCACGACCGGGGTGCTGACGGCACCGGCGTCGCGAGGATGGCGGGCGAAGGCGAAGCGCAGGCCCATGGCCGGCTGGAGCCGACCGACCTTGGGCACCAGCGCCTCCACGAACGACACCGGCCGGCGACGGCGATCGCGCCGGGCGCCGAACAACAGCGAGACGCCGGTCCAGATCAGGATGCCGGCGACGAGCAGGACCGGGCCGAGCCCGTGGACCAGGGGCTCGAAGCGGACCCCGGGGTCGGGCTCGATGGTGCGGACGAAGCTGACCGGGAAGATGTCGGAGACGAGCACGGCGAGCACCGACGCGCCCACCGCCCCGAGCACCGCCGGGACGGCGATCCGGCCCAGGGCGTCGGCCAGGAGTTGAGCCCGGGTCAAGCCGACCGTGGCCAGTGACCGGCGTTGGTCATCCGACAGCCGGCCCCGGCGGGTCGCCATCTGCCCGACGACAACGAGCCCGGCGGCGGCGGCGATCCCGGCCACGACCCACAGGGCCGTGGCTTGGGTGGAGACGGCGCGCCGCACCTCGGCATCCACCCACTCCGCGGGGTCGAGGGTGAGCTCCGAGCCCTGGGGCAGGCTGTCGAGTTGCTCCCGGAGGTCGGCGACATCGGCCCCGTCGACCAAGGACACGAGGGACTCGGTGGCCGAGACCCCGATCGAGCCTTCGTCGAGCAGGGACAGCGGGAAGACCGTCAGGGCGAAGGCGTCCTGGAGTTCGGCCGCCGGGGACGCCACGATCCCCACCAGGGTGGCGTCGAAGCTCGGTCCGTCGGCGTCCGCGTCGAAGCCGAACTCGGCCGCGGACGCCTCGCTGACGGAGATGAAGGGGAACTCGTCGCCCACCTCGGCCCCGGTGAGGGCCACGAAGTCGGACGAGGCGACGAACTCGTGAGGGGCGTGGGGATCCGGGAGCCGGCCCTCGGTCACCTCGGCCCCGAAGGCATCCGGCTCCCCGACGAACGCGATGGCGCCGTCGACGGGCAACCCGTCGTCCCCGAGGAACCCGGCGAACATGAACGTGGCTGACACGACGTCGTCGACCGCGGGGAGGGCCTCGACCTCCTCGGTGAGCGGCCGCCCCTCGGCCTGCTCCATCATCGAGTCGAAACGGTCACCCCTCGAGTCCGAGTACCGGTCGGGGGCGGTGGCCGTGCGCCGCGCGCCGGCGACGAGGACCAGGGTGAGCCCGCCGACCAGAGCGACCGCCAGGACCAGGCCGAGAGCCGAGCGCCAGTCGGCCCGGAGGCCGCATCGCACACGGTAACGAACGGCCCCCACGACGCCAGCCAACCCCATGGCGACCCGCGCGGCAAGGGTGCCTGCACGACGTCACCGAGGGGGCCAGCCCTCGGTCGCGAGCGGGCGGGCCGGCGGGCCCGGGGGGCGGGCCCCGCGTCGCCGCTGACCTCGTCGGTGGTCGCCTCCTGCCCGCCGTCGAGCGAATCGGGTCCCGGACCCGACGACGCCTAAGCTGATCGGACTGGAACGTGTTCTACTTCGGGGGCATTGGCATGTACGACCTGGTCATCCGCAACGGGACGATCGTCGACGGAACGGGGGCCGACGCCCGCCGCGGTGACGTCGCGGTCGAGGGTGGCAAGATCGTCGCCGTCGGCGGCCAGATCGAGGGCGAGGCAGCCGAGACCGTCGACGCCGAGGGGATGCTGGTCACCCCCGGCTTCGTCGACATCCACACCCACTACGACGGCCAGGCCACCTGGGACGACGTGCTCGACCCCTCGGCCGGCCACGGCGTGACCACCGTCGTCGCCGGCAACTGCGGCGTCGGCTTCGCCCCCGTGCACCCCGGCCAGGAGGACTGGCTGATCCAGCTCATGGAGGGCGTGGAGGACATCCCGGGCACCGCCCTCGCCGAGGGCATGACCTGGGACTGGGAGAGCTTCCCCGAGTACCTCGACGTCCTCGCCGCCCGCCACTACGCCATCGACATCGGCACCCAGATCGCCCACGGTGCCGTCCGGGGCTACGTGATGGGCGAGCGGGGGGCCAAGAACGAGCCCGCCACTCCGGAGGACATCGAGGCCATGGCCGCGATCGTCAAGGAGGCCATGGAGGCCGGGGCCATGGGCTTCTCGACCTCCCGCACCCTGGCCCACCGGGCCATCGACGGCGAGCCCGTGCCCGGCACCTTCGCGGCCGAGGACGAGCTGTTCGGCATCGGCCGGACGCTGGGCGAGGTCGGTCGGGGCGTCTTCGAACTGGCCCCCGCCGCCATCGACGGCATGGACAGCAACGACCCCTTCAAGGAGATCGACTGGATGCGCCGGCTGGCCGCCGAGACGCACCGCCCCGTCAGCTTCGCCCTGCTCCAGATCGACCCCGCCCCCGAGCTGTGGCGGCAGCTGATGGACCTCTCCCTCGAGGCCATCGAGTCCGGCGCCGACCTCCGCCCGCAGGTGGCGTCCCGGCCCTTCGGCCTGCTGACCGGCCTGCAGACGAACCACGTCTTCCAGAAGCGCCCGACCTTCATGGCGTTGGCCGACCTGCCCCTCGACGAGCTGGTCATCGCCCTCGAGGACCCGGCCACCAAGGCCGCCATCCTGAGCGAAGCCGACGCCCCACCTGACCCGAACGTGCTCTTCGACGGCGTCGGTGCCTTCATCCTGGCCGTGGCCGACAACCTCTACGTCATGGGCGACCCGCCCGACTACGAGCCCACCCGGGAGACCTCGATCGGCGGCATCGCCGAGGCCACCGGTCGCGATCCCCAGGACCTCATCTATGACCGGATGCTCGACGACGACGGCCAGGGCTTCCTCATGCTGCCGCTGTTCAACTACTCCCACGGCGACCACGAAGCCATCCGCGAGCAGCTGCTGCACCCGGCCGCCGTACTCGGCCTGGGCGACGGTGGGGCCCACTGCGGGATGATCTGTGACGCCTCATTGCCCACCTACTCCCTGACCCACTGGGCCCGGGACCGCAGCCGGGGCGACAAGCTCCCGCTGGAGTGGCTGATCCGCAAGCAGACCAAGGACACCGCCGACCTGTACGGCATGACCGACCGCGGCACCCTCGAGGTGGGCATGCGGGCGGACCTCAACGTGATCGACCACGAGGCCCTCACCCTGCGCTCCCCCCGCCTGGTCCGGGACCTGCCCGCCGGCGGCCGTCGCCTCATCCAGGAGGCCGACGGCTACGTCCTGACCGCGGTCAACGGGGTGGTCACCCGTCGCGACGGCGTCGACACGGGCGCCCGCCCGGGCCGTCTCGTCCGCAGCGGCAGCTAGCCCGATGGCCGAGACCGCCCGCGACTTCGACCTCCTCGACGGGGGCTGGTACGTCAACGACCCGTACCCGGACTACGCCTGGCTGCGCGAGAACGCCCCGGCCTACTGGGACGCCGGCAACGAGCTGTGGGGCATCTCCCGCTACGACGACATCGTCGAGATAGAGAAGCGCAAGGACGTCTTCGTCAACTCCGACAACGAGAAGGGCGGATACCGGCCCAACATCCCGGCGGACCCGTCGATCATCGGCCTGGACGATCCCAAGCACGCCGAGCGGCGGAACCTGGTGTCGCGCCGCTTCACCCCCCGGGCCGTCACCCGCTGGGAGGACCACGTCCGGGAGACGGTGACCCAACTGGTCGACCGGGCCGTGGCCAAGGGCCGCATCGAGGTGGTCGAGGACCTCGCCGCCCCGCTGCCGGCGCAGATGATCGGCTTCCTGCTGGGCTTCCCCGACGAGGCCTGGCCCCAGCTCAAGGACTGGTCGGAACGCACCATCTGCCTCGGTGGTGGTCCCCGTTACCACGACGAGGCCGGAATAGCCGCCGCCTTCGAGTTCGCCGGCGCCTGTGCCGAGCTCTACGAGGCCAAGAAGGGCTGTCCCGCCGACGACATCGTGTCGCTGTACGTGGACGTCGAGCAGCGGGGCCTGAAACACCAGGACTTCGGCCTGGACGAGATCATCTCCGACTCGCTGCTCCTGTTGGACGGCGGGGCCGAGACCACCCGGACCGTCATCGCCCGCACCATCCTCGGCCTGGCCGACCACCCCGACCAGTGGGAGGCCCTGAAGGCCGGGGCGGACATCGACGTAGCCGTCGAGGAGTTCATCCGCTGGGTCACCCCGATCCTGAACATGTGCCGCGTGGCCACCCAGGACCACGAGATCGGCGGGCAGACCATCCGCAAGGGCCAGCAGGTCGTGCTCATGTACCCCTCGGCCAACCGGGACGAGGCCCACTTCACCGACCCCGACGCCCTCGACGTGACCCGACAACCGAACAACCACATCGCGTTCGGGTTCGGCACCCACTTCTGCCTCGGCGCCTCGCTGGCCCGCCTGGAGATCAAGGCCATGTTCCAGGAACTGCTGGCCAAGGTCGACCGCTTCGAGCGCGCGACCCAGGGCACGGTCGTGGACATCCCGAACTCGTTCGTCTACGGCGTCAAGCGCGCCGACGTCACCCTTGTCGCGCACTGACCGAAAGGCTCCCATGAAGCTCGAGGACATCGATCTCACCGACGAGGACATGTGGGCCGACCACATCCCCCATGACCAGTTCGCGTTCCTGCGGCGTGAGGCCCCGGTCTTCCGGCATCCGGGCAAGGGCGACGAGCTGCGACCGATCCCCGACTTCTGGGCGATCACCCGCCACGCCGACCTGATCACGGTCAACCGGGACACGACGCTGTTCTCCTCCGAGCGCCGTGGCGTGCTGCTGGCCGACCCCGATGAGGAAACCCGGACCGCCTTCCAGACCATGCTCGACACCGACCCGCCGGCCCACACCCGACTGCGGCGTCTGGTCAACCGGGGGTTCACCCCGCGGATGGTCACCCGCTTCGAGAAGCACTACGGCGACCTGACCCATCAGCTGGTGACCAAGGCCGTCACCCAGGGCACGTTCGACTTCGTGACCGATGTGGCCGCCGAGCTGCCCCTGATGGCCATCGCCGAGCTGCTCGGCGTACCCGTGGAGGACCGGCACAAGCTCTTTGAATGGAGCAACCGGCTGGTCGGCAACTCCGACCCCGAGTACGTCGGCAGTGCCGAGGAGGCCACCGCGGCGGCCACCGAGATGTACGTCTACTTCAACCAGCTGGGCGAGGAGCGCCGGGCCAACCCCGAGGACGACATCATCACCAAGCTGATCACCGAGGTGGGAGGCGACGCCCTCGGCCCCCACGAGTTCGAGACCTTCTGCCTGGTGCTCACCGTGGCCGGCAACGAGACCACCCGGAACGCCACGTCCCATGGCCTGCTGGCCCTGCTCGAGCGACCGGATCAGATGCAGCTGCTGCGGGACCGACCCGAGCTGCTCGACTCGGCCATCGAGGAGATCCTGCGCTGGGCCTCGCCGGTGATCCACTTCCGCCGTACGGCGATGCGCGACACCGAGATCGGTGGTCAGGCCATCGCCGAAGGCGACTCGGTGGTCATGTTCCACATCTCCGCCAACCGGGACGAGGACGTGTTCGAGGACCCGTTCCGCTTCGACATCACCCGGGATCCCAACGAGCACATCGCCTTCGGTGGCGGCGGCGCCCACCATTGCCTCGGCGCCAACCTGGCCCGCCTCGAGCTGCAGATCGTGTTCAGGGAACTGCTGGCCACGACCCGCTCGATCACCCAGGCCGGTGACGTGCAGCGCCTCCGGAGCAACTTCATCAACGGCATCAAGCACATGCCCGTCGACGTCGAGCTCGCCTGAGCCTTCAGTAGGGGGCGAGGCCGCCGTCGACGACGAGCACCTGGCCGGTCATGTAGCTGCTGGCGTCGCTGACCAGGAACAGCACCGGGCCGACCATCTCGTCCGGTGAGGCGATGCGGCCCATCTTGCAGGCGGTGGCCATGCGCTCCTGGGCGTCGGGGGGGTTGTTGCGGACCATGTCGGTGTCCACGCTGCCCGGAGCCAGGGCGTTGACCCGGATGCCGAGCGGGGCGAACTCGGCGGCCATGTAGCGGGTCATCGTCAGCAGCCCGCCCTTCCCGGCGGCGTACATGGACGTGTAGCTGCCGAACATGAAGGCCCCGACGCTGATGACGTTGACCACGGCGCCGTGATCGCTGGCCTGCAGGTGGGGCAGCGCCTCCTGGACCAGGAACGTCGGGCCCCGCAGGTTCACGGCCAGGGACTTCTCCCAGGCGTCAGGGGTCAGCATCCCGATGGGCTGGGCCACGGCGTTCGCCGCGTTGTTGACCACGATGTCGATCCCGCCGAAGCGGTCCGTGGCGGCCGCCACGAGGGCGGCGAGGCCATCCAGCTCGCCCAGGTGGGTGGGCACGCCGAGGGCCTCGGCCCCCATGGCCTCGAGGGCGGCCTGGGTCTCGGCGCAGGCGTCGGCCTTCCGGCTGGCCACCACGACCCTGGCCCCCGCCGCGGCCAGCCCTTCGGCCACGGCCCGTCCGATCCCCCGGGTACCGCCGGTGACGATCGCCACCCGGCCGGACAGGTCGAACAAGGTCTGGGGATCCACGGTCATGGTCCGAACCTACGCTGCGTCGATGCCCGCCTCGTCACCGACGCCGCTGGTGCTGGTGCTCGATGGTGCCCCGACGGTGCTGGCGGGGCGGTTCGCGCCCGAGGAGCACAAGACGTACCGGGTGCTGCCGTTCGTGGTCCCGGAGGGCACGGCCCGCCTGGAGGTGGGTTACCGGTGGGCGCCCGAGCACGAGACGGTGCTCGACCTCGGCCTGTGGGACACGGCCGGCTACCGGGCCGCCGAGGGCTTCCGGGGGTGGTCGGGCAGCCGGGCGGCCCGGGCCCACCAGGGCGAGGACCCGGTCTGGGTCGAGGCCGGGGCGGCGGCCCGGTGCTACCGGGCGGGTCCGATCGAGCCGGGCGTGTGGTGGATCGAGCTCGGGGCGGGTGACATCAGCGCCGCGGGGTCCACGTACACCGTCACGTTCGCCGCCCGGTCGGCGGCGGTCGGCGGCGACGGCCCACCGACCGACCCGGTCGACCCCCGGCACGTGGCCCGGGCCGACCCGGGCTGGTATCACGCCGACCTGCACCAGCACGGCCGGCACTCACACCCCCGGGCCCCCGAATGGGACGAGCTCGTGGCCCGCTCGCGGGCCGTGGGCCTCGACCTGCTCCCGGTCGTGGACTACGTGACGCCGTGGCACTGGGACGAGCTGGGGGCCGTCCAGCGGGCGAACCCCGACCTCCTGGTCTGGCCCAGCCGGGAGGTCATCACCTACTTCGGCCACGCCGTCGTGCTGGGCGAGACCCGGGGCCTGGTCGAGTACCGCCACGGCTTCGAGGACATCGACCTGGGCGCCATCCAGCGGGCCGCGGTCGGCGCCGGCGCCGTGTTCCAGGTGGCCCACCCGACGACCTATCCCGAAGCCCTGTTCGGCAGCCACTGCCGAGGCTGCGAGTTCACCCTCGACGAGTCGATCGACTGGGGCCTCGTCACCAACATCGAAGTCGTGACGGGACCGGTCGTGCTCGGCGAGCCCCCGAACTACCCGAACCCGTTCGTGGCCACGGCCCTGGACCGCTGGCGGGCCCTGCTGGCCGCGGGGCACCGGCTCACCGCGGTGTCGGGGTCTGACGACAAGCTGGGCGACGACTACGGCTCGTCGGCCACGGCCCTGTGGTGCCCGGAGCTGTCCCGGGCCGGGGTCATCGAGGCCCTACGGGCCGGGCACGCCTACGTGCGCACCCACGGGGCCCTGGCCAGCCCCGCCCTGGAGGTCCGGGCGGGCGAGGCGATGATGGGCGACACGGTCGTCGGGCCGACCGAGCTGGAGGTAACGGTCCTCAACGGGGCCGGTCAGCAGCTGGTCCTGCTCAAGGACGGCGTCGTCGTCCAGACCGAGGAGCTGTCCCGGGAGGAGGCCACCTGGCGCACCGGGATCGCCCCGGACCCGGCCAGCGGCCCCTTGGGCACGGCCTGGGAGGTCCAGACGGTCGACGCCTACGCCCCCACGACCATCGCCAACCCCGTCTTCGCGCGAACCGGGCCGTGACATCTGCGTGCCGACGCTGCGCTCAGGAACGCCGGCTTCGCCGATCCCGCATCCACACCGTGCGGCACCGCCTGGCGGCTCCGCAGCGTCACCGACCGCCGCCGGTCCATGGACCGGCGGCGGCCAGGAAGGCGCCGAGGCGCGTCGATCAGGCGTCGACGGGCACGTGCTCGGCCACGGGGAGGTCGTCGGTCATCCCCGCACCACCCCGCTTCGAGAAGGCGATGGCCCCGAGCAGGACGATCAGCGACACACCCGCAACCGTGAAGCGCAGGGCGTCGTTGTCCTGGCTGTTGATGATGGCCGGCAGCAGGAGCAGCGAGACGAGGTTCATCACCTTGATCAGCGGGTTCAGGGCCGGACCGGCGGTGTCCTTGAACGGGTCACCCACGGTGTCACCGATGACCGCCGCCTTGTGGGCCTCGGAGCCCTTGCCCCCCTCGGCGCCGTCCTCGATGTACTTCTTGGCGTTGTCCCACGCCCCACCGGCGTTGTTCTGGTAGTTGGCCATGAGCTGGCCGGTGAGGATCACGGCGGCCAGGAAGGCGCCGAGGGCGTAGAAGTTCACGCCGAAGCCGATGATCACCGGCGTGAGCACGGCGAGCAGGGCCGGCGTGGCCAGCTCCCGCAGCGAGGCGGTCGTGCAGATGTCGATGACCGGGCCGTAGTCGGGGCGCTTCTCGCCGCTCATGATCTTGCCGTCCGCGAACTGGCGACGGACCTCCTGGACGACCACGGCGGCGGTACGACCGACGGCGCGGATGGCCAGGGAGCTGAACATGAAGGCGATGGAGCCACCGATGAGGAGGCCGATGAACGTCTTCGGGTCGGCCACGTTGATCGGGATGGCCTCGAAGAGGTTCTGACCCGGACCCACCAGGTCGGGCAACTCGTCGGCCACCGTCTCGATGTAGGAGGCGAACAGGGCCACCGCGGCGATGACCGCCGAACCGATGGCGAAGCCCTTGGTCACCGCCTTGGTCGTGTTCCCGACGGCGTCGAGACTGACCATGATCCTCTCGGCCTCGCCAGAGAACTCGCCGGACATCTCGGCGATGCCGGCGGCGTTGTCGGCCACGGGGCCGAACGTGTCCTCGGACACGACCACGCCGGTGGTGGCCAGCATGCCCATGCCGGCCAGGGCGACCAGGTAGAAGACGAACTGGATGTTCCCGCCGCCGAGGAAGATGGTGGCCCCCAGGGCGATGGCGATGGCCACGATGGCCCAAACCGTGGATTCGAGCCCCGAGGCGATGCCGGAGAGCACGGTCGTGGCGGGGCCGGTACGGGCCGCCTCGGCGATGTCCCGGACCGGTCGGTGCTCGGTCGAGGTGAAGTACTCGGTCAGGCGGCTGACGGCCTGGGCCAGGATCAGGCCGATGACCACGGCGCCGAACATGCGCAGGCCGGGGTTGCTCACGTACCCGTCGACGCCCTTGTCACCGATGTCGTTGCCGACGTAGACGAAGGCGACGACGGCGGTGCCGATGATGGTCAGGATCGTGGCGGTCAGGAACCCCCGGTTGATGGGGGCCATGGCCGACTTGTCCTTCTCGGTGGCCCGGACGGCGAAGACGCCGACGATCGAAGCCAGCACGCCGATGGCCCGAGCGGCCACCGGGAAGATCATGCCCACGACGGGGTTCTCCACGCCGATCGACTCGAAGGCGGCGACGCCGAGGATGATCGAGGCCACCAGGGTGACCTCGTAACTCTCGAAGAGGTCCGAGGCCATGCCGGCGCAGTCGCCGACGTTGTCGCCCACGTTGTCGGCGATGGTCGCCGGGTTGCGGGGGTCGTCCTCGGGGATGCCCGCCTCGACCTTGCCGACGAGGTCGGCGCCGACGTCGGCGGCCTTGGTGAAGATGCCGCCACCCACCCGCAGGAACAGGGCGAGGAGCGAGCCCCCGAAACCGAAGCCGATCAGGATCGCCGAGCTCGTGTTCTGGAAGATCATGATGATCACCGTGGCTCCGAGCAGGCCGAGGCCGACGGTGAACATGCCGGCCACGCCGCCGGTGCGGAACGCCACCTCGAGGGCGGCGGGCATGGAGCCCGAGCGGGCGGCGGCGGCGGTGCGCACGTTGCCCCGGACGGCCAGGCTCATCCCGATGAAGCCGGTGAGACCGGACAGGAAGCAGCCCGCCAGGAACGCCAGCGTGCGGAAGAGCCCGGACTCGAACTGGCTGAGCCCGCTGACGTAGCCGAGGGCATCGGTCGGCTTCACCACCTCGGTCGAGGTGACGAAGACCACGATCGCCAGCGGGATCACGATGATGGCGATCGTCTTGAACTGACGGCGCAGGTAGGCCATCGCACCTTCCTGGATGGCGGCGGCGATCTAGCGCATCTTGTCGGTGCCGGTGTCGGCGGCGTTGACCGCCTGTACCAGGTAGAAGCCGACGGCCAGGGCGAGTAGGGCGGTCGACGCCGAGAAGATCAGCCAGAACCACTCACCCCCCGCCATCTCGAAGGATTGATAGCCGCCTTCAGCGGCCAAAAGGGCAGACATCGTCGTCGAAGTCCTTTCGGGAGCGGGCCGGGTCCCTCCCGGCCCACAGGGACCGAAACGGTAGCCCGGGGCCTCCGGCCCGACAGAATCGGCACGCCCGGCCGATGGGAACCGGTCATGTGTCGAGCAACGGGAGGTGGCCTCATTGACCCCACCAGCCCCACCAGCAACCGTCCTCCTCGTGCTCTCGCGCTGCGCACCCGGCTTGACACCGAGGGTGTCGGCGGCTTTCCTATTACGGTTCCGTTACAGCTTCGCCGGGAGACCCATCTGTTGCCCTCGCTGCCCCTCCGATCCTTGACCCGCGGCATCCTCGCCGTCGTCGCCGCCTCGACGCTGGCCGTCGTCCCGGTGCTGGTCCAGGCCGAGGAGTCCGACGACCCCCGGGCCGAGCGTGACGACGTCCGGCAGCAGGCGGCCGACGTCGCCGCCCATCTCGACGCCCTCCAGGCCGACGCCGCCGACGTGGCGTCCGCCCTCGACGCCGTCACCGCCAACGTGCAGGGCAAGCGGGCCCAGCTCGAGGACGCCCGCCGGGCCGCCCGCACCGCCCTGGCCGAGGCCCAGGCCGCCCGGGTCGAGGAGCAGCGCCTCGAGCAGGAGATCGCCGATCTCGAGGACCAGGTCGCCCAGCTCGCCGTCGAGGCCTACATCCGCCCGCCCGAGAGCAACGACGCCGCCGTCTACGACACCGAGGACGTCAACGACACCGCCCTGCGCGAGGCCCTCCTCGGCACCCAGTCCAACCGCCAGGAGGACGTGATCGACCAGCTGCGGGCCGCCGAGGACGATCTGACCGCCCAACGGGTGGCCGCCGAGGACGCGGCCCAGGAGGCCGAGCTCCTGCGCGGCCGGACCGAGGACCGCTACGTCGAGCTGCGGGCCGCCCAGGACCAGCAGCAGGAGCTGGCCCGCCAGGTGGACGAGCGCATCAACCAGGCCGCCGGCGAGGCCGCCGCCCTCGCCGAGCGGGACGCCGAGCTGTCCGACCAGATCGCCGAGGAGGCCGCCCGGTTCGCCTCCTTCATCCAGGGCATGAACCTCGGCCCGGTGGGCCCCGCCTACCAGAGCGGCCCGGTCTCGGTGGCCGACGCCGGCAACGGCATCATCGTGAACGTCTCCATCGTGGACCAGGTCCACAACATGATCGTGGCCGCCGCCAACGACGGGGTGACCCTGACGGGGGGCGGCTACCGCGACTCGGCCCAGCAGATCGCCCTGCGCCAGGCCCACTGCGGCTCCAGCTCCTACGCCATCTACCAGGCCCCGTCCTCGTCCTGCTCGCCCCCGACGGCCGTCCCCGGCACCTCGATGCACGAGCAGGGCCTGGCCATCGACTTCGACAACTGCTCCTACGGCACGTCGGTCTACAACTGGCTCTCGGGCAACGCGGCCGGCTACGGCCTCTACAACCTGCCGTCCGAGTCCTGGCACTGGTCCACCAACGGCAACTGACCGCTCGGAGGGACCGACGACCCTCGTCAACGCCCCCGAGAACGTCCAAGCTGAGGTGATGACCGAACCGGCGGCGGTGGCCGAGACCCACCTCTCCGTGGTGTTGCTCGTGGGTGACCGGGCGCTGAAGCTGCCCAAACCGGTCCGCTTGGCCTTCGTCG
>Ga0315273_10007359_pt1 | contig 13786 bp, 15 predicted proteins | sample YL17G02_0_MG_FD_205753 | JGI IMG/M metagenome (GOLD analysis project Ga0315273, IMG submission 205753) | Sediment microbial communities from Yellowstone Lake, YNP, Wyoming, USA - YL17G02_0 | ecosystem: Environmental > Aquatic > Freshwater > Lake > Sediment | place: USA: Wyoming | collected... | reverse complement strand
AGGAACGTGCCTTCCGCTTCATCGAGGCAAGCAATGGTGGTCTCCTTTCCCTGAGATATTTGCAGCACGTGCGTCCCCCCGGAATCTTTCCCGGTGGATACGGATGTCCAGCCGGAGGAGAGCAGGCGGGAACGGATGGAAGGTCCGGGGGTGCCAAGCTTCCCGAAAACGAGGTCGACCGGCGATCCCTCTCCTTCCAGCCGGAGAGTATGCTCCGCGGTCAATCCGGCGGGGAGCCGTGGCACCTCGAGGATCCGCGACTGCGAATCGATCAACCGGCCTTCGAGCGCCGGGTGCGAGGGACCCGATTCCTCCGGCAGGTTGAACCCGTCGGGTAGGCGGACACCGAGCCTGCCGAGCTCCCTCTTCAGAAGGGAACGATCGTCCGGCGACGATTCGTCCGAGGTGAACGATCTGCCGTCGATGACCACACGGTTGGTCGAGGAGATCTTTTTGCTTCGGGTGTTGCCGCTTCCCACGAGACAGAGCGAGATGAAGAGCGATGTCGCCATGGCGAGTCCGGCGGGAATCTTCCGGTTCATCGCAGCGCCCCCGTCAACAGGATCCCCTGTACTGTCCGCCGGACCGTCGCGCCGGATGGGGTCTCCTTCCCCCAGCAATCCACGGCGCCTTCCGCCTTCCGGAGGAGAGTGTGGGAGGGCAGGTCGAGGAACGCGCCCACGGGTTCTTTTCCGAGAGAGACGCCCGCCGCCGCGACCGTTCTGCCGGCCAGACCGCGAAACAGGGGCACCTCGCCGATCAGGGGATCGTTGTGCGCCTCGATGTGCGCGACGTTGTCTCCCGGGTGGATCGTCCTGGAAAGCCGGGGCTCGATCCCCGCCAGGCGCCTTCCGGCCCGCAGCATCTGCGCGTGCGCAGCGCTCTCCGCGGAAGAGGAGAGCGATAGGTTGCGGTAGAACCAATACCCTCCGCCGAGCAGGATCAGGAGCAGGGGGAGCACCAGCACCGTCTCGACGAGCGATTGCCCACGGGGCGATGTTCGGCGGCTCTTCATTTCTTCCCCCGTTCGGTCAGCCGCGATCTCCACGTCATCTCCGCCGTTCCTCCTCCGTACGGTTGCGCCGTCGCCTCTTCGAATACCCGCCGCTTCCCCTGTTCGTCGAGGAAGGGGATGGGAAGGTCGGGAACCGTGTACATTCCCTCGAACCGGACGAACTGGCGGTCCGGAAAATCGATCTCGGGTTCCAGCATACGGATCGGTCCTTTGTCGGTCCCGACGATCCCGCGCAGTGCCGTATCGAGCAGGGCGATGACCGCCTTCGTCGCGCTCTTGAGGATCCGTATCCTCTTCAATTGGTTCAAGACGCCGGTGATGGGCGCGATGGCGTCCGCGAGAGTGATCGGCGCGCCGGGGGCCAGATGGAGCTCGAGCGTGTTTTTCCCGTCATGCGGACCGCGGGGGTTCAGCGGGGAGAGGATTCCGGCGACATTCTGCCGGTTCGACAAGGCGGCGACTTCCCCGAGGACCAGGTACGGCGCCGCCTTTCGGATCTTTTCCGACCAGGAGACGAGCAGGTGCGCCGTGTTCCAGTATCCGGCGATGAGCCTTCGGGCTTCCCGGGTGTACTCCGCGAACGCCGGAGCGCCGAACCCGAAGGCCGCGGCGACGGCCAGCGCCGCCCACACCACGCACGTATATCGGATGACGCGGAAACATTGGATCGCCCCGTCGTTCAGCGCGGCGATCAGGTTCAGGCACCGCGCTTCCCAGGTGGCGGCCGACAGGGCGATCGCGTCGACCGAATCCGCCGTGCTCACGCGCGCGACCGCGACATGGTGGAGGCGGATCGAGGCGAAGACCACCACGAGGAGGGTGGCAGCGATGACAAGGAAGAGGGCCGTCGCCTGCCCAAGATTTCCCGCGCGAAGCTGCACCGCCTGTCGCGAGAAATGTCCGATCATGGTCACTCGACCGTCACCCAGCGGGTGGATTGCATCATCAGGTAATAGTGATCCCCGAGGCGGATCTTCTTCCCCGGGGAAAGGGCGAACAGGATCCGGTCGATCCATGGGACGACCAGTTCGACGCCGTGCGTGAGTCGGACGCAGAGCGCCTCGCCGGCATCGGCGCGATTCGCCCCACGTTCGCCGTCCTTCGTGACGTCGAGGGCGGTCATGGCGGTCGATCCGAGCGATCCCCCCGGCCGGTTCCGACAGACCTGGAACGCCTCGAGGAAGGCAATCTCGCGCGCCCTGCGGAAGTCTGCCCTGGCGACCCGGGCGAATTTCCGGGAGGCGAGGTGCGCCGCCGTGTCGACGGCGCTCTTCCCCGCCCAGAGTAGAGAGAGCTGGACGATCGCCAGCATCAGAAGGAGGAGCGGAATCCCCGCGAGGAGGAACTCGATCATCGCCGCCCCCCGCTCACTTCGAGCCAGCATAGGTGGAAAGGTTCTTCTGGTTGGCTTCCGTTCCTGCTTTTCCCGCGAGGGATTCGACGGTTGCCGTCGTGCTTCCCGCCATCGCTCTCACGATCGTGTTGAACTGGTTGCGGAGCTGGTTGCCGAAGATGTTGACGATCCCGATCCCCGCGACGGCAACGAGCGCGACGACGATGATGTACTCCGTGAGCCCCTGCCCCTTGCGATTCTTCCCGAGTCCCTTTGTCATCTCCCCACCTCCTGCGGTGAATTTGTATGGATGGGAGAGGAGCAAGGGGTGTACCCGAAAGGGGTCCGGGGACACGCAGGAATCACGCGATGGATCGGATAGTTAGAGGAAGGGGAACTTCAGAGGACGTCGTGCGCGGCGTAAGCGGTTCGAATTCCGAACACCAAGTCCGGTTACCGGTCGAACTCCGCGGTGCGGATCCCGTACTTCTTCAACTTCTCGAACAGGGTCGACTTGGCGATCCCGAGTTCGCGCGCCGCCCTCGTCTTGTTCCCCATCTGGCGGGCGAGTTCACCGAGGATGTTCGTCCGCTCCGCCTGCTCCCAGCGCGAAAGCCCGGATGGGATTTCCGTTTCAGCCCCTGGCTTCTCCGCCTGGCGCAGGAAGGAGAAATCCGGTCCGGTCAGCTCCCCGCTATCCGCCATCACCACGGCCCGCTGGATCGCGTTGCGCAGCTCGCGCACGTTCCCGGGCCAGTCGTGGGAAATCAGGGCGTCCAAGGCGGCGGGGGAGAGTGCGGGAACAGGCCCGGAGGTGGAATTTTCCATCCCCGAAAGAAAGTGCCGGGCGATCGGGGCCACGTCCTCCCGCCGGTCCCGAAGGGGAGGGATCGGTACCGTGATGGCGACGATGCGAAAATATAGATCTTCGCGGAACGCCTTGCGGGCGATCTCCTCCCGGAGGTTCCGGTTCGTGGCGGCGAGGATCCGCACGTCGGCCAGCAGCAGGTCGTTCCCTCCGACCCGCTTGACCTCTTTCTGTTCGAGGGCGCGTAAAAGTTTTGGTTGAAGGGCAATGGGTAACTCCCCGATTTCATCTAGGAATATCGTCCCGTTGTTGGCGAGTTCAAACGCCCCTTTCCGCTGCGCGGTGGCCCCGGTGAACGCCCCCTTCTCGTGTCCGAACAGCTCGCTTTCGATGAGCTCGGGCGAGATCGCCCCGCAGTTGACGACAATGAAGGGGCGCTCCCGCCGCGCGGAGGCGTCGTGGATCCCCCGGGCGACCAGTTCCTTTCCGCTCCCCGTTTCCCCCTCGATCAGGACCGGCACGTCGGACGCGGCGACGCGGCGGATCGTCGCGACCAGTTTCCGTACATGGGCCGATCCGCCGATCAGGCCGAACGGCGCCTCGACGGTGACCGTGGGCCTTTCCGTCCGCTTCGGGACGCGAAGTGGCTCCGCTTCGACGGAACCGGTGATGGCGGTGGCCGTCCCCGGGGGAACCGTCGGCTCCTCGCCAGCTTCGATCCCGGACACCGGGCGATGAAAGTGGATCCGGAACGGCCCCACCTGGAACATCCTGCCGTCTTCCATGGCCAGCTGGGTGATCCGCTTGCCGTCGGCGTGCGTGCCGTTGCGGCTGCGAAGGTCCGCGAGGAAATATTGTTGACCCACTCGGAAGATCTTGGCGTGGAGCCGCGAAACGGACGGGTCCGGCAGTTGGAGGTCGGCCTCGTGCCCCCTGCCGATCTTGACCTCTTTCTGCCCCAGCCGCACCTCGACCGTCATCCCGTTCGAAATGCTCACGGAAAGCCTCGCGCCCGGATCGCCCTGGATCATCGCCCCCTCCGCCCCGTTTCCCCTTTTCTTAGCAAAGGAGGTGCCGGATCGGGACGGTTCGCTCCCGCCGACGGAAAAAACGGCGCAACCCGAGGGCGCACGCGGGGAGAAGGAGGATCCCGACGGAGAAGAGCGACGTGCCGAACGGCACCTCGCCACCGGATCGGGTGATGGAAAGGCATCCTCCGCCACCGCCTCCTCCGGAGGAGGGGGGCGATCCCGGGGTCGTGACCGATACTTCAATCGAATACGATGTGCCGGTGGAACCGACCGCGCCGACCCGATAGTAGTACGTAGTACCGCCAATGAGGCCCACGTTATCTGTGTAGGTGACGCGGTTCGGGGGCAGGGGCGGGGAGGTGAGGATTCCGAACGTTCCCTCCGCCCCGACCTTCCGTTCAACGAAATAACCGGTTTCGTTCGTCGCCAGATCGGTCCAGCGGAGGGTGACCTGGGTAGCGCTGTCCGCCGTGGCGGTCAGCCCGGTCGGCGAGAGGACATCGGAGGGATGGAATTTCCCCCACCAGGTCCCCCACCGGGATCGGTCGACAACATTGTTGTTGATGTCGATGAAGGTGTCGTGCGTCATCGCGTATTCCTGCAACGTCCAGAACGACGTGTCGTCGGTGGGGTCGACCACTGTTGCGCTGAAGTCTCCCCAGCGATTCTCCGTGCGCCCTCCGGGGATCCCCATCGTCTGTCCGGTCTTGTAGTAGGGCGCCTCGCCGGGCTTCAGCAGCGTCACCGGCTCCGCGGTGCCGGTGGATGGCGGGATGAGGGTGTAATACCCCCCGACATATTCGGTGGTCGACGAGCCGCTGAACCCGACCGCGGCGATGTTGTCCTTGTTGACCGCGATGGAGGGGTAGTAGTACCAGCGGGCCGGGTCGCTGATTCGTCCCTGCGCCAGAACCGCCCCGGCGCCGGGGTTGATTCGATACCAGGCGACTTCCGTCTTGGTCGTGGGGCCTTGCACGGTGTGGGCGGCCCACAAAGAGCCGTTCCGGTACACCGCGTTCAAGAGGCGGGTGTCCGACGTGTCGATCGTGTTGGCGTCGCCCGACTGGGGGGCGCCCGGCAGGAAACTCGTTGAAGTATACGAGGTCACCGGGACCTGCAAGGGGAAGTGCCAGATTGGGGTGCCGGAGACGTTGTCCATCCAGGCGACGCCCAGGTGGTTAACCGATCCTTCGAAGAGGAAGTACTCCGCGGTGGCGGTCCCGAAGGTGTGGGCAGGTTGCATGGTGAAATCGGATCCCGGGGGATTGCGGAATTCAAACCACGTGATGGGGTTCGATCCCGCCGACAATTGGGCTTTGGGGATGACCCACACCTTGCTGTACTGACCGCCGATGCCGTTGAACATGTTGGCCGTGACGTAGACGTTGAATGCGTCCGCGCCCAGGCCCGGAAAATCCGCCCAGTTGTTGAACTGCTGCACATCATTGTCCTTGTCCGCGTCGATGGCCCACTTGACCCAGTTGTCCAGAGGATTGGACGTGGAGGAGACGGCGATCATGACCCAGGAATTCGGGGCGCTGGTTCCTCCAAGAGTGATCGCGACAAACCGACCGCTGTGCTGGTCGTAGAGAATTTTCGGGTCGAACGGAAAATGCCCCGGCTCTCCCGCCGCGGTCCCGAGGGATCCCCAGAAGGACTCGAGGGGCATCTTCTGAAGCACCGCCCCCGTGGTCTTGTCGAATACCGCGAAATCGCTATTCATGAGGCTCACGAGGTGGTTGGGGCCCACCGCGCCCATCGTGTCTGGGGGGATCACGTCTCCTTCAGAGTGAGGGGGGTTGCCAAGACCCGCGAAGCTGCTGTCGAGCGCCGGCGCCGAGGGGGCGGGAGACGAAGCAAGGAAAGGGGGCTCAAGTGCTGGCCCTGCCAGCGGCAACCGTGAATCACCTGTCGTACCGGATCGCCTTGGAATGCGATGAAGGGGGATCACCCGGTTTTCGGGGACCGCCCGTGTTTGCAAGGGGGCGAGTGCACGGATCTCGTCGATCGACTCCCGGACGAACGGGACGCTCTTCGTGACATTCACGCCGGTCGACGTCGTCGGCTCGGATCCCACGGAATCTCCGGAACCCGCGACGGTGAGGAGGATCACGGCGACGGGGACAATCCACCGGAGGAAGGGGGGTACCACGCGGCTTTCATGGGAATATTTTCGTGGGTTCATTCTGTCCTCTCGGTGTTGTCATTCCCCGCCCGGGGAATCTTGTGGGAATGGATCGCAGTGTCCACCTTGGCGGGAGGCGGATTCGTCATCTCCCGGTCCCTTATTTCGGGGATCGTCTCTTTCGAATGGGGGACCTCCTTCGTCACCGTGACGCCGACGCTTCCGGAATCCGCACTGTTATCCGCCGGCGCTGGTTTCTCCCTCGTTCCGACGCACCGGTTGCAGCAACCGGGCGCCACGGACAGGGAGAGCAGCAGGCTGGCGATGGAAACCAGCAGGAAAACATTTCGGCAGGCAGGGATCAACCGGTATCGCCCCCCCGAACGGATTTCCATTTAAGACGCTTTTTCGATGTAGATGATTCGATCGATTCCCAGAAGCTTCGGGAGCTCCATCATCGGGCCGGTGACGACCCAGTTCGGGCCGGCCTTGGTGACCACGCGGAATCCGGCGGCGACGATGGACCGTTCTTCCCCCGGTCCGCCGACGTCCACGAGCCGAATCAGCAGATTCACGTCACGGTCTTCCGTTCCTGCGCCGAAGCGGGTAAGCAGATCGAGCTCCAGCGACGGGTCAAGCCGGGCCAGGAGTCCCTGCGGTCCGATCCAGGCCGCTTTCCGGAGGGAAGGGTCCTTGAGGAGGGGAACGATCTGTCCGGAAGACAGCAGCAGGATCACGGTGCGGCCCATCTCGTTCAGGACCGTCATGGACGATTTCCCGAGAGCCTCCGAGTGGTGGAGGAAGACCTCGTTCCGGTAGACCGCGATCGCCGCGAACGGCTCGCTACCACCCGTCTCCGCCTCCTTGCGCAGCCGCGGGTCCGCCTTGGCGCCGAGAAGTTCCTCGTCCGCGGGTGAGAGGACCCGCCGCTTCTCCCCGAACAGGCACCCGCACACCAGCGGCAGGAACACCGCGAGCAGGAGGAGGGAGTAGAGGCGCCTGGACTTAAGACTTCGGTGTGAGGAATCCGACACGGAGGGTCACGTCGAGGTAGCGGGGGTCGTCGTAGCGGCTTTTGAGGGACGCGGAGCGGATCGCTACCGGCAGCGATCCTGCCGACAGCCGCTGCAGCGTCGTGACGGCCTCGAGGTACGTGAGGTTCTCTATCCGGATATCGAACGACTCCTCGCGGAACAGTTCGCCGTTGCGCACGCCGCCCGACTTGATGTTCAAGGCTGCCTGTGGAATCCCCGCTTCCTGGAGCGCGGAGGTGATCCTCGACAAGGGGGCGTCCTTCACGTTCGCGGCGGCCCGGACGATGCCCGCCTTGGCGCCGGTTTCACTCTGGATCCGCTCGATCTGGGGACGCGCTTTGCGAACCTCGGCGAGGTCGGCCTCGGCCGCGGCGACCGCGCGCGCCTGCGACTTGATCCGCGAGACGCCCGGGATCAGGACAAAGGCGAGGATCAGGAGGACGGCGGCCGCGGCCCCTCCGATCACGAGGACGCGCTTCTCCCGCTCACGAAGCACGTCGGTCCCCTGTTTTCTCGACGAGGATGGTGAATTTTATGGACGTGCCCTTCACGCTTCCCCCGGACTCCTGCACGGTCGCCGAAAAGTCGGGACCGAACGCGCTCGCCAGGCCCGCGCGGAACGTCTCGACCAGGCTCGCGTCGCTCCCCGCGTCCCCTGCGATCCGCATGCGGTCCCCCTCGATCGAGATCTCCCGCACGGCGATCTCCCCCTTGGGGATCGCCCGGGAGGCGAGCTGGAGCATGTCGGCAGGCGAGGAGGCGTCGGTCCCGAGCTCCTTCTGCTCGCGCCGGAGGGAGTCGAGCTTCGCGCGGATCTGTACTCCCGCCTGAACGACGTTGCGGACTTCCGGGGCGACCGCCGCGAATTCCTTCCTCACGAGGGCGCGCGCGCGGGCCGCCTTTTCTCCCTCGATCCAGCTGGCGAACGAGAACGCCCCCAGGGCCAGGAGGACGGCGATGCCCGCGGCGATCCCGGTGATCAGCCTCCAGCGACGCTCCCGGTCCCGCTCCAGCGCGGTCTCCGCCGACGTCCGCAGCGAAAAGCCTCCCCCCACGTCGGGGCGGAGTGGGGCCAGCGCCGCCCCGTACGCGGCAAGATGGGCGGGGGAAACTCCCTCGGGGAGCGGAACCCGTTCGGCGTCGGGAAGGGCGTCCGCCAACGGAGCAGGCATCTCGCCGATCAGGAACACCGCGAGCGGCGCCTCGCCGGCCCCCTCCGCGGCCTCCCGAAGCGCGCTCAGGAGTTCCTCGGGGCGGTCGGCCATTGCCTGGGGAAATTGCCGCGCTGCCGTTACGCCGCCCCCGGAGACCCGCAGCAGGAGGACGTCGTTGAAGGTCGAAAGGTAGATCCCGTCCCGCGGCGTCCCGGCGGCCTCGGGGGCGAGAAGAAGGAGGACGACCGGATCGGTGACGACGCGGTCCACCCGGATCCCGGCGGTCCCGAAATGTTCCGACGCGCTTTCCACGAACGATCGACGCGCGGCGACCGCGAAGAAGAGCCCCGATCCTTCCCGCGGGGCCGGCAGAAGGTCGGACAGGATCTCCTCGTCCTCGATCGGCAGGTTCCCCTCGAGTTCGGCCAGGTGGATCGCCCTCGCCCTCGGAAGATCGGTCACCGGGAGCGTCATCGGCCGGAGGAACGTGACCGGCGGCGGCAGCGTCAGCACCGCTCCCGGCAGGGGGATCCCCGGCAGCGCTTCGCGAAGGGCCGCCGAAAGCGCAACCGCATCCCCCGGGGTTCCGAACGGTTCAGCGCACGGAACGGATACGGCCGCCGCCACCCGGCGGACGGGCGTCGATTCCTCGAGCGCGACGGCGCAGATCCGGTCGCGGGAGATGGAGATTCCGATCGTGTGCATCGTCCCCTGTCAGAAGAACTGGAACTCGCCCGTCGGGGCGGTCAGCGTGCCTACGATCCTAAGAGTAACATTCTTTGCGTTTTTCGACAGCATGTCGAACAGAAGGCCGACACGGCCTTCGAACGGGTTCTGTATCCTCAGGTGCAGCGTCATCGTCGAACGCTGGGGGGAGAGGACCTCCTTGATCTCTCCGGTGCCGTCCACCTGCGACCCCTCGAACGTACCCGCGAATTTCGGGATCCGCAGGGACCTCTCCCGGATCAGGAACGAGAAGGAGGCCCCCTCGATCCGCGCGTCGCGGACCGGCGAACCGGGTGTGGGTATGGGAACCTGGAGGAAGTGGAACGACCCCGCCCCGTTCGCCGTCACCTTTCCACCGCGCACGTTCCAGCGGGCCTCGATCCGGCGGATGGAAAACCCCGCCCCGGACGTAGAGAAGACCTCAAGCGGGAGATCGGACGAGGAAAGGCCCGAAAGGAGAATGTGTCCGCTCCCCGGGCTCCAGAAGGCGGGGGAGAAGCGCAGATCCGCGGAAGCGGCGCCCTTCCGGAGCCGCAGCCGTGCGGGCGCCCATCGGAACAACCCGGTCCACTCCCACGAAGCGACGATCTCGTCCAGGGCGACGGGCGGATTCGCGGGGAAGGAGAGGGTGACCCCCGAGAGACGGATCCCCGCGGGGAAGACGAATCGGGCATCCTGCGCCGACAGGTCGACTCCGTGGCTCCGGAGCACCGGCCCGAGGGTGGAGAGGATCGTGTCCGACGGCAGCGTGAGGGCCACCGCGGAGCAGAGCGAGGCCAGAAACAGGAGCGCGCCGATCGCGACGATCGCGCGGCCTCCGAGCCCCCGCGGGATCCGGCTCTTAGCTGGCAAATGCCTTCCGGGCAGCTCTCCGAAGAGCGAGAAGGGCCGCGGGGACCAGGAGCACGGCGGCGCCCGGGATCCTTCCCGGTTCGCCGCGGCGCGGGTCTTCGACCATCGAGCAGCCGGACTGCGGTGCCGAGGGGTCGGTGGACGAGAAGGTGCTGGTGACGTAGAGGTTTCGCGCGTCCGCGACGACGTTGTCCGGCCCCGACCAGAAGTTGACCGTTTTCCCGTTGAAATGGACGAATGCCGGCCGCGTGTAGTCTCCGGGGAGCTGCACGGCGAACGCGATGTCGCCGGTGCCCACGGAGACGGGGGATCCGACCATGCTGGCGAAAACGGAGGTCGCCCCGGAACCCGACGACGCGGCACCGAGCGCCATGACGTAGTACCTTCCAGGGGTTCCCTGGTAGAGCGGGGGGCCACCGCGGAATCCGTATCCGGAGACGTGCACCCGGCTATTGGTGTCGATATTCGCCTCGGGCCGGTACGCATCGAAGCCGGAAGAGAGCACGGTTCCTCCCGGAGGGTTGAGGAAAAACAAGATATTCGATCCGACGTTGTTGACGTTCACAGGGTTCCCGTCGCGCGTCACGGCGTACGGGTTGACCTCGGAGATTCCGACGGATGCCGCCAATCCGGTCGAACCGGACAGTGGTTCGTCGGCGGCGAGGATCCAGATGTTGCTGGGACTGATCGAGAAGACGTTGGGGAATCCCCATCGGTAGCCGCCCGAGAGGACCTGGGTGGCGCCGATCGTAAGCTTGTCCACTACGGAGGGAGGAACGGTTTCCACCATTGCGTAATAGATTCCCGTCGGCGTGCCCGTCGTATTATCGTTGGCCGCCCAGACGATGTGGCTGTTGTTGTTGCTGTCCAGCCGGAGGCGGGGGAGGGGAGATACCCCGAGACTGCTTACAGTGACCCAGGGTGGGTATAGTTTTGTCAGGAGGATCGGGTTGTCGACCACCCGGGCGGTATCCAACCCCACGCGTGCGTAGTATACGTCCGAGTACGGTGCGCCGGCCATGGACGGGGACGCGGAAAAGGCTACCCTGAGGGTGTTGTCGGCAACTACAAGGGCGAAGGAGGGATCGGTCAGTTTCCACGGGAATCTTCCGCCCGCCGCGTCCCGGATCTCGTCCACGCGTTGGGATGTCACGGCGTTGTTTCCGATCGTCACAAGGGCACGGAAGAGCTTGTAATCGGCGCCTGGGCCCAGGCGCGCCTGGAACAGGATCACCGCCTCGGTCGCGGAGTACAGCGCGATCTGCGGGTGACGGGCGTCGGTGTATGCGTCGCCGATGTCGATCGCGACGGGGGCGGTGATGCGAACCTGGTTGTCGGTCGTCAACTTGTTCGTGAAGTCCGCCGCCCCGTTGACCGCCGCGTAATAGAGCCTGGCGTTGGTGGTGTCGGCGCCGGCGGTGAAGTCGCCGACGAACGCGACATGGAGGACCGTTCCATTGGCAACGACGGAGGGTTGGTCGAACACCCATGAGGTGGGACCGGCGCCCCTGGTATTTACCGGAAAGATCCCTTCGGCCCACGCGGACCCGGCGAGGCCGGCGGTGGCTGCGATCACGAGCAGGAAACGGCTGCGAAAACCGATCATCGGATTCCTCCGGGGGGGATCGTTGGCGGCTCTACTCGATGCGCCAAAAGCGCCATTGTATCTCATTTCCCACGCGAATGCCGATGGCGTCGATCGTCCGGACGGTCCCGCCGGCATCCGCGGACGAGCGCACGTGGAAATACGTCGACCGTACATCCACCAGATTCCTGATCAAGGTCCGGGAGTACAGATCCTGCAGGAACGGGGAGACGTTTCCGATCTGGCTCGCGGTCGTGAACGGGTGGTCCTTCCGGTATTGGAGGATCTCGTCCGCGGTCTTCGCGTCGATCGCCCCGGCTTCCGCCAGGTCCGTCCCGGACGAGAGGGACATGAGCACCTCCTTCGGTGCGGTGTTGAGGTTCACCATGCCGGAGGAGGAGACGGTCACGAAGGGACGCAGCTTCTCGAAGACCTCGCTGGTCACGCCGCGCACCAGGCGCAGCTCCCCGATCGTGTCGAACAGGTCGTTCTTCGCCCGGTACGGGTTCGGAAGACTGAGGTAGTACGAGCTCTCCGCCCCGCCGACGCGGGGATTCTCGTCGCTGTCCACCCAGTCGACGACGGCGTCCGCCACGGCCCGGTCGATCCCGAGGGTGTCCAGGAGGCGCTGGAACACGGCGAGGCGCCGCTCGTCCGGCGCGATCCCGTTCGGCAGCATGATGCGGTTCAGGTCGATCTTCCGTTCCTCGTCCTCGATGGTGACCCGGACTTCGGCGTCCTCCAGCGAGATCGGCAGGGCCGACCGCGACCAGATCTCGTCGAGGGTGTCGTACTGGTTGTCCCGCGCGTCGATCCGCAAGACGATCCGGGCCGCGCCGGTCCCGCCTTCGGCCAGCAGGATGCATCGGATCGAATCCCTCCCGTACGCGCCGGACTGGGCCGACTGCGTCCCGATGCGGAAGACCTCGTGGACGAGGGCGACGATGAGCACCAGGATCAGGAGGGTGACCAGGAGGGCGATCCCCTTCTCGTTATCGCGCCGCCGGGTCATTTTTTTCCCACGCTCCGCCGCCCGGACCAGGTCATGTTTCCCTCCTGGCCGGCCAGGCGGATCGGGACCTCCCGGCGGTACGTTTCCCCACGCTCGTCCATCAGCGTGACGGCGACTTTCTTCGGCAGCGCCGTCTTCGAGCCCCCGCCCGCGGGCCACTCCTTGACCCACGTTGTCCCGTCGAACACCTCGACGCGGAAGGCACGCAACCGATCCGCCACCGGGGATTCCCGGAGGGAGATCTTGTTTTCGAGGAACGGGAGGTCGGATTGCTCCCGATGCAACTCGAGGGTGACGCCGTCGGCCCCGATTTTCGGGAAATACCGGATCTTGACGATTTCCGCGGGGGGGTGGCCGCTATCCCCGTCGGGAAGCTGGAAGGCCGTGAAGGTGAGCGTCGCCGCCGGCAGCCCGGAGAGTTGATCCTCGCGCAGGGAGAGCGCGGACTCCTCCCGCGCCGAGGTCGCGAAGGCGCACATGAGGTCGGTCCCGACCCGGTCGAGGACGAGGCGGATCTGCCGGAATTCGCGCGCTCGCGAGGAGAGCGTCTCGCGCACCCTGGCCGCCCCCGTGAACGCCGAGAGCAGGAGCAGGAGGATGACCGAGAGCACCGACAGGGCGAGCAGGATCTCGAGGAGGGTGAATCCCCCGCAGCGAACGTGCGGCCGCGTCATTTGACGGCGACGCCGGCGAGGGAGACCCGCTCCTCCGCGCCGCCGGAGGACCAGGTGACGGTGACATGGACTTCCCGGGCGTCGGGGTGAGCCGCCGTACGGATCGAGCGCCGCCAGGAGTACTCCTCCATCGGGGCCGCGAACTTTCCGGACGTTTCCCCGGTATCGGGCCACCCGGCCGTGGATTCCCGGACGAGAGACTCCCCGAGGAAGGAGGCGACGGTCCACCGTTCGGAACGGTCCTCCGCGGCGATCGCGCCGGAGAGAACCTGGTAGGCGAGGAGCAGCGTGATCGACAGGATGGTGAGGGAGACCAGCACCTCGAACAGGGTGAACCCGCGGCGGTCATCCATCTTCCCGCACCGTCCCCTCCAGGATCCGGATCGAGCCGTCGAACGGGTTGAGGCGGAGGGTCCATTGGGAGGGGGTGCTCCCGC
>Ga0315273_10007358_pt1 | contig 13786 bp, 13 predicted proteins | sample YL17G02_0_MG_FD_205753 | JGI IMG/M metagenome (GOLD analysis project Ga0315273, IMG submission 205753) | Sediment microbial communities from Yellowstone Lake, YNP, Wyoming, USA - YL17G02_0 | ecosystem: Environmental > Aquatic > Freshwater > Lake > Sediment | place: USA: Wyoming | collected... | reverse complement strand
CCAGATGTCCGTGACGGTCGCGGTAGAGGACCCGCTCCTCACCCCAGCGGTGCCGGCGTTCCACGAAGTCGATGTCCTGCCCGAACTGGGGACGAAACGGGTGCGTGATCCGCACCGGTGCGGTCACCTCATCGGCGCGAGATGCAGTTGATTGGGTGGCTGAAGGTGCGCGCCAAGAGCTCCGCCCACGGGCGGTATCCGCCGGCGCGCCTTGGCGGCTCGGACTCGGTCGCAAGGGTCGCTTCCTCCGGGGGCGGCTCCGGCGCGTGGCGGGACCTCCACGGGCTCGCCGGGGCCAGCACGCCCGCGTAGCGGATGGTGTGCAGGCGAGGTGGGGGCACGCTGGTGGCCAACCGGCACAGCAGCGACAGCGGGTCCCTGTCGACCGCGATCGTCCCGTCGGCGTAGGCATTCTTCAGCGTGATTCGCACCAGACCGTCGGGACGCTGTTCCACGCGCTCCTGGGCGACCGGTGGACGCAGCACGTAGCGCAGCAGTGCCTCGCGGCCCGCCGGATCGAGCGCGCCCGCGCGCGTGGCCGCGTGCAAGGTGAACCCATCGAGCGAGGCGCACAGCGGCTTGTCGTAGGCTAGCGCGTGCGGCTCCAGGGGTTGAAGGCCGCGCATCCACTGCGGCCCCGCCGGTGGTGCCTGGCCCGAGACTGCTGAAGCGGCGAGGTTGCCCTCGGGGTCGCCCTCCCCGTCCGCCTCGCCCTCGTCCTCAAAGGTCCCGAGCAGGCCGCTCCGGCGAAGGTGCCTCTCCATACGCCGGACCAGGCCCTCGAGCACCTCGCCCACATCGCTGGTCCCAAGGTGCCCGAGACCCTCCCAGGCGAGCTCGCCGTCCTGCTCGCGCCCGGTGCCATCCAGGACGATCAGGTGCAGGTGCGGATTCAACCGTAGGTCGGACGATGTCCTCTGCGCCGCGCTGACCGCGCCGCTCTTGGCCCCGCGCCCGCCGTCCTGCGCCGCGCGAGCGGCGTAGAAGGCGAGCACCGTCTCCACCACGATTCGCGTGAGCCGGCCGAGCAAACGCACCGTCCTGGGCCAGGCGGCGCCGCCACGAGAACGGGAACGTCAACACCCACTGGCGCAGCCCGCTCTGCGGCGGCAGCACCCGCTCCATCAGGTTCGCGGCGGTCGCGCTCATCCGCCGTCCCAGGCACGACGGGCAGAAGCCTCGGCTATGCGAAGCTTCGCATAGCCGAAGATATGCTGAGCTGCGGAATATGCACAGGAGAACGCCCCGCGAGCAAGCGCTGTGGCTGTCCTGCCGGGAACGACTTCGCATAAACGTCAGCCCGGAGCGAGGCGATCAATGCGTCGGTTGGCCGGAAAGTCCCGGGGCGCAGCCAAGGTGGTGTAGCCGCCTTCGGGGCGCCGGTCCGCGGTGTGACGTCCACCCGCGGGCACTCCTCGTGGTTCGGGTGCCTTCGTGGCCAAGCCTGAGGGCGACCTGGCGAATTCAACATCACACCCTTCCCACTCAACGGGTGACAGGAACGCCGTCCCGCAGAAGGGTGTCGCGCCAGCGCGATTATGCGAAGTCGCTCACCCGCCGCTTCGAAGCCGCTGCCTCGGCATCGCTGCCTGTCGCCTGTACTACCGCCTCACGCCTGTGCATATTCCTGGGCTCAGCATATCTCCGGTTCTTGCAACTGAACGCCACCAGCCCTCGGTGCCGGTGCGCTGCCCGCGCTCGCCGGCCTCCTCGCGCGCCACGCGGGGCTCGAGTCCCTGGGCCCGTTTCTCCTGGCCGCGACCCTCCTTCTCCTCCTCCTGCACGAGCGGGGCGGCCACTGGGCGGCCACCACTGACAGCCGAGGCTCGGGCGCGCGCGTGCTATCCTCGCGCCGCTCCGTCATCGCCAGAGGTCCCATGGATCGAAACGCCGCCTCGGCCTCGCACGCCGCCGACTCGTCTCTCGACACGATCGCCTCCGACGCCGCGACGCTGGCCCCCCCCGAAGCCGCCGCCCTCCTTTGTCTCCTTCCCGACAGCGATCTCGCCACGGTGCTCCGCGCCCTGAGCCCGTCGGTCGCGGAGCACGTCCTCATCGCTCTCGGGGAGGACCGCCGGCGGGCCGTGCTCGCCGCCGCTCCGGCCGACGAGGGCCGGCAGTGGGCGCGCAACCGCACCTACCCCGACGACTCCGTGGGCCGGATCATGGAGCCGCCCCACGCGGTCTTCCGGCCCGGCCTCACCGTGGCGGAGACCGTCGAGCGCATCCGGGAGCTGGTGAAGAGCACGCTCGTCACCTACGGCTTCGTGACCGACGAGGCGGACGTCCTCCAGGGCGTCGTGGCCATGCGGGACCTCCTGCTCGCCGGGCGGGAAGACCGCCTCGACGCCGTCATGCTCCGGGAGCCCTTCTCGCTCCGACCCGAGATGCCGCTCCTCGAGGCCGCCCGGCTCGTGGTAGCCCGCCACTTCCCCGTCTACCCCGTGTGCGACGACGAGGGACGCCTGGTCGGGATCGTCCGCGGCCGGACCCTCTTCGAGGAGCAGGCGCTCGAGATCAGCGCGCAGGCGGGCACCATGGTCGGCGTCGAGAAGGAGGAGCGGCTCTCGACTCCGTGGTCGCGCAGCCTCCGCTTCCGCCACCCCTGGCTCCAGCTCAACCTGCTCACCGCCTTCTTCGCGGCGGCGGTGGTCGGGGCGTTCCAGGGCACGATCGACAAGCTCGTGGTCCTGGCCGTCTTCCTCCCCGTGCTGGCCGGCCAGTCCGGCAACACGGGCTGTCAGGCCCTCGCCGTCACGCTGCGGGGCCTCACCCTCGGCGAGCTGCGCCACGGGGGCGCTCGGCTGCTCGTCCTCAAGGAGGGGCTCCTCGGCCTCCTGAACGGCGCCCTCGTCGGGGTGTCCGCCGCCGTCGGCATGTACGTAGTCGCGCGCTTCCAGGGGAACGCCGCCGCGCCGCTGCTGAGCCTGGTCGTCTTTCTCGCCATGGTCGGCAGCTGCCTGGTGAGCGGCCTCGCCGGCGCTCTCATCCCCCTAACGCTGAGGCGCATCGGTGCGGACCCCGCGACCGCCTCGAGCATCTTCCTGACCACCGCGACCGACGTCGCGAGCATGGGCCTCTTCCTCGCCCTCGCTACGCTCATCGTGCTCTGAGTCCGACTGGCTTCCGGGCGTAGAATCCCGGTCGAGTCGGCTCTTCGAGGCGCTCTCGCCCTGGTGCTGATGGCTCCGGTCCAGGCCCCGGGTCCTCCCACGTTCGCCGTCGGCGTCGAGAACGTGAACGTGGAAGTTCTCGTGACACGAGGCGGCCGGTCGGTCGAGGACACCCGCGCGGGCGACTTCGTCTTGACGGACGACGGCGTCCCCCAGCAGCTCGATGTGCTGGAGCGCTCGACCACGGCGGTGGACGCGGTCCTCGGCCTCGACGTGAGCGCGAGCGCGCGGGGCGAGCGGCTGACCGCCTTGCGGCAGTTCACCAGGTTCTCGATCGACTCTCTGTCGGCACCACCGTGTACACCGACGGCTTCAAGAGCTTCGAGGGGCTCACCGCGGCCGGTTACAAGCACGTCTCGCGAACCCAGCCGATCCGTGTCCGGTTGCGGCAGGGCGCCAAGTCCGTCGTTCCGCTTGCTGACCGGATGATCGGCAACCTCCAGAGCTGGCTTGTGGGCACTCACCACGGAGTCAGCCGTGCCCAACTCCAGGTCTACCTCGATGAGTTCGTCTTCCGGACCAACCGTCGCAGGGAGCCGAGGGCCGCCTTCCAGACGCTGCTCGGCCTTGGAAGCGGCCACGCCCCTGCAAGTTATGAGCAAATCCGGCATGGCGGAGCAGTCCCCGCCCGATGATCCCAACCTATTGGGGCTTGCTGAAAGGACCGGATAAGCATGAGACGCCTATTTGTTGGGCGTCCCCGCGCGCTGTCAGGGTCGATGGCTTGCGTCGGCCTGCCCTCCGGCGCTCGTGGTCTTCAAACGCCGCGGCGGCACTCAGGCCGAGGCGCGTTCCCCGCTCGATCTGAGTGCGAGTCTACACCCCCAGCTTCAGGATCCACCAATGCTCTTCGGGTGAGTAGTCCCAACTCGATCCGTCCACGGGGCGGGGTAGAATCACCCTCACATGCTCCGACCCCACGTTCGCCGGGTGCTCCTCGGGATCGCGACCCTCGGGGCCGGGATGCTGGGGCTCGCCTTCGTCCTGTCGATGCCAGACATCCTGAGGTCAGGGATCGGGCCAGGCCGGCTCTCTAACTTCAGCGTCGAGGAGGCGCGGGCCCTCAACGGCCTCATCGGGCGGGGGCTCAACCAGCTCCTCGCCGCGACGTTCCTCACGGTCGCGGTGGCCGTTCCCCTGACCGCGAACATGTACTCGGTCAAGTTCTTGGACTTCTTCATCAAGGACCCCGTGAACACGGGGGTTCTGGGGCTGGTCGTCTTCGCCGCCTTCGAGAACGCCTGGACGGCGTACCTGATCCGGGACGGCTTCGTTCCGACCTTCGCCCTCCAGGTCGCCTTCGGCCTGCTCCTGCTCTGCTCGGCCGCGTTCCTGCCCTACATCTACTACGTCTTCCGCTTCCTCCACCCGAACACCCTGCTCCGGCGGCTGGAGCAGCAGTTCGAGGACGCCCTCGCCTCGGCCCTGCACCGCCCGGAGCGGCTCGCGCACGAGCGCTCGCGCGTGGCGGAGGCGGTCGAGCACGTCGGCAACGTCGCCATCCGCTCGGTAGACCGGTCCGACCGCAGTACGGCGATCGAGTGTGTGGCGACCGTCGAGCGGCTCGCGCGGACCTACTGGGGCGTCAAGGAGCGCCTGCCAGCCGCCTGGTTCCAGGCGGAGCCCCAGCTGTTCCTGAGCTTCTCTTCGGAGGCGGTGGAGGAGTTCAGCGCCAGCCGGAGCTGGGTGGAGATGAAGCTGTTCTCGCAGCTGCGGCTGGTGCTGGGGGTGGCGGTGCTCCGATTCCACGACCTCGCCAGCCGGGCGGCGAAGGCGCTGCGCCGCCTGGGGCTCGAGGCGCAGGCCTCGGAGGACCCGACGCTCCGTGAGGCGGTGACGGAGTTCTTCAACACGTTCGTCCGCATGACACTCGCCGCCCGCGACGCCCGATCCGCGTTCGCCGTGTTCGGGCAGTACCGCCGCTACGCCGAAGGGCTGAACGCGACGCACCCGTCCCTCACCCTGGAGATCGCGTTCTACTTCGCCTACTACGGCAGGATCGCCCGCGAGACGGGGCTCGCCTTCGTCGCCGAGGCGGTGGCCCATGACATCGGCCGCCTGGTGCGCCGCGCCTGGGAGGCCGGAACGCCGAACCGCCAGCAGCTGCTCGACCGCTTTCTCGACTTCGACGCGGACGCCCAGCCGCCCCTCGTCGGGGCCAAGAAGGCGCACGCGATCCTGGCGAGCTACTTCCTGCTCGTGGGCCTGAGAGAGCCGGCCGCGCTCATCCGGGAGAGGCTCTCCTCCCTGCCCCCGGACCTCCTCGGGAGGCTGCGGACCGAGCTTCCCCGCGTGAGGCGCGAGAAGTACTGGGAGGTCAACGAGCGCCGGATGAACATGGAGTACGTGGCCCCCGAGCAGCGCGAGATCCTCCGGCGGTTCCTCGAAGAGCTCGCCCCCGGGACACCGGAGTGACTTGCCCTACCTCTCCGGGTAGGCCGGCACCGCCGGGAACTGCCACGGCTGGTCCTTGATCTTCTGGAGAGCGACCTCGACCGCCTTCTCGAGCTGCAGGTCCTTCCCGGCCATCGCTGACGCGGGGTCGTTGTCCTGCACGACGTCCGGATCGGCGCCGTGGTTCTCGACGAGCCACTTGCCGTCGCGCCCGTAGAAGGCGTTGGTCGACTGCTCGACGCGCCCGTTGTCGATGGTGCGCTGGCCGTTCACGATGCCGACAAGGCCGACCCAGCGACGTCCTCCCCAACCGCGACCGGCCCCGCGCGACGAATTCGCGAGCCGCTAAGGTCAGTGGCCACGGCGGGGTGCCTGGCCCAGCCACTTCTTGAGGGGATCGTTGGGCCCCAGGCGTCGACCGCCCGCCACTCCGAGTGGAGGGGCAGGAGGCCGGCCTCGGTCGTGGCGAGCGCGAACCCGCGCGGCGCGGGCGGCCCGCTCGACGAAGGCGATGCGCTCGGCCAGCGACAGGACGCCCACGCTCGTCTCGCCGTAGCGGCGGTCGAGCGGCGCCGGGGAGACGGACTGCGGCGGCAGCGTCTTCGAGTCGGACGCGATGTGGGCGGCGGTCTCGGCCGCCCGCGCCATCGCCGGCCAGGACAGGTCGTCGGTGTAGGCGTAGCCCGTCCGCTCCCCGGAGACGACCCGCACCCCCAGGCCGCAGGTCACGCCGGCCGAGGCGGTGCGGATGATCCCCTCCTCGAGCAGCAGCGACGAGGTCGTCTCGTGCTCGAAGTAGAGGTCGGCGAACGTCCCGCCGCGCCCGAGGGCGAGCGAGAGGTGCCGCTCCATCTCGGGAACGGGCACGTCGGCGGGCGTCCGGGCTCGGTCGTCCTCGGGCATCCCCCGATCGTACAGCGCCGGGGTCAGATCTTGAATTGACGCGATCGCGCAACGTGAGCAGATTCCAGATCCGACCCACCCGGGTTACTTGCCGGTCTGCTCGTTCTCAGCGGGAGGAAGCGGCAGGGCGCGCAGGGCGCCGGCGATTTCGCGGCTGAGCTCGGCGAGCGCGTCGCTCGCGCCCGCGGCGGTTCCGGGCGCGCCGGCAGCCGACGGCGTCGCGGGGTGCGTCGAACGGCGCTGCACCAGCACCTCGCCCTTCTTCCCGAGCACGGCCCAGAGCGCTTCGAGCAGGACCGTGCCGTCCGCCTGCCGCGCGAGCTCGGTGATCGCGACGTCCACGCGCCACTCGACCGGCTCCCTCGGAGGGAACGGTGCCCTCACCACCCGGCGCTCGGGGAGAAGCGCCGCGAGGTTCTCGGCCAGCACGCGCTGGGCGCCTCTCGCGATCGGCTCGCCCCAGCGTGCGAACTCGTCGGTCACGATCTGGCTGCCCACGGCGCGAGTCACCATCTGCGGCCGGTCGATCCAGCCTGGCACCGTCACCTTCAGCACCCCCACCACGGCCACGGGCGCGTCGGCTGGCGCCGCTGCTCCCCGGGCGGCCACCGGCTCGAGCACGAAGACCTGGGCGTTCTTCGAGCGCTTGAGGACGCAGCCGGTGAGAAGGACGAGCCCGGCGAGTGCCGGGACGAGTACGGCGGTCGTGCGGGCGCGCATCACTTCTTCTCCTCCGGCTTGACCTTGCCCTGAATCAGGGCCTCGGGGTGAACCTGCAATGTCTCGATCAGGAAGCGCAGCGACTTCATCGTCTCGCGCATCTCGTCGAACATCTGGGCGGCCTCGAGCTGCGTGTCGGCCGTGCGCTCGACGTTGCGGTCGACGGTGGCCAGCGTGCGGTTCATGTTGTCGATGGTCGACTGGAGAGACTTCACGGTGTCGTTGGCGGTGGCCATGGTCGTGCGCGTGTCGGCGACGAGCCCGTCTAAGCTGCCCATCGTCTTATCCGCGTGCTTCAGCGTCTGGTTGGCGGTCGCCAGGGCGACCCGCAGGTTCGTCACCGCCCCGTGCAGGTCGCCGGAGTCGAGGAGCCCCTGGGCGCTCTGGAGGGTGTCCCGGAGCTGGGTCATGACCTCGTCGATCGGTATCTCGGAGATCTTCTTGAGCGTCTCCTCGATCTTCTCGTTCAGCCGCTCCATCCCGGCTGATGCGGTCGGCACCTCGGGGTACGGCGTCTGGATCCCGGCAAAGCGCGCCTCACGCTCGGGGTGGAAGTCGAGCTCGATCGACTTCTGGCCGGCGATGGGGCTGCTGGACTTCACCTCCGCCCGCAGTCCCTCGGCCACCTGCTGCCGGACGACCTCCGCGTCGCTCAGGCTCGCGACCTGGGCGACCCCGCCGAGCGTCTTGATCGACCCCCGGCGCACCTGGATGACCACCATGATCCCCACCTGGTGGCCCCTGCCGGTGAAGAAGAGCTCCACCTCCTTGACCTGGCCGATCTGCACGCCGCGCATCGTGACCGGCGAGCCCTCCTTGAGCCCGCTCGCGGCGCCGGGGAGGAACACCACCCACGTGCGCCACAGGGTGAAGAGGCGGCCTGAGCTGATCGCCAGCACGCCACCCAGCAGCAGGAGAAGGGCGGCGACCACGAACAGGCCGACGAGCCGGGGCCGCACCGTCCCGCTCACCGCCGCCCCCTCGTCAGGAACGCGCGGACCTTCGGGTCCGGGCAGTGGTCGCGCAGCTCTTCGGGACGTCCCCTGGCGATCATGGTCTTCTTCTCCGAATCGAGGAACAAGGCGTCGTCGGCGAGGGCGAAAATGCTCGGCAGCTCGTGCGACACGAGCACGATCGTGGCGCCCGTGGTGTCGCGCAGCCCGAGGATGATGTCGTCGACGCGGCGCGAGGTCAGCGGGTCGAGCAGCGCCGACGGGTCGTCGAAGAAGAGGATGTCGGGGTCGAGGGAGGTGGCGCGGGCGAGGGCGGCGCGGATGCGCATGCCCTCGCTCACCTGCGAGGGGTAGTGCTGCTCGTACCCGCGCAGGCCCATGATCGCGAGCTTGAGCGCTGCGACCTCGTCGGCCTCGCGGTCGGAGAGGGCCGTGTTGAGCCGCAGCTTGACCGCGACGTTCTCGAGGAGCGTCATCTCGGAGACGAGCACCGCGCCCTGGAAGAGGATGCCGAAGCGGTGCTTGAGCCGCTCGCGGTCGGGCTCGGCGCCGCCCCAGAAGCTCTCCCCGTCGTAGAGCACTTCCCCGGCGGCGGGTCGGTGCAGGCCGGCCATGTGCCGGAGCAGAAGGCTCCGGCCGGAGCCGCCGTCGCCCATGACCGCGAAGATCTGACCCGCGGCGACTTCGAAGTCGAGGTCGCGCTGGACGACCTCGCCCCCCACGCTCATGGTGAGCCCGCGAACCTCGATCCGGGCCGGTGAGTCCATCACCGTCGCTCCTAGAGCCTCACCCACTTGAAGATGAGCGTGATCGTCGCGTCGGCAACGACGACACCGACCACCGCGGCCACCACGGCCTTGCGGACCGCCAATCCGACCGCGCCCGCGGTGCGTCCGCTCTTCAGACCGTAGTAGCTCGCCACCAGGCCGGTCACGACGCCGAAGGCCAGGCCCTTGATGAGGCCCGCCAGCATGTGCCTGTAGGTGAGCACCGCCCTCGTGCGCTCGATGTACTCCTGCGCCGGCAGGCCGACGGCGGTCACTCCGACGAACAGCCCGCCGAGGAGCCCGAGCGCGTTCGCGTAGACGACCAGCAGGGGTCCGGCTATCGCGAGGGCGAGGACGCGCGGCGCGACCAGGTAGTCGAAGGGGTCCACGCCGACGACGCCCAGGACGTCCACCTCCCTGTTCGCCACCATCGAGGCGATCTCGGCAGCGATCGCCGAGCCGAGGCGGCCGGCGATCGCGATCCCGACCATCAGCGCGCCCATTTCGCGGAGCACGGCGATCGAGACGATGCGGGCGACGAGCGGCGTGGCGCCGAACTTCTCCAGCTGCCCCGTGGTGATCAGGGCGAGCACGGCGCCGATCGCGAAGCCCATCAGCGCCACGACCGGCAGCGTCTCGACGCCGGCCTGCTGCAGGAGGTGCAGGAAGCGAGTCCGCAGCCGTCGCGTGCGGCCGAGCAGCATGCGGACGGAGGAAAGCACCGTCGAGCCGAGGAAGTCGACCTTCTCGCCGAGCGAGCGGACCCAGAGGATGATCCACCGGCCGATAAGGTCGGTCAACGGCTCCGGTCTGAGCGCCGTCCCGGGGCCCGGGCGCGGTGACCGATCGGCGAGGGCTCGCCCCCATTGCGCTCCGCCCCCGAGGACGGCCTCCTGTCGCGCCAGCGCGAGCAGCCGCCGTGCCTCTTCCGGCAGGCCCGAGGTGTCGAGTCCGACCTCGCGTTCCGAGCAGGAATCGTGGACCCTGGCCAGGAACACCACGAGGCTCGTGTCCCAGCGCTCCACGGCGGCGGCGTCGAGGCGCAGCCTGCGGGGCGGCGGCGATGCCTCGAGAGCGTGTGTCACCTCCCCCACCGGGCGGAGCCCGTCACGGAGGCTCCAGGTCCCGGACAGGCGTACGACTGCCGCGTCGCCGTCGCAGGAGACGGATACCGTGGCGGGAGCTGCGGCGTTCATTCGTTCGGGACGGCGATAAGGGAGCGCCGCCATGGCCCGGCGGCAGGGCGATGATATCCCAAACCTCCGTCGAGCAGCGCCCGCCGCCCTCCTCTGGGGTAGACTCTCGCGTAAACTGACGAGGTTCGCCCATGAACGACCGTCCCGAGTCCGAGCGGCTGGCGCAGGTCGTGTTCTACGGCACCGTCCTCCTGATCGCCTGGATGATGTGGAAGGTCGTACAGCCGTTCGTGCTCGAGATCGGCTGGGCGGTGGTTCTTGCCATCTGCCTGAACCCGATCCGCCTGCGGATCGAGCCGCGCCTCGGGCGGACGAAGACCGCGCTGGCGCTCGTCCTCGCGGTGCTCGTCCTGGTCGTGATGCCGGCGGTGTTCGTCGGCCACACCCTCTACAACTCGGGCGAGTCCGGCGTCGACTACGTCCAGCGGAAACTGGAGGACGAGGGCGGCCCGGTGAGCCTCTTCCACCGGCTCTGGGAGTGGGTGCACGCCCGTGCTCCGTTCCTGCCCGACGAGCAGGCCGTCATCTCCGAAGTCTCGGAGAGGCTGGGCCAGATCGTCACCTTTGCCGCGAGCCAGGCCGGCCGCATTGTCGCGAGCGTGCTCACCTTCCTGTTCTCGCTCGTCATCATGCTTTCCATCCTCTTCTTCCTGCTCCGCGACGCGTCGGGGTTCGCGGGCACCGTGAAACGCGTGATGCCGTTCGAGCCGGAGCACAACGACCGCTTCGTGACGATCAGCTCCGAGCTCGTGTCGGCGAGCGTCACCGCGACGCTCGTGATCGCCGCTGTTCAGGGGATCGTCGGCGGGATCGTGCTCGCACTGCTCGGCGTAAAGGGTGCAGTCCTCTGGGGACTCATGATGACGATCCTGTCGTTCCTGCCCCTCGTCGGCGCCGCGCTCGTCTGGGCGCCCGTCGCCATCTGGCTGGCCGTGACGGGTCACCTGGTGAAGGGCATCGTGCTGGCGCTCGTAGGCCTTCTGATCCTCGGGAACGTGGACAACGTCGTCCGTCCGCTGCTGCTGGCCGGGAAGTCGAAGATCAACACGCTGGTGCTCATCATCAGCCTGATGGGCGGGGTGAGCGCCTTCGGGTTCATCGGCATCGTGCTCGGGCCGCTCGTCGCCGTGCTGCTCGAGGCCATCATCGAGAGCTACTACGCGCGGCCGACGGAGGTGGCAACCGCCCCCGCGGAAGCGGCAGCGGTGGAAGCCGAGCGGCCGGTCGACGTGGCCGAATAGGGAAACCGCTCGACGGGAGCGCCCCGGCGGCAGTTAAGCTGTACATTCTAACGTCTTCCACCTGAGCACTTTCCGCTGAACACTCCCGAAGGGGAGCCTGACCCGACCCCACCCCCCTAACTTGTTCAGACGACGAGACCGACTTCTGAAGCGAGGTCGGCTGAGATGGGGTTAGATCGGGCCTCGTGGTAGCAGTGTGGTAGCACCGGCTCGGCGGTGTGGCCACGGCCCCTCTACTCGTCTGGGCTATCGATAGATGGCGACGATCTTCGCCAATTCTCTGGGGCTCGGATGGCGCAAGTATCTGGTGGGCTTAGTCTGGCTTTTCGAGAAGGGCGTGTAGTGCCAACAACCTACCCTCTTGTTTCTTCGGGTCCGCATGTGCGATCTACGTCGCATGTACTTGCGCCACTCCACGGTGCGGAAGGAGCGTCGATGTTCTGGCCGCTCGCGAGGCTGTGGCCGGCCAACGTCGCGCGACCCCGTCGGCGCGGTCGCGCCACTCTCACTCCGCCCTCAGGCCACAGTCCAGACTCCGACGGACGGGCGGCGACGAGGGCTCAAATCCCCCGGAAGCTCGCGCAGCGGCAGCATTCCCTGCTTGATCTCGATCGCGGCCGTGAGGTTGCGTCGGATGAGCTCCGTGGGCGCCACCCCGATCACCAGGGACACGGCGAGCGTACCCTCCACCGTCTGGCCTCGCTCCGTGTAACGAGCCTTGAGCACCACGTTGTGCGTCGGCTGGATCAGCTCGTGAGTTTCGAGCTCCCCCGGGCAATGGCAAGCCGTCATTCGCCTTGCCCCGGACAACGCTTCCGCATTCGTCAACCTCGGTTCGTCGCTGAGCGAGAGCGGCAAGATCCCGGAAGCCGTCACCATGTATCAGCGGGCGGTCGAGTTGAAGCCCACCTACATGGGCTACTCCAATCTGGGCACGGCCTACTCGCGAGCGGAGCGATATCCGGATGCGGTGGATGCCTATCGGAAGGCGCTGGCGCTCGACGACAAGGACAGGATGGTGTGGGGCAACCTCGGCTACGTCTACTCCTGGATCAACGGGATGGACCAGCAGGCGGCCGGGACATTCGAGCACGCGATCCAGCTGGCCGAAGCCGGGCGAAAGGAGAACCCGCGCGACGCGCTCCTCCACAGTGACCTGGCCCTCTACTATGCCAAGACCGGGCAACCGCAACTGGCGGTCCAGCGCCTGAGAACCGCAATCACCCTCTCCCCCGACACCGGAGAGATCCAGGCCGCCGCCGCGGAGGTCTACGAGCTCATGGGGCAGCGTGACAAGGGGATCGAGTTCGCCCGAAAGGCCCTGGAGCTGGGCTTCCCGCGGCAGCGACTGCAGCGCAATCCCGAGCTGTCCCGGCTTCTTGCGGATCCGCGAATGCAGGCGTTGCCGTAGGTCACCCACCTCATCCGCGAAAAGTCAAGAGAGTCAGTAACCGAAGGAGCCATACGCCCCACGGTCGCCGCTGGAGCTGATCCTGATCTTGACCGTGGACCCTCTTGGACGAAGGGTTCGTCACGCCGGACGAGGCGGCTGGTAGCAGATTGGCAGCAACTGCCACCCCCCGGAGGGGGCGACGCCCGCAAGTCGTTGAAGGGTTGGTGCGCCCTGCAGGAGTCGAACCTGCGACCTACAGATTCGTAGTCTGTCGCTCTATCCAGCTGAGCTAAGGGCGCCTAGCAGACCGAAAACTATAACGCGGCCGGGGCCGGCGGGCAAGCGGCCCGCGGGCTCCGCCCGGCCTAGAACATCGCGGCCCAGCCCACCTTTCCGAGAACGATCAGGATCCACGGGATGGCGACGCCCCAGATCGCGGACCCCGTGGTCTTCTTGCTGGCGACACCGAAGCCGACCGCGAGCAGGAAGACCATCCACAGCGAGAAGAGGTCGATGCTGCTGAGAAGCGCCCAGAGAGGCTTCGCCGCCGTGGACTTGTCGAGGAGGAGACCGAGGTTTGCCTGGATCGCCTCCTGCGGGGCGACGTTCCAGTCGCCCTTCAGCTGCAAGACGAGCAGCATCAGCGGCGTCGTGAGCAGGCTGACCGCGAAGAAGATCCAGGTGACGATCGCGAACGCCTGCCTGAAGGTCACCTCGCTCGAGTAGAAGAAGCGGAAAATGAACATCAGGACCCCCGAGATCGCCACGAGGGTGACCGCGATGCCGACCGGCCCCATCACCCAGGCGAAGATCGGCATCCACTTCGCCTGCTGCTCGATGATGGCCTCGCGCTGCTCGGCCGGGATCTTGTCGGCCTGACCGGACTCCTCGATCTGGACCTTCATGAACTCGCGGGCGTCCATCTTCTGCATCCAGACGGCGGTGAAGCCGAGGACCAGGACCACGTAACCGACGAGCGGGAGCAGGATGCGGGGGCTGCGCACGATCCGCGTGAAGGCCTCGCGCGGCGAGAAGTAGACGTCGAT
>Ga0315273_10007357_pt1 | contig 13787 bp, 13 predicted proteins | sample YL17G02_0_MG_FD_205753 | JGI IMG/M metagenome (GOLD analysis project Ga0315273, IMG submission 205753) | Sediment microbial communities from Yellowstone Lake, YNP, Wyoming, USA - YL17G02_0 | ecosystem: Environmental > Aquatic > Freshwater > Lake > Sediment | place: USA: Wyoming | collected... | reverse complement strand
AGTGGCCCTAACAATGGGGAGGCCGCCGGAGTCACCCCCGCCGCCCAAGTCTGACTATTCCCAGTCAGATTGTACCTCCCGACGTAGATCGAACCGTCATTCATAGGGCTGTTGACATAATGCACCTCAGTACCGGCATCCACGCCGCCCCAGGTGGCTGTCAGGGTACCATATGTAACAGCATCCGCGGTCCCGCTCCACGAGAGCAGGACCGCCGCGGCAACAAAAGCGATACACAAATTTCTCATAACTTTATTCCTTTACAACTTGTTTCTTTCCCTCTTCATGGCGCGGGCTGCCAGCCACAAGGCACGCGCCCGCGGCAAAACTATTTCCGGCCACGGGGCACGCGCCTGCGGCAAAACCATTTATCTGCCGAAACTACGCCTACGCCAGCTTCCGCCGGCGGACCTGTCCGCCAAAGCTTATAGGCGTCGGCGGATGTATCCGCCCAGGCCCATCACGGCCGAGCCGACGGCCAGGATCGTCAGATGCTCCGGGGACCTATGCATCCCTGGAAAACACCGCTCTATTCACTACCGCCGAAGAACACGGACGGGGCCGGCTGGGCGCTTGGGCTTCCACCCGGCCTCGCCGTGTCTGTCTCGCACTTCTGCAAACGCACCTTCGCGAGGCGCCAATGGCCCTCGCGTTGGCTGCTAATCCTAAACTACGCTTTAGGCCAACCTTCGCCGGCGGATGTATCCGCCCAGGCCGCACACGCCGCCAAACACGGCCAGCAGCGTCAACGGTTCAGGGATAATATCAGGAACCCCACCTAGTTGACCGCCAATAAAATGGGGATCAGTTATATTTGTCCCATACTGGAAGACGACGTTTTTGATTACATCAGTTTCAGTCGTGGTCGTGAGGGTGAAGACGACGGCGTTCTTTATGAGTGGTTTACCCATGGCCCCGTTAGTATTAGTAATTCCAAGGGACGAAACGATTCCGTAATTCACTCCATCAAGGGCATCAGGCGGGTCAAGGTCGGGGCCATTGAAGTTATGTTTCCCAAAGAATATGCCGGAACTGCTTATGCCCTGGTCGTCCGTGAATACCAGCTCAGGCATGAATACCACTGAGACTGGCGCGTACCCCCATTCGCCGCCCACGTTGCCGCCCGCAGGCTGAGAACCATTGATGATGGTGCTGCCGCTGGCCAGCATGGCGGAGACCGGCGTGAGGACCCGCGTGGGGTTCAGGTCGAAGATCACGCCCGTCAGGATCTGCGCGGGGTCCGCGGTCGCCGCCGTCGCCGTGTTTGTAAGCACGACCGTGAGCGTGCTACCAGTGAATGTGAACACGGCCTGGGCAGCCCTGTGCGTAGGGTCAGTGAAGTCAATTCCGCCGAAGGTGTAGACGGTCGTCGCCCCGGCCGGCAGGCACACACCCACCAAGACCACCGCTCCAATCAACCAAAACCATTTCTTTCTCATGCTTCCATCTCCTTCATTCTCTGTTGCCGCCACATTTCCCTCCGCGAGAGGCGGCTGCCTCGCGGAGAAACCGTTTGTTCTCGTCCTTATTCTCTCGCCGCGGCTACGCGCGGCGGGTTTCTCATCTTGTCATCTTGTCATCGCGTGGCGTCTCTCAGCGGGCGCCCTTGTCGTTCAGTTTTCCCAATGTTGACGCCATGATTCGGAATTCCAGCCCCCAGCGGCGGCGCTCGATGTACTCCAGGTCGGCTTCGAGCTTGAGCCGGAAGGCGTCGGTCGTGGTGTCATAGCCGTTTCGGACCTGGGCCAGGCCGGTGATGCCGGGCCTGACGGCCAGGCGTTTGCGAGCGTCGGGATAGGTCTTCTCCAGCTCGGCCAGGATTTCCGGGCGTTCCGGGCGTGGCCCCACCAGGGACATTTCGCCCTTGATGACGTTGAGAAGCTGGGGGAGTTCATCCATGTGGCTGCGTCTCATCCACCGGCAGGTGGGGACAATTCGCGGGTCGGCCTTGCTGGCCCAGACGGCCTGGCCGGCGGCCTCGGCGTTGACGTGCATCGTTCGGAACTTGAACAGGCCGAAGACCTTGCCATCCTTCCCGACTCGCTGCTGGATGAGGAATACGGGGCCCCGGCTGGAGAGTTTTATGAGGATCGCGCAGATGAGCCATACCGGGAGGGTAATGACCAGGGCAACGAAGCCCAGGATGACGTCCACAACCTCCTTGGCCATCTCGAAGTACCGGCGGGCCAAGTGGGTGGTCAGACCCAGAATCCCGGTTCCCACGGCGATCAGTGTCAGCGGCTCCGGCATTGCCCGTCCTTTCACAAAAAACGCCAAACAACCTTGCAACCGGACGAGCCGCCGCCTATAATAAAAGCGCGTATAGGTGGGAGATTGCTCTCACCTGGCTCATCCGGGTGGACCAGAGAGTCCGGCTAGGAACTTCCTCTGGTTCACCTTTTTTTGTCTCAACTCAGCCCCGGCTGCCGGCCGGGGTCAATGCTTCCTCGTTATTACTGCGACTCCTGCAAGGATCCGATCACGGCGCCGGCGATGTCCGCGACCAGCGGAAACCGAACCGACGATCCAAAAGCGCAGTTGCGCCTATTGTTGCCAACGCAATCGCCTACCGCGTTCGGCAATAAATCACCGCGAACAAACCATCGGGGTGGAACTAATCCGGCCTCCGTTGCCGTACCCCAGATCCTCAAATATCGCAGTCAAACAGTCGAAAACAGATCCGATCAGAATGCCAGTATATAGCATGTTCCGGTTTCGTCAAGAGAAAAAACTTTAATTTTCAATTTTTTTTTAAGGTGGAAAAGTGAATCGGCGAGGCCTATGTGTTTATATTCTGATGCACTTATAGTAAGGTCTTTACTGTACTCGATGTTAATCTTCGTTATCTGCATGATCTTAATGGTCTTTTGCTTGCTCCCCTGCCTTGTTGGATAAAATGAGGATGAAACCCGCATCCGATCGAGCACAGTCGCAGAGGCATAAGCCGCGGTGCGGCCTTTCTTTCTGGCAGCACTTGCTTTTGCTTTGGTGGCCTCAATCACGCCAATCCTGCCTGCCGGCCGGCAGGCTACAGGGCTTAATTGCGGGTTGTCCCGGCACGCCGGGACGGGTTGCGGATTGTCTGGGCGAGTATCTTCCGGGAAATGAATCCGCAATCGCGATCCACCCCTCGACTTCGCTCGGGACTTTTCGCAATGGCGACCGCGATCTCAAACCACGACATCGATATCAAGACAACGCATCGCCTCTGCCAGAAACTCAGGTCGCAGACTTTGAGCACACTTAACTTGAGTTGACTTGACTTTCATCCGGTTCTTGCCGATAATACTTTTTGCTTTGGGTTCGTAAGAGCGGTTGAGGTTTGCCTTTCCGCGGCTCGTCATCAAGTTCCGATTTCCGCGGTAGTCGCCGTTATCGAGTGGGTGTTACGCCAGGTGTGGCTCTGGCAGAGGGTGGCTGGGCTATGAACAGGAAAATTTGGAAATTCTTCGGTACAGAAAAAAGAGCGGGTGAGTCCAACTTATCCAAATGCCTTGGGCTCGTGGCGTTTTGGCTGGGGCCGGCCTTTCTTTGCCTGACTGGCGGCTGCTACGACGCGACGGAGGTGAACGGGTTTCTTCTGAGGCCGCGCTCGCCCGTATCGGGGTCGGATTACCGGGTGCTGCCCCCTGACACGCTCCTGATCACCTCGCGGCAGGTTCCCGAGATCAACAACTCGCCCCAGCGGGTCCGCCCGGATGGTAAGATCAACCTGCCGCTGCTGGGGGAGATCGCTGTGGCTGAGAAGACCCCCAAGGAGATCGAGGAGGCCATCACGAAGGCCGCCCAGAATTACTACGACGAAGCCGATGCGACGGTGACGGTCACGGGGTATGAGTCCCAGCGGTTCTACGTGTACGGGCAGGCGGCCATTCCCGGGCCGATGCCCTGGACTGGCCACGACACGCTGCTGGATGCTCTGTGCAAGGCGCGTCCGACGCCCCTGGCCTGGCCGGAGCGGATCATCGTGGTTCGCGGCGGCGGGCCGCAGGAGGGCGGGCCGACCACCCAGCCGGCCCAGGGATCGCTCCGCTACAGGCTCACGGGGGTGCGTGAGGAAAATAAGGAAACCCCCCGCTACAAGATGACGATCAACCTGATGGCCATGGTGCAGAGCGGCGACTTGAGCAACAACATCTTGCTCAAGCCCAACGACGTGATTTATTTGCCGCCCAACCCGTTCGCCGAGGTCGGCATGACGGTCGAGGCGTTCTTCTTCCCGCTCCGAGCGGCCACCAATGGCTTGAGCGACTACCGCGAGCTAGTCAACCAGATCCGCTGGCTGGGTGACGGCATGCCCAGGGATACAGGCGCAGGCCGCTCGACAATCATTACGAGGTAGGCGGACAATCGCACGGAATGGCGGGCCGGGGACTATCGCTGGCGGAAAAGGCTATGGCGGAGACAACAGACAAGAAGAAGAAGACGCCTCGCGACCTGCTCCGGATGGTTTTCCGGCGATGGCAGCTTTTCGTGCTGGGCGCTAGCCTTTTCGGCGTCGCGGCCATGCTGGGCGGGCAGTTCGTCCCTCTGAAGTACACGGCCGAGACCAAGTTCGAGCGGCGAAGCGACTCGGCGGCGGAGGAGAATGCCCGTGGGCGCAGCGATTCCTTCGAGAGCCGCAAACTGACCCTCCAGCACGAGCTCATCGGATTCGAAGCTGTCGCCAAGGCCGCGGGTGATGAGGGACTGATGACGGGGCTTGCCCACGGTCCTGACGGGCAGTTGGCCCTTCAGGGCATCATCGCTCGCCAGGAGCTGGTCAACAGGCTCATCCGGACTCTGAAGGTCACTTGGGATGTCCGTTCCGAGCAGGTGGACCTGGTTACCGTCAGTTTTACCCACAATGACCCCCTGCTGGCCGAGCGGATGCCCAACACCCTTGTCCGCAACTACATCGACCGCATTGGCCAACAGACCGTGGATCGCTTGTCGGCCAGCCGGGACTTTCTCGAGAAGAAAGTCGAAGAATGCACCAGTCGGCTGGATGGCAAGGACGGCTTGACAAACAGACGTCTGGAGTTCGAGACCAAGCACGCCGGGAAGCTCCCGGATAACCCCGGGGTTCTTGAGCAGAGGGCACAAAATCTCACCAAGGACATCGACGTCCTGCAATCCCAGAAAAAAAGGGCTCAGGACACCTTGGCCCGCCTCAAGGCAATAGCGCAACCCACCACGGGGCCTTCCAGCCAACCCGTCCAGATCGTGCGGGGGCCCAACCCTGAGTTGAAGGCCCTTCAGGATGAACTCCAGCGAAGCCGCGAGGGGCTGGATAATGCCCTGACCATCAACCGGATGACCGAGAATCACCCCACGGTCAAGATGCTCAGGAAGAAGATCGAGCAACTGGAGGAGAGAATCAAGGAGACCCCGGCGGAGGCCGTCATCCAAAGCGTGTACGGAACCTCGTCGGGGACCGCGGATGCGGCGCTGCAGGTACAAATCGAGGCATTGGAGTCCGAGATCGGCAGCGCCGACCGGGAACTTCAGCGCCTCCAGGTCCAACTCACCGAATACCAGGGCGTCCTGGTGAACTACGCCCCCATTCGCCAGGAGTATCTCCGGCTCATCGAGAAGCAAAAGGATGCCGAGGCGGAGAGGGCCAGTTGGCAGCGGCGGCTCTCGGGAATCGAGATGGACCTGGCCGCCGAGATCGCCAATCGCAGGACGCACCTCAGCGCCGTGCAGGCCGCCCAGAAGCAATCGAAGCCGAGTTTCCCATCCCTCCTGATGGTGCTGGGCCTGGCTCTGGGGGGCGGGTTGGCCTTCGGGGCGGGCCTGGTGCTCCTCGCGCAGATGATGGACCGATCTATCTCGACCACGGAAGAGGCCACCCGCCATTTCGAGCTGCCCATCCAGGGGGTGATCGAGGAGATCGTCACTGCCCGCCTGCGGGCGCGAAAGCGCGGGAAGAAGTGGATCGTGGGTCCCGCGGTCTGCTTCGTGGTGCTGGCGGCCCTGGCGGTTTCGGCCTTGAACATCACCATCTGGCTGGAGTACCCGGATCGGTATGCCGAGTGGCGACGGTCCCCCGTTGGATTCCTGATCCAAACGGCCACGAACCCGCAGCCGGCCCCGAAGGGAAGGTAGGAACAGCCGAGAATGTATCTTAGCTTCTACAAACTCAAGGAGTTCCCCTTCGCGATTTCGTGCGATGAGCGGTATTTCTTCGAAAGCTCCGTCCACACTGAGGCCCTGGCGAACATGATGTACGCTGTCCAGCAGCGCAAGGGCATGGTCTTGGTCACGGGCGAGGTGGGCGCTGGAAAGACCTTTGTGGGCAACGTGCTGGCCGGCCGGCTGGGAACCGGCTGCCTGACGATCTCCATCCAGAACCCGCCGCAGTCCGGCAAACAACTCCTCCGCGCCATGGCCGTAGGGGCGGGCATGAACGTCCGGCCAGGCGCCGACAAGATGTGCATCCTTGAGGGGTTGGAGCAGCACCTTCGCCGCATGCAGGCCAGGGGGCGTTTGGTCGCCCTGCTCATCGACGAGGCCCAGGATCTAACCCCCGCCGCGCTGGAGGAGGTTCGGCTGCTTTGGAACTGGGAGCAGAACGGGCAGCGTCTGGTGCAGATCGTCTTGATCGGCCTGCCGGACCTGCGACAGCGACTCATGGAGCCCCGCTGGGAGCCAGTCCGACAGCGGGTGGTCTTGAGCTATCACCTGTGCCACCTGGCCGCCATGGACACGGCCGCCTACGTGATGCACCGCATCAGGGTCGCCGCGGAAGACGGGGCCTGCGAGGGCCTTTTTACTCCAGAGGCCCTGACCGCGGTCCACGAGTCCACCGGCGGCATCCCCCGCCTGATCAACGTCCTCTGCGACAATGCTCTGCTGATCGGGTACTCCCGGGAATCGCAGAGGATCGAAAAGGATATCGTGCTGGGCGTGCTTCGAGACATGACCTGCTGGGGCCTGCGGACGCCTATCGCGCCGAGTGCGGCAGCCTCCGCGGGCAGCAGCTAGAGGAGTATCGTGTGGGTAACGTTTGGGACGCCATGAAAAAGCACCAGGCCGAGCAGGCCGCGGCCGGCCAAGCGCCGCCAGAGTCGGCGGATGCGGGCTCCCCCGCTGGTACGCCGGGCTCCCCCGCCACCGGTGCATCGCCCCCGGCGGCCGGCAGCACGCCCATCCCGCCGCCACCGCCTTCCTCCAGCAAAGGCTACGCGGACATTCTGGTCGCCCATCACGATCGGGGAGGACGGATCACCGAGCAGTATCGCGCCCTCCGCACGCACCTGCTGGCTCAGCATGTGGATGAACGGTTCTGCATCCTGATTACATCCGCCGATGCGGAGGAGGGAAAGAGCGTCACCTGCGTCAACCTGGCCCTCACACTGGCCGAACGGCGCGAGCGGACGACCGTGATCGTGGATGGTGACCTTCGTCGGGGGCGGATCGCCAAGATGCTTGCCAGCCAGTCCAGCCCGGGCCTGGCCGATGTGCTCCGCGGGAAGCGGGACATCCGGGACGTTCTTCAGACCACCGTGTATCCCAACCTGTTTTTCGTGCCCATGGGCCAGGCCAGGCGGGATGAGGCGGCAGACCTGGTCGGCCGCCCTGAAATGGAGGAGGCCGTCGCCCTGCTCCGCCGCCAGTTCGATTACGTCCTGCTGGACAGCCCGCCGGTCAACGCGATCTCCGACGCCTGCATCATCGGGGGCGCAGCCGGCGAGGCGCTGCTGGTGATGCGGATGAACAAAACGCCCCGCGACGCCGCCGACCGGGCGATCCGCCTGCTCAACGCCAGCAACGTGAAGGTGATCGGAATGGTCCTGACGCACCAGAAATACTATATCCCGAACTATCTGTATCGATATTCGTGAGGGATCGCCGGGGCCGTCCGGGAGAACGGGGCGTGGATTGAGGCTCACAAGAGTGAACGGCAGCGGCATTCAGGTTCGCGAGATTGACTCGACCCAGATCGAATCGTGGCGCCAGTACGTTCTGGCCCAGCCCTCGGCCACCGTTTTCCACCTTCCAGCCTGGTCCGAGGCTGTCGTCAAAGCATACGGTCATCGGCCGTTTCACCTGGGCGCCTGGAGCGGGGATCGGCTGGTGGGCGTGCTGCCGCTCTGTTATGTCCGCAGCATCTTCGTTGGGCGAGTCTTCGTGTCCGTCCCCTACGCCACCTATGGGGGCATCGTGGCTGACACGCCGGAGGCTTCCCAGGCGCTGCTGGAGGCGGCCCAGGCCCTATGCCGGGAAAGCGGCGCGCAGTACCTGGAACTCCGCCACCGCGATCCCAGCGGCCTGGACCTGCCGGAGATTGGCCAATACGACACCTTCCGAAAGGAACTCCCCGCCCGTCCGGAGGAGGTGCTGGAAGGACTGCCGCGCAAGACGAGGGCGGCGGCCAAGAAGGGCCTGGGGCAGTTGGGGGAGGATTCGGTTGCATTCGGGCCTGAATGGCTGGACACCATCTACGATCTGTATGCCTATACCCTCCGTCGGCTCGGCTCGCCAAATTACCGCCGCAAGCTCTTCCGCCACCTTCAGAGGGGCTTCGGCGAAGACTGCGTGTGCCTGGTCGTTCGCGACAAGGGCCGCCCGGTGGCCGGCGTCTTGAGCTTGGTATTCCGAGATGAGATCGTGCCGTACTTCTCCGGCAGCCTGCCGGAAGGAATGGAGACAAACGCAAACAACGTGATGTACCTCCGCCTCATGGAATACGCCGTGCGACGCAAATTGCGGTGGTTCGACTTCAACCGCTCACGGCGTGATAATCACGGGCCGCACGCCTTCAAGAGATACCATGGCTTTGAGCCGACGCCCTTGCACTATCAGTTGTACCTCTGCCGGGCGCGACAGGCTCCGAATCTAACGCCCAGCAATCGTAAGTTCGCCATGGCCAGCAAGGTATGGCGCAGACTTCCCCTGTGGGCGACACGTGCCGCCGGCGCAGTCCTGACACGATGGATTCCGTGATATGGTTACTGTCGTTTCAGAAGCATTCTCTTCGTGCCAATGCCTGATGGGTAAGGACCGTCAGAGGGTGCAGCATGATGGGCAGGCAATGACAATAACGGGATGACTTTGCCGTCGGCGGTGAAGTTGGTGATCTTATCGGCGTCGTATCTGGTCCAGCCGGTCAGGCGGCCGGTGTTGTCGTAACGGTATACATCACGCCAGGTCTTGGTCGGCGAGGTCAGTTTGTTGGGGATGTAGTTGCGGGTGAAGGCCAGGCGGAGGGTGCCGGGGTATAGCAGGCGGTTCATCAGTTCGATGTTGAACCACTCCAGGCGGTTTCGCTGGGAACTGCTCAGGCGATCCGACGGCGGGGTCTTGCCGTCCAGCATCGGCGTGAGGCGCCAGCCGGCGGAGTCGTCGCCCGTTGAGTCGTCGCCGGCAGAGTCATTGCCGGCGGAGTCGTCGCCGGCCAGGACGCCGCCGCGGACCAATCGCTCGCGGGCGTCGGTGACAGCTTTGGCATCGGCGGCCGGGGCGGACTTGATCATCCCGGCCAACCGGGCGGCGTTTTCCACGTAGAGCGTCGGGTTGTCCTTGACGGCGTTCAGTGCTTCCTCGATGCAGTCCTTGGCGGTCCTGGCTTGGGTGCGCTGGGCGACGGGCAGCCGGCGGGCGTTGGGCTTGGTCACGGTGCCGAGCCTTGGCCGGGGCTTGGTCAGGACTGTCGCGCCGGGCGCCGTGGCGGCGGCGTAGGTGCGCTGGGCCTCAATGGCGGCCGCGTAGGCGAGCTTGTGCTCAGCCTGGCGGTCCAGGAGGGCCTTCTCGGCCGCGGCGACCTTTTCAGCCGCGGCGGCCTTATCGGCCGCGGCGGCCTTGTCGGTGTCGCCGGTCTTTTTTATCTCGCCGAGGTCCTTGGCGGCCTGGCTTACGGCGGCCTGTGCGGCATCGCGGGCGGCGGCGGCCTGGTCGCGGGCCTTCTTTGGCCCGGCCTCGGCAGCCAAGGCGGCGTCGAACTCGCGGGCCGTGGCGACAAGCTCGGCAAGCTGGTTGGCCGTCAGGTGCTTCTTGAGCAGCCTGGCGGGCAGATCGTCCCGGCCCGGGGCAAGGGCATCCATGAGCGGCTTCCAATCGGCGACGTCGTAGGATTCGTCGCGCGGCAGGCCGGACGCATAGCCGATCGTCGAGTCCCCATAGTTGTAGTCGGCCTCGACGATGCGCCCGGCCTGGTCGTACGTCCTGGCCTCGTTGGGCAGGAAGTACATCGTGACGAATCCGGGGGCCGAGAAGTACTTGCCATTGTTGACGAACGCCCCGACATCGACGCGAGGCGACTCGATATCCGCCCCCGGCCAGATCGGCCTGCCGGCGGTGAACGCGATGCTCAGCTCGACACGCGAGTGGTTCTCGTTGAGCGGCTTGATTTGGACGGAGTTGGGGTCGCCCCGCAGCAAGGCCCAGTGGTAGCTCAGCGGGCGCTTGTTGACGTCGTAGCTGCCCTCGGCCGAGATTACCATCCGCCGGACCTTCCGCACCGAGCGTCCGATGCGGGCGATTGCACACGGCGTGTCGAACAGCTTCTCGGAGAGTCCGGGGTCGAACCAGTCCAGCCCCTGGCTGCCCTGGAGATCCTCGACCACATTCAGTTGCACCATCGGCGGGACCTCGTTGGGGTCCATCGCGTGAGCCATTCGCGCCATGGCGAGCGGGTCTACGTCCCGGCCATCGAAGGCCGTCGGGTGCGCCTGGCCGGTGAGGTAGTCGCCCGGCATGGCGACGTTGCGGTTGCATGATCGCAAGATCATCTGGACGGCGGGCATGAGCAGGCCCGCGCCGGCCAGGCGGCGTTTGGTTTCCGGGCGAAAGGCAGCCAGGGTGAAGGCGGCCGCCTCGACGAATCGCTGGTCGGAGCCGCTGGAGCCCCGCGAGATGATGAGGTACGGGAAATTCGCGGGAAACAGGTCGCCGTACCCGCCTCGCCCGTTTCGGCCGGGGTCGTAATCGCGGTGCTCGGGGTAGACGTAAAGGTTGGAATTGACGTATTGGAGATACATCAGGCCGGGCAGCGGGCCGGCGGTCATCGCCCGCCGCGGGTTGCTGCCGGAAGCGGTCGGCGACGAGGCGGTCGAGCTGTTGCCCAGCGTCACACGCTTGAACATCATGCGGTACTGGAGGCCCCAGTCCAGCCGCCGGGCCTTGGCCTGCTCGGGGTACTCGACCAGTTCGAGCTGGGGGAACCTGCTCAGCGGGAGCATGGAATGGCCGCCGTCGCGGTTGTCGTAGTAGTCGCCCACATTGCCGGCCGCGGTGCCCTGACCGTACCAGAGCCGCAGCGCCCGGCCGACCTCGCCGGGATCGGTCGTCACCAGCCCGGCCTTTCGGGCGGGGGCGGAGGCGGTGGCCTGGGCCCAAGCGGCCCCGCCGGCCCCGTTACCAACCGCGTGTGCCACCGCTGCCAAGGCGGCCCAGAACATCGCGGCCGCAATGCAAAGAACAGCGTTTCGGCGGATGCTTGTCGATAGCTCGTTCATGGTTGGCCGTCCGGAATTCCGACCTGCCTTGCCGACGCAAAAGGAGGCTTACCGCTCAATATATAGCGCCTTGGCCGGCCTTGCCATGCCCGGCCCCGGCCAACTGTCAAAGGGGTGTGAAAGAATGCTCTGGCGCTTTCTGAAAAGTCCGCCATCTTCCCCAGATTAAAACATCAAATAGAAGAGATAGCGATGACTGATGACAAGGATGTCCGGATTGAGCCGGCGGAGTTGAAGCAGGCGATGGCAGGTGATTTTGAGCCGTTGATCAAGGAGACGGCCGAGGTGCTCAGCAAGGCTCGTGATGGCGCGATCATCGCAGACAGCGAGTTGATCGTGCGGTTTGCGATGTCAGCATGCGAGCGGTAAGGGCCTCGATGTACTGTCCGCGAACGGGGCTTGTTCCGGCCTGGCTTCAGTAATCTGAACGGAACACCTTCCTGAGATACGTGATGGATTGGGGCTCGCCTCGCCCCTCTTCCCTGCGGGCTGAGTCAAACACACCACAGGCCTTACGACAATAGGAGCCGATCACGGGGCTGTCTGGTGAAAGGCCCTTCCGCCGAGCTCGGGCCGCTGCACGCAGGACCTCGATCAGGGCTTCAAACACCGAGAACCAGTCCACGACGACGGCCTTCCGCAGTTGACCTTGCAGCAGCGTATGCCAAGGCTCTGGATCAACCAGGCGGCAGTACCCGTGCTCTACCACCAGTACCCCAGCCGCCTCCCAGCGTGCGGCCGTTTCGGAAATGCCGCGATAGGAGTACTTAGAAAACTGCGCAATGTCCTTCAGCCTCGAACCGCCCGGCTTGGCCAACAGACAGACCAGCAGGAGATGCCGGATGTCGCTACCAAGCAGGTCTCGCGCGCGGAGCAGGCCTGACGATGGATGCCCAAGAGGCGTCCCGGCGGGATGTTTCGATGCCTCGGCATGCCGGCGCGATTCCTTGATAGCGGAGCAGAAGGCATCCACCTCGGCGATGGAATCCAGTCCATGGCACGGCTCCGTCGGGGTCTCCACCTTCAGATGGGTTGAGTCTATCAGAACCTGCCAGATGTGCGTACGAGGCTCACCGGCCTTCGCCACTCGATTCACCCGGTGCCGAATGACCTGGCTTTCGTAAGCCTTCAACCAGGCTTGCACCCCCTCCCGCAAACGCCCCTCGGACGGAAAGAATTCGAGCGAGCACCAGAGCAGCGCCTCCGGATCGATCACTTCCGTCGCCGCTGGCGGGCGCGAAGGCGAGAAAGGCACGCCAAGCTCGTACCACTGACCATAGACGATGTCTAAGAGCCGCTCGCGAAGATCATTCTCAAATGTAGTATGCGAGGTCGTCATAGTCGAGCCTCCGAACGACTTCCTTGAGTTCCATTCGCTTCTCTTCGAAATCCGGCAACGTGCGGACCCAATCAACGGCCTCGTCCAACTCGTCGAACTTCGGGTTCATGGCCTTGATGTCCTGGTAGTGGATTTCCTGCCTCGGACCAAGATCATCCGCCGCCGCGTACAGCTTCAGGGCCAGCAAGTCGCTCCTACCGAGCAGATGTATGGTGAGTCGCTTACCGAACTGCACGCTCGCCATTCGTTGCGCGAAGCCCTTCGGCAATCCATGAGCGGCCAGCCTGCGAGGCACCAGATTGATCCAGTTGGTGCCCAAGCCCCACAACTCCGGGTGGTTCTCGGTTACCCTCTGGATGCACGTCTTGACTTTCGATGGGAAGTCCTCGATGCACGCGATCACCATGTCGGCAGCCTTCCAGTCGCCAAGGACATCCACATCTCGGGTCGTTCGCAGCCGCAATCCCTGAAACGCCAGAGCTACACCGCCACACACGACCCACTCTACGGGCTCGCAGTCATCGAACTCGAGCCAATCGGCCAGTTCGTGAAGTAGCGACTCCAGCATGTTGCGAGACAGTTGCATGGCCATATTCTATAGACTCTATCGGCCAATCGGAAGCTCTAACTCCAAGTTTTGGAGCTAAAACCTCTACATTCTGGAGCTTCATGTTCTAGCAATTGGCAATTCAGACTCCAATTAGCCTCAGATGGCAGCCAACGCGCGAGAGGAGGCAGAAATGCCGCAAGACCATTTTTAGCAGATTGTTACGCGGGTTTGTCAGTACACCGACACGGCGCTGCAACCGTGCTGTATTCGGGTCATCCTAACACCGCAAGGCTTTGTCAAATAGTTGGTTAAAGACGGTAGGCCATCACGTTGCCAACGTGAATGTCGTGAGTTTGAGCCTCATCGCCCGCTTTTAACCCGGCCCGTTGGCAACCGCTGGCGGGCTTTAATGTTGCGCCACAAGCTCTACCCACCCCAACGCTTGGGCGATTTCTAT
>Ga0315273_10007356_pt1 | contig 13788 bp, 10 predicted proteins | sample YL17G02_0_MG_FD_205753 | JGI IMG/M metagenome (GOLD analysis project Ga0315273, IMG submission 205753) | Sediment microbial communities from Yellowstone Lake, YNP, Wyoming, USA - YL17G02_0 | ecosystem: Environmental > Aquatic > Freshwater > Lake > Sediment | place: USA: Wyoming | collected... | reverse complement strand
ACCACCCGCTTCTGCACCCGTCCGCCTTTACCGCCGCTGACCGGCCCGCTATGATTGTTTCGCCCCAGGTCCGAAGGGCGCTGGCGCGCGAACCGCGTCAGGACCTCGCCGGTAGCAGCGCTAAGCGATGTCCAGTGTCGCTTCGGGGTGCCTGGGGCACTTCCTCTCTTCCTCTCAGGCCCTCCGTTCGCAGATCGGCTCAGCGTGCCGCGTCAGGGGTTGAAGAGACCTCCGTGGCGAAAGCTCCTGACCGCTGTGTGCTGTACCCTCAACGCTCTCCCCTGCGGAGCCCCCGATGCATCCTGCCCCGCTCGATTGGGCAATCGTCATCACGTCGATCGTCCTCTCGTTCATTCCCGCACTGGTGCTGGCCCGCCGGGCGGGCTCGAGCACGGCGGAGTTCTTCACCTCGGGGCGGGCGGCGCCCTGGTGGCTCATCGGTGTTTCGATGGTCGCCACCACGTTCAGCACCGACACGCCGAACCTGGTCACCAACCTGATCCGCGAGAAGGGCGTCGCGAACAACTGGGTGTGGTGGTCCTTCCTGCTGACCGGCATGGCCACCGTGTTCTTCTACGCCCGGCTGTGGCGGCGGAGCGGCGTACTCACAGACCTCGAGTTCTACGAACTCCGTTACTCAGGGCGGCCCGCGACGCTGGTGCGGGGCTTCCGCGCCGTGTACCTCGGTCTGTTCTTCAACTGCGTGATCATGGCGACGGTCAATCTGGCCGCTGCCAAGATCGCCAACGTGGTGCTGGGCTGGCCGATCGGGAAGACGCTGCTGATCTGCGCCTTCCTCAACGTAGCCTTCGCCGCGACCTCGGGCCTCTGGGGGGTCCTGGTGACGGACTTCATTCAGTTCGGCATCGCGCTGGGCGGCGCGATCGCCCTGGCCGTGTTCTCGCTGCGCCAGCCGGAGATTGGTGGCCTGAGCGGGCTCATCGCCAAGACAGACCCGAGGGTCCTGAGCCTGGTTCCCGACTTCAGCGACTGGAGCCTCACCCTCTCGGTGCTGATCATCCCCCTGACGGTGCAGTGGTGGTCGGTCTGGTACCCCGGCGCGGAGCCCGGGGGAGGCAGCTATATCGCCCAGCGGATGCTCGCGGCGAAGAGTGAGCGCGACGCCCTCTCCGGAACCCTGTTTTTCAATGTGGCCCACTATGCCGTCCGTTCCTGGCCATGGATTGTGGTCGCACTGTGCTCGATGATCATCTTCCCCTCGCTCGACGACATCAAGCGCACTTTCCCCTACGTCGATCCGGCGCTGATCGGCCATGACATGGCCTACCCGGCGATGCTCAAGTTTCTGCCGACGGGGTTCCTGGGTGTAATGATCGCCGGCATGCTGGCCGCGTACGTCTCGACGATGTCCACCCATCTCAACTGGGGCACGTCGTATCTGGTGCACGATCTCTACCGCCGCTTCCTGAATCCGGGCGCCGACGAGCGACACTACGTTCTCGTGGGACGCCTGATGACCGCGGCGCTGATGCTCGTGGCCGCCGGCTTTACCCTGGTGCTGGACAGCGCCCGCCAGGCCTTCGAGCTGCTGCTGTCTGTCGGAGCGGGCACCGGACTGCTGTACCTGCTGCGCTGGTTCTGGTGGCGGGTGAACGCCTGGAGCGAGATCGCGGCGATGATCTCGAGCTTCCTCGTGGCGGTCGGATTCACCCTCGCGGCCAGGCAGGGGCACGCCGTGCCATCGCATCTGGCGCTCATCGCGAGCGTTGCCATCACCACGACGGTTTGGGTGCTCACCTCACTGCTTACCACACCGACCGAGCGAGCCCGACTCGTCGCCTTCTATACCCTGGTGCGACCCGCGGGCCCCGGATGGTCGGAGATCCGCACCGCAACCGGTCTGGGGCCCGCCGCGGATAGCCTGCCCCAGGCCTTCCTCGGCTGGGTGCTCGGCATCGCGTTCATCTACGCCGCCCTGTTCGGGGTGGGCACCTTCCTCTATGGCCACCTGTCCCAGGCGCTGGTGTGGCTCGGCGTCTTCGTGGTGAGTGGAGTCGGGCTGCTGCGGGTTGTGCCGAGGATGTGGGGGGACGCCGGGGGGTGAGAGGGAGCCGTGAGCGGCACCCTCCGCCTCACCGCCACAGCGAGTGGGTCAGATCGGAGATGGTCCGTTCCAGATCGGCCCGGAGCCGCTCGAGCGAGCCGAGCAACCGGAACTGCACCCGGGCGCGGACGAGGTTCTGCCCGGGACGGGAGACCCGGTAATAGACATCTCCCGCCAGATGATCGGCCAGGAATCGGATGCCCTGCTCGTAGGTGATCACCAGCCCGGCCGCGACGAACAGGTCGCGCTCCGTGGCATCCAGCGTATCGGGCCCACCAGCGGAGAGGAAGCCGGACGCGAGGGCGAGGAAGAGACTCGGCTCCACCCGCACCTGGGTGAGGTCGCTCTCATCCTCCGCCACCGGGCAACTCGCGGAGCGGATCAGGTCGCCGATGTCGTGCAGGACGGTGCCCGGCATCACGGTGTCGAGGTCCACCACCGCCAGTCCTGCGCCCGTCTCGATGTCGAACAGCACATTCGAGGGTTTGGCATCGTTGTGGACGATGCGGGTCGGAAGCCCACTACGGGGCGCGAGCAGCTCCGCCAGACCGCTTCGCGCCCTGACGAAGGCGATCTCCTCCTGCACCAGCCCGGCCCGGCCCTGGGGGTTACGCCGGATGGCCTCCTCGAGCGCGGCCAACCGGTGGGCGGTGTTGTGGAAGTCCGGGATCGTGCTTTCAAGAGGCGGGCCAGCGTAGGAGGCGGCCAGCCGGTGGAACAGCCCGAAGGCCGCACCGACTTCCCGGGCCTCCGACGGCGTCTCGACGCGCTCGGTCATGCGGGTGCGGGGGATGAAGCGCAGCAACCGCCACCACGCGCCATCGCGCGCCACGACCGCCGAGTCGCCCTCGAGCGAGGGCAGGAGCCGTAACACCCGTCGCTCAGGATCGGGGAGACCGGCCCGCGCTACCGCCGCCGCCAGATGGGCGGTCACCCGCGCGAAATTCCGCATCACCCGCGCGCCGTCACTGAAGACGTTCGGATTGAGCCGCTGCAACAGATACTCGCGTCCCGCCGAGGCACCACTCCCGGTGACACGGTAGGAGGCGTTGATGTGCCCGCCGCCGTGCGGCCGCACTTCAATTCCGACCGAAATCCCGAAGCGCGTAAGCACCTCAAGGACCTCCGGAGTCGCGTCTACTCCCACGGCTTCTCCGGGTATTCCCCGCGCCGGACTGCCGCTTCCAGTGCTTCACCCACCCACTCTCGATCCCGGGCGTAGGTAACACCGCACCAACGGCTGGTCGTCGGCAGCACCTCCACCGTCGCCTCGCCGCGGCTGATCGTCTCCTGTAGCGACTCCGGCAGGGGACACTCGTCGCGCTCGCCTGGTCCACGACCGAGAAACCGATCGAAGGCCCCGGCCAGGGGAGCAAGAATCTCCGGACTCAGGGCCCACAGATTCATGGATACCATGGCCTCCCCGCAGAGCCGCAAGGACTGGTCGCCTGCCCGTCCGCCGAAGTCGCCCGCGGGAGTTCGGGCGATTTCCCGTACTTCCGTGACGGTCCGGAGGGTCCGGTCCGGTGCCACCTCCAGCACCGCGCGATTCACCCCACCGAACGGGCTGACCGTCCGGTCGAGGCGGAAGCCAACCACCGCGTGACGGCGGGACCGGGAACCAGCCGTCTGAAGAAACCGTGCCGCCACGGCGATCGCATCCCTGCCATAGCAGTCGTCCGCATTGAGCACGGCGAAACTCCCGAACAATTGGTGCCGCGCGGTAAGCACCGCATGAGTGGTCCCCCACGGCCGGGTGCGCGCGGGGTCGCGGGCGCGCCCGACCGGAAGGTCCGTAAGTGTCTGATGGGCCGTCGCGATCTCCAGCCGACCTGCATACCGCGCGCGAATGATCCGCTCGATGGTGTCCTCCATCTCCGGACGGATCACGAAGACGGCGCGCTGGAACCCGGAGCGCCAGGCATCGAAGAGCGAGTAATCCATCAGGGTCGCGCTACCGGGGCCCAGCGGGTCGAGCTGCTTGAGCCCCCCATAGCGGCTGCCCAGTCCCGCGGCGAGGACGAGCAACGTCAACGGTGAAGGCTCACCGGCCGCCTGCTCACCTCTCACCGTTCCCCTTTCACCGATTCGGCGCGAACAGCACCGCGTTGGTCAGCAGCTTCGCCGGCCCGCGCCAGAACCCGCGATAGACCGGGTTCCCCGCGAAGAGCACGACCCGACCCGAACCCACCGATTCGACGGCGGCCCATACGGCTTTCTGGAGATGTTTCTCGGTGTTCCGCGGCCAGGACCACCCGGACAGCAGCAGGTCAGGGCCGGTGAAGACCACTGGGTTGGCCCCCTTCTCGGAGGGCTTGAACAGTGTGCTGGTCTCGAGGAATACCGGCAGCTGGTCTCGATCGTAGCCGAAGGTGAGCCAGTGGGTTTGGTCGAGCGTCGCGCGGAAGATGCTCCCCGGGATGTATTCCGGCTTCTTCCCGCCTACGGCTGTGGGTGAAACCAGCGGCGGGGAGGGACGTTGGCCGTCGCTGAGCACCGTGTCCTTGGCGGCGGCGCTGTCCTCGCTCACATGGGCGAGCGTGGCGAGACCGACGTCCTTGCGGGAGAGCAGATCGACCGCGTCGCCAATTGCAATCACCGTCCCGCCCCCCTCGACCCAGGACTTGAGCCGGCTGGCCCCGCCTTCGCGAAGTTCCTGGAAGATGCGGCCTGGCCGGCCATCGGGGATGATCAGCACGTTGTAGCTGGAGAGGTCGGCGGAGGCGATGGAGCCCACGTTGATCGGCGTAACGGGCACCCGGAGCTCTCGCTCGAAGTAGAACCAGATGGCCCCGAAGGCGGTCTGCTCGACGCCCTCGCCGGCGGCCAGCAGTACCTTGGGCGCCTTGATGGCGACAACGGTCTCGCTCCCCACGCCGTACTGCCCCGAATCGGGAAACGCGGAGTGAATGGCACTGACCTCCGCACCCACCTCCTGCGCGAGCGCGGCGACACGCTCATGGACCCGAGCCGGATTGCGCTGCACCCGCACCACGAAAGTCCCTCGGGGGTAGGTCGCGCCACCCGCGGTAATGGGCTGGGTGGCGACGGACACCCGAAATCCCTCGCCGAGGAGCCGCATGGCGAGCCTCGTGCCAGCCTCGCTCCCATTGCCGAACAGGTACGCCGACTGGGCCTTCGCCGGGACGGCCGGGGCCGGCAGGGTATCGCCTGCCTGGATCCGCTCGCCGGCTACGCGCGTGGTGTCATCGGTCCACCAGGCATCCAGCCCGAGCGTGAATGGCAGCGACCAGCTGGTAATGTCGTAGAACTCGTACCCTTCCTTGTCCTCGTCCTCGCCGCGCCGCTGGTTGCGCTGGTAGGCAGTCAACTGTTTCCTCACAAACCCGGAATCGAAAGCGGCGCGCGGCTCGAGCATGGTAGTGGCGAGGCGGGCCTCGGGCTGCACCAGATCCACGACGTAGGTCCCCGCCGGGAAGACCCGCCGCGTCGCGGGGCCGCCGGCGTATGGCGTGGCCCGGAGCGCGGTATAAGGGCGGCTGAGGCGGGTCACCTCGATTTCTTCCGACGCCAGACGGCGGGCGAGCCAGAACACCCGGCCCGGATCTGCCCCGGCGAACAGCACCCGCCGGAAGCGCCGCTTGGACGCCTCCACCATCCCGCTGGCGTGGAAATCGTAGAAGTCCCGCAGTCGCTCGGCCCGGCTCCCCGCAGCCGTTTCGAGGGTCGCCAGCGAGGCCACGTAGTGATGGGCGATGGCCATTTCGAAGGTGATGTCGGTGCCGTCGTCCTTGCGCTTCTTGAGTTCCGGACCGCCGTCCGTCTCATAGGTCATCCCTACCCCGCCCCGCATCGAGGGCCACATGTCGATGTACCCGGGATAGAAGAAGTCGAAGACATCGCGCACGTAGTACTGCCACGAGTAGCGGTCGAACGCCTGGCCGTTGCCGCGGCCGAAGCGATCGAACCACTCATAGGTCTTGGGCGGCAAGTTCTGGTTCTGGGCCTGGGTGACCGGCGGAAAGAAGTACTGCGAGGTCGTGCTGTGCAGGTCGACCACGACCTGTGGCCGCCAGCGGACGTAGACTCCCCCGAGGGCCTTCGACTCGTTCTGGGACTGGGCCAGCTGGTCGCGGTTCATGTCGAAGCGGTAGTGGTTGTACCGCCCCCACACCGCCCAGGGCTCGGTCTGCTCCACCGCCGCTGGCTCATCCGTTCCCACGGCGACCGAATTGTACCAGGCCGCGAACCGCTCATGCCCATCCGGATTCTGGGACGGGTTGATGAGCACAACGACGTTCTTCAGCATCTCGAGCGTCGCCGGCTCGTCAGACGCCAGCAGCTGGTAGGCCGTCTGCATCGCGGCCTCGAACCCCGCGGGCTCGTTGCCGTGGACCGAGTGTACCAGCAGCACCGTCACCGGGGTGCGCTCCGCGATTGCCCGGGCCTCCGCCGCGCTGGTGCGGCGGGGATCGCCCAGCCGGGCCAGGTCGGCCCGGATCTCCTCCAACCGGGCGAGGTTCTCCGGCGCGGAGATGATCAGCATCCGCATGACCTTGCCTTCCGCCGTCTTGCCGATGATCTCGGTGCGAACTCGGTCCGGGGCCGCCTCGATCAGCCGGTCCAGGATCTGCTGCTGCTGGTGATACATCGTTTGTTGGCTGCCGACCCGATAGCCGAGCAGCACCTCGGGACGCGGCACCTGGCTGCGGTACGGGCCGCGACTGTAGAAGTCGAAATCCTGCGCGTGCAGCAGGGTGGGAAGCAGCAGTAGCGTTGCAGGCAGTCGCATGAGAAAAGGAGAGCCAGGGAGGTGCGAGAGTGGCCGAACCGCCAGTATACCCGAATCCGGTGTTCTCAGCTACCGCCTGGCTGGACCGCGCGTTCCGCACCGGCACCGCGCTGACGCACCCGGAGATCCCACGTCTCGGCGACGACCGCCCCGACCAGGAAGACGACCGCTGTGTAGTAGAGCCACATCACGAACAGGATCACGGCCCCGAAGTTGGCGTCGGCGGAGAACCGGTTGACCACCGCCAGGTTGTGGAGGTACCACCCGAAGACCTGTTTGGCGATCTCGAAGAGCACGGCCGTGAAGACCGAGCCGGCGAAGGCCGCTCGCCGGAGTACCCGGCGCGGCGAGGCGTGACGGTAGACCACATAGAAGAGGGACACCGAAAAGGAAAACGCGACCAGCTCCGTGATCACCTGCCCCAACCCGCTCACGAAGAACCCCAGGCTGGGGATCGCCAATATCAGTTCACGGCCCCGGGCGTCCAGAACCTTGAGACCGGTGGTGAGCACCGCGTTGCCGACAATCAGGGCCAGGGTGAGCAGCACCATCATCGCATCGCGGAGCTTCCCCAGCAGGTACCCCGTGACGAAATGCTGGCCGCCGGGGCGCCGTGGCACGTCGTACACCAGCGTCAGGGCGGTGCGCACCGATGCGAACAACCGGGTGGCAAACCAGATGAAGAGCGGGATGGCATACAGGGAGATCGTGGCCCGCGCCCGCGTCAGGCCCAGCAGCCACTTCTCGACCATGGCGAAGGGACCTGCACCGTCGCTGCCGGTGGCCGGCGGGACGAGCCGCTGAAAGAGCTGATGCAGGTCCTGCGCGCTCGACCGGGGGGACAGCTGCGCGATATGCGTCAGGCCGACCAGCACCAGCAGAAGGAAGGGAATCGCCGCCAACACGGCGTCGAAGGTCAGAGCGCTGGCGAGGAACAGAATGTTGTGCCGGTCCGCCTGATGGAGGGTACGATAGGCGAAGGCGCCGGCGCCGCGCAGGCGGCTGAGCAGGACGCCCGCCGTCAGGCGACGGGCTCCTCGTCGTCGTCCTCGTCCGCCGGGGTCGGCGCCCGCCGCCGAGCCCGGGCCTCCGCCAGCCGGCGCTCGAGGTCGCTGCGCACGTCATCACCCCGCTCTTCCCGACCGGCCGGCTTCTTCCACTCTCCACTGATCTTCTCGGAGAGTTCCCCCACTTTCTCTTCCGCCAGCGCCCGCGCTCTCCGGAGCCGGCGCCGCAACACTCGGCGGGTCTCCTCACCACTCTGCGGCGCAAACAGCAGGCCCACGGCCAGACCGAGCAGGGCGCCGAACAGAATCGGCTTGACAGAGCCCCCTTCCCGCTCGACGTAGACGATCTCGCGCTCCTCATCGTGTGCCATGGTGCTACTCCCCGGCTTCGGCGTCATCCGCCGCGGTTACCAGCGCCCGTGGCAGGCTGCCGTGCGCCTGGTATGGCGCCTGGACGTAGGTGCGTACCAGCGCCGCGGTACCGTTCACCTTGAGTTGATCGAAGAGAAAACCAAACGTCTTCTCCAGCTCGGCCGCGATCGCCGAGCGGGCCGCCTCCGGCAGGGACCAGACGTCCCGCTTGAACGGGCCGATCGCCTTCTTTCGGGCCTTGTAGTAGAACTGTTCCGGGGTGTCGCCGTCCTTCTTCTCGCTCTGGGCGTTGCCATCCAGCCAGTCGTACATCCGCTTCCGGAGCTCGGCGGGCAGCGCCGGGTGGTCGAAGACGATGCTCTGGAAGTTGGTCGCGAGATGGATTTCCGCCGTTTCCAGCCGGGCGAAATGTCCGAAGGCATCGGGCGGCAGCGTGCTGGCGCCATGCTGCACCGCCCCCGACATGCCGTACTCCTCGCGGGCCACCTTGGAGAGCGCGGCCAGCGCGTCGAGATCGAGCTTCACTTTGGCGATGCTCCCATCCGGCAGGACGACCCCACCATGACTGGTGCCGGTCTGCACCGAGATCTTGGAGATCCCCTCGGGGCCCCCATACCCACGCAGCGCGTCGGTGTACCCCTGCATGAAGGCCCGGAGTTCCTCCACCGTGCTGTTCTTGTGGCCCACCTCGCCAATCTCCGCCCCGACGGAGACCGAGATTCCCTCCGGCTCGCGCTCGCGGATGAAGTGGGTGATCTCCGCGGCGTGCTCGAAGTTGAGCCGCTGCTGCTCCAGCAGCGTCGGCCGCGAGAGGTCGACCAGCGTCGAGGTGTCGACATCGATGTTATAGAACCCGGCCCCGATCTCCTCGCCAATGAGCTTCTTTACTTCCTCGACCTCGGCCCGGGGGTCTGCCTGGTACTTCTTGGCGTTGACTTGGCAATGATCGCCCTGAATGAAGATGGGCTGGAGGTACCCCTCGCGAAGCGCAGCCCCGATCAGTACGGCGACGTATTCCGCCGGCCGCTGATCGGTATAGGCGATCTCGGACCGGGCGATCTCCAGCAAGATGGCACCCGCGTCTCGGGCCTTGGCGGCACGGAAGATCGCCCGGGCGGTGTCGTAAGCCATCATGCGGACGTTGATCGCCGGCACCGTAAACCCACCACACTCCCCCCGCCCTCTCGCGAAATAGATCGGGCCGATCGAGGCTGGCCGTACTCCGACCGCCTGCCCGATCTCCCACAAGAGCCAGCGAGCGGCGTCCCGCTCCGCCGGGGCACCGAACACAGCGGCATGCACCACCGTGTCGGTCGCTTCGGTCTTGAGCTTGGTGGCGTCGGCGACCTGGACCTGCTCGCCAGCCCGTCGAACGGTGCCGCCGAAGAGCCCGATCAGCTGGGCGCGGGAATCAGCCATAAGTGACTGTCCTCCTAGGAGTTACAGAGCGGTCTGAAGTAATGTACGCCCCGGGACACCGGGGCGCCAGCGCGTCCCCCGCATTCGGCCGAGGGGCACCGTGCAGGCCTCAGGCGAAGTCTCCCGGCGGCAGCCCGATCGGCTCCGCGGTGAACCCAGGCCGCCCCATGGCAGCGAAGGTGAGCTGCTTCCCCAGCTCGACGCCTGGCTGATCAAACGGATCAATCCCGTACCAGACGCCGGCATAGCCGGTCGCGAGCTGGAAGAACATGATGGCTTCGCCGAGCGCGGCGGCGGTCAACTCCGGTAGATGGAGCGAGCAATTCATCCGCCCCATGCGGGACAGCGCCGCAGCGGTCGCCTGGTATTCCGCCTGCAGCAACTCGGCAAGCGAGTGCCCCGCAAGGTAGGCCAGATCCGGAGGCAGGCCCTCGCGGCTGGGTATCGTAACGTCTTCGGGGAATCGATCCAGGGCGATGAAGGTGACGACCTTGTCGTAGGGCCCCTCCATGAAGAGCTGCACCTGGCTGTGCTGGTCGGTGGGGCCGACCGCGCCCAGTGGTGTCGGGCCGACGTGGACCGGCTGGCCGCGGCGGTCTTTGGCCTTGCCCAGGCTCTCCGCCCACAGCTGCCGGAACCACTCCCCGAACTCCCGCAACCGGTCGGTATACGGCATCAGCACATGGATGCGGGCGCCCATAGTGGCATCGGCGGCCCAGTGGAGCGCGGCCCACAGTGCTGCCGGGTTCCGGAGCAGATCGTCCTGCTCGGCACGGACCAGGGCCTGCCGGGCGCCGGCGAGCAATCCCTCGATGTCGATGCCCACCAGAGCGGCTGGAAGCAGGCCGACGGGCGAGAGCACGCTGAAGCGCCCCCCGATCTGGGGCGGAACCTCGAGTGCGGCGATACCCTCCCGCTCGGCGATGTCCCGAAGCGCCCCCTTCTTCGGATCGGTGGTGAATACCAAGTGACGGGTGGCCGCCGAGCCGATCGCCTGCTCCAGCCACTGCCGAACCACCAGATACTGCGCCATTGTTTCGGCGGTGCCGCCAGACTTGCTGATCACGTTCACCAGCGCCCGACGTGGGTCCATCCGTCGGAGCGCCTCGGCGACGCTGGTGGGGTCCACGTTGTCCAGCACGGTGAGTCGGGGAAAGAACTCCCGCCCCTCGTCATCCAGCTCGTTCCAGCTGGGCCGCTTCAGGGCGTTGAGGAGCGCCTTCATCCCCAGGGCTGAGCCACCGATGCCCAGCACCAGGACATGGTCGAACGCCTGGCCCACCCCCTCCGCGAAGCGGCGGATCTGCTGCACTGCTGGCGCCTGATCACCAAGTCCATAGAAACCGTACTCGCCCTGGCTCCGGCGGCGGCGCACCTCCGCCTGCACGTCGCCGAAGCGGCGCGCCAACTCCGTCAGCCGCGCCCGCGGAAGACCATGCTCACCGTCGAGCTGGTCTGAGAACATCCGCCCGTAGTGAAGCTTCATGCGCTGACCTCGATTGTGAGCCCGTCATAGGCCGGGGCGATGCCGGGGGGCAGCTGCTGTGCCAGCTCAGCGTGGCCGGTTTCGTGGGTGAGGTGGGTGAGGAAGGTTCGTTCCGCGCCGAGGCGCTCCGCCGTGGCAATCGCCTCATGGATGGACAAGTGAGTGGGGTGCGACCGCCACCAGAGCGAGTTGAGCACCAGCACTTTCAGGTCGCGCAGCATTGCGTCAGCAGATGGGGGGACCGCCTTCACATCGGTGATATAGGCGATCGGCCCGAACCGGTACCCGAACACCCGGAGGTACCCGTGCTCGAAGGCGAGCGGGAGGACGGGGATGCCTGCCACGACCGTGGGGACCCCGGGCTCGAGCGGCTGGAGCGCGAGATGGGGCTTGGAGGTGCCCTCGAAGGCCTGCACCTCTTCATCGAAGATGTAGCGGAAGCCCTCGCGCAACCGCGCCAGCGTCTCCGCCGGGCCGTAGCAGCACAGCGGTCCGCGCCCGCGGACCGAGAAGACCCGGAGGTCATCGATGCCGTTCAGGTGGTCGGCGTGCTCGTGGGTGTACAGCACGGCGTCGATCTGGCGGATTCCCGCCGCCAGCAGCTGCAGGCGGAGTTCCGGCGGTGTGTCGATGAGCAGCGCCCGGCCGCCAGCCTCCACGACCGCGCCCGACCGGGTGCGGCGGTCACGCGGATCGCTGGAGCGACAGACCGCGCAGGCGCAACCGATCTGGGGAACGCCGAACGAGGTTCCGGTGCCGAGAAACGTGAGCTTCAAAGCGCTTCGATCTTGAGGAAGTTCGTCGTCCCGGGGACATCGAAGGGTACGCCCGCCGTGACCACCACGCGCTCGCCAGCCCGGGCGAGCTGCCGTTCCAGCACCTGGCTCCGGGCCTGACTGAGGAGGGTGTCATAGTCACCCGAGTGAGTGGTCTGGATCGGGAGGACGCCCCACACCAGCGACAGCTGACGATACGTCTCCGGTTCGGGAGTGGCAGCGATGATTGGCACGGTGGGCCGATAGGTCGCGACCTTTCGGGCCGTGAATCCGCTGGAGGTGAAACAGAGAATCAGGGGCACGTGCAGCAGCTCGCTGGCCGCGCACACCGCCACGCCGATCGCATCCTCGGTGCGGGCGGGAACATTCGACCCGGAGCGCATGTGTCGTCGCTTGTCACCTTCCCCGCTGCGACGCCCCACCGCCGCGTCGAACGCCGGGCTCCGGCCGGTCCGGTGCGACTCCATCTCGCGCGCGATCCGGTCCATCGCGCGGACCGCCTCCAGGGGGAAGTCGCCCACGGCGGTTTCGGCACTCAGCATGACGGCGTCGGTCCCATCGAGGATCGCGTTCGCCACATCCGACGCTTCGGCACGGGTCGGAACCGGCGCGTGCACCATCGACTCCAGCATCTGGGTGGCCGTAATGACCGGCTTCCCGTGCAGATTGGCTTCCCGGATGATTCGCTTCTGCACCAGCGGGACTTCCTCGAACGGCAGCTCGACCCCAAGGTCGCCGCGCGCAACCATGATCGCGTCCGAGGCTTCCAGAATGCCGCACAAATCGCGGAGCGCCGTGTCCTTCTCGATCTTGGCGACCAGCTTGACGCTCCGCGGAACCAGCCGCCGCAGCCCGTCCACATCCGCCGCCTTCCGCACGAACGAGAGTGCGATGAAGTCCACACCGAGTTCCACCGCCCGCTCCACGTCCTCCCGGTCCTTGTCGGTCAGGGCCGGCGCGCTCACGTCGATGCCCGGCAGGTTCATCCCCTTGTTCGACTTCAGGTCGCCGCCGTACTCCACTTCCGCAATGACCCGTTCGCCCTGGACGTCCTGCACCCGCACCGCCAAGAGTCCATCATCCAGAAGGATCCGGGCGCCGGGAAAGACATCCCGCGCGATGGCATCGTAAGTGGTAGGGATCTCCCCCGGAGTGACCACCGCCTCCGGTGCAAAGACCACCTTCTGGCCCGGCACCAGCTTCATCGGCTGCGCCAGTTGGCCGACCCGGATACGGGGGCCCTGCAGATCGAAGAGGAGGCCGATGGCGTCCTTGCGTTCCGACCGGACGCCGTGGACCGTGGTGATCAACTCGCGACGGCTCTCCGCCGTCCCGTGCGAGGCATTGACCCGGACGACATTCACTCCGGCATCGAACAACGCGTGCATCTGCTCCGGCCGGGACCAGGCGGGGCCCAGTGTGGCGACGATCTTCGTGCGGCGGATGGCGGACTCGGGCACGGTACTCCTGGGTCGCGGGCAGGGTGAGAATCGTAACCGAGGGAGTCTAATCAGAGGGGCCCGAGCGCCGTAAGCCGGGAGCGACGCGGGTCTGCAGAATCTCTGCATCACATGCTGAAGACCACCTCGCCGCCTACAACCGTGAGCAGAGCGTGGCCGGCCGCGAACGCCCTTCCCTCCCCGGCCTCCACTGCCGGATCCACCTCCCAGGCAACCAGGTCGGCATCGTAGCCAGGCGCCAGTCGGCCACGCCGCCCCGCAATCCCCGCGGCGATCGCATTCCCGAGTGTGAAGGCGCGGATCGTCTCGCCCAGAGTGAGGCGCTCCTCGGGATACCACCCGCCGGCGTAACTGCCGTCCAGGGCCACGCGGTCCATGGCGGCTTGGACCCCTGGCCTCGGGTCCATCGAGACCACCGGCACGTCGCTGCCGAATGCGAGTACCGTGCTC
>Ga0315273_10007355_pt1 | contig 13789 bp, 17 predicted proteins | sample YL17G02_0_MG_FD_205753 | JGI IMG/M metagenome (GOLD analysis project Ga0315273, IMG submission 205753) | Sediment microbial communities from Yellowstone Lake, YNP, Wyoming, USA - YL17G02_0 | ecosystem: Environmental > Aquatic > Freshwater > Lake > Sediment | place: USA: Wyoming | collected... | reverse complement strand
TGATATGTTAGTGAAGCAAACCGAGCAACGTGACGAATATCGCAACAAGCCTGCGGAAAGCGGCAGCAAAGGGGGATATGGTCCTGGCAACGCCACCATGGTATGGTATTACGTTTTGGCTGGTATACTTGGCGCCGTGGCGATTGGCCTCAGTATCTTTGCAATGACAAAGTCCACGCAGCTAATATTGCCTGGCATTATCGGACTGGTTTTGTTTGGCGCAGTGTTGGTGTTGTGGCGTTACATTCTCAAAAACCTACAGCCGCTGCTGGCACCGAAAAACGGCGGCTGGTTTGCCATCTTGATGTTGGTGCCGTTCTTTACGACATTTGTTATCATGGCAGTGATCTTTGCTATCTTTACATTGGATACGGCCAACGAGTATCCATGCTACCAGGCGACCAGCGGCAATCCGGTGCCTGCGTTTAGCCAAGACAAGGCGTCGCCGCAAGTCGAGGTGCCAGACTGGAAATTCAACTACACGACAGGTGTCTGCGACCCTAAATAGTCTGCGTCGGCTCAGTACGAGAAACCCGATTAGGCCTTCGACAAACGTCGACTTTTGTTTCTGCGATTTTATGGCGTTCAATAAACTCCCCTGTCTATATATATTATTTTGAAGCTATTATCTAAAAGCCTACAAGCCGCGATGCCGCGACGTCTAGAGCCGCTGCCCGTCGACGACAAGCCACTGGGCGTACCAAAGATCATCATGCAGACGTGGAAGACGCACGCCGTGCCCGATAAATGGAAGGAGTCGCCAGCATCGATTCGCCGCCTGCTGCCAGACTGGAAATATGTGTTGATGAGCGACGACGACAACGAGCAGTTTGTGCGCACGCATTACCCAGACTTTCTCTCAACATATCTCGCGTTTCCGCACGCCATACAACGTGCCGACGCTATCCGCCCGCTATGGCTCAAGAAACACGGCGGCGTCTATCTCGACCTCGACTATGTTTTGCAGCGTCCGCTCGACGAACTGTTTGACGATCCAGATAATCAAGAGGTACCTGCGTTCTTTGTGCGCAGCGGCAACATCTCGCAGACACTGACCAACAGTTTCATGGCGTCAAAAGCGGGCGCCGCCGTCTGGGACACGTATATCGACGAGATGCGCCATCCAGAGACCAAGTGGTGGACGCGCGGCAAGCATCTGCAGGTCATGATGACGACAGGGCCGTACGCTCTCGACCGTGCCGTCAAGCGGTCGGCCACCAACTACCGTTTATTGCCGCACGACCTGATCAATCCGTGTTCGCTGTGCGACAACAATTGCGCATCCAGCAAGCATGCCGTGTTGCGCCAGCTGACTGGCGGCAGCTGGAACGGAGCCGACTCGCGGGCGTACAACTGGGTTTTCTGCAACCGGCGCCGACTGCAAAAGGTCGGCATTGCCGTCGGCGTGGCGGTCGTGTTGGGTATAATTGTTATTATTTTTTTTCGAGTAAAGACATAGACAGACAAGCTTCGAAAGCAATCAAACATGACTCAAACACCACCAACTGCGTACAATCACTACGTGTCAATTGACAATGTGCCGTACATTTTCACTACTGCCGACTCTGCCGACGACACGGCCAAGCTGTGTGCCGTCATGTACGTGCAAGGCCTCGAGAAGAGCAAGCCGCTGCTGCACGCGACGTGGATCAAGTGGGAGAGTGATACGACGGCGCCTGTCGACCGCTACATTGACGAGAGCCGCTACATTTGCGAATGGCACACAGAGACGCGTACTGTCAGTGTCTCTAGCAACGTGCGTATTCGCGACGGACGTATCCGCAGCGGCTACACGACAGTCGCCGCATTGTCGACGTTTCGTGTCTGCACCGTTCCTCGCTTCATCTCGCCGCTCAAGGTCAAGCAGTTCTTCAAGGTGCGCGACGCAGCCGCAGCCTCGGCCAAGGCGGCACTTGACAAGGCGGCCGCCGTCGAGTCGCTTAGCCACATGATTGCAGCATCGGCCGTGCCTGCAGCTGTGCCCGCGGCCGCTGCGGTCGTGCGTGTTGTGGCTGTTACTCCCGTACCCGAGGCGCCTGTGACTCCCGCACCGCCATCTGAATTTGGCGAGACGATGAAGGAGTTTATTCAATAATACAACACACTTATATTTTGTTATATATCTACAAACTACAATGAAGCCTGCGATAAAACCGCTTAATTGGCAGAATGTCGTTGCCAAGGTCGTTATTGTATCTGCTCTACTGTATGCTGCGTTTGTAACTGTATTTTGTCCATGTTCCACACTACTTGCATGCCATATCGGCTTCTTTTATGCCGCCATTGCCGTCGCCGTCGCCGTCGCCGTCTTCTTCAACGGCTATCATTGTTGGTGACAACGAGGCTATCATTGTTGGTGACAACGAGGCTATCATTGTTGGTGATCGTTAACCGTTCGTCGGCGCCAGACGTTCCGCCGCTAAAATTGTTTGTACGTCATCGTCATCATCGTAGCTGTAGGGCGCACATGGATTAAACCCCGGGCGAAAACAGCGGTCCCAAAACGTACACGGCTTTGGCAGCAAGCTGCGCAAATGTGGCGGCAGAATAACGCCAGTGTCCATAGTGATGATAAGCGGTTCCAGTACATTGTGAAAATGCAGAATAATCGTGCATCCGTGTAGATGGTTGGCCAGGCGACGCGTTATGCGCGTGCCGTAAATGTCACGCAGCGACTCGAGAATTAGCGATTCGCCTGTCACGCCATAGTAGTCGGATATGACACCATGCTGCCACCATCGCGATTTCGGCCCAATCATCTTGACAACAGTGTCCATGACGTTGTATTTGCTGCTTTGGTCGTTCCAAACCAATCGTGCCGATGTAGGCATGCATGCCAGTGTTTGATTCGTCAATAACGTGTCGTCGAGCATGCTACCTACTACGCTTTCGAAATAAGACAACGACGCAGAGAACTCGATATCTGCGTACACGACGTGCGTGACAGTGTCGTGATTCAGCGTATATCGAATCGAGACAATATCCTTGACCGTGCAATTCAAATGCTTGGCGATAACGTAAATAGCAGGCTGACTGGTGAGGTTGGTTCTGTAGTCGAGTGCCAGTGTCGTCAAGTCGACGTCGATAATCGACTCGGCAGCCGCAGGCACAGACGCAGACTGCAGTGTCACTTCAATCGTCACGATGCCGTTGCGGACACGGTTACTGACACGGTCGGAAAGCCACGAAATCGCCTTGAGACCATAACATAATAGTGTCAGACGGTGATGCATCGCAGCCATGTACGTGATGGCCACGACCGGGATGGCCGCGACGAGATACGGCATATAGTCAACAACAAACACCATTGCTGCAAAACCAGTGAGTATGCCTAGGCGGATAAAAAGTAAATTAACTAAATATTTATATGTGACGAAAACTTTCTGATGTTTCTGATGAAAACATTGTGCGAATTTAAGCGAGTTAGTTATTCTTATTTTTTTCGCAGCCAGAATGACATCCAAACGACGTGTGTTTTCACACGACGGCAAGCAGTGTTATGTCATTGCCGAGTTATCTACCAGCAATGCCAAAGGGCTAAACACACTGCTGTCCGTCATGGGACCGATCGCGTCGGTTCCTATCGAGTGTCGCCAAAACGACATGCGGCTAAGCGGCATGAGTACCGGCCATGACTTCTATATCGATATTACGCTGAACCCGCTTATGGGCGGCAACGAGCAGACCTATGTCGATACCACGGTCGACAATGACGATTTCGATATTATGGACTCTGACATCAACACCATTGTTGCACAGGCGGTTTCGGCATCCAATGTGTCGTCGGACGCCAACGTTTCGGCAGTGCCGTGGTCTACGTTGCCTACGGCGGAGGCGGCAGCGGCACCGGCAGGCAAGAAGCGGAAGCGGCCTACCGGCACGCCACTGGAGGTTTATAGCGGCGAGCCGCCGACAGTGTCTCCGCAGACTGTTACCGACTATTACCGCCGCTACGACGATCACGACGTCTCGGTGCAGGTCGATATCGACTGCCTGCTGCACATGACCAATGTAGCCAAACGTGCCGTCTCGCTTCAGATAATTGTCTATTCGTTTTCCATCAGTGGCGAGCCCGAGCGTATCCTCGTGTCGTCGTGCGATCGCAACACGACGACATTTGGCATCGTGACGCCTCAAATACTCGAGTGCGATGTGTGGTCGCTGCCGTCGTTCAAGGCTGTCGCCACGGTAGTTATGGCTGCCGAGGACTTGTCCGATCATATCAAGGCTGTCTCGACTGCATCACAGGCGGCTGTTATTAGCATTCAGATGACAGGCAATCAGGCAGCTGCCGTGGCGCAGTCAAAGCCACAGTCGTTTACACTATCGGCGGTCGGTGATACCGGCACGATTCGACGCGTGATTCAGAGCGACCGTGTCGCCAACGTGACGTTTATCAACAACAAGGAACTTGCCAGCGACGATGTCATCAATTTCACAGGCCGCTACGCGAGCCGGCCGTTGGTGGCGATCGGCAAGATCGCGTCCATCTGCAGGTATGTGCGCATGTACCTGGTTCCTGAACGACCGCTGAAGCTGCATTATACGATTCCCGATCTCGGCAATCTCTTCTTCTTTATGTGTCCGAAAAACGACGATTACGAGGAAGACTAGTGTCGCGTGTCGTCAGACTAGTTGTTTTATTTCTATATAAATGCTATATTCATATGTCATTGTTAGTTGCACTTGTCGTCAAGCCGGCAGTCATTACGGCAACGACTGCGTACTTTATAGGACTTGGGCCGCTCGGCATTGCAGTATCGTGCCTCGTATGGCTTTTTAGCTAGAAATTATTCCATGAGATAAAAGAAGACCCTTTTTTGATCTGCATTAGCTTTGTCGTGCACGCTACAATATCGACCGTGTAGTCTGATGGCGTTGCTTTTGCCGCTTCGAAATTGAGAGAGTATTGAAACTTGATGTCGCCTTCAAAGCCTACGCCGTTCAGTGGAGTGTCTGCGATCGCATAGCAATATGTGCAACTGTATGTCGTAGCTGGTGGAATATGCGCGATGCCGGCACGCGCCCATGTAATTGTACGCATCTCCTGGGCCGTGTATGTAACCATGTTGTTACCTGCAATACATAGCGTGCACGATACAAACGGATGGAATGTCAACACGCTATCGGTATATGACACGGTTATCAGCAAACACGTAAGCCGACTAAGTGTCGATGGCGACTCGGGCTGAATTCGAATAACCGTGTGTGTTGTTGGGTTCCAGCAGTTGCGCAGCTGCCATGTCGGGTACTGCTCGAAAAGTCGTTTATGATGATGGTTGGCATAATCCATACGATCTGCATTCAGTAGATCGTAGCCGTCCATGACGATCCTTGTGACACTGGCATTAGGGTTGAGATGCACATGTATCTGTACCTGCTGACGCGATAATGCGACAATAGGCAGACCACCGCCGGCAAAGAATTTCTGAAATAACGGCAACGAAACGACACTGATCGCAGGCGCGTCTGTCAATAGCATAGCAGCCACGTGTCCCGACATGGTAACATAATCGATATCGCCAATCTGAAGAACTATCTTGTCGATTGCGTATTCAATATGCTCGCGAACTGAACTTTCATTCAAATCGTCTTTTATCTGCAGTGTCAGACCCGTAACAACATCCATACTCCTTGTAAGACATGCTGTCGTGCAATTGTTATTGACAACTGTCGGTAAGTCGTTACGTGCAGTCATACGACGGCACTTGCTATTATCGTGGCGCTGGCTCTCGACACATGACTTTATGATATTAGATACGTTATCGCCCGCAAAGTAGGAACCGATGACGAATGAGGGCATTTGTCTCTTGCTTTTCGAAATAACTATTTAACCCCATTCCATATCGTCGCCAGGATATTGCTCTGGATGCGGCTGTTCAGGTACGGTCAGCTTTTGCTCAGTCAGCTTTCGCTCAGTCTGCTTTCGCTTCACGGCCTTTGACCGGACAGTCGTCGTCCTCGTTCCTGCTTTCGACCTTCCTTTACGAGGCTGGCCCAGCAGCAGTTCTGTCGTGTGGTCCGCAGCGTCCGCATCGTTTATAGGCAGGGTCAGCGACGTCTGCGCGCGTTGCACGGTCGAGCCGCATTTCTGCACATGCCTGCGGAAGAGGTACGAGACTCCCTGCAGGACGCAGTCGCACATGTCATGGGTGCGCCGTTCGGCAACGACTCTGTCCAGCATGGCCGTGAACGCTGGTGACCTGCGAAAATACGTCATGATTCGCTCACACGCCTCGACGGCCGCCCGCTTCACAGGATCGCTAGTGCCGCAGCCCTTGAAATCAAAGCGGACGCCGTCGCGTGGCGGCACCAATACCCAGTCGCCGCGAAACTTGGCCGCGGCCGGGTAGTCTATATAGACAACTGCCGTATTTGGCATACTTGGCATATTTGACGACGAGGCAAGCTGCATGCCTAGAAAGACGCCGTGCATGCAGTGACATAGATGATTTATTGGCGAATGCAGGCTGCCCTGCTGCTCAATGACGACATCTACTACGCTGCCGGACGAATATACGCTGGGAAGCCATGCGAGTTGCCCGGCCGTCTGGCATGCCGCCTTGAACCGCACCGATGCCGTATTGATATGGCATGTGCCCAGGTCGACAAACGACAGGTGCCTTAGCGATATGCCATTGAGGAATTCCTCCATTGTCTCTATATTTCGCTCTGTATATTCCAGACAGCATACGCCGAGATTGCGCGTGCCCGGATCGATCGAGATGATCTTGCTCATGTCGCGTCGCGGAAGCAGTGTGTCTGTCGGGGGTAAATTTTCGTTATAGTATATTATACAACTATATGGCTGCCGACAACAAGACTACGCTGACGTCGTTTCTAAAATCTATAGAGACCAAGCATATCGCGTTGGCTATCGTCTTTGCCGTCCTGATCGGCATTTTCACCAACCTGCTGTCTGATATGATGATTGGCGGCGTGCGTGCCGTCACTGGCAGTCGTCATGCCGTCGTTTTCTACGGCGTGCAGGTAGGCATTCTTGTTGCGATTGCCAGCATCGTGACGGCCGTCATACTGTCAGAGCCACTAGCCAATATCGCCAGTGTCGAGTGAAGTTTTGCGAATGCGGTTCTGCGAATGCGGTTCTGCGAGTGAAGTTCTGCGGCTACAACTACCAGACAGTCGTTCGCAGTATGATGATTAGCAGGACTATTTCGACCGTCAGCAGTGCCGCCTGCACCATATATCTCGTGACGGGACTGGCGCGCCGTTTCAGTGCCTGCTCTTCGACAATGCTGACCAGCAAGTGTGCGGTCAGGTTGGTGATGAGGCCGATGAGGACGGCAATCGAGACAATCAAGACGACATGCCCGCTGCGGATATGTCCAACCGCCGAATCTACATTGATTGCCATTGTCGCGTACCTATAGCTACTAAATATATTTTCTATCCTCTATCAAACCTCTATCAAATGGTACTCACACGTCAATCAACTGATCGTGCCAAACGCGCGTCTGAACGCGACGCCAATAATCGAATTGGCCCCGCGACAATTCAAGGATCGCGCGCAGCAAATGCAAAAGCCAAGAAAACTACAAACGCAGCAAAACAAAAATCAGCCACACGAGTTGCCGCAATTGTAGATACAGCCGCGCTGCGTGCGGCAGCCACAAGGCCTATACAACCAGTTACGACGCTCAAGACGTCACGCAGATCGCCATCTCCGAAATCTCCTCCGAGACGTCAGTCGCCATCTTCTCCAAGACGTCAGTCGCCATCTTCTCCAAGACGTCAGTCGCCATCTTCTCCAAGACGTCAGTCGCCATCTTCTCCAAGACGTCAGTCGCCTCCAAAAGCGTCGTCTCCAAAACGCCCAGTTACGTTGCTGCAGGCAATTCAACGTGGCGATATAGTCCTGAAGAACGCACCATCATATGTGAAGCCAGTCTCGATGCACGACGCCATTCGTGGCGGTAGTATGCAGCTAAAACCGGCAGGACAGCGGCTGCTGAAGCCACGACAAACTGCCAGTGCCGTGGGAGTCGCCGTCGCGCAAGCAATGGCAAAAAAGGGTTGGGCGCCGCCGGTCCAACAACAACAAGTACACGACTCTGAATGGGACAAATCGTCGCGTAGTGTTTCGCCAGTGGCACAACCGCGTCAGCAAACGCGGCCGTCGACATTGTATCAAATGCGGCCAGATACTGCTGGAGCGGCTAACATGGGGTATCAACAACCGACAATGGCGCCTACCATGGAAATGGCGCAGCGACTTGCACAGCGACGACAGGCAGAAGTTTCAGCCAGCGGCAGCGGCACAGAATCGTTTTAGCGTCAGTTTAATACTACGCAGCCAAAAGCATGGCGATGCGCGCCTTGCTAATCTTCTTGGTGACGGGGTCGTGGAATATACGCGCCAGCGACTGCATCCACGGCAGCAAAGGGTTGCTCTCGTCCAGTCGCTGGTAGCCGTCACACTGCAGTGTCGGGTCGTACGAGACGCCCGGCCATTTCTTGAAATCAGCCAACGCCTGCGCAATCGTCTTGGCGGCTCCGCCGGATACATGGTAGCAAATATAGTAGATAAACGCAGTAGTGAAGCTGCGGTTGCGCCCCAGCTGGCACAGTACGAGAATGCGGCCAGGCGCCGCCTTCATGTTTTTCAATACTTGCGCCAGTCGGTGGTACGCCTGTGCCAGCTGCTGTGCAGACGGTGTTTTCGGAGACTGCACGCCCGTAATGGCAGACTCGAAACTGTCTTCGTCGCCCTGAAACACGGCAAGCGGCTCGATTTGCGCATCGGCGTCGGTGCGAAATCGCCCCAGGTACGTATGCAACGCCTGGCTCGCCATGCTTGTCGCAACGACGATATGTCGTAGCTGCTTCTCGCGCGCAGCCACCAGTATACTGCGTGAAAATGGCGAGCTGAAATGATGCACGGCGCCGCGAATTACCAGGCGCGTACCGGCGTGCAGTGGATGTGCCAGCGATTCGTTCTGGCTGCTCATGACGTCGTCGTTCAAGACTGTCTTTTCGAATAAAACTTATATCTTACTTTTTTTTGTCCTTATACCGTAAATAACTAATCAAATGGGCAGATTCTATATCGCAGGCTCGAACCGCCACACGTACCCGCCGCTAAACCAGTGCCACGACAAGAGCGATTTCAGCCAGATTCGCACATGGTCGTCGCTCGACGACAAAAACCAGGCTGCCATCATGAGCCGCGGCTGCAATACCAGCTACAATTACCAGAGCGGTCTGAATTTCAAGGAGATGCCCATGGGCAACCCCAACGGCATGGACAATTTCTACCCCGTGACGCGTTGGCACCAGACGACCTCTGCGATTCGCAACGAGCCGACGTACGTGTTTGCACCGCGCGCAGGCAACTATAGCGGCAAGAAGTATTGACTAATCAACAGATGTATTAATCGACGGTCATGGCATTGACAATGGCGACATTTAGTCCGACACCAGCCTGCGACTGGTTGCCGCCAGACGTTATCTTCAATGCCATATTCGAAGACACTGTGTTTGCGCACTCCCAATTAAACACGTTGCCTGTAAAGACGTGCAGGTCCTCGGTGCCCATGTTGTTATCGGCTACCGCCAATGTGTACGCGATTCCACCCGCAGCAACTGCGTCCTTATAGACTATGGAATTATTGGTGAATCGCATTGATTGAACACCAGTCGCTGCCAGATCAGACTCTACCGTCTGAGCAATGGCGATTGGCGTCGCGCCAGTACTAAACTCGATGACATTGTCGATAAACCTGTACGCACCGCCGCCTGCCGGAATGTGCGCCACGCTGAAACTAAGCATATCACGAAACACGTTGTCGATATACTTGATAGGCCCCCAAATTGCAGACGACGCAAATGATTGTGATATAATACACTTGCTTACCTGCATAGAGACGTCGGTTACAATTACTGCATCTACCGTTAGCCCAGCGACAAACTGGCATCCCTCAAACGCTAGTGTATTGACTGCCGGATCGAGTGGAATCAATAAGGCAACGTCTACCAAATCGTTGAAACGACAGTCTGTAACAACACACGTATATGGAGACAGTATAATAGTCGGCGGAGCCGCCACCTGCGCAGACGACATGGTGCAGCGTGTCAGTATCAACGACGACAGCAACGTCTGCGTCTCGAAACCATCAAACGTAGTATCGGTAGCAATCAATGTCGACGACGCTGAAAAGTCGATAACAAACCCGCTAACACTACAGTCTGTCAGAGTGGCCACGCATGTGTTTCGAATGCCGAGAATTGGCGTTGTGGATGGCGACAGGCCCCCGGGCGTCGATACCAGCTTGCAGTTTGTCATTGAAATTGGCTTGAGCGAGTCGATAACGGGTATGAGGGCGCCGCCGCCTCCGTTTACGCTTTCGGAAACGACGCTATTAACAAAGAATACAAGGCCCTGCACAGACGGAAATGGAACGACACTGAGTGCCGTGAATGCTGCACCGCCGTCCTCGCCGTTGAGGCGTATATTACATATAGTAGAACGCGACTGTGCCACTCCAAACGTTACTGGCGCAATGAGATGTGCCACTATAGTGACTGCGCAGTCTAGCGTATCAATTGGCGCGCCCTGTGGTGCAGACTGCATACCAAAGTAGTTGACATTGGCGGTCATCTGCAACGAGCCTAGTGAACTCTCGTCGTAGGCGCCGCCGTATATATAAATCGTATCTCCACCAGCAGCGGCCGCGTTGGCGGCACGCAGTGTCAGATACATTAGGTCGAACCGGTACGGCAACGCCGTCGTGTCGTTGCCGTCTTTGCTGACAAACAGGCTGTTGGCAACCGGTACCGATGCAACCGATGCCGGCACAACAGTCGGCGACGACACAAGCATCCAGCCGTCGCCGAGACTCCATAGCAACGTGCACGATTCCTGCGGATTTGTTAGTGTAGCGACAAGGCCTGGCGCCATAATGGTGACGGCATCGGCGCCGCTAGTCATGCATATAATTTTGACGATGCCGACCAGCGTGTTGCTTGCCGTATTATTAATAGTCGGCGTTGGCACCGTGATGGCAATGCTCGCTCCTGCCGTCGTCGTCTCTGCATAACTGACTACATCGGTAAGCGTACATGCGCCTGTGGCCGACAAGAGTTCTGGCGAGTTGGCACCAAGGGCCAGCGACTGTATCTGCGCCGTCGATGCGTACATCTGATTGGCGGTGGCTGTATGTGTATTGACATTGCGAAGCTGCGACCTTGATGTGGCAAAGTTTGTACGTGTCATGGTTGTTGCTTAGTGACTTGAAAATTTTTATTTTTAGTGTAATACAATACGACAATACGGTATGGACATTGATACTCGCATCGCAAACGTGCGTATCGGTATGGCAGCCACGGCGCAGGCAGCCGGACTTTTATCTGCTGCTGGCGCATTTTCTACTATGGCAGCAGGCGGCTCGTCAGCAGGCGCACCTGTTCCTCCTCCTATCGCCGTCATGCGCCCGATGCAGATTCGCAACTATGGCTTTCGCAGCGTCGTGGCTAATGGCACTGCGTGCAAGCCGTTTTCGACAACTACGATACAGGTGCCGCTGCCGTCGATTGTCGTTGTCGGCAACCAGACGGTGCATGTGGCGTTGATGGACGATGCTGCGCATGTCGTCGGCAAGTCCAGCATGTTTTCCAACAGTATGACGCAGGGCAAGGGCGTCGCGTGGAAGCAGATTGTGAGGTCGACGCCGCACACGTCATTGATAAAGGTCTGGGACGCCGTCTATGGCATGCCGTGGTTCTGCATCGCCGGCTCCATCATGGCTCTCGTCATTATCGCGACAATTATCGGTATCATAAAGGCGGCGTTATAGGCGTATAATTATACCCAACGATCGAGACGAATTGCTAGAAAACGCTCCGATCCTAAACTTGCGTCTGTACATAGAAATCGAAAGCATGCACAATAGCCATCAATAGGTGGGCTGCTACCGGATTTGACTTCGTCCGATCCGACGGCTTGAAATACAACACCGCCGTCTGGACTGGTCAGGAAAAACGAATCGTTGGTCAAGTTCAACATCATGACATCGACATATGCTCCGATATTAACTGGCAACAACGTAATGTTTGTAAGACAGTTGAAAATTACAGGCGTCGTAGGCAAAACTAGATTGTAATCAGACGTGTTGTCTCCAGTTGCTACTAGCCATCCTTGTAAAAGTGCAGGACATTGGTCATCCGTAATGTCAAGATTCATATCGTTAAAAACCACCTGCAGTCCAAAAAGTGGACTTACCGGCATATGTGTGATGGCGCCTCCTGTACATAAACTACGAGACACTGATATATCTGTGGCAACTTCGGTATTGCAGTTGATGCGGTTAAACTCGCCATTAGCGGCACGACCATTGACTTGTATCGACATGTGGTGTAGTGTTGTAGTATTATATCATAAAAAAAAAAAGAGAGAGTCTCTGCGAAATGTCGCAGGCAAGTCAGGAGTCGCAGGCAACTCTGGCAAATCCTATATCGCATGTGCCTGAAATCTGGCGTCTCGAGGGCATGAGCCAGGAACAGAAAAATGCCACGTATTCGTTGGTCACGAGCCGGTTCGAGACGTACGTTCAGCTATTTGACAAGTTTGATCGCGTGTGGCCGACATGCACCGACGAGATGTGTCGCTGGTGTATGCATCGCTTCACGTGGTTTCCGATCGGTATACCGGTGCGATTCGACGAGCGGCGGCACAAGATGGTATTATCTGGCTACTTTTGCTCGTTTGCGTGCGCGTGCGCGTTTGTCAAGGACCATCCGACAAACAGCATCTATACACATCATTCGTCATGGCTACTGTGGCTGGCGCAGCGTGCGTTTGGCCTTCCTCGTATTTTGCGCGCGCCGCCTCGGGAACTGCTGAACCGATACACAATCGAGCAGTTTAGATCATTGTCTGGCGAAGTGGCGTACGACGACACGTCGATGCGCGGCCACTATGAACGCGAGAATGAAATAATCACAACACGTCGTCTCGTCGACGCCAATGTCGAGTCGGAAAGTGTGCGCGCCAAAGAGATTGCCGAACACGCACAGACAGTGGCGCACGGCGGCGGCAAGCGACGAAAGCAGCAGCCGCCAGTATTAAACGAATCGCAGTCGCAGTCTAGCAATTATCAGTTGCCGCAGACACAGTCAATGCTGCCGCCGCAGTCTGTGCGTCTTGTAATGACCAATCATGCAGAGAAACGCGAAAAAACGGGTATTCTTAGCATGCTCGGCGCCACTCGAAAACCACGATAATTCAATGTTACTTTAGTTTTAATTCGTATTCCATTCTCACCCACGACATGTGGTGCCCGATACGCCCACTGTATTGTAACCAGCTTGCTGCGTACCTGCCGCACGAGTCTGCCGATACGGTGCACGCGTACATGACGTGTATCGGATACACCGAGGAGTGGGAGTACGCCGACGACGCAACCGACATAAACATATTCGCAATCGCTTCGCTGCTGTGCGACTCGCTGACCAAGACGATTCCAGAACTGCAAACGCAGCCTGCTATAGTGTTGCCGCTGGCGTGTGTCCTGATCAGCAGCCATATGCTTCAGGAGATGTGGCACTTTGCCGGCATTCGCGAGATATACACGATGCTTGACGTCAAGGCTAGTATTAGCATGTTTGATTTTCAACGTCTGTTGATTCACTACTCGTTTCATCACTCGACACTGCTGTACGGCATTATCAACAATGTCGACAACGTAGTCGATCATCGCAAGCGTCTGCTTTCTTTGAAACGACGCAGGGCTGGAAAACATAATTAACTATCTGCAGTTTAATAAATTATAAA
>Ga0315273_10007354_pt1 | contig 13790 bp, 15 predicted proteins | sample YL17G02_0_MG_FD_205753 | JGI IMG/M metagenome (GOLD analysis project Ga0315273, IMG submission 205753) | Sediment microbial communities from Yellowstone Lake, YNP, Wyoming, USA - YL17G02_0 | ecosystem: Environmental > Aquatic > Freshwater > Lake > Sediment | place: USA: Wyoming | collected... | reverse complement strand
CACGGCGCAAAGGCGCTCCGCTCCGGGGGCAGGCCGACCAGGGTCTCGGCCTGACGGCTCACTCGGGTGATCTCGTCCTCGATCCGCTTGCGCCAGATCTCGAGTTCTTCCTCGGCGATCTTGGGGGGAACCAGGATGGCGTCGCCGTAGCAGATGACGGCCTTCGACCAGGGCTTGGGGATGCGCATGCGGTCCCACGAGCGGAACTGCCAGTACCACCTCGAGGCGAAGCCCATCGGGACGGCCGGGCAGCCGCTCTTCTGCGAGAGGATGACGATGCCGGTCTGGGCGATGCAGCGCGGCCCGCGCGGGCCGTCGGGCGTGAAGCCCAGGCTCACCCCGCCGCGCATCGTCCGGACCGCCTCGACGAGTGACCGGATGCCGCCGCGAGTCGTCGAGCCGCGGATCGGCGTGTAGCCCAGGCGCCGGACGGCCCGGGCCACCAGCTCCGCGTCCGCGTGCTCGCTGGTGAGGGTGCAGCCGCCGAGATGGCGGTGGTGATAGAGCGTGGGGAGCATCTCGTAGTGCCAGGAGCAAAACGCCACGGCGGGATACTGCTTCTCGGTCGCCTCGAGGTGCTCGTCGCCGTAGACCTCGAGGCGCAGGGATCGGCAGATGATTCCCCAGAGCCAGGATCCCACCCATTCGGCCATGAAGCCTTCGAGTCGCCGCCATCGAGCCATGCAGGACCTCTCGCATGCCGATCGGGGTCATCTCAGCCCGTGGCGGAACCCGTCTCTTCGTTCGTAGTTCCGCCTTCAGGCGGCGTGTTCGTGCCCCCTTCAGGGGGCCTCCTCGGAACGGAAGAGGGCCTGAAGGCCGAAGCCCGGACGCCCGCTGAAGCGGGAACTACAAACGCCGCCTGAAGGCGGAACTACAAACCCAACTCACCGCACGACCGCCTTGCGGATCCGACGGCGCTGGAACCAGGAGGTCGGGCCGACGACAACCAGGGAGCGGCGGGCAGGGAGGAACACCTCCTGGGCGGCCGTGCGAATCCCCTCGACGGTGACGCTGTCGAGTTGCCTCGCCTCTTCCGTGGGCGTCACGAGCTTCTCGGGCGAAAGGAGCAGCTCGCGCACGCCCAGCCAGTCGGCGACGTCGGGCGGGCTGTCCTCGAGGATCTCCATGTGGCAGGCCACGCGGTCCTTGATGCCCTGGAGGTAGTCCTCCTGGATGCCGTCGTCGGCGAGGCGGTGGATCTCCTCGAGGGTCGCTTCGACGGTGGCGGCCACCTTGTCGCGGCTCGTCGTCGTGGCGATGTCGACGGAGCCGCAGTCGGAGAAGAGCGTCGTGTTCGCCGAGACGTCGTAGACGAGGCCCTCGCGCTCGCGCAGGCGCGAGAAGAGCCGGGACGTGACGCCGCCGCCGAGAATGTCGCTGAGGACGAGCACGCGGTAGAGCACGGGGTCGTGGTAGGAGCAGGCCTTGTGGCAGAGCTTGAGGTAGGCCATCTTGGTCGGGCTGCGGCGGAAGACGTGGCGAGCCGAGTCCTGGACGTTTTCGAGAGGGACGTTTCTCGCGGCCTCGCCGCCGTCGAGGCCGCCGAAGCGCTCGCCGAGGATGGCGGCCACCTCCGCCTCGTCGAAGTTCCCGGCGACGCACACCACCATGTTCCTGGCTCTGAGGAATCGGGCGTAGTGGGCGATGAGGTCGTCGCGGCGGAATCGGGCGACGTTCTCGGGGCATCCCAGGCCGTTGAAGCTGTAGGAGCGGGTGGGCCACATCAGCTCGTAGGCCATCTCGTCGATGCTCACGCCTTCGCCGACGAGGTCGCGGAACTGGCCCATCTCTTCGAGGACGACGCGGCGCTCGGCCTCGACGTGCTCGGGGGCGAAGCGGGGCCGCGTGACGATGTCGGCGAGCATGCGGAGGCCCCGGCCGAAGTGGCGCGTGTGGCAGCTCACGAACAGCTCGGTGTATTCGGGCATCGTCGCGCCGTTGAGTTCGGCTCCCAGCGCGTCGATCTCGCGGGAGATCGAATCCGGGTCGGGGTATTTCTCGGTGCCCTTGAAGAGGAGGTGCTCGGTGAAGTGGGAGAGGCCGTTCTCCTCGCGCGCCTCGAAGCGCGGCCCCATGCGCAGGAAGACCATGGCGATGGCCGAGTGGAAGCTCGGCATGCGCACGTAGATCACGCGGAGGCCGTTATCCAGTGTGTTCCGGGTGCAATCGAGCATCAGCAATTCCGTGTCTGGCGCCGCTCACGCGGGGGGCAGGGATCGGATCAGACGGATCGGCCGGATCGGTCGGATCGGTCCGATGCGTCAGCCAGGCGAAGCAGGCGCAGGCCGCGGAGCGGTCAGAGTTGTTCCAGGAAGCGGACATCATTGTCGAGGAGGAGCCGAATATCGGGGATTCCGTACTTGAGCAGGGCGATGCGGTCGATGCCCATGCCGAAGGCGAAGCCGGTGTAGCGCTCGGGGTCGTAGCCGACGGCCTCGAAGACCTTGGGGTGGACCATGCCGGCGCCGAGGAGTTCGAGCCACCGCCGCTGTCCGCCAATCTCCGCGTAGACGTCCACCTCGGCGCTCGGCTCGGTGAACGGGAAGAAGGAGGGGCGGAAGCGGATCTCGGTCTGGGGGCCGAACAGCTCGCGCATCGCCAGCGTGAGGCAGGCCTTCAGGTCGGCGAACGTCACGTCCTCGCCCACGGCCAGCCCCTCGATCTGGTGGAAGACGGGCGAATGGGTCGCGTCGGGGGTGTCCGGGCGGTAGACGCGGCCCGGAGCGACGATTCGGATCGGCGGCTGCCGCTGCTCCATCACGCGGATCTGGACGGGCGAGGTGTGGGAGCGGAGGACCACGTCGCCTTCGAGGTAGAACGTGTCGAAGCTGTCGCGCGAGGCGTGCTCGGCCGGGATGTTGAGCGCCTCGAAATTGTAGTATTCCAGCTCCACCTCGGGGCCTTCGGCGACCTCGAAGCCCAGACGGGCGAAGACCTCGATCAGCTCGGCGGCGGCCCGGCGGAGCGGATGCTCGCGGCCCATGGGGCGGCGGGTGCCGGGCAGGGTGATATCGTAGGCGGGCCGGGCGGTCTGGGCTCGCACGCGCTCGATGATTTGCAGGCGCGCGGCGAGTGCGTTGTGAATGGCCGTCTTGACCTCGTTCGCGGCCTTGCCCGCGCCGGGGCGCTGGTCGGCGGGCAGTTCGGCGAGTCGGGCCGTGGCCTCCTTGAGGGCGCCCTTGCGCCCGAGGTAGGCCACTCGCGCGGCCTCGACGTCGTCGAGTGTGCTGGCGGCTTCGATCCGGGCGACCGCTTCGTCGCGGAGCCGGGTGAGTTCGTCGAGCATACCGAGCATGCCCCCGGTCATGGCGGAAACCTGTGAGACGGGCCGCGCTCACGAACGTGCGCCAGCCTTTGGAGTGCGGCGGCTAGACGCCGCTTTTCTTCTCCCGTGCGGGCGTCTTCGCCCGCTTTGGAGTGCGGCGGCTTGACGCCGCTTTTCTTCTCCTGTGCGGGCGTCTTCGCCCGCTTTGGAGTGCGGCATTTCCTATGCCGCTTTCTATCCCAGCAGAGCGAGGGAGCGGCCACCTGTCCCGAAGCCCGTGTCCCGCGGGCCGCTCGCTCCGCGGGCCATTCAAAGCGGCGAAGGAATCGCCGCACTCCAAGGCGGGCGAGGACGCCCGCCAAACGAGCGAGGTCGGAGGCTGACCTCGCCAAAGCGGCGTCCAGCCGCCGCACTCCACAGGCTGACGCACCTGTTGCGGGCCGGATGCCCCTATCGGCTACTGTGCCTTCGGCGCTTTCGCCAGGGCGACGAGGCAGTCGAAGCCCTTGGGATCGGCAATGGCGATTTCGGCGAGCATCTTGCGGTTGAGGGCCACGCCGACCGTGGCAAGGCCGTGGATGAACGCGTTGTACGAGATGCCGCGCTCGCGGCAGGCGGCCCCGACGCGGGTGATCCAGAGGGCGCGGAACTCGCGCTTGCGGACGCGCCGGTCGCGGAAGGCGTAGTTGAGGCCGCGCGCGACGGCCTGCTTGGCGAGCTTGTAGGTTCGCGACCGCATGCCCCAGTAGCCGCTCGCGGCGCGCAGGATCCGCTTGTGCTTCCGGCGGCGGGCGGGCGACAGGGTGACTCGTGGCATGGAACGTTCTCCTGGGCGAGCTTACTTGGTGCTCATGTAGCGGGTGATGACCTTGGCCATCCCACCGCTGAGGGTGGTGGGCCGGCGCAGGTTGCGGCGACGCTTCGCGCTCTTGGCGCTCAAGAGGTGGCGCTTATTGGGCTTTCGATGGACCACTTTGCCCGTCCGGGTGACCCGCAGGCGAGTGGCCATTCCCTTATGGGTTTTCTGCTTCGGCATTGGCGTTTTCCCTGAAGCGATGAGACGAAAAAACCGTATCCCAAACGCCGGAAGCGGCTTCCGGCTTGCGCACGCATGCAGACGCCGGTGGCCCGGCGCTCGGAAGAGATAGGACCCATAGGACCTGTAGGACTCGTAGGACCGATGGGACACAAAATCCCGTAGGTCCTATCGGCCCTATCCGTCCTATGGGTCCTATCGTCTACTTCGGAGCCATGATCAGCGTCATCCGGCGACCCTCGAGCCGGGCGGCCTGCTCGATCTTGGCGATGTCCTCGAGGGCGGCAGCGAAGCGGGTCAGGATCACCTGGCCCAGCTCCTGGTGAGCCATTTCGCGGCCCTTGAAGAAGACGTTCACCTGGATCTTGTCGCCCAGGGCAATGAGCGCGCGGGCGTGGCGCGCCTTGAAGTCCAGGTCGTGCTCGTGGGTCCTCGGATGAAGCCGAATCTCTTTTGTGTGGACCCGATGGTGGTGGACTTTGGCTTCGTGCTGCCGCTTGCGTTGGCGGTACTTGTACTTGCCGAAGTCCATCAGCTTGCAGACGGGCGGAGTCGCCTGAGGGGCGACCTCGACCAGGTCCATCTGCCGCTCGCGAGCGATGTTCAGGGCGTCGCCGAGCGACTTGATGCCCAACTGCTCGCCATCGTCGCCGATCAGCCGCACCATCGGGCTACGGATCTGCTGGTTCTGCCTGGGCTCCTGCGAAATGTAACACCACCTCCTATCGGGTCTTGGCGGTTACCTCGGAACGGAGACGCTCGATGAGGGCGTCGAGCGACGCGGGGCCGAGGTCGCCTTCGCGCCGCTTTCTCACCGCTACGGTGCCGGCCTGCTGCTCGCGCGGGCCGGCCACGAGCGCGTACGGGATCTTCTCGACGGTGGCTTCACGGATCTTGAAGCCCACCTTCTCGTTGCGGGCGTCGACCGCCACGCGCAGGCCCAGGCCCCGCAGGCGTGCGGCAACCTGCTCGGCGTAGGGCACCTGGGCGTCCGTCACGGGCACCATCCGCACCTGCTCAGGGGCCAGCCAGAGCGGGAACTCCCCGGCGAAGTGCTCGGTGAGGACCGCGATGAAGCGCTCGATGGCGCCGTAGACCACGCGATGGATCATCACGGGCCGGTGGCGCTGGTTGTCGGCACCCACATACGTCAGATCAAACCGTTCCGGCATCGCAAAGTCAAGTTGAATCGTCGCGCACTGCCAAGTGCGGCCGATGCAGTCGCGCACGTGGAAGTCGATCTTCGGGCCGTAGAAGGCGCCGTCGCCTTCGTTGACCTTGTAGGCGACGCCGCGGGCGTCGAGCGCGCCGCGGAGCCCCTGGGTCGCGGCTTCCCACATTTCGTCGGTGCCGATGCACACCGCGGGACGGGTCGACAGCTCGAGGTGGTACGGCAGGCCGAAGGTCGAGTAGACCTTGTCCACGAGGTCCATGACCCCGATGACCTCGCTCTGAATCTGCTCCTGCACCATGTAGATGTGGGCGTCGTCCTGGGTGAACTGGCGGACGCGCAGGAGGCCGTGCAGCTCGCCGGACTGCTCGTGGCGATGGACGATGCCGACCTCGGCCACGCGGAGCGGCAAGTCGCGGTAGCTGCGCAGCCGGGTCCGGTAGTAGAGGATCGACCCCACGCAGTTCATCGGCTTGATGCCGTACTGGTCCTGGTCGATCTCGGTGACGTACATTTTGTCGCGGTACTTGTCCCAGTGGCCCGACCGCTCCCAGACCGCCTTGCGGAGGAGGATAGGGGTGCGAAGCTCGTCGTAGCCGGCTTCGGTGTGGATCTGGTGCCAGAAGGCCATCAGCTCGTTCCAGAGGATCATGCCCTTGGGGTGGAAGATGGCGAAGCCGGGGCCTTCCTCGTGGAAGCTGAAGAGGTCGAGTTCCTTGCCGAGCTTGCGGTGGTCGCGGCGCTTGGCCTCTTCGAGGGAATGGAGGTGCTGGTCGAGCGCGGCCTGGTCCGGGAAGGCGGTGCCGTAGATGCGGGTGAGCATCGGGTTGCGTTCGTCGCCGTGCCAGTAGGCGCCCGCGATGCTGAGGAGCTTGAAGACCTTGACGCCGCCGGTGCTCGGGAGGTGCGGGCCGCGGCAGAGGTCGGTGAAGTCGCCCTGGTCGTAGAGGCTGATCGGCTCCTGCATGTCCTGGAGCAGCTCGACCTTGTAGGACTGGCCGGCGGCTTCCATGCGGCGAATGGCCTCGGCGCGGGGCAGCTCGACCCGGACGAGCGGGATGTCTTCCTGGATGATCTTGCGCATCTCGGCCTCGATCCGTTCGAGGGCCTCGGCGGCGATGGGCATCGGGAAGCCGAAGTCGTAGTAGAAGCCGTCGGCAATGGAGGGGCCGATGGCGAGCTTGACGCCGGGGAATAGGCGCACGACGGCGTGGGCCATGACGTGGGAGGCCGTATGGCGCAGGGTGTCGAGGGCGACGGAGGAAGCGGGTTCGGGATTGCCACCGGTCATCGGGGTGCCGCCAAAGCCGCACGAGTGGGACAGATGGGACCGGTGGGACCCGTGGGACCGGGGGGACGGCTCTGGTCCGACCCGTCCCACAAGTCCCACAGGTCCCACGTGTCCCACGTCGGAGGAGACTGCCGCGTATCACGCGGCACGCTCCACATGCCAAAAGGCCGGCCCGACGGCGAGACCGCCAGCGAGCCGGCCAGGATGGTGGGCGATACTGGATTCGAACCAGTGACCTCTAGCTTGTCGAGCTAGCGCTCTAGCCAACTGAGCTAATCGCCCTCAAGGAGGCCAGTGAACCGTGAAGTTTAGGACACGATACGAAAAACAGGGAACCTGCGGTCTCGTTCCGAGCCAAGCCGAAGCTCTTCTTGCGTTTTACGTCTTACATTTCGCGCTACGGATTCTACGGCGCCGCCGGGGGCGGGGTCTCGGGCGCCTTCTCTGCCTCGGGCTTGGGCTCTTCGGCTCGGCGCGGAGCCACGGGCTCGGCCGGCTTGGCCGCGGCCTCGACCGGCCCCGAGACGAGCTCGAGGAAGCAGAGGTCGGCGCCGTCGCCCAGCCGGTGCTTCGTGAGGCGCAGGATACGAGTATAGCCGCCCTGACGGTCTTTGTAAAGGGGCGCTATGTCCTCGAAGAGCGCCTTGATGACGCTCTTCCTCTGGAGAAGGCTCAGGGCGCGGCGCCGGGCGGTGAGGTCGCCCTTCTTGCCGAGGGTGATGAGACGCTCGGCGAGGCGGCGGGCCTCCTTGGCCTTGGGGATGGTCGTGGTGACGCGGCGCGGCTGCCCTTCTTTGGCCTCGACGCTGAAGAGGTTCGCCACCATGTTGCGGAGCATCGCGGTGCGGTGAGCGCCTGTGCGGTTGAGCTTGCGGCCGGCTTTTCGGTGCCTCATGGTCAGCCTTCACTGGGGGTTTCGCTGGCCTCGGCGGCAGGCAGGGCTTCCAGAGACATGCCGAGCGAGAGGCCGAGGTTGAGGAGCTTGGTCTTGATGTCCTGCAACGAGGTCTTGCCGAGGTTGCGCACGGCAAGGAGCTGAGCTTCGGTCTTGCTGATGAGGTCGCGGACGGTCTGGATGTTTTCGGATTCGAGGCAGTTCTGGGCGCGGACGGAGAGGTCGAGCTCCTCGATGGTCATGTTGAGCTTGTGCTCGAGTTCGTCGGAGATCAGCTTGGTCTCGCGGCGGCGGACGATCTTCTCCTCTTTCTCGGTCGGCAGCTCGCGGCCCAGCTCGAAGTAGAGGATGAACGGGTCGAGGTGCTTGCGGAGGATCCGGGAGCCCTCGACGAGCGCCATCTCGGGGGTGACCGTGCCGTCGGTCCAGATCTCGACCGAGAGGCGGTCGTAGTTGGTCATCTGGCCGACGCGGGTGTCCTCGGCCTTGTAGCTGACGCGGCGGACGGGCGAGAAGAGGGAATCGACGGGCATGACGCCGATTTCCTGCTCGGGCTTGGTGTTTTCTTCGGCGGCGGAGTAGCCGCGGCCGCGCCGGGCCTCCATCTCGATGACGAAGGGCACGTCCTCGGTGAGGGTCGCCAGGTGGAGCTGCGGATTGACGACCTCGACGTCCGGGTCGGCCTGGATGTCGCCCGCCGTCACTTCGCCGCGGGAGCGCCGGTCGATCTTGAGGATCTTGGGCCCCTCGGAGAAGAGGCGTACGCGGATCTGCTTGATGTTGAGCAGGAGATCCGTGACATCCTCCACGACGCCCTTGATGGTCGAGTACTGGTGCTGAACGCCCTCGACACGGACGCTCGTGATGGCTCCGCCCTCGAGCGAGGAGAGGAGCACGCGCCGCAGGCTGTTGCCCACGGTGGTGCCGAAGCCGCGCTCGAACGGTTCGGCGACAAACTTGCCGTACGAGTTGGTGAGACTCTCGCGCTCGCACACGACGCGAGTGGGGAGCTCAAAGCCACGCCAACGGATTCGCATGCGTCGGTCCTCCCGGCAGGGGTGGCCAGCCGTAAGGTTAAGGGCCTACTTAGAAGCGAACTCGACGATGAGCTGTTCTCGAATCGGAAGCGAAACGTCCTCGCGTGTCGGCAGCGCCAGGACGCGCCCCTGGAGGGGCTCTTCAGTGATCTCGAGCCAGGCCGGGATGGGCCGGCCCTTGGTGGACTCGCGGGCGAGGCCCACCAGCTTGGCCGTGCCCTCGCGGTGGCGCGGGATGATGACGTCGCCGGGTTTGACCGGAGCCGACGGCATGCTGATCTTGCGGCCGTTGACTTCGATGTGGCCGTGGACGATCATCTGGCGCGCCTGGGGGCGGGACGCGGCGAGGCCGAGGTGGTAGAGCACGTTGTCGAGCCGGCGTTCGAGGGCGACGAGCAGGCTTTCGCCGGTGTTGCCCGGGGCGCGCTCGGCCTGCTCGAAGTAGTGGCGGAACTGGGCTTCCATGACTCCGTAGAAGCGCTTCAGGCGCTGCTTCTCGCGGAGCTGGACGCCGTAGGCGGAGAACTTGCTCCGCCGCCAGGCGTGCATGCCCGGTGGGTAGTCGCGGCGTTTGAAGGCGCACTTGCCCGTCTCGCACCGGGTGCCTTTGAGGTTGAGGCAGATGCCCTCACGCCGGCACAGCCTGCACTTCGCTTCGGTGTATCGTCCCAACGGTTCGAGCTCCTCGTGGCAAAAGCCGACGTCGTGTCTCAGACGCGGCGCTTCTTGCGGGGGCGGCAGCCGTTGTGCGGCAGCGGCGTCACGTCCTCGATGGACTTGATTTCGAGGCCCGCGGCCTGGAGGGCGCGGATGGCGGATTCGCGCCCGGAGCCTGGGCCTTTGACGCGGACCTCGACCTGGCGGACGCCCATCTTCTGGGCTTTCTCCGCGGCGCTCTCGGCCGCACGCTGGGCGGCGAACGGGGTGCTCTTGCGCGAGCCCTTGAAGCCCAGGGTCCCGGCCGCGGCCCAACACAGGGTGTCGCCGTTCAGGTCGGTGATGGTGACAACGGTGTTGTTGAACGTCGCCCTGATGTGCGCGATGGCCATCGCGACGCTTCGGCGGATTCGTCTTCGGGTGGTCTTGCCCATGAACGCTCCTGACGAGGCGGCTTAGCCGCGCTGTTCCTTGACGCTCTTCTTGCCGGCCACGGTCTTGCGCGGGCCTTTGCGGGTCCGGGCGTTGGTGCGCGTCCGCTGGCCCCGCACGGGGAGGCCGAGGCGGTGGCGCATGCCGCGGTAGCAGTTGATCTCACGGAGGCGCGCGATGTTCTGTGCGATCGAGCGGCGCAGCTCGCCCTCGACCATGCAGGTCTTGTCGATGATCGAGTTGATCCGCGCCAACTCGTCTTCGTTGAGCTGGTTGGCGCGCACGCTCTCATCGATGCCGGCCTGGGCCAGGATGCGGCGCGAGTTCGACGGCCCGACGCCGTAGATGTACGAGAGCGAGATGACGATCCGCTTGTTGCCTGGAATATCGACGCCGGCGACACGGGGCATGCTGGCCTTCCTTTCCGCTCCGGACTATCCCTGGCGCTGCTTGTGGCGCGGGTTGGTGCAGATGACGCGCACGACGCCTTTGCGGCGAATCAGCTTGCAATTCTCGCAGATGCGTCGGATCGAAGATCGGACTTTCATGGGTCTTGTCACCTATTCGCGATAGACGATTCGGCCCTTCGCCAGGTCGTACGGCGACAGCTCCACCGTCACCTTGTCGCCGGGGAGGATGCGGATGAAGTGCATACGCATCTTGCCCGAGACGTGGGCCACGACAGTATGGCCGTTCTCCAACTGAACCCGAAAGACGGCATTGGGCATGGCCTCCTTGACGACGGCGCTCACCCGAATGCCTTCTTCCTTACCCATCGTTAGCCCTTCTGACGCGGAGCAACGGTCAGCACCTCGACGCCGTCGCGGGTGATCGCCACCGTGTGCTCGAAGTGGGCCGAAAGCGACCCATCGGCGGTGACCACCGTCCACCGATTCGCCAGGGTCCGGACCCGCCATCCGCCTTCGTTGATCATCGGCTCGATGGCGAGCACCGTCCCCGGGTGGAGGACGACGTCGGGAGAACTCGGATTGTAGAAGTTCGGCACCTGCGGCTCTTCCCACAGACTGGTGCCGACGCCGTGGCCCACCAAGTCGCGAACTACGGAGAAGCCGTTGGCTTCCACGTGGCCCTGAACGGCTCGGCTGATGGTCGACAGCGGCTTGCCCGGGCCGACCGCCCGGATGGCCACCTCGAGCGCCTGCTGGCACGTTTCCATCAGGCGCCGTGCGCGGGGGCTGATCTCGCCAATGGCGAACGTCGCGGCCCCATCGCCGTAGTAGCGGCGATATCGGACGCCCACGTCCACGCTGAGGAGATCGCCTGCGCGCAATTCCCGCTCATCGGGAATGCCGTGGACCACCTCGTTGTTGATCGAGGCGCAGATGCTGGCCGGGTAAGGAGGACGCTTGCCCGAGGCTCCATGCCCCTTGAAAGCCGGCTCCGCTCCGCGCTCCATTATCAACTTTTCGACCGCTTTGTCAAGGTAAGCCGTGGAGATGCCAGCCTTCGCAAGCGAGCCGGCGAGATCCAGGGCTTCCGCTACGATGCCACAAGCTGACCGAATCCGGTCCAGCTCGCGGTTGGACTTCAGCGTGATCAAGACGGCCTCGGTCGGGCGGCCTATGCCCTGCGGACAGGCTTGGCCATCGCCGCCCGCACTTCTTCGCGAACCTGTTCGATCGTGCGGTCCGCGTGGATACGCACGAGGAAACCTTTGGCCTGGTAGTAGTCGAGCAGGCTCGCGGTCTGCGCTTCGTAGACCCGGAGACGCTCGCGGACCGTCTCGGGCTGATCGTCGTCGCGCTGATACAGCTCGCCACCGCACTGGTCGCACTTGCCCGCTGTTCGCGGGGGGTTGTGCTGGACGTGGTACGTGGCTCCACAGCCCCGGCAGACGCGCCGCCCTCCGAGCCGCTCGATGACGGCCGCCGCCGGAACATCGAAGTAGAGCACCCCATCGACGGCCCCGCCCTGCTCCGCCAGAACGCGGTCCAGGGCTTCCGCCTGGGGCAGCGTGCGAGGGAAGCCGTCGAAGATCACGCCCTTCGCGCCCGCGGGCTGCCGCAGCAACTCGCGGACCAGGCCGATCATCACGTCGTCGGGGACGAGCTTGCCGGCGGCGATATAGCTCTTGGCCTCGGCGCCCAGGGGCGTGCCCGCGGCCATCGCCTTGCGGAGCTCGTCGCCTGTCGCGATGTAGAGGGCACCCAGGGTTTCGGCTTCCTGCTTCGCCTGGGTTCCCTTGCCGGCCCCAGGGGGGCCGAGAAAGATGAATCTCACTCAGCGCTCCTACTGCGCTCTTCGTAATCGTGATTCGTAATCGCAATCTCAATCAGCCTTCGCGGCTCGGTCGCTACCGAGAGGAATTCGATTACGATTGCGATTAAGATTACGATTACGACTTCGAAAACATCAGCTACCAGCTACTCCGGCTCTTGATGCGCCCGCGCTTCATGAAGCCCTCGTAGTGGCGCATCATCAGGTGCGATTCGATCTTCTGGACCACTTCCAGCGCCACACCGACCACGATGAGCAGGCCCGTGCCGCCGTAGAGGTACGCGGTGGTGGCGCCGACTTCCGTCGTCTTGTGGATGAGCTGGGGCAGGATGGCGATGAAGGCCAGGAAGGTCGAGCCTGCGAGCGTGATGCGCGTCATCACCCGCTCGAGGTACTGCGCCGTCATCCGGCCCGGACGGATGCCCGGGACGAAATGCCCGTACTGCTTCATCTCATCGGCCATCTTGATCGGGTTGAAGACGACGGCGGTCCAGAAGTAGCAGAAGAAGAAGATCATGGCGACGTAGACGATCGTATAGGTGAACGAGCCGACGGAGAACGCGCCGTAGAGGAACCCGAAGAAGGTGGCCTTCGCGGCCAGGGAGCCGAAGAGCATGGCCGGGATCTGGAGCAGCGACTGGGCGAAGATGATGGGAATGACGCCCGCCTGGTTCACGCGCAGCGGCATATAGTGGCGCTGGCCGCCGTAGACGCGATGGCCGCGGGTGCGCTTGGCCTGCTGGACCGTGACGCGCCGCTGGCCCTGGGTGATGACCACGACGCCGACCACGACGCCAAAATACATGACGATGAAGAAGATGAGCGTGAGGACGCTCATCTTGCCTTGGTCGGGGGTGAACGGCTGGGACCAGTCGACCCGGGTCCACAGCTCGCGGGCCGCCGAGGGCATGCGGTCGATGATGCCGGCCATGATGAGGACCGAAATGCCGTTGCCGATGCCGTGCTCCGTCACGGTCTCGCCGAGCCACATGAGGAACGTGCTGCCGGCCGTCACCGCCACCATCGTGGCCAGGGGGAACCAGGGGCCGGACTTCATGCTCTCGGAGACCAGTTCGACGTCGAACGGGCTGCTGAGGATCCAGGTGGACATGAAGAAGGACTGGAGCGCGCAGAGGACCACCGTGGCGTATCGCGTGTACTGGTTGATGCGCTTTCGCCCGGCCTCGCCCTCGCGCTGGAGTTCTTCGAGGGGCTTGATCACGGTGGCCAGGAGCTGGAAGATGATCGAGGCGCTGATGTAGGGCATGATGCCGAGTGCGAAGACGGTGCAACGCCCCAGGGCGCCGCCCGTGAAGAGGTCGATCAGGTTGATCGCCCGGGCCGCCACGCCGCCGCCTTCCCCTTCCCTGAACTTGTCCACGACCTGGGTGATGGCCGCGGTGTTGACGCCGGGGAGCGGGATGTAGGCCCCCACGCGGAAGACCGCGATGGTGAGGAGCGTCCAGAGCACCTTCTTGCGAAGGTCGGGGACGCGGAAGATGTTACCGAAGGTGCTTAGCACGCGGGCTCTCCGTGGATGGCCTCACATGCCTAGGGTTCAGGGCTCGCACGCGTTCTGCGTGCATGCGAACGAGGCAGAGCTCGGGTCAGGCACGCCGCACGGGCCTGACCTGAGTCCTGCCTCGCCTCGTCCGGATGCGGCCCTCGGCATCACAGAGCGGGTGCATTAGCGGATTTGCGCCGTTGGGCACGCTTCACTGAACCGAGCGGCTCAGCGGTCGGTTCTGTGGACTCTTTCTTTTCG
>Ga0315273_10007353_pt1 | contig 13790 bp, 14 predicted proteins | sample YL17G02_0_MG_FD_205753 | JGI IMG/M metagenome (GOLD analysis project Ga0315273, IMG submission 205753) | Sediment microbial communities from Yellowstone Lake, YNP, Wyoming, USA - YL17G02_0 | ecosystem: Environmental > Aquatic > Freshwater > Lake > Sediment | place: USA: Wyoming | collected... | reverse complement strand
CAGGAGGAGGGTGAGGAATGGATAAAGTGAGACAGGCCTTTGACGAGCGGGTGTGGACCCGGGAAGCCATCATGGAGGTGGAGATCGGGATACTGGAGAACATCATTGGCTGCCGGACGGTGGAGGCGGTGGAGGCGGCGGTATCGTATGCGCACTTCCAGAGCCTCTCGGGGCTGACCAACGACAACTACCCGCTGTTTTTAAAGCTGCTGGAGGTGGAGAACCACTGGGTGATCGACACGCTGATCAAGGCCAAGGACCCCTTCCTGCTGCTGTCGCCGATCCAGCCCAACAGCTACCTGATTCTGGAAGCCTACAAGCTGCTGACCAAGTGGCATCCGGGGGGCATCTACCCCAAGACGCTGTCGATCATCCTGGGGGTGCTGCAGGCGGCGTTCAGCTCGCCGAAGGACGGGTACAAGATCTACGCGGTGAGCATCAGCGACGTGAACAACCTGGGCAAGCACCTGAACAAGGAACTGGGGCAGGAGGACGGGAACAACCGCTGCATTCTGGACATTCTGGACCGGCTGGGCTCGCGGGCGGGCACTTCGCAGAACCCGGAGATGGAGCAGATGGCGCGACAGGCCAACAACATCCGGACCTTTTTCTTTGACAAGCGCAAAAAGATGGAGGACATCATCCCGCAGGTGCTGCTGGTGAAGAGCGACTACATCGCCAAGGAAGTGGCCCCGGAGCGGGTCTTTGTAGGCTGAAAGGAGAGGAAGCCATGAAAGAGTTGTTTGAGAAGAAGCAGAGCTGGGAGCGCGGGGAGATCGCGCAGATCGAGTACAATCTTCTGAAGGGGATCCTGGGGGTGCGCACGCCGGAGGCGGTGGAGTCGGCGACGATGTACGCGCGGTATCTGAACTCGGTGGGGATCACCAACTCCAACTACCCGGTGTTCCTGAAGCTTTTGGGGGTGCGCAACCACTACGTGATCGACGCGCTGTTGGGCAGCCGGGACCCGTTCCTGTTCATGAGCTCGATCCAGCCCAACTACTTCGTCGTGGCCACCTGTTTCAGCTTCCTGGCGCGCTACCACACCGGGGAGATCTACTCCAAGACGCTGGGGATCATCCTGGGGGTGTTCCAGGCCACCTACTCCAACCCGCTGGACGGCTACAAGATCTACCCGCCGTCGGTGTCGGACATCAACGCGCTGGGCAAGCATTTGATGAAGGAGAAGGGGCAGGAGGACCTGCTGAACCGCAGCATCCTGGACGTGCTGGACAAGGCGAGCTCGCTGGAGGGGCAGAACATCGACGAGGACATGGAAGACCTGGCGGTGCACGCGCACAACATCCGCAACAACTTCTTCGACGCGCGCAAACGCCTCGTGGACGTGCTGCCGGACGTGCTGCTGAGAACCGAGGCGCACCTGGACCCGGAGATTCACCCGCGCCGGCTGGTGAGCCTGACGGAGGCGGCGGCCAAACCCGCGGCGACCAAACCCGCGGCCAAGCCCGCAGTCAAACCCGCGGCGGCCAAGCCCGCGGCGAAGAAGAAGACGAAAAAGTAGGCCGGTATGGGCAAGAGCAAGGCCATCGAGGCGGCGGACCTGATCGCCGGCTGGACCAAGGAGGAGATCGAGCAGCTGGAGCTCGCCTTCCTTTACAAGATGTTCCACTGCGACAGCGAGGAAGGGGTGGACGTCACGGTCGCCTTTGCCCGGTACATGTCCAGGGTCAAGCTGGACTCCGACAATTACCCCATCTTCCTGAAGCTGTTGCAGTTCGAGAACCACTGGGTCGTCGACGCCCTCCTGAGCAGGAGCGAACCGGAAAAGTTCTTCAAGCCCGTACAGCCCAACCGCTTCATCCTGGCCTCCTGCTTCGCGATGTTCACGCGCTGGAAGCCCGGCGGCATCTATCCCAAGAGCCTGCTGGTGCTGTTCGGGATGCTGAAGACCGCCTACGAGCACCCGCACGAAGGCTACCGGACCTACCCGCTCACGATTCCGGACGTGAACAACCTGGGCAAGCACCTGGACAAGGCACAGGGGCAGTCCAACCCCGTGAACCGCACGATCCTGCAGATCCTCGACAGCATCGCCTCCCTTTCCGACCCCGGCGGGCTGTCGGTTTCCGACAAAAAGGTCATCGAAGTGGCGACCCAGGCCAACAACATTCGCGGCAAGTTCCTCGACACGACCAAGCGCCTGGAAGAGGCCATCCCGGCGGAGCTTCTCAAGCGGGCGGACTACAATAAAAAGGAAATCAAGCCTTCCTTGTCAGTGAAGGACTGACGCGGGCCTTCAGGCTCGAGGGCAAACGCAGGTCCCCGGAACCGGGGACCTGTTTTTTTCAGAACTCGAAACGCACTTCCAGGGAGGCGCTCAGGGCGTTTCCGCGCGTGTACCAGGTGAACTCCCTGCCGGCCCCGCCGCCCAGGTAGCTCAAGGTAAGGGTGAAGGGGAGGAACCCGGCCGGATCGAAGGCGGCCGCCAGGCGCACGGTGTAGGAAAGGTCCGAGGCGTTGAGCAGCCCGGACAGGGTGGCGTCCAGGAAGTTTCCCAGCAGGTCCTGCTTGGCCAGCGCGGCATAGGCGTACCACTGGCCCAGGTACAGGGGGGTGAATTTATCGGCCGAGACCAATGCGCCATAGCCGCTTTCATCCGGCTGGCCGGCGCTGTTGTAGGAAGCTTCCGCCTGCACGCTCCAGTCCTTCAGCTCCCCGAAGCTGCGCTGCAGGCCCACGCTGGCGGCGTAGTCCGCCGTTTCGGCGGGGAAATTCGCGGTGAGGGCCGCCTCGCCGTACACGTCGAAGCCCAGCAGGCGCCCCGAGAGGTCCAGGCCGAAGTTCGCGGGCAGGTCGTACCCGAAGTACCCGGAAAGGCCGAACTCGAAGCCCAGGGCGGTCAGGTCCCAGCGGGCCGCCAGGGCGGTGGTTTTGGCCAGGTCGTTCACCTTCAGGATTCCCAGGGTATTCGGGGTCACGTTGCGAGAGAAGTCCGCGAACAGGAAGAGGTTGCTGCTGTTGAACGGCACGTGGACCCGCAGGGCGGGCTTGCCCCTGCGCAGATCCACGCTGGCCAAGGGGTTTAGGCGCTGGAGGTTCACGAAGTCCACCGGCGTCCAGATAAAGGAGGGTCCCCAGGCCAGGAGCTGGTTGCCCACCCGGAAGAACACGCGCTTGCCCAAGTCGAAGCTCAGATAGAACTCGGACAGGGCGTAGGTGTTCTCGAAAAGGTCTGCTCCCGGCAGCGGGGAGTCCAGCGCCCCCCCGTCGCCTAGGTACAGGGTATGGCTCAGGTTGTAGCCCAGGTACAGGGAGCCGTAGGTGGGCACGTTGAGGCGCACGAAGGCCTTGCCCGAGAAGGCGCCGCCCGCGGTGTAGCCGTCGAAGCGCTCCGTGGCCACGGCGGTGTTGCTGTAGAGAAACGTGCCGCCGACCAGATATTCCAGCTTGTTGGCCTGCTCCTCCTGGCGGCTGACGGCTACGCTCTGGTCGAAGGCCTCGGTGTTGAAGAGGTCCGCCTCGCTCGCCTGCTGGGCGCCCAGCGGCGCGAGCGCGGCGACCGCGAGCAGGACGGCGCCGAGTCGGCGCAACGCCCGCGCGCTCATCGGGATTGCTCCTCCAGGAAGGCCTTGCCGAAGGTGTAGTTGGGGATGGGGGTCGTGGAGACGTTCTCGTTGGTGAGCAGCGTCTTCTGTCCCTTTTCCAGGTGGTTCACCGCCAGCAGCTTGGTGAAGATGAACTTGTTCCCGGCCACCGGGGCGTAGTCGATGTAGTAGAAGGTGCGCAGCAGCGTCTCGGACACGCTGAAGTTCTCGACCTTCACCGGCAGCCCGTCGCTTTTACGGAAGAACCACTTCTGGATCGGGAAGGACACGTCCAGGGCTTTCCCGTCCAGGCGCACCACGTCGCACTCCCACTTGGAGACGGTGGCCGTGCCCTGGTAGCTGGCCCAGTACTGCTCGAGGGTCTTGGTCTGGCCGAACAGGTCCGTGCGCACGTCGGTGGAGCCCACGTCGTCCTTGCGGTTGCGGTAGACGAACTCCCGCGTGGAGGGCAGGTAGAGGTACAGGTCGTCGCCGCTGCGGTAGTAGCCCTTGCCCTTCTCGCTGTCCGGGTACTGGAAGATCAGCGTGAAGGCGTCCGCGGCGTCGCGGCGGTAGATCTTGACCTGCAGCACCCGGTCGGCCTGCCCCTCCTGCTTCTGCACCAGGGTGAAGGTGGAGGTCACGTCCAGGCCGCGCAGGTTGAGCTTGTCCTCGTAGGCCTCCACGATGCGCGCTGCCCGCGGGTCGTTCTGCTTCTGGGCCGTGGCCAGGGAGGCTGCCCCCAGCAGGAGCAGGAGGGTCAATGGAAGGAGTCTCGTTTTTTTCATATTTTCCATATCTGATACCTTTTCAGTTTTTCTAGAAAACCCGGGTCAGCGCTTCCACCGGCGGGATGCGCCCGCCGCGGCGGGCCGGGAAAAAGGAGAACAGCGCCGTGAAGCCGGTGGTCACCGCCAGGATGAGCAGGATGTCCGTAAGCTTCGGCACGAGGGCCAGGCGGCCGCGGTTCAGGAACAGCCCGAGGTTGCCCCCTGCGGGCAGCGGCACGGCCGTGCGCACCACCAGCACCACGACCAGGGCCACCACCGCCCCGGCCAGGGTGAAGATGAAAGACATCAGGATGTTCTCCAGCACGAACAGGCCGGTCACCCCGCCGGACTCCATCCCCATGGCCCGCATGGTGCCGATCTCCCGCAGGCGCTCGTTGATGGCCATGCGCATGTTGATGAAGATCGACACGGCGATGATGAACAGCATGATGGCGGCGATGAGGGTGCCGATCGCGTTCACCGCGGCCAGCACGCTGCGCACCAGACCCAAAACCTCATCGATCGTCGCCAGGGTCAGCTCCACGCGGTCCACCCCGCGCTTGTCCAGCTCGTAGCGCGGCGAGGCGGCGGTGACCGCCGTCAGGGCCGCGTTCTCGTCCTTGGGCTTCTGCGCCTCGAAGCCGGCCAGGGTCAGGGCCCGGACCAGACGGTCGCGCTTCTCGCCCAGGCCGGCGGTGTTGGGCAGGTACAGGTACAGGCTCGAGGCGGCGTCCGGCTCGGCCAGGTCCAGCTTCTGCAGAAAGCCGAAGTGGGCCAGGAGCTGGCTCTGGATGAAGAAGTTGCCGGTCTCGTAGATGCCCTTGACCCGCAGGGTGGCGGTGTTGAACGCGCCGAAGCGGGTGCGGGTGGAGACCAGCACGTCGTCGTCGTAGCCCAGCTCGAAGTATCTGGCCACCTCCGCCGGCAGCACGACCGCGTTCTGGTTGTCCACGTACTCCTGCCAGCTTCCCGCCAGGAAGCGGATCTGGTCGCGGAAGCCGGTTTCGAGGTTCGTGTCGATGCCGACGAACGTGACCCGCTTGGACAGGCCGGTGTAGTACATGGTCGAGCGCACGATGTAGCGGGGCAGCACGCTCAGGTTCTCACCCAGGGTCTCCCGGGCCGCCTGCACGATCTCGGGGTAGCGCAGGACCCCCTGGAACACGCGGCCGCCCGTGACGTACTGGCCGGCCACCGTGATGTGCCCCGCCGAGGCCCGCACCAGGTTGGAGGTGATGTTGACCCGTGCCCCCTGCGAGAAGGAGAACAGCAGCACCAGGATGAAGGTGACGATCGCGTAGTTGATCCCCAGGGTGAAGGTCCTCTTTTTCTGGCGGAAGATGTTCTTCAGCGCCATGTTCAGGTACATTAACATCGTTTTTCCTCCAACCCTCAGGCGGCCCGCTCGCCCATGGCGGCCAGCGGGGTGATGCCCGTGGCCACGCGGATGGGGTACAGGGTGGCGATCACGGAAACCGCGATCACGATGACCAGGGCCTCCAGGAAGGGGGCCGCTGCCAGGCGCAGCGGCAGGGCTCCGCCGCCGATCAGGTACTGGGAGATGCTGTCCGGGAGGGGCAGCCCGCTACGCCCCGCGGCCAGCACGGCGATCAGGCTCAGGACCATGGCCCCCAGGCTGAAGGGGATGTTGAGCAGCAGGGTTTCGGCCAGGAACAGCCTGCGGATGAAGCTCTTCTCCCCGCCGATGGCCCGCATGGTCCCGATCTCCGAGGTGCGCTCCACGATGTTGATGATCAGGGTGTTCATGAAGATGAAGGCCACGATTAAAAATATCAGCCCTGTGGCCAGGATGATGAAGGCCTGCAGGGCCGAGGCGATGCGGGCAAAAAAGCCGGAGGCCTCGTCCCAGCGCGCGGCCTTGACCCCCAGCCCGGCGGCGCTCACCTCGCGGATCACCTGGTCCACGCTGCCGTGGTCGGCCAGGAGCACGGCGATCATGGTGTAGCCGGAGAGGGTCTCGGAGCGCAGGCTGGACAAGTTCAGTTTGCCGAAGTCGGCGTCCTTGGCAAGATCGAAGATCGCCTCCTCGTTCCCGGCGCTAGCCTCCAGGCCGCGGGTCAGGCTCTCGGGCAGGGAATCGGCGGCCACGCCGGTGAAGTTGTATAGAGCGGAGTAGCTCTGGATGTCCACGAAGTTGATGTAGTTGAACACGTTCTTGAAATACCGGGGCTCGAACAGCCCCAGCAGTTTGGAGCGCAGCGCGTTGACCGAGCCGCCTTCGGTGAGGCCCAGCACGGTGACCGCCTCCCCCGCCGCCAGGGTGACCCCGTAGTTCTTCTGGTACTGGGCGTTCTGGTACTCGCTGATCAGGATCCCCTGACCCGCGACTCCGCCTTCCACTCCGAAGAACTCCCCCTGGCGCATCTGGGCGTTGCGGAAAATCCGGCGGTAGGTGGCCGGCTCCACGGCGTAGAAAATGAAGGGCAGCTCCACGCTCTTGCCGTCCTTCTGCGTCTGGATGATGGCATAGTTCTGGGCGAAGGGTACGACGGCCTCCACCTGGGGCAAGGTTTCCAGGTAGGCGCGGATCTTCTCGACTTCCGGGATGACGGGCAGGGGAGTGTTGAAGGCGAAGGGGGAGGGCTTCTCCTTGGAGCGCTCCGAGTACAGGATCAGGTCCCCGGTGAAGTTGTTGATGATCGAGTCGCGGGAGGCGATGCCGGCCGAGCGGGTGAAGGTCTGCCCGAACACCAGCAGCAGGGTGCCGAAGGCCACCAGCGCCCCGATGGTGAGCGCGCGGCTCTTGCGCCGCAAGAGCGAGCGCAGTGCGATTTTAAATATGAGCATGTCAGCCTTTCGCCTTGTCCCCGGTAATCAGCCCGTCGCGGATGCTGATGACACGGCGGGCGTGCTCCATGATGTGCTCGTCGTGGGTGGAGAAGATGAAGGTGGTCTTCTCGTGCTCGTTGATGGCGCGCATCAGGTCCACGATGCGGTGGCCGGTCTCGGAGTCCAGGTTGGCCGTGGGCTCGTCGGCCAGCACGATCAGCGGGCGGGTCACCAGGGCGCGAGCGATGGCCACCCGCTGGCGCTGCCCGCCGGACAGCTCGTTGGGCTTGTTCTTCAGCCGGTCGGCCAGCCCCACCTCCTCGATGAAGTGCATCACCGTCTTTTCCCGCTCCTTGCGCGTCAGGGAGTTGCGCAGCAGCAGCGGGAACTCGATGTTCTCGAACACGTTGAGCACCGGGATCAGGTTGAAGGACTGGAAGATGAAGCCCAGCTTCTGGCGACGGTAGCGGGTTAGCTCCCTGTCCGACAGGTGCTCCACCTCCGTGCCGTCGATCAGCACCCGACCCTCGGAGGGGGTGTCGATGCAGCCGATCAGGTTCAGGATCGTGCTCTTGCCGGCGCCGGAAGGTCCGGCGATGGCCAGGAACTCGCCCTTCTCGATGTGGAGGCAGACGCCCCGCAGGGCCTCTACCCGGGTCTCACCGAGCATGTAGTGCTTGCGCACGTCGATCAGTTCTACAACGCTCATGGTTTCCTCGTGGATTTGATTTTCTTTAATGTACGGAGAGAACCCTGTGAAGTCAAACACAAAATGAATTAGCAAAATCACACCCTGTGCCTCTTGCGGTCGGCGGGCCTTCCTTGACCCCCTCGGGGATTTCCACTACACATGAAGCGTCATGGACGAAGCCAAACTGCTCGCGAGGATCGACAAGAACGAGCTGGTAGCCCTGACCCGCGACCTGGTCCGCATCGACTCGGTGATCCGACCGGAGACGGGCAACACGGAGAGCCGGGTCGTGGAGTTCCTGCGTTCCTGGGTCCGGCGCGAGCTGGGCCTGGAGCCCACCGTGGAGACGGTGGAGCCGGGCAGGGAGAATCTGTTCTTCACCCTGGACTCCGGCCGCCCGGGGCCCTGCCTGCTGCTGGAAGGGCACACCGATGTGGTGTCCGAGGGGGAGCGCAGCCGCTGGAGCGTGGAGCCCTTCGGCGCGGAGCTCAAAGAGGGGCGCATCTACGGGCGCGGCGCCTGCGACATGAAGGCGGGGCTGGCGGTGAACCTGGTCACGGCCAAGGCGCTCGCCGCCTCGGGGGCCGGCTGGAAAGGGCGCCTGGCCCTGTGCTTCGTCTGCGACGAAGAGGGGATGATGATCGGGATCAAGGACTTCATCCGCAAGGGGCATGCCGACGGGGTGAATGCCTGCCTGGTGCCGGAGCCGGAAGACAACCAGCTGTGCCTCAGCATGAAGGGGGCCATCCGGGCGGTCGTGCGGGTGCGGGGCCGGATGGCCCACGGGGCCATGCCGCGCGCGGGGGTCAACCCCAACACCCGCCTGGCGCGGGTCATCCTGGCCTTCGAGCGCTACGAGGCCGAGGAGATCCGGCGCTGCGGCCAGGACGAGTTCCTGGGCTACCCTTCGGTGACCTTCACCGTGCTGCGCTCCCCACCGCCGGGAGCCCCCGCCCAGCTCAACGTGATGCCCGGCGAAGCCGAGGCTTTCGTGGACATCCGCACCGTGCCCGGGCAGGACCACGAGCAGGTCCGCGCCGGCCTCCGCCGGATCCTGGGCGAGCTGGCCTCCGGGGACCCGGACTTCCGGGCGGACATCGAGTTCATCGAGGACCGCCCCGTGGTGGCCGTCGGCAAGGACGAGCCCATCGTGCAGGAGGCGGCCGGCGCGTACCGCGACGTCGCCTGTCGGGAGCCCGTCTATAATGGAGTGCCGGGGGCCACGGACGGCACCTTCCTTTCGGCCTGGAAGGGCATCCCCTGCCTGGTGAACGGGCCGGGGCCCCGGCACATCCCGCACCAGGCCGACGAGTACGTGGAGGTGGGGCAGCTTCTGGAGGCGGCCCGGGTGTACGCCCTCACCTCCTTCCGTTTTCTCAACCGCCAAGGAGTCCGGTCATGAACTACGTGGACACCATCGACGACCTTGTGCCCGTCCGGCAGGCGCTCATCAGCGTGTACGACAAGCGGGGGCTGGATCTGCTGGTTCCCGGCCTGCTGCGGGTCAATCCGGCCTTGAGCATCCTGTCCACCGGGGGGAGCTTCGCCGCCGTGGCCGCCCTCCTCGGGGCGCAGCCCGGCGGGGCCGGCGCCAAGGCTGCGGGCTGCTTGAGGCAGGTGTCGGACTACACCGGGCAGCCGGAGATGCAGGGCGGGCTGGTCAAGACCCTGGACTTCAAGATCTACTTAGGTCTGCTTTCGGAGACCTACAACGCGGCGCACGCCGCGGACTTGAGTCGGACCGGGGCGACCCCGATCGACCTGGTGGTCGTGAACCTCTACCCCTTCGCGGATACGATTGCCCGGCCCGGGGTCACGCCGGAGCAGGCGCGCGCCAACATCGACATCGGCGGCCCCTGCCTGGTGCGTGCCGCGGCCAAGAACTTCCTGCGCGTGGCCGCGGTCGTGGACCCCGCGGACTACCCGCCGCTCCTGGCCGAGCTGGAGTCCGCAGGCGGCGCCCTGGGCCTGGCCACCCGCTTCCGCCTGGCGCAGAAGGCCTTCGCCGCCACGGCCGACTACGACCGGGCCATCGCCGGCTATTTGAGCGGCCGCTCCCCGGGCGAGGTGGCCGCCGCGTACGCCCGGATCCGCGGAGGGGGGAACGCATGAGCGAGCGGGATTTCAAGGCCGCCTACCGCACCGTGCTGCGGGAGCATTTCCCTGACACCCTGGAGCTGCGCTTCGGGGAGGGTCCATCAGCCCAGTCCTTGAGCTACCGCAAGGTCACCTGGGTGATCGCCGGGCAGCGGCAGGGCCTGCGCTACGGCGACAACCCCGACCAGGAGGCGGCCTTGTACCGCCTGGAGGCCGGCAGCCTGGCGCTGGGGGAGGTCCGGACCATCCAGCCGGGGAATCACCTGGTGTCGGACGCGGAGCTGCTGCAGTCCGGCAAGCACCCGGGCAAGACCAACCTGACCGACATCGACAGCGCCCTGAATATCCTGCGCTACCTCGCCCGCACCCCCTGCACGGTGATCGTGAAGCACAACAACCCCTGCGGCGTGGCCAAGGCGCAGAGCCTGGCCGAATCCTACCGCCGGGCGTACCTGGCCGACCGGATCGCGGCCTTCGGCGGGGCCATCGCCGTGAACCGCGAGCTGGACCGGGAAACCGCGGAGCTCATCGCCGGGCAGTACTGCGAGGTGGTCGCCGCGCCCGCTTTCGCGGCCGGGGTGCTGGACATCCTGGGGCGTAGGAAGAACCTGCGGGTCATGCGCATCGGGGCCATCGAGCGCCTGGAGGCCTTCGCGGGCTTGAGGGTCCCGGACCTGACCAGCCTGATCGACGGGGGGCTGGTCGTGCAGTGGTCTTATGCCCCCATCACCCTCGGGGTCCAGGACTTCCTGCCCGCCGTGGCCACCCACCAGGGGCGCGAGTACCGGGTCCTCCGGCAGCCCACGCCTCAGGAGGCCGACGACCTGCTGTTCGGCTGGCTGGTAGAGGCGGGGGTCACCTCCAACTCGGTGCTCTATGTCAGGGACGGGGCCACCGTGGGCATCGGCACCGGGGAGCAGGACCGGGTCGGGGTGGCCGAGATCGCCCGGGACAAGGCCTACCGCAAGCTGGCCGACCGCCTGGCCTGGGAGCGGCACGCTAGAGCCTACAGCGCGCTGCCGGAAGGCCGGGAGCGGGCTGCCATCGACGAGGAGGTGCGGGAGCGGCGCGGCGGCCTGGCGGGAAGCTGCATGGTCTCCGACGCCTTCTTCCCCTTCCGCGACGGGGTGGACGTGGGCCTGCGTGAGGGGGTGAGCGCCGTGATCCAGCCCGGAGGCTCCGAGCGGGACCACGAGGTCATCGAGGCCTGCAACCAGGCGGGGGCGGCCATGGTGTTCACCGGCCAGCGCAGCTTCCGGCACTGAAAACGCGCCCCGGCGCCTGCGGATCTGCTCGGGTTGACGGACCCTCCTTGGCGAGTTATACTATTGGTATGAAAACTGCCATATCCCTCCCTGATGCGGTTTTTCGCGAGGCTGAGCACTTCGCTCGCCGCAAGGGGAAATCCCGGAGCCAGGTCTATGCCGAAGCCATCGCCGAGTACCTTGCACGCCACGCTCCCGATTCCGTCACCGACACACTGAACAAAGTGTGGACAGACCTCGGGAACCTAGATCAGTCCTTTTCGGATCGGGCGGCCAGAAAGCTGCTCGGGCAGGAATCGTGGTAACGGTCGCCCGCGGGGAAGTCTGGTGGGCCGATCTTTCGGACCCGGTGGGTTCAGCGCCCGGGTTTCGACGCCCCGTCGTCGTGGTCCAGGGTGATGCATTCAACCGCAGCAGGATCGCGACGGTGGTTTGTGTTCCTTTGACGAGCAACCTCGGCTGGACGGAGGCGCCCGGCAACGTGCGGCTGCCTGCGGCCATGACCGGACTGACGAAAGATTCCGTGGCGAACGTTTCTCAGATCGTGACGGTCGACAGGGGGATTCTGACGGAACGGGCGGGGAGGCTGTCGGCGGGCAAATTGGAGCTGATCTTGACCGGAATCGATATTGTTCTAGGCAGGTAACCTGCACATGGAAAACATCCCCGTTCTGTGCGTGGAAGGCCGCACCCTGGCCGAGGCTTACGAGCGGGCCCTCGTGGCGCTGTACCGCCGGGGAGTGCCCATGGCCACCCAGTACGACCGCCCGGGCGACCCGCCCAGCCTGGACGCGACGATGAACATCACGATCCTGGAGCCCTGGGCGGACCCCATGATCCACAAGGCCTTCCCGGGGGGGATCGAGGATCTGCGGGAGTACGTTCTGGAGCTCGGCGGGGCCAAGGACCATTGGGTCAAGAACATGAACGACCCGCAGGACACCCGCTGGGAGTACACCTACCACGGGCGCCTCTCCGCCTGGGGCGCCTGGCGGGAGCTTGCCGGCGGGCTTTCCCAGGCGGCCGGCGCCTACCGCATCGACCAGATCGAGCAGGTGGTGGCCAAGCTGGCGGCGCAGCCGCACACCCGGCAGGCGCAGATGATCACCTGGATGCCCAACCTGGACTACGACTGCTACGACCCACCCTGCCTGCAGAGCCTGTGGTATCGCATCGTATACGACGAGGGCGGGGTGGGGTGGCTGAACTGCAACGTGCGCTTCCGCTCCAACGACGCCTGGGGCGCCAACTTCATGAACATGTTCGGTTTCGTGCAGTTCAACCGCACGTGGATCGCCGATGAGGTGGCCCGCCGCACGGGCCGGACCATCGAGCTGGCCCGCCTCAACTGGCAGGCCGACTCCTTCCATATCTACGGGCGGAGCCTGGCGGAAGCCAGGGCGAGGCTGTTCGACCGCCTCCAGACCTCGAGCTTCGAGGAGCGGGTATACGGCTTCCGTGACCCCCTGATCCGCCAGATCTACGATGAGGCCCGCGATAAAGTGCTGGCCAAGATCCGGGCGCTGGACGAGCGCTGAGGCGCCTCCCGATTCGCCTTGACGCTAGCGCGGGTGAATGGCTATTGTGGGGCATGTACGAACGCAACGTCGCTCAAATCGAGGAGCTGGTACGCAAGCAGAACGAGTGGCGCTCCGGCACCCTGAACCTCATCGCCAGCGAGAACCTGTTGAGCAGGCGGGCCCGCGGGGTCATGGGTTCGGACTTCGCCCACCGCTACGCCGAAGGGCACCCCGGCGAGCGCTACTACCAGGGCACCGAGATCATCGACGAGATCGAAAGCCTTCTTAAAAAACAACTGAAGACCCTTTTCCGCTGCCGCCAGGTGGACGTGCGCCCGATCAGCGGCACGGTGGCCAACGACGCGGTGTTCAGCCGCTACCTCTCCCCCGGCGACGTGGCCATGGTCAACTCCACCCCGGGGGGAGGGCACATCAGCCACCACCGCGTGGGCTCGGTGGGCAAGTACACCCACAACATCGTCGACTTCCCGCTCACTCCCGACGGCTACCACATCGACGTGGGCCGCTCCGCCGAGCTGATCAAGGCCCTGGCCCCCAAGGTCCTGGTCGTGGGCAAGAGCCTGTTCCTGTTCCCGGAGCCCTTGCGGGAGCTCGCCGAGCTGGCCCGCGACCGGGGCGCGGTGGTGCTGTACGACGCGGCGCACGTGCTGGGGCTGATCGCCGGCGGCTGTTTCCAGGACCCCCTGGCCGAGGGGGCCCTGCTCATGACCGCCAGCGTGCACAAGACCTTCTTCGGCTCCCAGCGGGGGATCATCCTGTCCAACGCCGGCGAGAGCGAGTGGCGCCGCATCGACAAGGGGGCCTTCCCGGGCTCCTCCTCCAACCATCATCTGGACACCCTGGTGTCGCTGGCCGTGGCGGTCTACGAGATGATGGAGTTCGCTCAGGCCTACGCCCGGCAGACCATCGCCAACGCCAAGGAGCTGGGGCGCAGGATGCACGATTTGGGCTTCAAGGTGCAGGCAGCGGAGTTCGGCTTCACCGAGAGCCACCAGCTGGCGCTGGACGTGCGCGAGTTCGGCGGGGGGGACGAGGTGGCCCGCCACCTGAAGGACAACAATATCATCCTGAACATGAACCTCCTGCCCTTC
>Ga0315273_10007352_pt1 | contig 13791 bp, 8 predicted proteins | sample YL17G02_0_MG_FD_205753 | JGI IMG/M metagenome (GOLD analysis project Ga0315273, IMG submission 205753) | Sediment microbial communities from Yellowstone Lake, YNP, Wyoming, USA - YL17G02_0 | ecosystem: Environmental > Aquatic > Freshwater > Lake > Sediment | place: USA: Wyoming | collected... | reverse complement strand
ATCATGATTTTGGATATGGGCTTGCAATTTCCAGAAGAAGATATGCCGGGTATTGATTACGTAATACCAAATACAGAATACCTAAAAGGCAAAGAAAGAAATATAAGAGGAGTGATTTTTTCCCACGGACACTTAGACCATATAGGAGCTGCTCCCATATTGCTGGAAAAATTGGGAAACCCCGTAATAATAGGCAGGCCCCTTACAATAGAAATGATAAAACACAGAGTAGAAGATATTTATCACGGGGCTTCTAAAAAACTGAAAACAACTTATATAAAAGACCTTCAACAAAAATTTAATCTTGGAGCTTTTACATTAAGTTTTTTCGCAATTGACCACGCAATTATGGATGCAGTTGGAATTATTTTAGAAACTCCTGTTGCCACAATTTTACACCCGGGCGACTGGAGAATTGAAAGAAACCCCACCGGCAAAGGAATTATAAATTATTCTCATCTTTCAAAATTAAGAAGGCCCACAATTTTAATGTTGGAATCTTTAGGTTCTATGGTTTCTGGAAAAATTGTTACCGAAGACGAGGCGCTAAAAAATCTTTATCAATTGATAGAGCAGGCTCCCGGACGCACAATCATCGCCACATTTTCCTCGCAAGTTCAGAGGATAAAAGAAATATTAGAGTTTGCCTCGCAAACTAATAGAAAGGTTGCTTTAGACGGATTTTCAATGAAATTAAATATTGAAATTGCCCAGCGGCTCGGCTACATTAAAATTCCCAAGGGAGTAATAATTACAACAGACAAAGCTCACAATTATCCTAATAACAAAGTCGTCATAATTTGCACTGGAGCGCAAGGAGAAGAAATGGCTGCCCTATCAAAAATTGTTGCAGGAAACCACAGATTTATTAAAATCAAGAAAGAAGATACGGTTATCTTTTCATCGTCTGTAATTCCGGGAAACGAAAGAACTGTGCAAAGACTAAAAGATAACCTTTATCGTCTTTCTGATAATGTTTACCATTCGGACATTATTGATGTTCATGCTTCAGGCCATGGGAACATAGAAGACATAAAATACATGTTAAAAGAAATAAGGCCGGATTATTTTATTCCTGTTTACGGAAATCACTTCATGCTAAAAGAAGCCGCAAAAATCGCCTATAATTTAGGTTTTCCGAAAGAAAGAGTGCTGGTGCCAGACAACGGCTCTATTATAAAAGTATCAAAATCCGGATTAAAAACCTTAAAATTAAAAGCGCCCACAAATTATATTTTTGTTGACGGCTTAGGAGTGGGAGACGTTGGCGACATTGTGCTAAGAGACCGCCAGATGCTTTCAAAAGACGGAATGTTTGTTATAGTAGTTATAATAGACAGGCAAACCGGAAAAGTAAGGAATTCTCCGGATATAATATCAAGAGGATTTGTTTATTTAAGAGAATCTAAAGATTTGCTTAGCCAAACAAGAAGAAAAGTGGTTGAAATAGTGGAAAAATCAACAGGAAACGGAGGAGCCGTAAACTGGGTTTATATTAAAGACGAAATAAGAAACAAGGTTGGCGACTTTTTGCACACAAAAACGCAAAGAAGGCCGATGGTTCTACCGGTTGTTATTGAAGTATAATTTATAAAAATAGAATTTAGAATATAGAATCTAGAATTTAGAATGCTGTGCTATAAATTCTAAATAATTTAGCGTTTTTTTTATTCTAGATTCTAAATACTAAATTCTATATTCAAGTAAAATGAAGATACTCTCTGGTATCCAAGCCACAGGTTCATTGCATATAGGAAATTATTTAGGAGCAATAAAACAATGGATTGATTTGCAAAACAATAATGAGTGTGTTTTTTTTATTGCAGACCTCCACTCTCTTACAGTCCCATACGATCCAAAAACACTAAAAGAAAATATTTTGGAAGTTGCCATAGCTTATCTGGCTGCAGGATTAAATCCCGAAAAAGCCGTATTATTAGTTCAATCTCATGTAAAAGAACACACAGAGCTTGCTTGGCTTTTAAATACTATAACCCCAATGGGAGAATTAGAAAGAATGACCCAGTATAAAGACAAAACAAAACAATTCAAAAAAAATATAAACGCAGGGCTTTTTGATTATCCTGTTTTAATGGCTTCAGATATTTTGCTTTATAAAACAGAAACAGTGCCTGTCGGAGAAGACCAGGTACAGCATGTTGAACTGGCAAGAACCATTGCCAGAAAATTCAACCAGAAATTCGGCCAGGTTTTTGTAGAGCCAAAAGCCCTTCTGTCAAAATTAGGGGCAAAAATAATGTCTTTAAAAGACCCCAAGAAAAAAATGTCAAAATCAGCGGGCTTAGAAACCTGTATTTCCCTGTTTGAAGAACCGGAGTCAATAAAAAGAAAAATAATGTCAGCTGTAACCGATATTGGAAAAGAAATAAAATACAATCCTGCAAAAAAACCGGGCATCTCAAACCTTTTGGTTATTTACAGCTTGTTTTCCCAAAAATCAATACAAGAGCTTGAAAAAGATTTTAAAGGCAAAGGATACGCAGAGTTTAAAAAATCCCTGGCTGATTTAATTATAAATTCTTTAGAGCCCTTCCGCAAAAAGAAAAAAGAGTTAGAATCAAAAGAAGAAGAGGTAAAAAATATTCTGGAAATGGGAGCAAAAAGAGCCAGAGCAATAGCAGAGTCAACAATGCAGGAAGTAAAGCAAAAAATGGGATTGATTTAAAAAAATTGACGCTAAAACAAAACATCCCGCTTAAAGAGGGATGTTTTGTTTTTCTATAAAATCCGTAAGTTATTTTTTAATAAATCTGTTAGATTTATTAAATCTATTAAATCTATTTTAATTCTAATGTCCCGTCATATGAACACGATCGTGTTCATATGACGGGACATTCCAAAAGAAAAATTAAACATTAAATATCAAAAAACTTTTTTAAATCATCTTCATCTTCTATTTCTTCTACGGTTAATGCTACTAAATTTCTTTTGGTCAAACCAAAAAAATCTCTTAATAAATTAATTTCTTTGTCGCAAGGAAATGGATAAACCCAAACACTTTTTTGAAACTGATAAAAACCAACTTCTTTTAACTTTCTCCTAAAAATATCTCTCTTAATTCTAAAACCCTCTGGAATATCAAAAATTATCAATCTCCATTTTCTATCCCACTTTTCGGGCTTTTTAATTTCTAAATCATAGGTTTGATATTTTCCCGCCTGCCACATTCCTTCTTTTGTCAGCGACATATAAATTTGTTTATTCTTTTTTTCTAATTTGATTAAACCTCTTCTTTTCAAATTATAAAAAGTATCGCCAATTTTTCTTTTATCTCCCGGAAGCAAATCTCCAAAAAATAAATTATTATAAAAGTTTAACCAAAAAAAAGGAGATTGGGCTGCTATAACATAAGCTCCTGCAACAAGCAGTTTTTTTAAAACTTTTTTGGCAAGTTCTCCTTTTGTTTTAGCCATATTTTTTAGATATAATTCGATTTCTAAATTTAATATTATGTTTTAATATCCCCCGTCATATGAGCACGATCGTGCTCATATGACGGGGTGTCGCTCGTTCTTTTTAACTCCTCCTGTCGCGCTCCCACGCATAATTATTATTCCATAAAAAAAACAATATTTTTATATCACTTGCTATAATATTTCTTTTATTTATTGCTTTCAATAAAATCTGTAAGTTCTTTTTTCTTTTTTTCTAATATTTCTAAATTATCGGCTTCTATTGTAAGCCTCAGCAAAGATTCTGTTTGGGAAGCCCTTGCATTTAACCACCAATTTTCATAGTCAATAGTAACGCCGTCTAAAAAATCTTGCTTGCCATCAGAATATTTTTCTTTTATTTTTTCAATAATTTCTTCTTTATTTTTAACTTCAAAATTAGTTTCATCTCCTTTGGCATAAGGAGACAGCTCTTTTATTATTTCTGAAACTTTTTTTCCTGATTTTGAAATTTCAATCAAACAAACCAAAAAAGCAATAATGCCAGAATCAAAATTAAAAAAATCAGAAAAGCAATAATGCCCGGACAACTCCCCTCCCATTAATCCTTTATTTTGAACTATTGCTTTGCTCACATTTATAAAACCAACTTGCGTTCTTAAGGGCTTGCCTCCCCATTTTTTGATAAATTCAGGCACCGACTTTGAACATATAAGATTATAAGCAATAGATCCGCCCGGATGTTTTTTTAAAAAATATTTTGCCAAAATAAGCAAAAAAACATCTGCTCTTGCCATTTTTCCGTTTTCATCCGCTAAAAATACTCTGTCTCCGTCTCCGTCAAACAAAAATCCCATATCTGCTTTTTCTTTTAATATCAAAGAGCTTGCCATTTTTCCAGCCCCGGCAAGCAAAGGATTAGGAGGCCTGTTGGGAAAATTTCCATCCGGCTCAAAATTTAAAGGAATTATTTTTATTGGCAGTTTATCTTTTAGATTAGAAATTAAATTTCCTGCTGTTCCGTTTCCCGCGTCTAAAACCACTTTAAACGGTTTTATCTCTTCTGAGTTATAAATCGAAAAAATATACTTAATATAATCGTCAAAAAGATTAATATCTTTTATTTTGCCCCGTTCTTTTGGTTCTGAAAAAACAGAATTTTCTAAAAACAGTTCGTAAATGATTTTTCCGCTTAAAATTTCGGATGATTCTCCGTTTCTCTTAACTAATTTCAAACCATTGTATTCTTTAGGATTATGGCTGGCAGTTATCATAATGCCTGCTTGATATTTATAATGATTTACGGCAAAATAAAGGCATTCCACGGGCACCAAGCCAAGATTTAAAACATTAGCTCCTTGATCGGTAATTCCTTTTGTTAAGGCGCTAAAAATTTTGGGAGAAGAAATCCGGCTATCCTGAGCAATAACGATATTTTTTATATTATAATAACTAATAAAAAATCTGCCTATTCGGTAAAAAAAATCGTCGTCCATTTCTTTGCCGTAAATACCCCTTATATCGTATGATTTGAAAACTGAGGAATCAAACATATAAATTATTGACTATTTAGTATATTTAGTATAACATACAATATGGTTTTGTTAAGGTCTAAAATTGATATTTAATTTTACCATAAAATGTTTAAAAAATACGAATTAACATATTTAATTTCTCCAGAAACAAAAGAAGGGGAATTAAACGCTTTTTGCGAAAAAATAAGCGGTTTTATTTTGCAAGAACAAGGAATTATAGACCACCAGTTTAATCCCGTGTTAAAAAAACTCGCCTATCCTATAAAAAAGAAAACTGAGGCTTTTTTAGCAACAATAAATTTTCAAATTGAGCCTCAAAAAATAGAAGAGGTTGAAAAAAAATTAAAAACTGAAAACCAGATTTTAAGGCATATTATAATAATAAAAATTCCTGTAAAAAAAATAAAAGAAAGAGCGCGCCAAAAACCCAAAGAAACCGAAACTCCCTCTTTTAAAAAAGAAGAAGGGCATTTTCCTAAAAAGCGCGAAGCCACAAAAGCTGAATTAAAAGAAATAGATAAAAAAATAGAGGAGATATTAAATCAATAATAATGCGGATGACGCTAATAAAATGCGGATGACGCTAATAAAATAACTGAAAATTATTCGCGTCATTAGCATAAAATTCGCGTATTGGCATTATGATTATATGAATCTAAACAAAGTATTTTTAATAGGCAGGCTTACCCAAAACCCTGAAGTAAAAACAACACCCACTGGCCAATTAGTATGCAGTTTTGGGCTGGCAACAAACAAAGTTTGGTATGATTCAAAAACCAACCAAAAACAAGAAAAAGTGGAGTTTCACAACATTGTTTTATGGAACAAGTTAGGAGAAACAGCTTCCCAATATCTGTCAAAAGGAAGCTTAGTAATGATAGAGGGCAGAATACAAACAAGGTCTTGGCAAGATAACACGGGAAACAAAAGATACAAAACTGAAATCGTTGCAGATAGTATGCAATTAGGGCCAAGAACAATGACGCGCCAGGCATTTTCTTCTCCTTCACAAGTAAATCCGAAAGACGAATCAGAAAACCAGCAAGCGCCAAAAGAAGACGGCATACCTCCAGAAGAAATCCCCATCATAGAAGAAGGAAAAGATGAAGAAATAGATGTAAAAGACATCCCATTCTAAATTTTATACTACTATGGATTGTTATTTCTGCAAAAAAAATATACAGGAAATAGATTTCAAAGATACAGGCCTTTTGACAAGGTTTATTTCCGGTTTGGCTAAAATAAGAGCGAAAAGAAGAACAGGCGTTTGCGCAAAACACCAAAGAAAATTAAAAACAGCCATAAAAAGAGCAAGATTTTTGGGCCTGCTTTCTTACACTTCAAAAAATTAATTTTGTAAATAAAAAAACGTCCCGCTTAAAGCGGGACGTTTTTTTATTTAGCAATCAAAGACCCGGTCTTTGATTTTTTTAATCTTCTTTGTCTGAATCCGGGGCTTTTACTCCAAAAGACGCTATTGCTTTTTCAATTTTTTTTAATACTTCCGGATTTTCTCTTAAAGATTTTTTACAGCCCTCAACGCCCTGCCCCAATTTGACATCTTCATATTGAAAATAACTTCCTGATTTTTTAATAATGCCGTTTTTTAAAGCAACATTCAAAACATCTCCGATATAAGAAATTCCTTCATTAAAATAAATGTCAAATTCCGCCACCTTAAAGGGAGCCGCCACTTTATTTTTGTCTATTTTTGCCTTTACTCTGTTTCCTATTATCTGGTCGCCCTGTTTTATCTGGGCAATTCTTCTTAAATTTATTCTTACAGAAGAATAAAACTTCAAAGCTAATCCCCCTGATGTTGTTTCTGGATTGCCAAACATCACGCCTATTTTCATTCTTGTTTGGTTCAAAAAAACAATTATTGTTTTTGTTTTAGAAACAACTCCAGATAATTTTCTCAAAGCAGAAGACATTAATCTTGCCTGAAGCCCTATCTGAAATTCTCCCATTTCTCCTGCTATTTCCGCCCTAGGAGCCAATGCCGCCACAGAATCAACAACTATAACGTCAACCTGTCCTGACCTTACCAATGTTTCAACTATCTGAAGCGCCTCTTCTCCGGAGTCGGGCTGAGAGATTAAAAGGTCATCAATTTTTACTCCGATTTTTCTGGCGTATTCAGGATCCAAAGCATGCTCTGCGTCAATAAAAGCGCAGGTTCCTTCTTTTTTTTGCGCTTCTTTTATTATATGTAAAGCAACTGTTGTTTTTCCCGAACTTTCCGGCCCGAATATCTCAATAACTCTGCCCCGGGGAATTCCCCCCACGCCCAAAGCCAAATCCAATGAGATAGACCCTGTGGGAATAACGTCAACATCAACAAGACTTGCTTCTGAAAGCTTCATAATAGCTCCTTCTCCAAAGCGCTGTTTTATTTCTTCAACAGCTTCTTGCAAATCCTTATTTTCTTTTTTTTCTTCTATGTGTTTTTTCTTCACCGTAAAAAATAGAATGTAGAATATAGAATCTAGTATCTAGGATAGAATTCTGGATTCAATATTCTTTATTCTATTCTAAATTCTAAATACTAAATTCTAAATTCAAGTTATTTTGATGCTTTAAATTTTGGATTTTATTGCTTATACCTTCTCCCATTCTCCATTATCTTCTTCTTGCTCTTCGTTTGGAATAGGAACTCTGTCAAGACCCTCTGACGCTTCTTGTCCGTAAACTTCCCTTGCCTTTGCCCCTTCTGCATGCCCCACAACTCCTTTTTCTTCAAGCATATCTATTAATCTTGCTGCTCTGGCATATCCTATTCTTAATCTTCTTTGCAAAAGCGAAGCTGATGCTTTTTTGGCTTCTAACACCAAGTTTTTTGCGCCCTCAAATAAAGGATCGTCCTGTCCGTATGAAAACCCGCCAGAAGACATTTCTATTTCTTCTCCGCCCCTGTCTAATTCCTGAACTAAATTAATATCCATTTCCGCTTTTTCTAAAACTTCTTTTTGAGAATTAATGTGGGATATAACTCTCTTCACTTCTTTATCAGAAATAAAAGGAGCCTGAATTCTTTTTGGTTTGCTAATATCAGTTGATATAAAAAGCATATCTCCTCTGCCTAATAATTTTTCGGCTCCCGATACATCTATTACTGTTCTTGAATCAACCTGCGAAGCAACCTGAAAAGTAACCCTTGAAGTGATATTGGCTTTTATCAAGCCCGTGATTACCTCCACAGAAGGCCTTTGGGTTGCCACAACCAAATGAATACCAACTGCTCTTGCCATTTGAGCTAATCTTACAATCCCAGCCTCAATTTCCCTGCCTTTGGCAGCCATTAAATCAGCCAGTTCGTCTATAACCACAACAATAAAAGGCAAGGGCTCTGTTTTATTTTTATAAGCAATTTCATTAAAACTTCCTATGTCTCTTGCCCTCACTTCCGCCAAAACATCAAACCTTCTTTCCATTTCTCCTGTAAGCCACTTTAAAGCATTTATTGTTTGGCTTGCGTTATAAATAACAGGACATAAAAGATGGGGAATGCTGTCATAAACTGGAAATTCAACTCTTTTCGGGTCAACTAAAATAAATCTTAAAAATTCAGGGCCTGCGCTTTTTGTTGAATTACTTGGCTGATAAAGCAAGCTTAAAATTAAAGTATTCAAAAATATGGTTTTGCCCGAGCCGGTGCTCCCTGCCACTAACATATGAGGCATTTTTGTAAGGTCGGCATAAATAGGCGCGCCAGAAACATCTCTGCCCAAAGCAATCAGCAAATTAGCAGGCGACTTTTGAAAATTAACGTCTTCAAATAAATTTCTTAATCTTACCTGAGCTCTTATTTTGTTTGGCATTTCAACTCCAACCAATGCTCTGCCTGGAATAGGAGCCTCTATTCTTATTGGGTGGCTTGCCAAAGACAAAGCCAAATCATTAGAAAGCGAAGTAATCTTAGAAAGTTTTACACCTTCGGCTGGCTTAAAAGCATATTGAGTAACAGTGGGCCCGATATTAATTTCTGACATTGCGACTTCAATGCCAAAATTCTGCAATGTTTTTTTGATAATCGCCGAATTCACCCTTGTGTCTCCGCTAGTTGGAGCTCCTTTATCATTTTCAAGCAAATCCAAAGGAGGAGGCCTGTAAGCAGAAATCTTTGCTCCTTCAATTGATTTGGTTTCCAGTTTTAAAGCAATGGGCAATTTTTCTGCAGGTTTTATTTCTAAGGTCTGGCCAGATACAACTTCTTTTACTTTAAATTTTGGCCCAAAAATTTTTCTGATTATTGACGGGCTTTTTTCTTTTGGCAAAGAATCTTCTTTGTCGGTTTCAAGCTTAGGCCTTTTCAAAAATTGGAAAAAAATAAGAGCGCCAATTACAATCGGAGCTAAAAATATGACTTGAGAAGCCCAAAAACCGAAATATTTCAGAATAGGCCAGCTTAAAACATACCCTATTATCCCGCCTTTTTTGTGGTTGTTAAGAGTGCCTAAAATTCCCGTAATTCCAGATATAAAAATAACTATTGCCAATATAACCGGCCAAAAAACTTTTCTTTTGTATTCAAAATCCAAAATCTGCCTCGGGTGTAAAAAAATTAACCCCCCTAACATAAAAGTTAAAGGGATCAAAAAAACAGCTTCGCCAATCAAAAACTTAGCAGCTTTCATAAAACTGCTCCCGGCAGACCCTGCCAAATTAAAAAAACTCATGCTTATCAGAATTGCCGCCAAAATCATCAAAATTCCCCAAATGCATTCTTTGGTTCTGTCGGGCAAAACAAATCTGCTTGTTTTTTTCTTAAATCCGTTTTTGTTTTTCTTTTTACCGAACAAAGCTTCAATTTCTACCCTGTTAAATAATTTTTCTTTTAGAAAAATTAGACCAAAGGTCTATTTAACAGGGTGAAAATTATTTTTAACGTCCAAAAAATAAACTTTCCGCTACAACAGACTTTGGGGATATCTTAATTATATTATACCATTTATTCCCGTTTTTTAAAACCCGTTCCCGCAGGAATTAATTTTCCGATTATAACGTTTTCTTTGAGTCCTCTTAATTTATCTTCTTTGCCTTCCAAACATGCTTCTATCAAAACTCTTGATGTCTCTTGAAAAGAAGCAGATGACAAAAACGAGTCGGTAGAAAGCGCCACTCTTGATATGCCAAGCAAAATGCTTACTGCTTTTGCCTGTTCTTTTTTTTCTTTTTTGAGGCGCAAATTTTCCTCAAAAAATTTGCTTTTTTCAACTATCTGCCCTGGGTTGAAAGAACTGTCTCCCGGACTTTTAATTCTTACTCTTGAAAACATCTGGCGCACAATTACTTCAACGTGCTTGTCGTGAATATTAGCTCCCTGGGAAACATATATTTTTTGTATTTCTTTTAAAATGTACTTTTGAGAAAATTCTTTTCCCTTCAGTTTAAAAATTTCCTTAATATCAAGATTCCCTTCGCAAAGCTGATGGCCTCTTTCAATTTCCTGCCCCTTTTCCACCAAAATAGCGCTATCTTGCGATATTTTATATTCAACAATGCCTGTTTTTGAGATTTTGCTTTTTCTTTTTGATTTTTTGGGTTTAGCATCTACTTTTACCAAAAGAGAATCTTCTTTTGATTCTATCTTTATTATATTATCGGAAGTAATATCTATTACTTTTCCTTTTATATGGGAAACTTCAGCTTTTCCTCCCGGCACCCTTGCTTCAAAAACTTCCTGAACTCTCGGCAAGCCAAAAGTAATATCTCCTCCGCTTGCCACGCCCCCTGTATGGAAAGTTCTCATTGTTAGCTGGGTTCCCGGCTCTCCGATTGCCTGAGCCGCCACTATGCCTACTGCCTGCCCAAGTTCAACCAATTTATTAAATCCCAAATCCCAGCCATAACATTTCTGGCATACTCCGTTTATTGACCTGCAAGTAACGGGGGACCTTGCCCTTACCTGCTGGATATCAGTATCGTTTATTTCTCTTGCTTTTTCCCAATCTATAATTTCTCCTTTTTTTGCAATTATTTTATTTTTTAATTTTATATCGTCCAAAGCAACACGCCCTACGATTTTATAACCAAAGTTCTGGCCTATATCGTCGGCTTCTTTTCTTTCTATAATAAAACCTTTCTGGTCTTGGCAATCCTTGTCAAAAACTATTACTTCGTGGGAAACGTCAACCAATTTACGGGTTAAATACCCTGCGGTTGATGTTCTCAAAGCAGTGTCTGCGGTTCCTTTTCTTGCTCCGTGAGTTGAAATAAAATATTCCAAAACATCAAACCCCTCTTTAAAAGAGCTTCTTACCGGCAATTCAATAATCTGGCCCGTAGGATTAATAACCAATCCTTTCATTCCCGCCATCTGAACAGGCTGGGACCAGGAGCCCCTGGCGCCAGAATCAATAATAGTAAAAATAGGCCCAAACTCAGGAAGAGTTTTTGGAACGAGTTTTTCTATTTCTGATTTTGCTTTTGTCCAAACTTCAATAACCCTGCTGGTTTTTTCGCTTTGAGAAAGCAGTCCTTTCCTAAAATGGTTTTCTATCGCTTTAATTTCGTTCTCGGCGTTTTCCATAATTTTTGGTTTTTCTTTGGGGACTATAAGGTCATCCATGCCCCATGTAACCCCGGATATCGTTGCTCCTTCAAAACCCAGATTTTTTATTTTATCTAAGGTCTCCTCAACTGTTTTTTGGTCGTATTTGGAAATTATATCTCCCACTATTTTTTCTATTTTTTTTGAGTTTATAAGGTCGTTCACAAAAGCATAGTTGTTGGGCAAAGTTTCGTTAAACAAAATCCTGCCCAAAGAAGTTTCTATTAAATCTTCTGTTTTGTTTTCTTTTTGTTTTGTTTCTTTTTTAATTCCTTTTACTTTTATTTTTGCTTTCATATCTATTTGGCCATATTCATAAGCTAAAATAGCTTCTTTAAAATCTGAAAAAACTTTTCCTTGGCCTTTTACTCCTTCTTTTATTTTTGTAAGCCAGTAGCAGCCCAAAACAATATCCTGCGAAGGAGAAACAATTGGAAGCCCGATTGCCGGCTTTAAAAGATTATAAGAAGAAAGCATTATTTCTCTCGCTTCTTTTTGCGCTTCTTCGGAAAGCGGAACATGAACTGCCATCTGGTCGCCGTCAAAGTCGGCATTGAACGCCTTGCAAACCATTGGGTGAACTCTTATAGAATTCCCCTCTATCAAAACCGGCTGGAACGCCTGTATGCCAAGCCGATGCAAAGTTGGCGCTCTATTTAAAAGCACTAATTTGTCTTTCACAACCTCTTCAAGAATTGCCCAAACTTCATCTGTTTGGGGTTCTATAAATTTGGCGGAAGCCGCTCTTACATTATAAGCTAATTCTCTATCTAAAATCTTTTTTATCACAAATGGCTTAAATAATTCCAAAGCCATTTTTTTTGGAAGCCCGCATTGATGAAGCTTTAATTCAGGGCCCACAACAATTACAGACCTGCCTGAATAATCAACTCTTTTTCCTAAAAGATTCTGGCGGAATCTTCCCTGTTTTCCCTTTAATATATCTGCCAATGATTTTAACAATCTTTTTCCTCCGGTGGTTGCCGTGGTTAATACGCCTTTTCTCATATTGTTATCTATCAAGGCGTCTACTGCTTCCTGCAGCATTCTTTTTTCATTTCTTACAATTACTTCCGGCGCGTTTATTTCCAGCAAATATTTCAAGCGGTTATTCCTGTTTATCACTCTTCTATAAAGGTCGTTTAAATCAGAAGAAGCATACCTGCCTCCGTCAAGCTGAACCATTGGCCTTAAATCAGGAGGCAAAACAGGCAAAACATTAAAGAACATCCATTCCGGCCTTAAACCCGCGCTTGCCATTCCTTGCAAAAGCCTTAATCTTCTCATCAGTTTTTTGCCGTTCTGGGCGGTTGAATTTTCTATTTCCTTTTTTAAATTTTCTGTTTCTTTCCTAATATCGATTTTTTCAAAAATCTTTCTCAAGGTTTCAGCTCCGGTGCCAGCTTCAAAAATTTCTCCGTATTTCAAAGAATAATCAAAATATTCAACTTCAGATAAAATTTTCAAGGGCTTTAAAGACATTACTTCTTCTCTTACTTTGTCTCTTACAGCTTTTAATTCTTCGGAGGCCTTGCCTTCTTTTTTTTTGTTTTTTTCCGATTTTTCTTCTTTAATTTTTACCTTATATTCTTTTTCTATTTCTTCCAGTATTTTCTTTTTAGCTTCTTCGTTAACAGCAATTATAATATATGAAGCAAAATAAATAACTTTTTCCATATGCTGCATAGGAATATCTATTGCCATGCCCATTCTTGAAGGAACCCCTCTTAAAAACCAGATATGAGAAACAGGGCAGGCTAATTTTATATGCCCCATTCTTTCTCTTCTTACAGACGACTTGGTAACTTCAACTCCGCATCTATCGCAAACAATTCCTTTATATCTTATTCTTTTATACTTTCCGCAATAACATTCGTAATCTTTTTCCGGCCCAAAAATCCGTTCGCAAAACAGCCCGTCTTTTTCGGGCCTTTGGGTTCTGTAATTTATTGTTTCTGGCTTTGTTATTTCGCCGTGGCTCCAGGAAATAATATCTTCGGGAGAAGCCAGTTTTATCCGCATTGCTTCTAAGTCGAATACGCGCATAATATAGAATCTAGAATATAGAATATAGTATCTAGAATAGAATACTGAATATAGAATTCTGAATTTGTCCCTGCGGGACATCTCCCGGAAGAATACAACATTCTTTATTCTATTCTAAATTCTAAATACTAAATTCTAAATTCAAGTTATCTCTGGTGTTTTGGATTTTTATCAATTAGAAATTGGTAATTGAAAATTTAATAAAAATTGGAAATTAGAAATTATAATTATTCCTCCCTCTCCC
>Ga0315273_10007351_pt1 | contig 13791 bp, 14 predicted proteins | sample YL17G02_0_MG_FD_205753 | JGI IMG/M metagenome (GOLD analysis project Ga0315273, IMG submission 205753) | Sediment microbial communities from Yellowstone Lake, YNP, Wyoming, USA - YL17G02_0 | ecosystem: Environmental > Aquatic > Freshwater > Lake > Sediment | place: USA: Wyoming | collected... | reverse complement strand
AGATTAGTTATGTTTTCGTTGCGAATTAATAGTCAAGGGAGCATCCAAAGCAGGGGATGCTATCTTTCTTGATGAAGTCGGACATATCGGGGACGGGCGGGCATGATCCATCGGGGTTCTTGGGGCAACGATACTGATCTTGGCGTTGGCATCCATACTCTCTTCCCTGCGCCATAGCATCACTGTCATGATCCTCACACTCTCCATCCTCTCCATCCTCTTTCTCCAATCGCTTTGTCATACGATTCGCGATGAGTTCATTGCGAACCACCTTCTGCAAATCCTTTAGCAAATCTGACTTGTATTTGAGAGCCATCGCCATGGAACCCATATCACTTACCGTATTGTCGGGATCAATATCAGTCCGATCAGGCATGGATCCTGAGCTGGGATCATCGGGGTCATCCGATGGATGTCTGCGGCGATGATGCTTACGCTTGGGATCAGGTGTAGGCTTAGGTGTAGGGTCAGGAATGGCACTATCTGCCGACCAGATCACCTCTCCACTTCCATTTCCTGCTCGAATGGTTAGTGAGCCATCTTCTGCCAACACCAATCGGTATTTGCCAACCTGATTGCCATCAGCACGATAGCTATTGGAGCTCCACACTGGCTTTTTCGGGTTATTAGTTTTATCGAGTATGAGCAAATTACCATACTTTGTAAGAGATAGAGTGTAGGGGCCATTGAGTCCTTTGTCCTTTGCCTTTGCAATGATTCGATCAGGAATCGTTGGGATCATCGATTGCAACTTGAGAATACCATCATGCTGCAACATGACCTTAAAATGACCCAATCCTGTTTCCAAGAGCGACGGGCATGTTCCTACCTTGCATTCGTTCGTTTTTGTAGTCACAGCGGGCGCCTTTCCTGTCTTGGTTGACCACACAACGGCATCATTACGATCTTTTATGACTAGATTGCCATCATCTTGTAGAACTAGTTTAAATGGAGCATCCGTTACATTCGTTGCAATACTGGTCTTCCAGACAGTGGATTGATCGGCGGTCTTGTACAAACCAAATTCTCCTGTAAGAGCATTTAATCCAGCCTGGAATGGGATATCTGTTGGAGAAAATATAATGGGTGATGGGCGATCAGATGACTCTGGCTGTCTCCATAGTACTGTATTATTACTTACATCCTTCAATTCAAGAACACCTTGAAGCGAACTTGTGACGGTTGTTGTCAGCGTGTATAAGCCATTCTCGCTTGTCATCGTCTTTGGGCAAAGTCCAGAACATTCTGACAATTTTGGTTTTGTAATGTCCTCAAAGCACTCCTTGTTCTGGTAGTATGACAATGCAATCACTGCAACAAGAACAATGATAAGGCCAACCAGTGTTAGTTTAATAATCATCTCTACTATAACCAGTGCATTTTGATCCTTTTTCTAATAAAATTTGACAAACGGAAATGTAAAGTGGAGAAGGTAACGGAAACATGTTAGCCTCTCGATTTACACAGGATGATATCGTAGAAATTGGCGTGGATGAAGCCGGACGAGGATCCTTTTGGGGGCCTCTGGTAGCGGGTGCCGTGATTGTTCCACCCGAATCGGAATGGACTGATCTTCAACGGGACATTCTCCTACAAATGCGTGATTCCAAGAAGATTAGCCCTAAGAAACGGGACAATTTAGCGAAAGTGCTTCGTGAGCGTCTGCCTCTGTGTGGCGTTGGTGTGGTGGGCGCCGAGGAAATCAATGAGAAAGGGATTACCTGGGCGAACCAAGAGGCATTTCGACGAGCGATCGGTGCGCTACCTGTTGTTGCTTCCAACTGCCGAGTGTTACTGGATGGTGTCCTTTCGATTGATAAATGGATAGGACAACAAGAAACGATTATTGAGGGGGATAACAAATACATTGCCATTGCGGCGGCGTCTATCCTGGCAAAGGTGACGCATGATCAGTGGATTGGGGACTATTGTGCGGCGCATCCGGAATGCAATGAACGGTATGATCTGGTGCGGTCCAACGGATATGGAACGGCGAAACATCGAGAGGGGATAAAAACCTATGGAGGTCATGAACTACATAGATCTTTATATATACAACACTGGCTACCTGGTTCAACCCGAGTACCAAAGACAAAATCAACTAAAAAAGGAGAACCATGTTTGATCCGCTTTTCACAAGTCTAAGTGGATTTACTGCTGCTGCTGCTGCTTCTGCTTCTGCTGCTGTTGCTGCTTCTGCTTCTGTGACTGGCTGCCACCACGACGACGGGTGCTGCGGCGAGCGTGACGGGAGTGACGGCGAGTGGATTTCTTAGCGGCGGACTTGCGACGGTGGGTACGGTGACGACGGGCCATATTTATACTACTACCGCAGATTATTTTTTACGCAAACTGGAGATGAATCTGCCTGTCGGACATTGTTCCGTAGACATTTTCTTTTTGCCGATACGACTTAAAAGATCGGGCTACTTCAATGAATAGATGCCTGCTCCTTTGTCGCTAACCATTATCTACAACAAGGCGAACCCGTATGGTCTTCAAGAAGATGTGGCGATCATTGAGCGCCTTATCAAATCTACAACGCTTGGACAGACCATTCAAAAGCCGAAAATTATTGATATGCGCGAGATGCCCTCCCATTCGGACATTCAGTTTCATCTGGAGATCCCCGTATTCAGTGCTATTCCATGGGCACATACCAATGTCATGCTGGTGAATCCGGAACAGTGGTCCTATGCCTACGATGCCTACATCCACTCCTTTGATGCTCTTCTGTTTCGTGACCCTGAATCAGCGGAGACCTTCCGTATTGATCTAGAGAAGAAGGGGATCTCAGCGCAAAACATCTATGTTCTCCCGTGGTGTTCGTCGTGGATCAATCCTTTGAAGTCTACTGTTTCAGATCATGAGAAGGGATTCGTCTGTTTCTTGGGTGCATCGACCAGTAAATATGAGTATGTCAAGGCACTTTTGCCCCATTGGCGTTCAACCGATCCAAAGCTGACCATTTATACCAGTCGCAATGATTTTGCCATCTCATTGAATCTAACGGGGCTACCTCTTTCTGTTAGTGTGGTGTGCCAGGATTTGCTGCCCGAGGTGCGTCAGCGTTTCATGTTGCACTACCCAGGACATTTGATTGTGAGCCAGGGCGAGGCATTTGGTTATGCGGCAGCGAATGCGGAGGTGGTGGGGGCGTTTTCCATCATGAATGCTCTTCCTGCCTTTCGCGCACAGTATGCGGCTTCGACGGGTGTTGCCTGGTTGTCGAATGATACAGAGGCCTCAGAAAAGGTGCGGTATTCGGTAGCACAGCCGACGGTGGGAGTGCGCGAGGAACTGGAGGCGGCTTTTGCTGCCTTTCGTGCGGCACCACTGGAGGAGATTCGAGCTTCGCGATGCGCTCTGGCACAGGGTCGCTTCGCTCAACTAGATGCAGCGGCTGCGCCGCTCTTTCGTCAGCTTCAGGCGTGTGTTCTATCGCGTCGGCCTTCACGCGGGGTCTTCCATTGCCCGCCGATTTTGGCCGTGGAGGATTGCCCACCCATTTCGATTGTTACACCGACCTATCATCGCAAGAAGTTGATTGAGATTGCCTTTCATAATTTACTATCAACGGATTATCCGCAGAATAAGATCGAGTGGATCGTGATTGAGGACAATGAGAAGAAGTCGCAGTGGGCGGGGGAGAGCATTATTAATTTTCAGATTCAGGTCCCTTCGATTCAAATGAAATACATTCCGATTGAAGGACATATGACGATTGGTGAGAAGCGCAACCTGGCCATCGAGCAGGCGTCTCATGATATCATTTTGTTTATGGATGATGACGATCACTATCCGTCTACTTCGTTTCGTCGGCGCGTAGCCTGGCTGACGAAGGGTACGAAACGCGGCCAAACGGGTGAGGCAAAGATTGCCTGCTGCACGACCCTGGCGCTCTATGATTTGAAGACGGGTATCAGTGCCGTCAATGTCCCGCCCTATGATATTCCGTTCTCACAGCGTATTTCGGAGGCGACACTGACTTTTTACAAGTCAGCGTGGGAAGAGCGCAAGTTTCCGCAGGTTTCCATTGCGGAGGGAGAGTCGTGGATCGAGGGGCGAGAGGATCAGGTGATGGAAATGCCGCCGCAGCAGATCATTGTGGCCTTTTCACATGGGACCAATCAGTCGAGCCGACGCATTCCGCCGACCGATCAGAAGCCGTCGTGTTTTTGGGGATTTCCGAAGGAGTTCCTGATCTTTATTCACGGACTCGCTGACGTAGAGCTCGCGTAGAGGCGCGAATACGACGGGTGCGACCTTTTTTTCTGGATCCACCTGCAGATCCAGAAGAGCTTTGTAGGTTCGGCGGAGAATCTGGTTCTCCAGGTGTATATACAAATGGCTGTACAGGTGGTAGTGCAGGTGCTAATAGCGGTGCAGATGCTAAAGCCTGACTCTGGTCTTTGCCATTTGAAACTATAGGTGGCATCCCCTTTTGTACTGCGTTTATATCTGCTTGTGTTTTTAGTATCTGTTTTTCTACAGTTTGTATCTGAGGTAAAAGACTAAGATGCTCTTCCATATTTGCCACTTGTTTTTGTAATTGTTCTAACTTCTCTCTCCATTGTGACTGTTTTGGCATCATTGTATCCATTTTTCCGCGCACAGCCTCCGTCGTATTTTGTACTTTTTTTGCTACCTTTGTAAAGGCAGTCGACAACATATCACTTATTGGCGATGGTACTGCATTATTTGAACTTGCTTTCTTGGCAGGTATCATACCTTTAAATTCATCAAACGCACTTTGTAATTGTCCCACTTCCTCCTTATTATCCTTACCAGTTATCAACTTAATTACATTGTCGATAAGTGGAAGAGTCTCTTTACAGTCTTTGGTAGAAAGCATTCCCATGATTCGCAAGAGTGCTTTAACAATACCAGTCGCTGAAATGGGTGGAGGTTTCGGCTGAGCATTTTGATCGGGTATAATATTTGGTTGAGGAGGGGGGATATAACTTTTATGTTCCTTTTCCTCTTCTTTATTTAATGCCTCTTCCAATTCCCTATGAAATGTATCCATTTCCGTTGTGCATCGGGCTTCGATCATATAGGATTGAAATTCTGTCAAATCTCCCCAACTATATTGATTAAAATAAATAGCGTATTTGGGATTGGTTGGGTCAAAATCATATGCTGCTTTTCGAGTCGGATCGTTAAAGAATTTTGTTAGTAACGCATTATTTTCATTAATGGTATCAATGTTTTTAATGAAGACCTGACGAATATCAGCTGGTGCAATCGTCTGAAAAATATTTAATACCATTCCAAATATGAGGGTTCGTCCCATTTCGGTTACATCATCGAGTAACGCATGATTCATTGCCGTTGGAATGGTTTGAAACATATAGACAAACACTTTGAATACCTGGCCGATCCACAGCGATTTGGTTCCAAAATATCCCATAAATGAAGTAATACCTCGTTTCCATTCTCCTCTTGACACTTCCAAGGCCGATACAATAACGGATAGAATTTCGGCACCTTTTTCCCATCCTACAAGAGAGCTTATCATACGAATCACATCAAATAACATGACAATCGATGTGGTAATAAAGCGAAAAGGAACATTAATGGGTGGTTCAGGATATACCATGATATCCTCTTTCTCTCGATTTGCTTGCTGTTCCTTTTGTCGTAGAATATCAATTTGAGTGCCTCCATACATGATCACATTATGCTGACCCATGTAGGTCATGTTTTTTGTTAGCTGTTGTTGCATTTTCTTAACAAGATCTTCTGCCCCACCGTGCTGCTCTCCTGAATGTGGCAACGGTTCTCCTTTAAAAAAGGCACGAATATGATCTACATAGGGGTCCAACATTTCTCTAAATTGAACCTGTTCCTGCGAGGTAAGTAAGGGTTTTCCTGAAGCGGTGGCCTTTGACCAATCGGATACCGATGGATCCAACATATTATTTACCAGTGCAGACATGGCACCTGCCGACTGTGCCAGATTCGTTAAAAAATCAGGTCGAGCCATGAGCTGATCCATTTGTCGTTTATAGTGGTCCCATTGCTGAAGAGAATGGTGACTCATCCCTACTTTATTTGTTTTATTTTATAAGGCCTGATTACATCATGACCGGGTCTTATAAATTGATTACTGTCGCAAGCCTTACGAGTTGGCAAGCCTTACGAGTTGGCAAGCCTTACGAGTTGGCAAGCCTTACGAGTTGGCAAGCCTTACGAGTTGGCAAGCCTTACGAGTTGGCAAGCTTTGGCATGCCTTATGAGCCACACATCGTACACTCCTCTTCCTCCGAATTCTTTCGCAGAAGGCGCTGTTGCTCCGATCGCGCCGCCTCCTTCTGCAGTTCAGGATCCACCGTGAACTTCTGTGCCATGACCGGTGCGCGTGTTCGCAAGTAGTATAGTCCCGTCTTCAGACCCTGTTTCCAAGCATAGAAGTGCATCGAAGTGAGCTTCGCATAATTCGGATCCGCCACGAACAGATTCAAGCTCTGTGACTGGCAGATGAAGGCACCGCGTCCTACCGCCAGATCAATGAGCGTTTTCTGCTTGATCTCCCACGAAGTCTTATACAGCTTCTGAATCGACTCGGGGACTTGATCGATGCCCTGGACGGATCCATTGCGTGCAATGATCTGCTGCTTCATCATCTCGCTCCAGATTCCCAGCTTCTCCAGGTCACGCATCAAGTGCTTATTGATCACAATGAACTCGCCTGCTAAGGTGCGGCGCGTATAGATGTTGCTGGTGAATGGCTCAATGCACTCATTGAAGCCGAGAATCTGCGATGTCGATGCCGTCGGCATCGGGGCCATGAGGAGCGAATTGCGAACACCGTGCGCTTTTACTCGGGCCTTTAGGTCCTCCCAGTCGAGCGTACCATCATCAAGGGTGAGCGGCGTTGTGTTCCACATGTCATACTGGAAGATGCCCTGCGACATCGGAGAGCCTTCAAAGGTTTCATAGGGACCGTCTTGCTGGGCGCACTCACAGGATGACTCTACCGCGGCGAAGTAGATGTGCTCGAAGATGCGCTGGTTGAGCTCCGCGGCCTTCTCTGACTCCCACGGGACGCGCATGAGCGCGAAGACATCGGCGAGGCCTTGTACGCCGAGACCCACGGGGCGATGACGCATGTTCGATCGCTTCGTTTCGGGGGTCGGATAGAAGTTGATGTCGATGACACGGTTCAGGTTTTTGATGGCGACCTTGACGACTTTTCGTAGCATGTTATAGTTGAACTGTTTTTGCTCGACATAGGTGGGGAGGGCGATGGAGGCGAGGTTGCAGACACTTGTTTCTTCGGGAGATGAATACTCAATGATTTCTGTGCACAAATTGGATGATTTAATGGTACCCAGATTCTTTTGATTCGATTTCTGGTTTGCAGCGTCCTTGTAGAGCAAGTAGGGCGTACCCGTCTCAATCTGCGAATCCAGCACTTTGAACCACAGTTTCTGTGCATCCACCTGCTTGCGACCTCGACCCTCTTGCTCGTACTTCTCATACAGCGCCCTGAATTCATCACCATACACATCCGCAAGGCCTGGTGCTTCTGACGGGCAGAAGAGCGTCCATGGCTTGTTCTGCTCCACCCGCTCCATAAACAAGTCAGGAATCCAGAGTGCATAGAACAGATCGCGGCAGCGCTCCTCTTCGGATCCTGTGTTGAGCTTGAGCTTCAAGAAGTCCTCCACATCCGCGTGCCACGGCTCCAAGTAGATTGCGAAGGATCCATTGCGTTTGCCGCCACCATTATGGGCGATACCAAGATGTGCTACTGTATAATCATGGGGTCCATCAATTTCAAAGTCATACACGGGACCTGTATAAGGAACTGATTGGATAGATTCGATTTGCACATAGACTTCGCCTGGAAATACAACATAATCTCCCACAGATAGCTCTTTGATTTCATGGTAATCTTTCTCTTTCAATCCTGCCTTGAGTTGTTCCAATACAATTTCTAGTGATCGACCATCTGTTTTAACGGAAAGGATGGGGTGCTCTTCTGTAACCGTTACAGGAACGGGGTGTCCTTTGAGTTGAATAGAGTGCATCGTGCCCGAATAGGAATGAATGACTTGTTTCAATACATTATGATAGGTTCCATCGCTGGTTAAGACCTTTTGGCCTGGTAGAATAGTGGAAATGGGTGCGGGTCCATCCTGTGTGAGAACAAGTGTATCAGGTGTAAAGCACTGATCAACATAGCGTGCAGTATCATTAAAGTTACGCAACATCGGTACAATACCATTACTCGTTCCATTCGTACCCCGAATGAGTGAGCCCTTCGCGCGAATGTCATGAATGTGAAGTCCAATGCCGCCTGCGTGTTTGCTGATGAGCGCACAGTCCTTTAGTGTGTCATAGATCCCGATGATTGAGTCACTTTTCATTGCCTGGAGAAAACATGAACTAAGTTGTTGGCGCGGCGTTCCCGCATTAAAGTTCGTCGGCGTCGCATGGATGAAGAATTTTTGGCTCAGAAGGTCATAGGTTTCAAAGGCACGGTCCAGATCGACGGATCCCCATAACGCAAGTGACACGCGCATGATCAAGTGCTGCGGGCGCTCCAGCGTCTTTCCCTTTGTGTTTCGCAGCAGATACTGCATTTTCTCCAGGGTTTTAAAGCCAAAGTAGTCAAACAAGTAGTCGCGATCATAATCGATTTTCGCATTGATTTTGTCACCATGAGTCTCACAGAGCTCCACCAATTCCTGGGAGACATTGCTGAGCGGCTCGCCCGTTTTATCCATGGTTTGATTCGCCAGTTCATGGACGACCTCGGTAAATTTGTCTGAGGTATTGCGGTGATGATTGGAAACAGCGATGCGTGCGGCCAAGGTTCCATAGTCGAGATTGGTCGTCATGAGCGAAATGGAAAGCTGCGCGGCAAGTTCATCGAGCTCCGAGGTTTTGACACCATCATAGATTCGAAGAAGCGTCCGCTGGGCGATCAGAGTCGGATTCACTTCCAGGCCCTGTGCCGCCAATTGGATTCGATTCAGCACCTTGTCGAACGATACATCCTCGTGCTTGCCGTTGCGCTTTACCACTTGCATACTAATCATAGACATGTTTCCGGAATCGTTCAACGGTGCGCGATGTTCTAGCATGGAGTTAAAATGAATCGATGAATCAATTTTTAACCATCGCGCCCAGTAGAGTAGATGTCGACTTATCGCATCCTTGCAATAGGAATCGTAATCCTTGCCCTTCTTTTTCTATCTATGAGACCGGCCTATACACCTGAATTAGTGGCCCATTACGCTCCTCCCTCGCAGAAATACTGGTGGCAGCGACCTGGCGCGGCTCTCTTTGGCTACCCGTACTATTCCTATTGGGAGTCCTTTGCGAATCCAACTAAACCTGCTGAAAAGAATGAATTTGATATCAAAAAAGATGATCCCCTTGTGGAGTTTCGTCCTAATGGCCCAGGCCCCGCGGATCTCTACAATCATCAGCCTTATCACTTATTAGCGGATGAGATGTCGCCACCTCGTTTAAACGAAACCATTTCCTGCGTGAATAGCCGCTCTTGCTACGCCACTAATTTTGAGAGAATGGTTGATAAGACGGGTAACTTTCGCCAACTAACGAACAATTATAAGCGTAATTATCCTGATAGCTGCTCGTCACCGTATCAGGAACTTGTTTTGAACTTTTACAAGGCGGATCCGATGGCGATTCCTTCCGACAATACGGGAAAGAGTGTGAGCGAGGCGAATTAGGCATCGATCATGTCCTCATCCAGTTTATGTACGGTAATCTGTGCAGATGCAGAAAGGGAGAATGGGGTAATCAGATTGCATACGATGTCATCCTTACTAAACTGAATCATACATTTCTCCGTTTTCTGTTTTTTCGAGGGGCGCGTGGAATCGGGTACCTGAAATTCCCCCTGTTTTGCTTTTTCAACATCGGACCAGAACGCCTCAAAGTGGGGCTGCATTCCTTTCCACCAATCCTCATTTCTCATAATCAACTGTTCGCTCCATTGAGACAATTTCCATGGCGTGATCTCAATGATCTCTTCTCCGTCCTTGATGTCGGGCTGCCATTCTGAGGTTGCATTTACGGGGCTGTATGCATAATAGAAGTCTTGGGTTTGTGCCGTTTTCAACGGCACATCCGGCTCCGCAAAACGGATGACTGCAAAGAATCCATTATAAAGTACAGGGCCCTCTTTCAGCGGCATTTGATTATAGCGTGATACAAAGACGGCCTCCACATAGTCACATTGTTGCAGCCCTGTCACATGGAGCTGCATCTGCATTTGCGCGTAGTAATCCTTTGGGACCGTTCCATCAATCTCTCGTGTCACGGGGCATTTGATCTCCAGTAGTCGTCCTGTACGAAGACCTGCAGGACAGAAGGAAATGAGGCCATCAGGCGAGGCTGTGCAACGAGGATCCACCTGATGATGCATTCGTCCCAGTTCCTTAATGGTCACTCCGTGTTTGTACTCGTAGATCTGTTTCACGACTGGTTCAAAGCGAATACCCCAATCAAAGGGGCGCATACGGTCAGAGGGAGTCGCAAGGGGTTGAAACCGCGGAGGAGGCGGGACCGTCTTGGTAAGGACAAATTGTGCTCGTTGGTGTGCAGAGCCGAATAGGTTCCCCAGCTCACTTGCGGAAATGACGGTTGCCATCTGTTCGTACCATGCCGCTGTGCGCTGTTCCGTCTGCTTTCTTGAGAGGAGCGCATCGATGGTTTCCTGAGAGACAGTGGAAGGTGGAGGGGCCGCATGGATCCGTCGCTGAAGTTGAATGATCGATAGTTCAATGATCTGATCGATATAGGGCTGCTCTTTCTTCGAAAACTCATAGGGATACGCTAGCTCCTCGGCATTGCTACTCCATTCTTTCAGTTGTACCTCATCTTCTGGGTCGGATAACCATTGATCCAATAGAGTTATCCAATCCACTAGTTTCTCCTTGAAGGTTCGCATTCTATGTGGAGGGGGTAGAATCTTTCTCCTCAATTTTTGTGAGAATCGTCGAAATCGATGGAATCTCCTCCTTCTTCTTTTTTCGGGTGGTCCCCGTACTCGGCTTCTTAATACTAAAGTTCCATTTAAGTACCCCATTATCCTGTTTGATTTCTAGGCCGCGAATGGTGGTGATGCGCTGTGTATCCTGATCGTATTGTACCACTTTCAGCGTATTCAGCAACTTCTTATCAAGTGCCTTTTGGAGGAAGATGAAAAACTCGTCGCGGTGCTCTTTGCTCATTTCAAACTGGGGGGCAATTTCTTCAATAAAAAGGCGGATGCGATTCAAACGCAAGCCGCGCTCTAGACGGTGCCAGGGACGCAAATAGGCCTCTCGAGCACCGTCTTCCAGTAGATTTTTAAATTGTTCGGATCCGCTGTCATGGTCAACTCCGTGCTTCTGTGTTTTGTGTCGATCCATTGTCTATATAGAATACGCGGTATGGGTTTAGATGGTGGATATAAACCGCATGCGGTTAAAAGCAAGCTGACAGATGGTCCTTGCCTTAGGGCAGTATGATTTATCAGCACGCTGATAAATGGTCCATCAGCAATCGACATGAATATCCTCCCAGCATCTCCTGTTCAGGAATCGGTAGCCATCCACGATAATTCGTCTCCTCTCCAAACACATAGAAAGTCCTCCAACAAAAAGTCTCTTTGTCCCCTTTTGTAATTTCCTCCCACTTGTAAAAATCCCCCATGGTGGTTCTCTCCGTATCCACGGGGCAACAGTACGCATCCTTGTATCGAATCGGTACATCCGATAAATAGATTCCATTCGGATTCAGAATATCTCCCTCCACATCCAGATCATCCGCTTCGCTCCACAGTGCTGTCCCTCCAATGGTAAGAAATTGAAAAATGGTAATTTGCATCGGATGTATGCTCACCTTTTTGTAGATATAAGGGATAATAAACATCTTATAATAATATTAAGAAGGTACTTTAAATGGCGCAACCCGTGTATCCTGATCGTCACACGATCTCTGCCTACGATGCCTTTCCCCTTCCCCAATTTATGGCGCGCACCCGTCGTGAAGTGGATCCCATTGACTCGATCAATGCTCGACAGTTCGAACACTGGCAAACCGATGGGAAGTTCATGACAAATGACCGTCCGGATATGAATCGACAGGCCCCCTTTTACGACATGTTAGCGAATGATAGCCGCATGAATGACCGAAGTTATCGCTCCCAGCCACGATATGATGTGGATGAAAGCCGAGGTGTTGAGAATTCCTATTTTAACAAATATGATACGACATTTGATGCACGCAACATGACCCGAGAACTCCGTGCGAGTGTCTATGAAGACAAAAACACGGGGTATGCAAAAGAGTCTCTTAAATTGTTGGAGCGCAACTTTGACAGCCGTTGGCTGGATCCAACCGTGGCAATCCAACAGGCGAAGGCGGCAGAAGCACTACGCCCCAAAATGGACGATATCCGCATGTTTTACCAAAATAAACCAGTGAAGGATACTTAATTTGTACTAATCCACTTCTGCAGCACATCATAATCATATTGATGCTTCTCTTTGTCAATAACAATCACATGATTATCTGAATTAATGAATCCAGATCCAGCCAGTATAAATCCATAATAGCTTGGTTGATTACAATACACGCGATATATTGTTGGTTCGATTACAATCTTACGGATATGTTGTACATTTATCATCTGGTTACGAAAGCGAATGAATGACATGATCTATTCTATGTTACTTGGCTTTATGAGTAATCAATTTTATATTAATGAAAATCCAGCTCAACAGGGGTGGTATAGACCTGCAACTTATTCAGTGAAGAGGGAGATTGCTTGGTGCGGCGGCGGGTGGTGCGCACGGAGTTGGCAGGAACTCCCTTTTGAGGCTCTTCCATGGAGGAGTCGCTCTTGTTCCGCTTCTGAACCTGGATCGTCTCTTTCAAGTATGCGTTGTAGCCCTTGCGAATATTCTCCTCATGGGCCTCCATATAATCCAGAATCTTAGACTCCAGCGCCCACCGAAAAAAGTTCAGCTTTCCAATCGTGGTCATGAATTGCTCATGGTTGGGGATCGTAAACATGATGCGCTCGCGGCGGCAGTTCGGGTCAAAATACTGCTTCGAATATGCCTTGAGCTGGCCCTTGTAACTGAGATACACGAGGAATTCTTGACCGTTGAGGGGGTAGCGAACGAAACTCTTACGACTGTATTTGGTGACGAACCAGTCAATGATACGAAGACTGAGAGGAGCCTCACCATTCAAATAAATGAGTACTTTATCAATTTCCGGATGGTGGGCATAAAATCGCTGTAGACTGGCAATCACAAGCTCGGGCTTGCATTCGATTTTACGCTTTCGGGTTTGTGGATCACTGAGATATACATCCATGTCTGAAAAGTACATGGGGGTCGCTCTTAGGTTCCGTTGTGTCTTGATTCCTAATTTAAAAATGCGGTAGGAATAGAATGGAGCACTATAATGCAAATGCATCCATGCTTCCTAATGCAGTAGGTAGTATAGAGCCAATGCGTGGTGGCGGCGCTCCCGTGGGATTCAATCCAGATTTGTCGGTTATCCAATTGCCACCAACTGCAAATTCCATTCCCATTGTGGATATGAAGGGAGGTGATGAGACTCTGCCTATGGCTGCCGCGGCGACAGTTGTAACAGCTGCTACTGGATCTTCTAAAACTGTAAAAACTCCTACCGTTAAACCATCTGGAAAAGCCATTCGATTTATTTTATTTGATAAAGAGTTCAATGAATTTTCCACTACACCTAATGAGGCAAATAAGCCCATTCTTGCTCTTTTGGGTAACATGA
>Ga0315273_10007350_pt1 | contig 13791 bp, 10 predicted proteins | sample YL17G02_0_MG_FD_205753 | JGI IMG/M metagenome (GOLD analysis project Ga0315273, IMG submission 205753) | Sediment microbial communities from Yellowstone Lake, YNP, Wyoming, USA - YL17G02_0 | ecosystem: Environmental > Aquatic > Freshwater > Lake > Sediment | place: USA: Wyoming | collected... | reverse complement strand
GCCTGGAGCAACAGTTTTGGGAGCGCCACGGCGTCACGATTCCGCGCCAGCAGATGGTCCAGTGGGTCGAGCATCTGGCCGGCTGGCTGCGCCCGATCTACGACGCGATGTGGCGGGACCTGCTCGCCTCGGGCTACGTGCAAGTCGATGAGACCCCCGTCCGCGTGCTCGATCCGGATGTGAAGGGCCGGGCGCCGCGGGGCTATCTCTGGTTCTACGCCGCGCCCGGGGGCGATGTCCTGCTCGACTTCGATCGGCACCGGAGTCTGGCGCCGCTCCAGCTGCGGCTGAAGGGCTTCGCCGGCACGATTCAGACGGATGCCTACGCGGTGTATCAGGCGCTCGTCGATCAGGAGCCCGGCCTCACACGCATTGGGTGCCTCGCCCATGCAAGACGGCGCTTCTATGCCGCGCTGCGCGAGGACCTCTCGGAGGCGGTCTGGTTTATCACGCAGATCCGATCCCTCTACCGGATCGAACACGAGGCGCGCGACGTGCCGGCGGCCGCGCGTCAGACGCGTCGGCAGCAGTCTGCCCCCGCAATCTGGGCGGCGCTCAAGGCGAAGGCGGAGGACCTGCGGCCGACCGTGTTGCCGAAGAGTACGATGGGGAAGGCGATCAGCTACTTCCTCGACGAATACGACGCGCTGGTGGGGTATCTCCGCGACGGACGATTTGAAATCGACAACAATTTGATCGAGAACGACATTCGGCCGACGGCGGTGGGTCGCAAGCGGTGGCTCTTCATCGGGCACCCGGACGCCGGGTGGCGCAGTGCCGTCATCTACTCGCTGCTGGTCAGTTGCCGCCGACGCGGAATCAATCCGGAGACGTATCTGACCGACGTACTCCGACGACTGCCCAGCCTGAAGATCACCGAGATCAACGCGCTCCTGCCCGCGCACTGGCAACCCCCGTCAGGTGACACCGGCTAACCCTCACATACGGGCATCTCCGTATCTCTCGGCTTGGGCAGGCCGCGCGTCTTCGTGTCTTTCGGCGTCGAGCTCGGCTCGTCTCGAACGCGTGAGGGATGCACCCTGCTTACCGCTTACGTTTGATGATCGTGATCTGCTCGACTACGGTGGCCGGATCGCCCGTGTTGCCGGCGAAGACCCGCACCGCCAGCGGGTCGCCGTCGCTGTCGGCGAGCAACCCGATGACGATCTGGAGCTTGCCGTGGCGCGGGTGGCCGAGGGCCGTGGTCAGGCCGAGCTCGTCGGCCAGTCGTTTGAGGGCAAAGAGGAGTCCGAAGACCAGACCGCTGGTGGGATCGCCGGCGCGTGCGGTGTCGAGGTCGCCGCGCAGAAGGCGGCGCAGCGCGTCGATCCGGGCGAGGGGCCAGGCGGAGAGGTTGGCGAGGGTGCCGTTCTTGACTTTGCCGTCCTGGCGGAAGGACTCGCGGAGGAGGATGGCGGGCGGGGACGTGCGGTTGGGGACCGATGCGATATACATGACGACATCATATCGCAGATGTATTTATATATCAGTGCATCGTTCGCTTGTTACATGACTACACATAAGAGGCCAAACTGCAGCGAACGCACTGACGACGCAACCACTTACTCAGTTATTGAGGGGGGAAGATCCGCCCGAACGGCGGTCTGCCTGAGCGCACCACGCTGGGGTGCGTGCTGGAAGTCCCCGGCCTCATCGAAGGGCTTCATTCGGCTGCCGGCTCCCAGATTCGCCGAGGCGGACAACCCCCTCTCCGCCTCCCGGCACTGCGTGCCGCCAGACGCAGTTCGTCTTCCAGTGCACAAGCGACACGCCCGTCAATTGGCAACAGGATAGTAGGGAACGCACCGGCTGGCAAGAGATCGATAGAGACGCTCCAGCAGAGGTCTACTTTACGGGCAAGTCGTTCGAGGCCGCAGGGGGCACTCCACTCATTGTCTTGATTCACCGAAAAGCCCGGCCCCTATGCGAGACGGTTGTCGCACGGGGGCGGGCGGTCAGTCGTCGAACATGCGGATCAGCACGCGTAGCCGTCCCGTCGCCCGCGAGAAGAGGAAGTGGGGTCGACGCAATAGCCAGCAAGAATGCGATCCAAACGGGATTCATGACCTTGAAGGCCGCCTCCGTGAAGTTGTAGCTCACCGCGACGAGGAAGAACGGCAGGCCGAGGCTCCCCAGCGCCGCTCCGTGCCGAAACGTCTTGATTACATTACGGTAGCCGGATACCAGGAGGATTGCGAGAAGACCAACGCCAATCCAGCCAAGGTTCAGGTACGTCTCTATGTAGCCGTTATGCGCCTGGTTTGGATGAAAGCTGTACTTGGCCCAGAGGTAATCGAGCCGAGACCCCAACCAGAAGCTCTCGAAGCCGGTTCCGACCAACGGATTGAACTCGACGTTGAACACGTCGGCCCAGATGTCGGTTCGTCCTGTCAGTGAACGGTCCCGTCCGAGCGCGTCGAGGACCAACCCATACAGTTCCGGGAGGGCGTAACCCAAGAGCCCCAAGCAGACCAGCGTGGCCATCATGGCATGAAGCCTGGCCGGCTGCCGGTTCTTTTCTCGAATCGTGAGGAGTATCAGCAGGGCTCCCAGCGTAAAGCAGACGGCTGAGGTGACAGACTCAGCCTTCATGAACAGCCAGCACACCATGACAAGAAGTGCGCCCTGGGCAACGAGTGGCCCCACCCCGTCCGAACCGGCCCTCTCACGATAGAGATGGACGAAGCGCCAGAATGCTGCCAGACCGAACAACATGCAGAGCGCCCCGAGCCCGTTCTTGTCTGTTGCCACTCCTACGAAGAACGTCTCCCAAGACCAACTGAAGTACCCTCTGCCCATGTTCGGGTAATACTTAACGAGCAGCACCGACAGGGGAATCAGCAGGAAGCCCGTCCAGGCAAAGAGGCGCTTGACGGCCGCGGCCGGCTGGGGGTCGGTCAGAACCAGCAGCACCATCGTCAGGTTGCCCGCCGCCTTCGTCCACCGCTTCAACGCCACGAACGGAAAGTCGGACCACAGAACGCTGGCGGCACAGTAGCCGAAGAAGAGCAGTATGGGCGCATTCGCCTTCAACACGGCGGCTGTTCGGCGGCCACGTGCGAAGAGCACGAGGACACTGAGAATGATGAGAATCGTCAGGATGTTGCGATCGAGAGGACTCCCTTCGACGTACACCTCGGCTGCGTCAGGCGCCTCGAGTCGCACCCACTGCGACACCATGCGTGACGCGCCTATGAACACCCAGGTGACGGCGATCCAGAGCGCCGGAGACGTCCCAGCGGTCTTCTTCTCCTGGTCGAGGAAGTACAACCCTCCAATGATGATGGCAAAGACCACGGTCGCAATCCCAGGCGCCATCAGTCTCTCTTCGTCCGCCGACAGCTGGCGTGGCGCGCCATCTAGGCACCTTTACCGTCAAGCAGTGAGCGGTGAATGAGCTCCAGCGTCAGCAGCTTGTGTATCTCGGTGGTCCAGTTACCCGTCCCGTTCGTATGGCTTTCCACAACGGATGCAAGGGCCTTGGGTTCGACGTACTTCCGCACTGCGGCCGACCGGTCAAGCAGCATCTCGCGGACAAATGCCGACAACTCGTGGCGGTACCAGACCCGGAAATGGCAGAACTTGTGCCGCCCGAGGAAGACTCGCTCCATGTGCAGACCAGACAGCCGCCGGTCAATCGGCACCATCCATTGGGGCATTCCGTAGTCGTACGCGTACTCGGCCTTGAACGTGAACTTATGCAGGGTCCGAGCGAGGGCTGTACCGAACGCTTTCCGACCGACTGCGAGGCCGCGGTCGGTCGGCATACCCGACATCGCCGGGTCCCCGTCAGCCACAAGGCGGAGACACACCTCGTTGTCAGTGAGGCTTTCCTCAGGCGCGCGGAACACCGTGCGCACGAACTCGTTGTCGAGATATGGCGACCGGACGGAGAGCTGCGTCTGTTCGAGGGCGAGCAGTCCATAGTGGTGCCACGGAGCCTGCCGGAACACCGCGAACGATAGCGGGTGCCCTCCCACGATCCTCTCGTACGTCTCCCACGCGCACCCGATGTAGGAAGCGAACTCGCTAGTGAACAGGTCGCGACGCAAAGGGAGCGGTTTGAACGCCCGAACGCGCCGGAGAACCTCGCCGCCGTAATTCCCCGTCATCCTGACGGGCGCGATTCGGCGCGCCCGCTCGTTGACGTAGAGATCCGCTGCCCGGCTGACATCCGCGCATCCGTCCGAGAGGTACACCGTCCGCTCCGCATATGTCGGGAAGCGCGAAAGAAAGTCCTCTCCGACGGTGATCACTTCGTGTGGTTGGTTGGCCGCGTGGGCCACCAACCGGGCGACCTGAACGTCGCGAGAGTCCCGGAGCATCCCGCCAAACGTGTAACAGGGGAGCGAACGCGGCGGCGGCTTGTGCCACGCCATTATCATGCGGGTGTCCAGCCCGCCGGTCAGTGAAATGCCGATCGGCTCTGGACCCCCGAAGTACCGCGGAAGGCTCCGCGAGAACACGCTCCGAATCTCCTCGTAGTACGAATCCGGGTCGAGAAGACTCTGGTCCTCCCATTCGCGACACTGGAAGTACTTTCCCCTTGTCTCGATGCCGCCGCCCCGAAACACCCACGCCGCTGCGGTCGGCAGCAGGTTGATCCGTTCGAATACTGTTCTGTCCTCCAGCACACAGCCACATGCGACCAACTCGCCCAAGCCTCTCGAATCCGCCCGCCGCAGCTCGGGACGCACCGCGAGAATGGCTTTGGCCTCCGCGGAGAAGTAAAAGGCGTCATCCGACTCGTGGTAGTAGATGCGCTGCATTCCATAACGGTCGTTGAACAGCGTCGCCGTGCCCCGGTTCCGGTCCATCAGAACGCCGTGGAACCGTCCGTTCAGGCCGGCTGGGAACGCCGGGTCCTCCTCGTATGCACGTACGAGATATGAAGGACCGGTCTGTTCGCTCGGGAAGTCCTCATTCTTGACCTCCGGAGCGAACTCGGGTTGCGAGAACTCCTCTCCATGAAAGACCAGTACGACGTGCCTACGCTCGTCGAAGATCGGCATACCGGCCGAGAACGAGCCCCTCCGTACTGCCCACCCGATGTAGACGCCCAACGACTCGTCGACCCAGGTGCCAGTGCGGTAGTCGGGGTCGAGTCGAAGAGCCTCCACCATGCGAAGTAATTGTGGCTCCGCCCGCTCGCGCGGCATTCTGGTCACGAGACCGACGATTCCCGGCATACGCTCTCAGACTGTACTCGTCGTGCTCGTCGCATTAGTGCGCCAACGTCTGGATATGTCCCGAAGCCGTCTCAGCACCGTCTCAGGCAAGCGCTCTGCCAGTGGACGGTGGAGTCCGCAACGGAGACCGAAGCGGCCGGCTAGCGTGAGGGGAACGTAGTATCGGGGCACGTCAACGCGTCTGAAGCCGTTGTGCTGCTTGAACTCGGTCAGGCTGTCACGCTCTCTCTTCCCGTAGGCAAACTTCGCATAGACCAGGTAGGGAATGGCTCGGTCAGCGCAAGACCGCACAGCCTGCGCAATCAGCGTATTTGTCGGAGCGCTGTCTCGGTGGCGAATCATCGAAACGACCTGCATAAGCGCCGCCTGTTGATGGTGCTCGTCGCTCACCAGTTTCGCGAAGCCGATGAGCTGACCCCTCAGAAAGGCTCCGAAGAACACGCTCCGATCAAGAAAGGTGCCGTTCTCGCGGCGAACGGTCTCGAGGTCCTTCCCATAATGCCAGAATGCCTTGCCCTGTCGGACTGGCGAATCGTTGTACACGGACCAGATTCCTCGTACCAAGGCATCATCGAACGCTACCTCCCGCACCACCACCCCCTTCTTCTCGGCTCGCCGCACTATGTTCCGCGTCTTGTTGTTGATCTGCTTCGTCCACCAGTCATCGAAGGTGGACACTGGTAGCGCAGCCACGTTGTCCGTCTCCATCGGATAGTCGTGCTTCGGCACTATCTGTGAGAGACCCCGCGTGAACGTGAACAGGTCGATTCGGGCGCCGCACTCGCGAAGAGCGGCAATGAACTCGGGCGGATCGTCAAGGAACTCGTACCTTTCAGCGGCGAGACGGGCGATCCGAAGCAGCCGCCCCGTCACCGCGACTTCCTTTCCACCGACCCGGTGCAGCGTCTTCATGTCCAGTTCTCACCAATGTGAAAGACCGATGCGACCGACCCCAGAGCACGGTGACTTCCGTTCAAGAGGCCTAATTGCACGAGCGTCGGCGCCTGCTCCCTTCCACCAAGGTCGGTCCGAACTGGCGGCAGTGGTCTTCAGCAATTGGCTCGCTCTTCGGAGGCGCGTCCGTTGATTGATCCAACACAAGGCCCGCTGTCACCGGACGCCAGCTGGTCAAAAATCGACTCCATGATCGACGACGTGAGTTGGATCTCTCGATAGGGAATCGGTGGAGGCAGGTCCTTGGCAATGCAACTATAAAGTGACTCAATCAGGCAGTTCATCCCTGACTTCATGTGGAAATCACGTGCAAGAAACAGCCGCACGTTCCTTGCGACACCGGCGCAGTACTGCTTAGCGAACAGAACTGGCGGCACGAACTTCTCGACGTAGCTCGGGAACCGTCCACCTCGCAGCTTGATGAGAATCTCTTGGTCATTGTCCAGGGCGAGGCCGTTCTTTGGACCGTAGATCCGAAACTGATGGAGTGACGGGCGCATCTGGGAGGAGAAGGTGAAGAACGCGGTGGTCCGGTCCGCGTCGGAAATGATGACGCGCAACTCGTCGATGATCTCGGTTTCGCCCAGGTCTCTCAACCGCGGACTCACGAATCCGTGGGCGACAACCCGCGGGGAGTCGCCGGGCACAAACTCCGCGATTCGCGCGATCCCGTGGCTGATGATGTTGTGCAGGAGCTTCCCCGGCAGCTTCCGCACCCAGTGCTGTTTGTCGCCAAGGAGAGCCCGCGCATATCCCGAGTCACCCAGGTCGTAGCAGTAGATGCTCTCCATGTGGACAGGTACGCCGCCCAGGTACCCACGATTGACGAGGTCACGCAGCCGTCTCGCCACGTGGCTGAACTGGTCGTCGTGGCCGACCGTCAGTTTCAGACCCTTCCTCTGGGCCAGGGCGATGAGTGCCGTTGCCTCGGCGGCATGGAGCGTGAACGGCTTCTCCACGTACACGTGACAGCCGCTGTCGAGACAGAGACTGGCGATCTCGAAGTGGCTCGCCGGAGGCGTGGTTATGTGAACCACGTCGGGACGGGCCGTGCTCAGCAGTTCGCTGACGTCACTGAAGGCTCCCCTCACGCCGAACCTCTCGCACATTTGCTCGGCCATGAGCGGTTCCCGGTCGCAAACGCCGACCAGTTCGCTGCCCTTTACTCGCCGGATCTGCAACGCATGCGCGTCGGCTATCTTTCCGCACCCGACGATCGCCGCCTTAAGCATGTGTGAGCCTCTCACGGCAGCCCTCGAAGTAACGTCGCAGCCCCTCGTGGGTCGACACCTGCGGACTCCAACCCAGCCGCGTTTTCAGCTTGTCGTTACTGTAACGAGTCCTCCTCCAATAGGAGTGCCACACCCTCCGGTTGAACACCGGCGGTAGCTGCTCCTCGGACCACTCTGAGTAGCGCTCCCACAGGTAGCAGAGGAAGTAGCTCAGGGCGTGTGGAAGGTAGATCGACGTGAAGCCTCGTACATTCCGCTTGTACAGACGGAGGAATCGCCGACTCGACGGCAGATCATCATCCACGACATTGAACACCTCACCATCGACTCCGCTGGTCAGACCCGCACGAGCGATGGCGTCCGCACAGTTGTCCACGAAAGTGAACGGTATCGTGTTGGAGCCACCAAGATGCAGGAACACGCCGAACGTCCCGACGCCCACGCGCCCACTGATGGCGGCCTTGCCGGGGCCGTACACGTATCCCGGTCGCACGATCACGTACGGAATCCGATGCCTCTCACCGTATGCGGTCACGATCTCGTCCTGTTTGGTCTTCGCGAAGCAGTAAGGGTCTCCGCGCCCGGCCGGCTGCCGCTCAACCTCGCAAGACTCGTCGAGAAGCCGACGTGTGCGCTTTCCCTTGTTGGTGTAGACGCTGAACGAACTCACGTTCACGAACCGCCGCAAACATCCATGTTCGACCACCGCGTCAAGGAGATTCCGCGTCGTCACCACCGAGTTCAGGTACGCGTCCGGAAATGACTTCTCTCCCCTCCCTGCCGCCAGATGGAAGATGACCGCGACGTCTTTTGCGGCCGTCGCGCAGTCGTCACGCGATAGGAGATTGCCCCTGACGACCTCGACCGTTGCCCCTTCGCGAACGAACTCAGCGCCCTCGAGCCGGGCCAGATCGCTGGAGTGCCTGGCAAAGCAACGAATCTTGCGAAACCCGCGATCCAGGAGGTTCCGAACGAGCGCCGGGCCAATGAAGCCCGCGGCCCCGGTGACGAGAATCGCCTCATCAGGGTGAATGAATGAAACACTGCTGTCAGGTCGGTTCATATGACTTCCGACTACTCGGTCACGTACGAATCCTTGACAAGATCGATCCCGGCGGCAGCGAAAAGCCGCCCGGCATGATCACAGAGCTTTACCAAGCACACCATGAATCGCGCCTGCCCGAGCAGGGCAGTGACCGGCAACGAGACGGCGTAGAAAGCGGCTGCCACAACCGACCGAGCGATGTCGCGGGAGCCCATGTCGGGATGTTCCAGAGAGACCGTGCCACGCAACAGTGCCCTTCGGACCATGAAGCCACGTCTCCAGCGCGCTGGAGGCACCACTTCGAAGGCGACCGCCTCGTTGCACCAGATGAACACGTGCCCCTTCTCGATCATTCGGCGAAAGAAGTCCTGGTCCTCGCCTGTCCGGAACTCCGGGCGGAAGGGCGGGCCTTCCATGTCGAAGAGGCACCGTTTGAGGAGGGTATTTCCCGTGCGCCCCTTCCGCCTGTCGATCACCAGACCGGTTGGATATGTCGGCCGGTCGTAGAAGCGCCCCTTCAGAACCCACGCCGGCGGCCGCTCGTCGAAATGCGGCTTTACGGGACCCAGGACACCGTCCACACGATACGCCTGGCACGTCGTCAACAGGGTGACGAGCCACCGTGGCGATGGGAATTCGTCATCATCGATGAACGCCACGAAGTCGCCGCTAGCCTGCTCGATTGACTTGTTTCTTGCCAAGGCGATGTTCTGACGTGGCTCGACGCAATACACGATGGGAATAGGTGTTGTCTCTCTGAAGGCTGCCACGGCGGCTTCGGCGGACCGCACGTGGTCGTTGTCGGCCACGACAATCGAATAGGTGAACAGATCGTCGGTCTCCTGCCTACCGAGGTGGCACAGCAGCCGCATCAGCAACTGGGGCCGTTTGTAGGTGCAGATGCAGACTGAAATGTGCGTCATCCCGTTCGCCATCGGTGTTCCGAATCACGACACCACAGAACGCGCCGGGTGGCCGCGCCACCCCGCACGACATCTGCGACCGCCGGACCTCTGCGAACCGCCTAGCTCCCCCGCCCGAACCGCTGGCGCTCGAGCATTCCCCGCAGGCGCCGCATCTGCTCGCGTCTCCTGAACGCCACCAACTCCGGTGTAACAGGTCGCTCCTTGCCCCTCACGGCGGCGGACACGTATCCCGTCAGCAACATCAGCGCGCCGACCACGTACGGCGTCTTCGTCATCTGGTAGAACGTGCGAAACACCTCCCACAATGGGTGGCCGCCGAGCGCGTAGTCCAACGCGCCGGTGCGGAATCGCGCTGCCAGCACCCCGCGGGTCGCGGTGCCCATCTCCCGGTGATGCACGTACGTCTGCTCCGTGAACGTCCGTGTCTTCCACCCCTTCATCCGTGCGACGATCACGGCGATATGGTCGATGCCCCCGTACTCCGACAGTACGTATCCGCCAATGTCCTCGAGGCACTTCCGCCTGAAGAGTTGACACGGTCCGGCCACGTGTTCGATGCTCACGAAACGATAGTCGTAGTGGAGCGACCGGTCCTTGAAGGCCGTCCCGACGACTCCCAAGCCAGGGTCACTGGCGAGCCTGTCCAGCAGGAAGGCGAAGTAGTCCGGATCAAATGACACGTCGGCGTCGAGATTCGCGATCGCGTCGTACGTCAGGTCCTGCATGCTGTTCCAGCCGAGATTGAACGCGCGGGCCTTCGCGGCAAACGTCCGCTCGTGTCGGGCGGGCAACGTGATAATCTGAATCCAGCGATGCTGCTGAGCGTACTTCGCTACGATGTCGTCGGTGCCGTCTGTCGATCCGTCGCTCACGATCACCCATCGCAGCGGCTTGATCGTCTGAGCCACCACGGACCTGATGGTCACTTCGATGAGAGCCGCCTCATTTCGTGCCGGCGTCACGAGGACGTAGGCGGCCCGTCCTCCTCCATCCGTGTTGTCCGCTCCGCTCATCCCGGCACTTCCTCGAATCCATTCAGCAATATTGACATGGCGAGGAGCATCCACGCCTGGGACCACCGCATGTACGCCGTGCGGATCGTGCAACAACGGAGGACCCGGTAATAGAAGAAGCCACGGTCGTCCCACATGTGCCGCATGGCCCACTCAAGGACGTTGTGCGCACGCTGCAGGTTCGCGGAGTCCACATCCCGGAATGTGACCAGCGTGATGATGGTCTGGGCGACGGAGTGGATGTCGATAGGGTAGATCTTGTCGTGATAGTAGGGAGCGACATGGTCACTTCGAACGAAGTAAGCACGATAGAACTCAAAACCCCTGGCGATCTGCTCGCTGAACTCCTTCGTGTGCAGGTGACGCCCGATGTCACGGAGCGCGCACAGGTTGTAACCTGTGTGAAAATTGTCGATCCAGCCTTGTGTCTTCGCTTCTCCATAGACCCAGGCGCCATCCGTGCGCTGACGGCTGGCCGAATAGCGGGCGACACGTAGCGCAGGCTCGATGAACCTGTTCTCGCCGCTCAGTCGTGCGACACGGCTGAGGAGGGCCGCGCCGAGCAAGTTCGCGTTATGGACATGAACTCGGGTGGACGGCAGCGGATAGCTGAAACCGGCCGAGTCGCCATCGGTCCAGTAGAGCTGGTCGCGAAGGTAGGTGGCCGCGCTTACCGCCATTTCGAGACAGCTCTGGTCGTCGAACCGCTCGTGGAGGTCCAGCAGTGCGTTGGCAACGAAGGTCGTGCACACGAGATTCGGAGCACCTCTTGGCACAAGAATCGTGCGCGTCTGCCAAGGGAAGCTGTAGCCCCAGCACCAGTAGTCAGCCTCCGGCGACCGAAGTCGTACGAGAAGGTCGGTGAGGCGCCGCACGAGGGTTTGGCGCCTGCTCTCGAGCAATGGCATGCGCAGCGCAGCCGAGAGGAATAGCGCGACGGCCTTGGCGTTCTGCGTCGGAGGAACGAGCAAGAGCGGACGCACGTTGACCGGAATTCGCTTCAGCGCCTGTATCAGGGCGATGCGTCCCAACCGGGTGTTCGCCAGGGGCACTTTCGCCAAGGGGCTATTCAGGGCATCGTAGGGGTCGTACCCTCCCCAGTCTCTGGCCTCGCAGTATTCGAGCAGTTTCAGCGCCGCGGTAGCTGGTTCGGTCAATCGCCTGACTCCCTGCTACGACTCAAGAGGCCGGCCTGATGCAAGCTGGTCGATAAGGTTCAGGTATCGACACCTCATAATTTCCCACCGGATCGGCGCATACTGCTGCATCGCTCGGGCGCTCAGACTCGAGCGCAGTTCACGATCACAGTATAGCCGGACCATCTGACGCGCGAGATCGTCGGCGTCGGTCGGTGTGAAATAGGCTAGGGCATCCTCATCGAAATACTGACGGATTCCCTTCAGGCGCGACACGATAACCGGCTTGCCGCTAATGATGTATTCCGGCAGCTTGTTGGGGAACGCAAAGTCGAGGAAGACGTCGCTGCGGATGGGCAGGACACCCACGTCGGACTGCGTCAGCCATGTCGGAATCTGCCCGGCCGGCACCTGCCCGACCATCCTGACCCTCCCCTCTACCCCTCGCTCTCGGGCAAGTGCCGTCAATTCCTCCCGCTGCGGTCCGGAGCCGAGGATCCAGAGCTGAGCGCCGGACATCTCTTTCTCCGCGATAGCGAACGCTTCAATGGCGATGTCAAGACCGTAGATCCTGGTGAGGGTGCCATGGTAGATGAATACGCAGGTCGCACCAGCCCGGTCCGCGATTCCTGCGGCGGCTGACGGCTCAGCGAACTGCGTCTCGTCGGCCGAGTTCATGACGACCGTCGCCTTCGCAGAGTTTAGGCCGCGGCTGACGAGCAGATCCAGAATTGGGTCGTTGATCGTGACTACGTGATCGGCGAAGTTGAAGCTGACCCTCTCGATGAACGTCGCGAGCCGGACCATCCAGGAATCTCTGCCGACACCGTACTTCGACATGTAGAACTCGGGCGTGATCTCATGCATGTCCAAGAGCACGGTTGCCCCCATCCATCGCACGAACAGCGGCGCGAACACCAGGAAATCGGGGAGCGTGTTCACGTCGACGACGACGTACCGCTTCCGCCACGTCAGCACGTGCACTCGTACGAATGCCCACAGCAGGAAGGCCGCGTACTCGAAGAAATAGCGCGCCGGACTGCCCCGCTTCTTCCCGAGATCGAAGGTCTCGACATGCACACCGTTCCGAATGTAGGTCCTGCGTCCGTCGGACGCGCGCAACGCCAGCACGTCCACCAGGTACCCGGCCGAGACGAGTGCCTCCGCCTTTCGCCTCACGCGAGGGTCAAACTCGTAATCGCTCTGTACGACTAAGCAGACTGACTTCATATGCGGGTAGCAGAATCGGTGGCTCAACTACTGCGCTCGGTGGTCGACCCCTTGGGGTCACGCGAACGGTGGACGTCGCTGCAGAGTGGCAGCAGGTCGACGCACTTTCTCGCGGCCAGCCCGTCACCGTAGAGCGGTGGATGTGAATCTGGCGGCGCGCACCTGCGGACGGAATCGACGATCTTCGCGCTATCCGAGCCGACCAGCATATTCCAGCCGGTCTCGACTGTCTCGACCCACTCTGTCTCATCACGCAGGGTGACGCAGGGCACCTTCAGCCAGTACGCTTCCTTCTGGAGCCCACCCGAATCCGTCAGGACCAAGCGTGCGAAACTCGTGAGGGCGACCATGTCCAAATACCCGACCGGCTCGATCACGGTAACGTGTTGTTCGAGCCGGAAGCCCGAGGCGGCGATCACATTTCGAGTCCGCGGATGAAGCGGAAGCACGATGGGCTCCGTAAGCGCGTTCAAAGCTCGCAGGATCTCCTCCAATCGCACCGGGTCATCCGTGTTCTCGCTCCGATGAATGGTGGCGAGGAGATACCCGCGAGGCTCGAGTTCGAGTCGACGGAGAATCTCTGGCCGCCGCCCGTCAATGCGCTCGCGCGCCCAGTCCAGCACGTCCAACATCACGTCTCCCACGAGATGGACGTTTCGGTGAATTCCTTCTGCTTTCAGATTCGCAATGGCGGTGTCGCTGGGACACAGCAAGAGCGCGGAGAGGTGATCGGTTACCAGGCGGTTGATCTCCTCGGGCATGCGCCGATTGAAGCTGCGAAGCCCCGCTTCCACGTGGCAGATAGGGATCGAGAGCTTCGAAGCTGCCAGCGCCGCGGCAAGCGTAGAGTTCGTGTCCCCGTACACCAACACGCATTCGGGGTTCTGCGCAAGGAGGACACCCTCGAGGCCGCTGAGCATGGCGGCGGTTTGCGCACCGGGAGACCCAGAGCCGACCCCCAGATTAACGTCCGGCTCACGGAGGCCAAGCCCGTCGAAGAAGATCCCCGACATCTCGTAGTCGTAATGCTGGCCAGTGTGCACGACGATCTCTGCGTGCTCTCGAC
>Ga0315273_10007348_pt1 | contig 13794 bp, 12 predicted proteins | sample YL17G02_0_MG_FD_205753 | JGI IMG/M metagenome (GOLD analysis project Ga0315273, IMG submission 205753) | Sediment microbial communities from Yellowstone Lake, YNP, Wyoming, USA - YL17G02_0 | ecosystem: Environmental > Aquatic > Freshwater > Lake > Sediment | place: USA: Wyoming | collected... | reverse complement strand
GTCGCCGATCCCACCGGTGAAGGTGCCTCGATGAGGCGCGCTTCGGTCAGGTCGAGTACGCCCGCCCGTCCCGAGCCGGGCGCAGCCGGAGCGAGTCGACCGGCCACCTCCCACCCACTCGTCGGCGCGACGTCACGATCGGCCACCACTCCGGGGGTCCAGCGGAGACCGATGGGGAGTGACGTAGTCCAGGTCCGGCCGCGGGCAGACAGGGCGACCAAGGTCGCCCGCGCAGTCTCCATCTGCGGAGTGCGGTGATCACCGCTCACCGATCCTTCGCGGAGCAACGGGTCAGATGAGACCACGATTTGAGCGCGAATGTAGGCGCGGTCGTTGACCAGGTCCGAGATCACCTCTCCGTCGATGACCACGATGCGAAGCGAGGCAGCCACGATCCCGACGACCAATGCGCATACGGCGAGCAGGCCGACACGGCCGATGCGGCGGCGCAAGCCGAGCAGCGCCGCGACGATCGCGACCGAGCCGCACCAGAGCAACTGCTTGGACGAAGGCGCGTACGAGAGAACGTTCAGGGCGACGAAGGCACCGAGCCAGAGACACAACGCGGGAAGCAGCAATCGTACGTCGATGACTCGAGTCCTTGCGCCTTCCTCGGCGGTGCCCCGCGAAGCATCGCTCACCGCTACACGCGCACGTGGGAGCGGATCGACTCGAACTTTCGGGCACCGATGCCCGCGACCTCGCGCAACTCGTCTACCGAGGTGAAACGGCCATGTTCACTTCGCCAATCGAGAATGCGTTGAGCGAGAACGGGACCCACCCCGGGGAGTCCGTCGAGCTCCGTCAGCGTCGCCTTGTTGAGATCGACCAGTCCAGAACCCCCTGCGCCCGAGGCAGATCCGGTCGAGGCGCTGCCGCCACCACCGGCGGACGTGTCGGTGCCTTCGCCGGTACCGAAGTCGACCCGGCTTCCGTCGACGAGTGGTGCGGCCAGGTTGACCGGTCCCAGCTGATGGCCGGGTCTGACTCCCCCCGCTGAACGAAGGGCGTCGATCGCACGCGACCCAGCCGGCAGCGTGAAGACTCCGGGGTGACGCACGGGACCGACCACGTACACAACGACCACCGAACTCGCCGATGCGCCGGGCACTGGTGACGTCGTCGACAACGACGACGCGGGCGACGACGACAGGGGCGACGACGACGCGGGCAACGAGCCCGCCGTGGTGCTCGAGCTCGCGGGGGTACTGACCGGAACTCCCCCGGCGATCGTGAGCGTCGTGGTTGTCGTCCGTCCGGTCCAGTACGCATGGGCCGCAAAGGCGAGCCCGACGATCAACGCGCCGGCGACGACCCGCGAGCCCGTCCGGCCCGGATCAAGGCGTACGACGGTGGGGGGATCGGCAATGAGCGGATCACCAACTGAGCGGACCTTGATCGATGCAGCAGGCCCGTCCGGATCCGGCGAGGCAAACAGTGCTCGAAGCCGCGCGTAGACGTCGCGCCGACGGCTGCCTCGAGTCCTGAGCACGGCGAGACGCTAGGTGGGCGCGCCCCCAGGTCGGCGCGAACGGCCCGCCCCGGTGGATGAGGAGGCGGGACCGTCGGCTGTGTGTTGAGCGGCGGTGTGTGGTGAGGGGCGCTGGGGCAGGACTCGGGCTACCGCGGGGCTACGACGACCGCGACCATGCCGGGGCCGACATGAGCCCCGACCACGGCACCGACTTCGCTGATCACGATGTCGGCGTCGGGTAGCCGTTCGCGCAGCCGTGATGCAAGTGCTTCGGCACGAGCACTTGCGTCCAGATGATGAACGGCGATGTCGCACGCGCCCTCAAGCGCCTTGGCGACGGCGAGTTCCTCCAACCGAGCAAGGGCACGCGCCGAGGTTCGCACCCTCTCCAGGGGTGCCACCCGACCATCGACCAAGGAGAGCAGCGGCTTCACCATGAGCGCAGAACCCACCAAGGCCTGGGCCGCCCTGATACGACCACCACGACGGAGATACTCCAACGTGTCGACGTAGAAGAACGCGCTGGCCGCAACTGCTCGCCGCTGCACCACCTCCGCGACCGACGCCGCATCGGCACCTTCGCGTGCCGCCTTGGCGCCCGAGAGCACGGCGAAGCCCAGGCCCATTCCGATGCTGCGACTGTCCACGACTGTCACCGGGATCGGGGCCTCCCGGGCCGCCAGGATCGCTGACTCCCCGGTTCCGGACATGTCGGCGGACAGATGCGCGCTCACCACAGCGATCGCGCCGGCCTCCGCTGCGGCGCGGTAGATATCCATGAATCGTTGCGGCGTAGGGCGTGACGTGCTCACGGGGGTGTACGCCTTCAACGCGGCGGCCACGCCTCCGGGGGTGATGTCCACGCCCTCTTCGTAGGTCACCCCGCCGATCACGACCTGAACCGGGACGACCTGGATGTCGTTCGCGGCCGCCACCTCGGCTGGGAGATACGCGGTTGAATCCGTGACCAGGACGACTGACGCAGTCATCGCGGAATCACACTCACCGCGGCACCGTACTCGCGTGACTCACGAGACCGGTACGACGTTGACGACCTTGGGCGCACGCACGATGACGGTTAGCGCCGGTTGACCACCAAGAGCCGTCACCACCGGCGGCAGCGCAAGGGCCAAGTCGCGCAGCTCATCCTCGGAGATGCTCGGCGAGACCTCCAGGCGGCCTCGAACCTTCCCGGAGATCTGCACCACACACGTGACGCTTTCCTCCACCAAGAGTGCGCGGTCGACCTCAGGCCAGCCGGCGAGAGCGACCGGGGGTGCATGGCCAAGGCGGGCCCACATGTCTTCAGCGGTGTACGGCGAGACGAGAGACAACATGATCGCGACGACCTCGACGGCTTCTCGAACCGCGGGATCGGCCGGGCCACAACCGGAATCGACGGCTTTGCGGGTCGCGTTGACGAGTTCCATCATGCGAGCGACCACCACGTTGAAGCGGTAGGACTCCAGCGATCGTTGCGCCTCGTCGATCGCGTGGTGAGTCGCCTTGCGCAGCGCGGCATCCCCCCCGATGGGATCAACTCCCACCGCAGAGGTGACATCGCCCGACAGCCTCCAGGCCCTCGCCAGGAACTTCTTCGCACCAGTAGGCGACACATCCGACCAGTCGACGTCATCCTCAGGTGGGCCCGCGAACACCATGGTGAGCCGGACGGCATCGACTCCGTGGGCTACGAGTTCTTCGGCCAGTCCGACCATGTTGCCCCGCGACTTGCTCATCGCCGAACCGTCCATCACGACCATGCCCTGGTTGAGCAGGCGCGTGAACGGTTCGGTGAACTCCAACATCCCCATGTCGTGCAGGACTTTGGTGAAGAACCGGCTGTAGAGCAGGTGCAGGATCGCGTGCGTCACACCGCCGACGTACTGATCGACGGGCATCCACGTGCGGGCCTGGTCCACGTCGAAGGGGACATCGTCACGACTGGGATCGAGGAAACGAAGGAAGTACCACGAGGAATCCACGAAGGTGTCCATCGTGTCGGGGTCTCGATGCCCCTCTCCCCCGCAGCGCGGACACCGCACGTCGGCCCACTCCGCTGCGCCACCCAGGGGCGAGGTGCCCTTGGGCTGAAGGTCAAGCCCAGCCGCCGGCGGCAGGCGGACCGGAAGTTCGTCATCGGGTACCGGCACTTCGCCACACGCGTCGCAGTGAATGATCGGGATCGGCGTACCCCAATACCGCTGGCGGGAAATGAGCCAGTCCCGCAACCGGTAGTTGATCGAGGCTCGACCCAGTCCTTTCGCCTCCAGGATCTCGATCATGCGGTCGATGGCCGCGGTCTTGTCCAACCCGTCGAGCGGACCGGAGTTGACCAGGACGCCGTCGCCCGCGGTCGCCGTACCCGTGTCGTTGGGGTCGTCATCGGATGCGACGACAACGCGTACCGGCAAACCGAAGGTTCGAGCGAAGTCGAGGTCGCGCTGATCGTGAGCCGGTACGGCCATGATCGCCCCGGTTCCGTAGTCGGCGAGCACGTAGTCGCTCGCATAGATCGGGATCCGCTCGTCGCTGACCGGGTTGATCGCATGGCGCGCCAGAAAGACTCCGGTCTTCGCCCCCTCGCTAGACAACCGATCGATCTCCGAAGTCCCCTTCACCGTCTCCAGGTAGTCGAGGAACTCGGCCTCGGCAGGACTTCCGATCGCCAACTCCATGGCCAGATCGGAATCGGCCGCGACTACGAAGAACGTCGCGCCGAACAGGGTGTCGGGACGGGTGGTGAAGACAGTGACCGGGTCCTCGCGACCTTCGATGCGGAAGGAGACCTCCGCGCCGGTGGATCGGCCGATCCAGTTGCGTTGCATGTGCAACACCTTGTCCGGCCACTGTCCCTCGAGTTGTTTCATGTCGTCGAGCAGGCGGTCGGCATAGTCGGTGATCCGCAGATACCACTGGGTGAGCTTCTTCTTGGTGACCAGCGAATCGCAGCGTTCGCAGCGCCCGTTAACCACCTGCTCGTTCGCGAGCACGGTCTGATCTGTGGGACACCAGTTGACGTTGGATGCCTTGCGGTAGGCCAGACCACGTTCGAACATGCGCAGGAAGAACCACTGGTTCCACTTGTAGAACTCGGGATCGCAGGTATTGAGGACGCGATCCCAATCGAATGAGCAGGCGTACCGGCGCATCGACGCCTTCTGGACGGCGATGTTCTCGTACGTCCAGGCGGCCGGGTCGATTCCTCGCTTGATCGCGGCATTCTCGGCGGGCAACCCGAACGCGTCCCAACCGATGGGATGCATGACGTTGAAGCCGCGCTGAACCCAGTAGCGAGCAAGCACATCGCCCAGCGCGTACGCCTCGGCGTGACCCATGTGCAAGTCGCCGGACGGGTAGGGAAACATGTCGAGCACGTACTTGCGCGGGCGCTCGTCGCCGGGATCACCCGAGCGAAATGGCGCGAGTTCGTCCCACACGGGCAACCAGGTCTCCTGGATCGCAAAGACGTCGTAGGTCTCGCGGCCTTCGGCAACGTGGTTCATCGGGGGCTGGTGTCCTTCGCTGGTTCCGTCGGCGTCAGTGCTGATTCTCGTCATGGCCCGGGCACCGCGGGCACAGTACCCGATGCGGCACGTCACAAGTCGGAACCCACCTCGGTCCCCGACGGGGAGTGGTGGGGAAACTGTGGTGGGGAATCTGTGCGGGGAATCTGTGCGGGGGAGTTTGTGCTGGGACCGGCGGCGGATCAGGCCAGGGAATCAGGCGGTCGAGGTTTCGCCGTCGGGTCCGAGCCCATCCGGCGACACGTGGTGGGGCTCGTCGTTGGTCGGGCCGAGCGTCGAGGGGTGCGGCCGCGATCCGGGCCGTGGCTCGTCGCCATCGGTGGCTCGGGCGGCAGATTCGGCGTCCTTCGGGTGGGCTGTACCGGCCTCGGCCGCAGCAAGAGCCTCGCGGGTGACTTCACGGATCGGCGCGTTTGCATGCTCGGCCGGGAGTCGAGTCACGGTTCCTCGACGCAGAACCCGGCGCAGGTACATGTCTCGGTCGGCCGACTCCAACAGAGAAGTCAGATCCCCGTCGTCCCATGGCGCGAACGACGCACGACCACAACTGACGATCGGGATCCAGTCCTCGTCGGAGAACGGGGAGATGTCGCGAAGTATGACCCGCATACGAGCTTCGAGCTCGTCGGGTCGCATGCCCGTACCGAGTCCGACGATGACGAACTCATCCCCGCCCCAGCGTGCGACTACGTCCGTCTTTCGTGTGATGCGATTCAGAGCGGTGGAGATCGTCATGAGCAGTTCGTCACCGGCGTCGTGACCGAGCCGGTCGTTGACACCCTTGAGTCCGTCCACGTCGAGGAACAAGCACGACACCGCACCGCCGTCGCGGCGAGCGAGCTCGACCAGTCGCGTCGCGGTGAGGACAAGTCCACGTCGATTGAACAGATCAGTCAGGGGATCGTGGACCGACATACGTTCGGCTTCCGCCCGTGCCTCGTTCACGCGCTCCAAACCCGAACGCGTGGCGATGTTGACGACGATGGAGAGCACCGTCGCCAGGACCATCGAGAAGAACCAATGCGACCACACCTGGCGGCCGCCCACGATGATGGCGGTGGCGGCCCAGCCGATCCACAGGACGGCGAGTGTCGCCGAGAACCAGCGGCGACGCAGCAGGGCCGCACCACACGCGACAACGGCCAGTAGCACGTTGGTCGTCTGAATGGCGTCGCCAGTGACCAGGATGTGCGCGAAAGAGTTAGCCGCTGCGATCAAAATGACCAGAGCCATCAGCGGATGCGCCCAGGGCAGAGATACCGGGTGGCGCCAGGTCCGATAGGCCACGCACCCGAGGATGAGAGCCGAGGTGCCGGCGAAGGCCACCATGATTCGAGACTGGTCGGTTGGCAGGGTCATCAGATGCGCGACGGTGAGGCTCACGTAGACCAGGGCCAGGACGGCAGACACCCATGGCAACGCACGTGCCACGGGGGCGTCGAGGCGCAGTTCGCGGGAATCGACACCGTGGGCGGCGTCGACCGGCGCGGGCGCGTGGGTCCGTACTGTCACTCGGCCTACATCGGCAGGTCCATGCCGTGTCCTGAGCCCACTCCGTCGCCGCCGAGGTGCAGAACGTGAGAAGGACCCAGCCAAGAGGCCGGGCCCTTCTCACATTGGTGGAGCTGAGGGGATTCGAACCCCTGACCCCCTGCATGCCATGCAGGTGCGCTACCAGCTGCGCCACAGCCCCAAACTGTCAACCGATGGGCCCTCGCGGGCGAGGTCGAGTGTACCGACTAGCGGTCGTCGCCGATGACCGGCTCAGGCAGGGATCCGGCGTTGTACTCGGTGAGGCGCCAGCGCGCGGGGCCGGCCACATTCGTCGGGTCACCGGGCCCCGCCGTGCTGACGACGGTCGCCGCGGATTCCTCCAGCACCGACCAAGCACAGTTGGCCAATCCCCCAAGTGCCGGCCAGTACTCGATCGGTAAGCCGAGAAGGGAACCGATCGCGGCCCGGATCGCACCGCCATGCGACACCACGACAACAGTCGATTGCATCGGCGCGCTGGCCAGGGCTCGGCCAATCGCGGCCAACATCCGGGCAGCGACTTCGGAGCGACGCTCGCCATCAACCCCGGCCGCCACGTCCTCACCGGCGGCCCACGCCGACATCAGATCGCCATGACGGGACCGGATCTCCTCACCCGTGCACCCCTGCCACTGACCGCCATGGGTTTCCCGCAGATCGGCGTCGACCGACATGGGCAACCCGCTCAAGGACGCGAGCGCAACCGCTGTCTCATGGGCGCGGGACAGATCGCTGGAGACGATGAACGACGGATCCAACGCAACGAGCAAGGTGGCCGCGCGTTCGGCCTGCGCCCGTCCGATCTCGTCGAGGGATACGTCGGTCTGGCCCTGAAACCGTCCCTCGGAATTCCAGGCCGTACGACCATGGCGCCACAGAACCAGGCGTTGCCCGTTCAGCTCGCACCCCTGCTGAATTCGGGCAATGGAAGCGTCGGACAGTCCTTCCACAGTCGTTCGAGGGCGTAGTACGACCTCTCTTCGACGTGCTGAACATGGACAACGATGTCGAGGTAGTCCAGGAGGATCCAGCGGCCTTCGCGCTGGCCCTCACGGCGGAGCGGGTCCACATCGACCTCGTCCAGTGCTGCCTCGATGGCATCCGCAATCGCTCGTACTTGGCGATCGTTGTCGGCGGAGGCCAAGACGAACACGTCAGTGAGAGCCAAGTGATCGGAGACGTCGATGGCGACAATGTCAGTGGCCAACTTGTCCGATGCCGCTTGCGCTGCAATCTCAGCAAGTTCGACAGCGCGCTCGGAGGCGGTCACACAGTTCCTTTCGATCGAGGTGGCAGGTGATCGGACCAGCAACTCGGGTCTCGGCGCTGCTACCCGGAGGTGCTCGGCGACGGCGTCGCACCCGGTCCAAGGTAGTCGGCCCCCAGGACCACGGTGACGTCGGCGACCCGAACCAGCCGAGGATCGGGCAATCCGCCCAGCAGGCCGTTAGTAAGTGCCGCGTCATCGGCCGGGGTCGATCCGGAGGCCGTCGCTATCACGCTCGTCGTCGCCGGGAGATTCAACGCCCTGATCACATCACGTCCAAAAGCGATCGCTTCCGGATCGGCGCTGGAAACAAAGACCTGAGTCTCGGCAACTGGGACGCCCAGGGCGGGACCACCGTCGACATACCTCAACTTGGCGTCGTCGAGTTGCGCAGCAGCGGCCGAGACGAGCGCGCGCTGGGCAATGCCGTCGAAGACCAGCACCCGGACATTCGAAGGCGGCGGTACCGGCAACTTCACGTCACTCAACGTCGTATCGATCATGGTGTCCATCGGCAGGAAGTCGAGTCGATACTGGGTCGGATAGGTGGAGTCGACGGTGACCACCGGCAAGTTCTGCTCCGTGAGCCTTCCGGACAACGATGCATCACGCAGACGCAGCAGCATCATCGCGACCTCGTCGGGCGGAACACTGGAACGCGAGGACGCACCGAGCGAGCCGAGGATTCCCTTGATCTTCTGTGCATCGTTGGGCAGCTTCGCGAAGACACCGCGGTTGACGGTCGCAAAGCGCTTCTCTTGCGCGGACGGATTCTCGCCAGGCGCGGAGAACATGGCGTACGCCGTGGCCGCCGGGCCATCCAACACACGTGTGCCCATTGGTACGACGGCAACGGTGGTGCCGTCCGGCTGCTTCTTCGTGACAGCTGTGTCGACGGTCACGAGGACTCCACCGACGGAGTCCACCAGGGCTTCGTAGGCGAGTCGATCCAGGATCAACGTCGCGTCAACTCGGATACCCAACAGGTCCGAGACCGCACCCCCCGCGTTGTTGGGGCTTGGGAGTTTGCCGGTCTCCGCCAACGTCATCGGGCCGGCACCTGCAACGTGGACGAGCAACAGTGAGGGCGCCACGATTCCTTGCGCCGTCCCCGTGCGGCCGACGATGAGCTGCTCATTCCCAACGGCAAGTTGCTGGTCGTCGCGTAGCTGAACGAGCAGCGAGACCGCGGGCGATTCGGTCGGTGTCGGCGTTGGGGTTGCCGAAACCGTCGTCGCGGCATTGGTCGTCGGATGATCGATGCGCCACCACGAGATGGCGAGCACGAGTGCGGCCAGAACTCCGACGAAGACGACGATGCGACTGCGGGTGAGCGAACTCATGCGCGGACATCACCCGCCGCCGGGTGGCGGTAGAGGTGACGTACCTCGATGTACTCCACGACTCGGTCCGGTACGAGGTAGCGCAGCGACAATCCGTGGCGTACGCGCTCGCGGCACTGGGTCGAGGAGATCGCCAATGCCGGGACCTCCATGAAGGTCACCGACTCGGCCGGCAGTCCGGGGTTGCCCAACACGTGACCCGGTCGAGTCACTCCGACGAGGTGCGCTCGGCGCAGGACCTCTTCGTGATCGCGCCAACCCATGATCGCGGCCAACGCGTCGGCTCCGGTGATGAAGAAGAACTCCGTGCCCTCGCCTCTCCCTGCCGCTAGATCGCGCAAGGTGTCCACGGTGTAGGTCGGACCCGAGCGATCGATGTCGACCCGGCTCACGCTGAACCGTTCGTCGGTCGCGGTGGCGATCACGGTCATCTGCAGGCGGTCGGTCGTCGCGGAGATGTCGCCGGATTCCTTGTGCCAGGACTGACCGGTCGGCACGAAGACGACCTCCTCAAGATCGAATCGCGCAGCGACCTCACCGGCGGCCACGAGATGTCCGATGTGGATCGGATCAAAGGTGCCGCCCATGACGCCGATTCGAGTGGGCATATGGATGTCCTAGGCGGCGATCGAACCGGCGAAACGTGAGTTTCGACTCAGCGATCGGGGTTGAAACGGGTGACCACGAGCAGGAGGAGGAGGAACACGGCAAATGTTGCGCCGCCGAAGACAAATGGGGAGATCGTGGACTCCTCGGCCTTGGTCGTGACCCCTTCGAGAAGAACTGCCGCACTCGTGATCATTGGACGTCCCAGCCCTTCGTAGATGACTTCCAGAGAACACTTCCTGGGCACCGCTGTCTCGACACAAACTCGGCGCCACCTCTTGTGACCCTAGCCCAGCGTCACGAGCGGTCCGCCGCGAGAACCGGTGTCACTCCCGGACCTGACCGTCTCCGGTCACGACGTACGTCGTGGTCGTCAACTCCGTCAACCCCATCGGCCCTCGGGCGTGCAACTTCTGGGTCGAGATCCCGATTTCGGCCCCGAAGCCGAACTCAGCCCCATCAGTGAACCGCGTCGATGCGTTGATCATCACCACAGCTGAGTCCACTCCGGCGACAAACTCGTGAATCGTCGATTGCGAATCGGACACGATCGCCTCGGTGTGACCCGATGACCAGCGTCGGATGTGATCCACGGCGTCCTCGACGGAATCGACCACGCCGGCGGCGATGTCCAGGGAGTAGTACTCGGCGGCCCAGTCCTCGTCGGTTACCGGCGCGTACGCCGTGCCGAGCGAGCGCGCCACGATCCCGATGCGTTCGTCTCCGTGCACGGTAACTCCCGCGGCGTCAAGCGCCTTGAGCGCGCGCGGCAGGAACTCGTCGGCGACGGCCCGGTGGACGAGGAACGTTTCGGCCGCATTGCAGACGCTCACCCGCTGCACCTTGGCGTTGACGAGGATGCGCACCGCCTTGTCGAGGTCGGCATCGGCATCGATGTAGACGTGGCAGTTGCCCACACCGGTCTCGATCACGGGCACCGTGGAACCCTCCACCACGCTGCGGATCAACGATTCTCCGCCGCGTGGGATGAGCAGGTCGACGAGTCCGCGGGCCGTCATGAGGTGTTTGACCGACTCGTGGCTTGCGCCGGGTACGAGCTGAATCGCATCCACGGGGAAGCCGACCCTGCTCAACGCTTCCTGCATCGCCTCGACCAGAACCTGATTGGTGGCGTACGCCGATGACGATCCGCGGAGCAGCACTGCGTTGCCACTCTTGAGCCCCAAGACCGCCGCATCGACCGTCACATTTGGGCGGGCCTCGTAGACCATCGCGACGACACCCATCGGCACTCGGATCTGGCGTACCTCGAGCCCATTGGGCAACGTGTAGCCGCGGACCACTTCCCCGACCGGGTCGTTGATCGCCGCAACGTCGAGCACTGCATCGGCGATCGCAGCGACGCGCTTGTTGGTCAGGGTCAGCCGATCGACGACCGCCGCGTGGGTGCCCACAGCGCGCGCTGCGGCGACATCAGCGGCATTGACGGTCACGATCTTGTCCGTGTTGGCCAGCAGTGCGTCCGCGATGGCTGCGAGCGCCGCGTCCTTCTGGGCGCGTGATCGCTTGCGCAGATCACGCGCGGCGGCCTGTGCCCGCCGCGCGCAGTCGAGCACAGCCGTGCGCTCGTCAACCGGCAGTTCGGGCATGGTGCCAGGGTACGGGCACCTGCTCGAGGATCAGAACGGAGTTACGGCCGCGACTGCTGACAGGCCCAACGACGCTCCACGGCGAGCTCGCCGATGCCACGTTTCTCGGTCCATGACCTCGACCCCCACAACAGTCCACTGCGGCAGTCCGGACGTTTCGCGGTGCTCGTCCCACAGCCGCAAGGCCAAGTCGGTCACCGTGCGCGCATCCGCGCCCTCGTCCCAGTAGCGCACCTCGGCCCGGTCGTGTCCGTAACGACCGGTGAGCAAGAAAGGCCGCTCGTGGGCGAGCCGCTCGAGTCCGTGCCGGATGGCCCCTAGGTCGACGGGATCCCCTGACAGCGTGAGGGTGACGTGCCACATGGGTCCGGGCACATCGAGAGTCCGGACCGCTTCGAGGTCGGCCACCGTACCTCCCGGACCGTCCGCTCAGGGGCGCAAGATCACGAGGTCGTCGCGATGCACGACTTCTCGTTCGTACGCCGGACCAAGTTCCCGGGCCAACTCCCGCGTAGAACGGCCGAGTAGGGCGGGCAACTCTGACGAATCAAAGTTGACCAGTCCGCGGGCGACCGCGCGACCACTTTCGTCCAACAAGTCCACCGGATCTCCGGCGTCGAAATCACCCTCAACCGATCGGATCCCCGCGGGGAGTAGGGACAACCGCCGATCGACAACTGCCGCCACGGCACCTGAGTCCAGGTGCAGCGCGCCCAGTGGAGCAGATCCGTGGGCCAGCCAGAGCAATCGCGTCGTGACTCGCTTCCCGGTGGGATGGAAGTACGTCCCGAGGTCAGCCCCGCCCAAGACATCGGGTGCCGTCATCGCATGGGTGAGTACGACCGGAATTCCGGCGGCGGTGGCGATCGCGGCGGCATCGACCTTGGACTTCATGCCGCCCAGCCCGACTCCGGCCTTGCCGACACCACCGATCGTGACGCTGCCCAGGTCGGCCGGGCCGCGCACCTCACGAATCAGCGTTGCGCCGGGACGACTTGGCGGTCCGTCGTACAAACCATCGACGTCGGACAGCAGCACGAGCGCGTCGGCATGCACGAGGTGGGCGACGAGCGCGGCAAGTCGATCGTTGTCGCCGACCCGGATCTCGTCGGTCGCCACGGTGTCGTTCTCGTTGACGATCGGAACGACACCGAGCTCAAGCAACCGGTACAGCGTGCGTTGGGCGTTGCGGTAGTGCGCCCGGCGCGTGACGTCGTCGGCGGTCAGCAACACCTGTCCCACGATCACGCCGGTACGGGCGAACGAGGCGGAATAGCGGGCAAGCAACATGCCCTGACCGACACTCGCGGCGGCCTGGGCGGTGGCCAGATCTCGAGGACGCCTCGCCAGCGACAACGGGGCCAGACCACTTGCAATGGCACCCGAGGAGACGAGCACGATCTCTGCACCAGCGGCGCGGCGCGAGCAGATGGCATCGACCAGCGCGTCGACGCGATCGGAATCCAGACCACCCGCGGTCGTGGTCAGTGAGGACGATCCGACCTTGACCACGATGCGGGCGACCCGGGACAGATCGAGGCGATCCTTGCTAGCCGTCACCGTTCCAGCCGTTCGTCGCTGCCGCGGGGCCCCATATGCGGACCCGCTCCCGCGCGGATCGTGGGCTCCCAGTCGAAAACCACCGCGTTCGTCCCGGATCCGATCAGGACCGTGCACCCAGGGGTGGCCCCCAATCTGAGCAACTCGTCCTCGACACCCAGCCGCGCCAATCGATCGGCGAGATAGCCGACCGCCTCGTCGTTGCTGAAGTCGGTCTGCCGGACCCACCGAGTGGGCCGATCCCCGCTCACGATGAAGCGCGGTCCCTCGGGTGACTCGTCGCGCCGTACGGTGAACCCGATCTCGTTGACCGCGCGAGGGCGCAACTCGATTCTCGGCGCCTCGTCGATGGTTGTCGCTGCCCGGGCCGCCGAGACGAGTTCGGCCATCGCGAACGAGAACTCGCGCAACCCCTCGTGCGACACGGCGCTCACTTCGAAGACGCGCAGCCCGCGCTCCTCCAGCAAAGGCCGAACGAAGTCCGCGAGCTCGCGACCTTCGGGAACGTCGATCTTGTTCAACGCGACCAACCGCGGGCGGTCAGCGAGGCCGCCGTACGCCAGCAGCTCGGTCTCGATGACGTCGAGGTCGCTCAGTGGGTCGCGACCGGGTTCCAGGGTCGCGCAGTCGAGTACGTGAACCAGGGCTGCGCAGCGCTCGACGTGGCGCAGGAACTCCAGGCCGAGACCGCGACCCTCACTGGCCCCGGGGATGAGCCCTGGGACATCCGCGACCGTGAAGACGTTCTCCCCTGCGGTCACGACACCGAGGTTGGGCGCCAACGTGGTGAAGGGATAGTCCGCGATCTTGGGACGCGCGGCCGAGAGCGCGGCCACGAGGCTGGACTTGCCAGCGCTGGGATAACCGATCAGGC
>Ga0315273_10007346_pt1 | contig 13794 bp, 20 predicted proteins | sample YL17G02_0_MG_FD_205753 | JGI IMG/M metagenome (GOLD analysis project Ga0315273, IMG submission 205753) | Sediment microbial communities from Yellowstone Lake, YNP, Wyoming, USA - YL17G02_0 | ecosystem: Environmental > Aquatic > Freshwater > Lake > Sediment | place: USA: Wyoming | collected... | reverse complement strand
CCTGTGGAATCATCTTTAATTCTTTAGTACACCATCGGATTCTCGGTCCAGGGAGAAACCAATTCCACCGAATCAAATGCTCGAAGAATCCCCCGTTCGAGCATACATTGAGTTTCTTCCCTACTTTCTCTGCTAACCTCGGCAGTAACCAATAATTTTCCGGTAATTCTGCCCCAGTATCTGAAAACAGCATCTCAAAAACCTCACCTCGTTCCCATGCAAGAAGAGCCATTGCAGTAGAATCAGCACCACCTGAAACACAAATATAATTCATAATTTGATTTAGTATCCCCTGATCTTAACCCAGTTGGGCTTCATGCCAAAGAAATATTTTTGAGTTGGGTTAAACCACTGGTCCACCGTTAGGTGACATCGCTGACAAAGAGCAACGAGGTTTGTATCATCCATGTTTTCTGGGTTGTGGTCCAGGTGGTGAACGGTTAGTACATAGCCTGTGTTATGCTCGTTTGGATGGTTACAATGTTCACACTTCCAACCCGCGCGGTCTTTGATTCGGTGGGAGATCAAGGGCCAATTTTCAGGATAAAGGATTTGTTTTTTTTTCATCGTCCGATCCGTGGAGAATTTTTATTTTTTGAGCATGTTCAAATCTTGGGGGTAAGTTCTTCCCGATATAAAAACTGACGAAACTTCCTTTACTCCGGTAGTAACCATACCAATACGGACCATGGGGGCAGCCGGTGCAATTCTTTCCACATCTAATTAGCCTCGAAAGTAAAAAAACCTTTCCTTTGATCCTTGCTTCTATAATTTTGTCAAGGGTAGCTGGCGGGGCTAATATTTTAATTTCGGATTTTAGAAGCTTCGCATCGATATTTTGAATAATGCGCTGAATGTGTTTAGGTGTTTCTCTTTGCCTTCGGGTTGGCAGGATATGAATTTTTTGTGCCACGGCTGAATTTGACCCCTTCCTTAAAAGAGGAGTGTTAAAATCTTTAGTTCTACAAGGTTTATTTTATAACTGGCCAGTATCTGGCCAAACCTTTAATGTTTTACTCCTATAGATACTCACTTAACACATCTTTACTAGCGTATTTAAAGACTACGGCTTCGCCGTAAGAAAAAAAAAACGTGGAAAACTCGTTCACAAGCTAAACAGTTGTTTAGTAGTGTTCAATTTTGAACACTGGTAGTGATTGGGTGAAAGTTAACATAATTCTAAACAAAGGACCCTCCAAGGAGTAGCGTTACGTAAGAATAGACGCAAATTAGGAAAAGGGTGAATGTAATCCCAAACAATAATACAATGATAGCTATTTCAATCGTCCTGAAACAAGCCTTAATCATACAAAACAACCCGAAGTTTACATAATCTACATTATCAGACCTTTTTCAATACCCGCTTTTTGATATGTAAGAAACGACAAAAATCCCCTAATTCGAGATTGTTGAAATCCTGTTCAATTCTTGTTGAAAAGCAACATATCTTACTGTAATTATAGGGGCATCTGGTCTTTTCACAAAGTAGGTGCATTGTTGATTTCCTGTTTAAACACTTTAAAAATCGGGGGGTTATCCTATCCGTGGCATTGCTGGTTATTTAACCAGGGGGGGTAATGCCTTGGTTCAGATCCCCCCTAATGGTTTAAACTGCTTTTTTTGTATCGTGCTTGAACTTTCCAGACTGGTTGTAGATGGAAACTCTCTGGTCGATCGACCGTGAAATGATTTCAGGGAGATCCGGGATTACCTGGGTGCAAGCGGGCATAAGCGCATTGATTGTTTTTGTGGCAGCTTCTTTCTTTTCTCGACCGGTTTTCTTTGGGAATAATTTTTCGATCCAGAGAACGACTTGGTCAATGATAGGCATTAACGCAGTTATTAGGGCGATTATTGCAACAAAATCTGTAGCCATTTATAGTACCTCCTTTGTGTAAAAAAAAAGACGCACGTATCGCGTGTGTCTTTTTGTTTGAGACAATTAAAATAGTGTGACAACGACCCCCCCTAAATGGTGTCAGAATTCCCCTTATCTCCTGTGGATCACCTTTGCCTTTTTAGGAGCTATAGCGGGGATAGTTGGTAAATGAGTTTGCAAGCAATATTGAGACACAAAGTAATTGAACCCCGATATCGGGGGGTATACGTCTCTTGCTGCAATATTCCAGGTATCCTGGTCAGCCCAATAAAGAGTTTGCCATGCCAAAACGGCAGCTTTGAACATGTTACGGACCACTTTTTGTGCGTCCGTGTTTGGGTTGGTCGGGATAAAATGTCCCCTCATATAGTTCCTACCCTTCCAAATCGACGCGACTAGCGTGTTGTACAATTTACCCGAAGCGTCGATAGAAAGGAAAGGACCGTTAACGCGTGCCATTTTTTAAATCACCTCCTTTCTTGTCGTTATTTATTAAGATGTTAGCCTTATCGAAAGCCCTTGTCAAGGAATTTATTGCATTAGTTAATTTTTTCATTGCCCGGTCATGGATAACGAGCATCCATATTGCCACAAAAATAGGGAAGCCAAGTTCTTTTATTAGGGTGGTGCAACGGGTTAAGCTTTCCCAAAGTTGGTTTTCCATGGGGTTTCCTTATGTTGAATCAAATAGGGGAGGGGTTGACAAGCCGCGGGGGTCTCCTGCAGAAGTAGCGGGGGCTTCGACAGCTATTTCGGCTTCCGAAATAGCGTAGCCTGATGTGCCAAATAAACCTAAATTGATTGGGTGGGGGTTTAGGAGGTGGGGGAATAGGGTTTGGATACGGGTCCAGACCATTTCGGAAGAGATTAGGTTAATGCAATCGTTAGTCCCTTTGGGGCAACCTGCGCAAATATTGTTGATGCAATCGATATTCGCACGGATGTCAATAAGGCAGGGGGCTCGTCCCAGTATGTCTCCTGGTCCCGATCCCCCCCATATGATGAGTTGGTTTATTCCGGCAGCACGGCCTAGGTGCATGGGACCTGAGTCAACGCAGACCAGAAGGTCAAGGGATAGTAACACCGCTGCGGTTGATGCCCAATCACAGGGCCAGGAGGTGGTAAAGGTCCAAGGATCACGGGCGATCCATTTTGCTGGGTCGCCGACAAGGAAGACATCGCCGTTTGTTTTGTTATGCCAAAGGGTCGCAAGGTCTAATGCGGGTTGTAATTTCCAAGATGCGGTTGAGCGGGAATTACATTGAATGTGGATCCCAATTATTGGGCGGTGCTTATCGTTAATGTTAATGCCTGCTCGTGTAGCCCACGATTGCTGGTCGTCGGGGGGCATGGCGAGATGTACGGATTGTCTTACATCTTCTATTCCAATTTCTGTTCCATAAAGGCATGCTAAACCCTGCAGGCCTCCCCTAGGATCCCAAAGCTTTATATCACGGTTCAGGTTTACGTAATAGGTTTCAGGGGGGAGGTCTTTAGTCCCGTGTAAAACCAGAGGTGGGTGTGGGGTTAGGTACGGGACGATATTTGCAAAGTGGGGGTTGATGCCTGCGTAAATTTTTTTCTGAGGGTAGAGTATAGAAAATTCGAGCAAGGCCTCGAGGCCAGTGACCTGGTCCCCCATTCCGTAGCGTAGGTCAACTTTAAGGGAATTTACGAGAGAAATGGCTTCATGACGTTTTTTAATCAAAGAATAAAGTGCCTTCGAGGCGCCGCTTGGATCGCATAAAAAGGGGGTGTGACCGTGAAATAGGGCAAGAACACGGTCTATACCAGGGATGACGTTAATATCTTCATCTTCGTAATAAAAAGATATGCGGTCAAGAGGTAGATCGGGGACGTATTTTAAAATTTGGGTTCGCTTGGTGATTGTTCCTCCTGGGACCGATTTTAATACCAATCGGGTTTGATTGTCATAAAAAACAATTTGTCTACGGCTCATGTTGTTGGTTTTTTAAAACAAAATTTCCTTTCTAAAATTAGATTACCATCTAGGGGGTTACCCGCTAGCTGTAAAAGAGTATATCCGTAATGAGAGAAAAATGAAAGGGGTTCAGGGTAAGAATCAACTTCGGTTATGATTATTTTTGGGCGGTATAATGATGTTTGAAAAAGGTGCTGAATAACCAGGCGATCCATGCCTTCGATGTCGATGGAGAGGAGGTCAAAATCAACGGGGATAGAGTGGGGCTCTAAAATTAGGGGGAGGGGGGTGGAGGGGACAGTGATAGTTTCTTTGGTTTTGGTTGCCTCGTGCCAGGTTGGGAGGAGAGAGTCATTACCACCCACAGTATTTATGTATAACGTTGCGGGGGTAGTGTCAAGGGAGACGGCGAGGTTTAGGATTGTTATGTTAAGGCCCTTAAATCCGTTTTTTATAAATGGTATTCTTTGAGGGTTTGCTTCGATAAGAATACCCTGCCAGGAATTGTTAAGCAAGCCCCACGTATTAGATAGCGATCTGCCATAAGCACCGACATCGACTAACTGCTTATATTTGGGTGGGTTGTTATTGAAATACTTTTCAATAATTACTTGTTCCCCATGCTGTGAAACGTCTGGAAGTTTTATTATGGTCCTTTTTCCCCCTTACTGGGATATCAACTTGGGGGAGAAGTCGTGCCACAGGCTATCCTGAGAGCAAGAAATTCTTCATATATGCGTTAAAACCTGTTTGAAGGCCCGTTGCTTGGGTTTCCCAATAATTTTTGTCTGATTGGGGAAGTGAATACCAAGCTTGGAGGGCGGCTTTGAACTTGTTTTTATGGTCTTCCCTTGCGACTGCTAGGCTGTCGGGGAAGGAGAGCTTTGAGGTGATATGAAATCGCTCGCCTGGATCGGGGTCTGTATAGTTTTTATTTGGAACCCTTTTGAAATAGAGGAGGGTGTTTTTTATCCTTCCGTAAGCTTCCGTGCCAAATAGTGGGTGATCGAGTATTGCCATTTTTACGGTCCTTTTTTAGTGGGCTCAGGGTCTTTAATTAATTTTACACCCAGGTTTTGTTTAGTCGAAGAATTAAAATCAATGCCCAAGTGGTTGTAAAGTGCGCCTAGGTGATGGGGATATTTTTTAATTTCTTTACAAGCGGTGCAGGTGGTTTGAGTTAAAAATTTTCCTCCTTCTGATTGAGAGCATGATGGGCAGAGCTCAGAAATGATCATTTTTTTCTGAGAGCACGACGGGCACTGATAGTAAGGGCCAGTTTCCAATGGGGTAGGTAGGTGGTGAATGGTTTTGGACGAGATTTTTTTATACGGAATGCCTGTAGCTTCTGATGCGGCCTTTATTAACTTGCCCACATCTTTTTCACCTGGGAGCAAGGTTTGGCCTAGGGTGCGGAGATATTCTTTAATTTGGTGTGCCTCGAGATCAAATTTCATAAATTTCTTGTCGTTTAAGTAATACGTTAAGTAATTGATTAACCCACAGGCAACTAATAAGGGAGGCCCGTTAATGGGTTTATCGGACAGCAACCCTCTTGTTTGTCGGCAACGGTACGAGAATCTTTTATACCATCACAAGGGACATTGGGTGTACCCCAATTACAATATAAACAATATCCGGTCCCCCCCCAGCAACCACAAGTATTTACTCCGCAAGTGCAGGGGCAATTATTAACGCACGGGGGAGGGGGTGGGTCCGAACACATGGCGGGGGGGAAGGCGTCGTATACGATACCTTTCCACCACCATTTCTCCCAGCTAACATTTCCGGCACAATCGAATTTTCGCCAGTGGAGGCCAGAAGAAGATTGGTATTCCATACCCGCGCAATTTGGGTTTGTGATTTTGCAACACCAACATGGTAGACGGTTAGCCGATTGGAGGACATCAGCTTTTGTTTTGCAGTTTATTGCTAGTTGAATTGATGCGGAATTACCGCATACATCGATGGCAGTTATTGTCGGATTTTCTGTACAGTTTGGATTTGTTGCGGGGGAATGATAAGTCGGGGGGTATTCATCGGGGTTTTCAGGGTCTAAAACTAATTCGCCCCCCCCAGAGAGAGACCATTCAATGGGGGGACATCCTGATGAGTCGGGGTCTAATTCAATGGTTTGGGTTTGATTACAACCCATAACAAGGCTATCAACACCAATGGCTAGGTCAGGGCCTGTTAAACAACAACACTCCTCTTCTGGTAATATTGTAATCATACAACAACCCTTTCGGCCCTGCGAATCAGTAAAAAAAACAACGATAGGGTCCGGGCAGCCAAAGGGGTCTTCTGGGGCGGTATAAATTATTATACAAAAGGGATCCCCTCCTGGGTATTCAGGGACGGAAAGTTCACCGCAGTCGGCCCCATAAGAATAAGGGGGGACTCCGTTTTCTATGGTAATTGTGATTTCTTCGCCTGGGCAGAGGGAAGCGGAGAAGGGGGAGACTCCTAGGTCTTCGCACAAAGGGGGGGTGCGGCCAGGGTTGGCCTTTCGCCAGTCCAAGCAATCCTTCATAAAAAGGTCGTGAAAGGTTCTACTTGCGCCCGGGACATAATTCCAGTCCTGGATATAATGTTTAGAGCCTGCCGATTTGCATCGAGAAATTTGACTAGTATAATTTGGTTGCCTCATCCAACACCGGGAACAAAGATCGAATTCATTTCGCCATTCCCGTTGAATTGGGGAGGGGCCAGGGTCCGATGAATTTCGTTGGGGGGGTCTTGATTCTTTTTTTGAGAAGGTAACTATTTCAACGCCTTCGGGGAGTTTCGGCCAGTCGATCCCTTCGCTTAAAACGCGCCTGTATTGGTCCTTGAATTCAAGGGGGGGATAGAGGGTTTCTTCAAATTGGTCTGTTGGGATGTCTTGGTTTTTAACCTTTGCCATAATGGGGAGAGGGTAAAATATATTTAAAATTGTTGATTAAAAACATTTGAGTGCTTCTTGATTTTTTGGGAATGGTTCTGATAAGGGGCCATTCCATAAAGCGTAGAAATAGACGACGGCAGAATTAGTTAAAAAGTCGTCTCTGCATTCAAAAGTTAGTTCAAAAGGGGAATAAAGACTACTATTAGTTATATTGTGGGAGCCTGCAAGAAATGTTTGTCGATCGAAAATGAGGAGCTTTATGTGGAGAGTTTTAGAAACTGAAAGGCATCTAACAGGGATACCGTGGGCCATTAATTGCCATGCGGTATTGATATTTGCGCGGGAGTTTGCAGAGTGGGGTTTGGGTCTATCGAAGAGAATTTTTATATCAATACCCCTAGAATATGATTTAATAATTGCGTTAAAAACCTTGTTTGACCGCTGCCATTGTCTAGTGTCTGAGATTGAAAATACGTATTGACACGCCATGATGGTTTCTTTTGATTGGCGGATGAGATCGAGAAGGCGGCTAAAATAAGTTGTCTGATGGGGGAAGATAGGTGAGGTGGTAGAATTATTTTGGATTATTTTAACTATGCTCATTTGATCTATCCTTCTAAAGGAAGGATAACATAGCCGAGGGGTTGGTTCAAAGGGTTTTTTTAATGGGTTGATTTTTTTGTATTGAAACCTTGGAGCAAATCAAAAACATAATCGATATCTAAACCGTTAATGATCAAAAACAGGGACATCTGTAGGGCGTCAATACCCATATCTAAGATGATAGGTTGGTATGCTTGGCAAGCACGTTTTTTGTCTTGTTCTGAGAGGTAATTAATTGATGGCATATTTTTTTATCCTTTTTTTTTAAATAGGGGGAGGGTGGAAGGGGTAGAATCGTTTTGATCACAGGGCACCTTTTATGTAAAGTGATATGTAGAGAGAGCGACCGGATATGTTTTTGGGGAATCTTCTAGGGTCTATTCTATAAAATTCTTTTTGTGGTTCAGATAAGGCTTTCCATGATGCAACCGCATCTGAAAATTTCTGCTTTGCAGAACTCCAAATTCCCGAAGGGGTATGGGGGGGATAATTAATCCTGGTTAGGCATAGCTTTCCAGAATCCCGTTGGAAGTAATATTCAGCCCCACCTGGTTCTAGAAGCTGGGAGATAATTCGGGGGAGTTTGAGGGTGGCGGACGGTGACATAACGGTTGAGGTTGGGGTTATTATTTCCTGTTCGGTTGCTGTTAAAGGGAAGAGGAAAACCCCGTCGAAGGCGGAAGAAAAAAAGGGGACTGTAAGGCCCATGATGTTAGGTTGAAAAAATATTACAGATCCAAACGATTGAACTGGGAGCATTTTAAGCACACCTAAAAAATATTATAGGAGAACTGGTTGACGATCTAGCTGCGTCTGATGGGAAGGGATCGGGGAGTGGGGCGAAAGGGAATCCTTTTACCCACCTTTTAAAGCGAAAGTAGATTGATATAACCGGCCACGTGATAAGGGGGCTTGCATAATCACCCATCGCACTCACCGAGAGGTAGGGGGACGTATACGCGGCAGAGGTTAGCCAAGCGCACCAAATAATGGCGCCAGGGTGGACTTTGAAAGAAAATGCCGTGGGGTAGAGTCCGGGGAATCCGGTTGATTCAAGGGCAGATGAGGAAAGGAGTTTTCCAGGGTAAAACCACCCATTGTCGAGGTATAGGCCAAAATAGCAGGTGCCTGTTTTTCCGGTGACAATACGAATGTTGTACTCATCAAAGGATTGTTGGGTGGGGAAGATTGTTGGAGCGGCTTGGATAACGTTTGGAACAGAACAACTAGCTGGTACATCAACGACCGGTATTCGGGAGAAGAACTCACCGGGGACACAAATTGGTTTAAGTTTGTCTGGCCATGAGTCGTTGAGTTTTTTCATATTTTTATTTTAGAATAATTCCGGAGTAGCCAACGAGTGTTGCGGTGTCTGATACGTTTTTGACACGCAAATAAATAGAATTGGTTAAGTGGATTACTTCCCATGACCATCTTCCAAAGCCAAGATAACAATCGCACAGCAAGTTGTTCACACCATCGGACCAGTAAAGTTCGACAGATGAGTTGAAAAAAATATTATTCACCACCCATTCTCGCTTTAAGGCTGGGTGGATGTCTAAAAAAGCCGCTGCTTCGATCGATTGAATATCTGATATAACGTCTCCCTTTGACATGGTTTACCTCCAATTAAATAATGATAGGATAAAAAGGGGTTAAAAACAAGGAAAAAAACAAGCCGCGGGTGTCGTAAACAAACCACCCTAAATCCTTCGTTCGAGTTGCTTAAAGTATTTTTAAGGATTTTTTTTTGGCGGGGGATCAACAAGGAATGGTTATGTGTTCTGAGATTTAGCGGGGGCTTCGACAGCTATTTCGGCTTCCGAAATAGCGTAGCCTGATGCTGCAAAAAAGGCAATTTTAACTTTTTTATAGTTTAACCCATCCACAGGGATCGCCGAGGAATTGTAAAAAAGCATATCCGTTTGGTTTAGGGAACAAATGGACGGGAATAGAGGTGGGGGTTGATCTAGAGTTTAAAAAAGGGGGGATGACGAGATGACCACGAATGAGGCACGAAGGGGACGACACCCCCCCCCCTAAAGGGCAGATAGGATTAACAGAGACAATGAATTTAACAGGGGGGGGTGCCCCGTAAGGGGCAATAGGCGCCCAAGGGAACCGATGGGCGCCGTTACGGCGTTCCGGTGGCTGCTAACGTGGTCGATGAAAAGAGCAGCTGTTTTTTTTCTTGTTTTCTTTTGTGCATTCTATGAGCTTGACAAGCATGGGGGGTTGGGGGGTCCCATGCGTAGTAGGGTTTTGCCTTATTGGTGGCCCCCTGAATAAAACTGACCCCTACCTTAAAGACACATTTTGCCCACACACCCACTGGATTGTGGAAAAGCAAAATGTGGCAACCGGAAAAGGATAAAGGAAGGGGGTTTCAGGGGGCAACCATTAAGGAAAAACCGTTTCAAGCGGACAGAATTGCAAACCTGGGGGAACATAAAAAGAACGTAAAAAAGAGAAAAAAAAGGACATAAAAGGACATAAAAGGAACGTAAAAAAGAATAAATAACCGTAAGCGGATCACCCTAGCGTACGGGCTTTCGGCGTCCAGCTAGGGCGTAGATGGTGAATCAAATAGGGGAGGGGGTGACAAGCCGCGCGGATCTCCCCCAAATGACGTCCTATCACCAGGAAATGCCGTCGCTATCTACTCTTGATGCCGTCGTGATTCCCTCGGAATGCCGTCGCTATCTACTCTTGATGCCGTCGTGATTCCCTCGGAATGCCGTCGCTATCTACTCTTGATGCCGTCGTGATTCCCTCGGAATGCCGTCGCTATCAACTCTTGATGCCGTCGTGATTCCCTCGGAATGCCGTCGCTATCTACTCTTGATGCCGTCGTGATTCCCTCGGAATGCCGTCGCTATCTACTCTTGATGCCGTCGTGATTCCCTCGGAATGCCGTCGTGATCCCCTCGGAATGCAGGCGTGATCCCCTCGGAAAGGCGGCGTGAAGAGTTCGGAAAGCCGGCGTGAAGAGTTCGGAAAGCCGGCAAAGGCGTTGCTGCGATCCCAGGCAGGGTGGAGGGGGATTTCGTTTATTGAAGAACCGGTCATGCGGGTTGGTGGTTGGGCTGGTCTGGTTTATAGGGTGGATTGGCCAGTGGTAGGGGCTCGGGAGGGTCTCCTGGCGGTGGGTAGGGGTAGGGTAAGGGGGGGTATCCCCTTTTCTACCTTTTAGCAAGGGTGTAACCATCTGTTCTTACAGGTTGTTTAGTATTATTCTCTTTTTCTATCGGCGTTTTTTCCTGATTTTTTAAGGGGGCGAATTTTGTATATTTTATGTAGGGTGACCTTTTTTCATAAAAAAAGGTCAATTTGAGGCGTTTTTTGTCAATGGGTGAAAAATACTTCAATAAATTCAATGGTTTATTTATTTTTCCGAATCGTAATATGTGGTATATATCTTGCAATATATAACATATAATGGCTGAGGGTCCACGGAAACCTGAAACCGTGCGTAGAGATTGATTCACTCCGCACCCCGCGATAGAGGGTGACATCAACGAATCAAGGTATGTTTTAAGGCCCTGCCTGACGATATACCAAGGGGGGAAGTTATGACAAATACCACCGAGGATACCCAAAAAATCCGCAAAAGTATCGTTTGTACCTTTAGTAATCACGCACCGATCCGGTTTTGGGACGAGTTTGATAGTGCCGACGAGGGTAAGTACATTGATGATTATATCGGTATCCTTTGGCATCGTAACCAAGATTTCGGGCACCATGACATAGGGTATTATGTTTGCAAGAGCGGCAAAAAAATATATTTTGCCAGTTATAACAGCGGAATGGATTTTGGATCGGGTTACCCCAAAACCACAAGAATATTTCTTAAGGATATTGATGAAATCAAGGCGTATTTTGATGGGATTTTTTGTATCGATGAGTGGTATCGTGTATGTGGCAAGGTTGACGAGAATTTAATTGTGGATGGTGATTTGCTTTAAACGGAAACCGTCAATGGCTGCCCTATCGGCCACACGGGGAGATAGGAGGTTGATGTGAACTACATTCTCAAAGATATTCCTGAGGAACTTTGGAAAACCAGTAAAAAGAAAGGGATCGACATTAATAAAAGTATGAAGCAAGTTCTTTTAGAGGCGTTGGAAAAATTTGTGGGGGGCGAAGATGTCGAAAAAGACAAATCCTGAAAGAGGAGGGAAGAAAGAAAATGGCTTGCAGGTGGGAGGAGGAAATATTTAGACTTGAAGGTAAGATGGATGAGTGCGGTTGTCCAACTTGCCTATACCGCACGTTGGCGGAATGTTATGAGGAGCCAACGGGAGTATTGATTGATGAGACGGTGGCAGCAATTCGGGATGGTATGGCCATCGAATGAAAAAGAAATCAGATCCGAAAAGGGGGATTGGGATCGGGTGGAGGGGCGGGGGCGGTTGACTTGGCCAGGGAGCCAGCCCGATCGAGGAATTTTAATGGGTTAGTGGTTATCGTTAGATGGTAGGAGTTGTTAGAAAATTGTTTGAAGCCTGTGTTTAGCCAGTCTCTAAGTACTTCAACTCGGTTGTTTTGTGGATCGAGTTTGAGCGATGCCACGATGTAAAAAATCATTATCTTCTCCCTTCAAAAATTCTTTTTTGCCTTTCTTAATAGAGATTGGAAAGGCAAAAAAAATTTTAAGATGCCCTGCCACCTTTAAGACGGCATAATATTAATGCCCGTTCCAGAAGGCATGACAACCCTTTGTAACGGCTATAAAAGACGTGGGTCAAGCGGGGGTCAAACTTCAATAAAATCATAATGGGATTGTTTGTTATCCAATTAACCATCTACTTGAGATTCATTTAATTGATGTTGTGCATTTTTACACCAACTCCTGGACTGTGGTGTTAGAGGTTTGTCAAAGATAAAAATACACAAGATCATTTAAATGAATGTTTTTCAAGTAGATGTACAACCCATTTTGATTGTGTTGATGTTTGACCCCCGATTGAACCACTTGCGAAAAATGCCGTTGCGAAGGGTTGGCGTGACTTTTGGTTCGGGCCACCTTAGTCTCCGATTGCCGGCTAGGACTTGACCTCTATGGTTCATTTGATGAGGCTAAAGGGCTAGCAGGTAGTTTAAAAATACCTCGTTGGTTAGGGATAAAGGGATTTTGTGTTTTATGGCATTCACGATTTGATCACCTTTATATCCTAGTCTCCACATGATCATTCCTGTTATAAGTGATGATCTGTTCATCCCAAAAAAGCAGTGGACCAAAACTCTCATTTTTCGATTGATAAAAAATGAGCCTATAAGGGATATTTGTTGGAGGGTTTGGATGTCTGGAAGTGGGCCATCTGCGATGGGCCAGTAAATGTACGCGGTTACAAGTTTTGCAAGGGAGCCTCTATCAAATCCCCCTTCTAAATCAATGACTAAATTAAAATCGCAACGGGCTAGTAAACTGGGGCTTATGATGAAGCCTGATTGGAAAAGGTTGGGGATTATTTCTTGTGGAAAAAAAGCCGATTGAATAATACTTGTCATGGGTTATACCTCCTTTTTGATTTTTGGTGGGTAATTGGCCCACACAAAAGACGGGATCGGATATGTTGGGTGCTGGTCAACATGGATATGGTGGGGGTAGATTCTAAATCGCTCAAGGCCTGCCATGAGCAATCCCTTAATGATTAAAAAACAGTTAAAGGGAGTCTCGTTTGCAATGTCTGCGTGTGCGCCGTAAAGGGAGGGGCTGTCTTGTGATCCTTCTACCTCAACGTTATGTTGGGGGCAACGACAACCTGATGTGATTGGGTAATCGATTCCGGTGATGGTTTGAGCAAATGAGATTTTGCTCAAAAAATCATCAGTGGTGTTGTTCCGCCCACAACCACATTTACATGTAAATTTTTGCCTGAGATCGTTAAAATTTTTTTCTTCTGTTTCCATTTTTTGATTCCTCCTTTTTTATTTTTGTTGTTATATTCCCACCGCCGAAAACCGAAATACATATTCAAACCGAACAAATTAAACATGGTTCCGCATCCGGTTCTGGCCACATCTCTGTTTGAGAATCCTTGGCCTTTTTAAAATCTTCAAGGCTCCAAGTTTCATTCCATAGATATTTGTTGGGAGAAGTTATAACTGACTGCCTTTCCCATTCTTGGGCAATTGCATAAAAACTCGGATGATTGGTTAGAAGCCCCTTCCAATCCTTCTTTTTTTGGAAGAAACAACAAAAACAAGAGACATTTGAACGCCATTCATAGACGGGATTTAAGAGGCTATGTTTAGCACAGATTTCTTTAACTTCCTTCTTTCCATATCCAGCATCTACAAGGGGATAGTACGAATCAAAATGAGCATAGGAAGACCTTCCTGTTCTGATCCTTCTTGGTTCATCTGCCCTAATCCCTACCGCCATTTCTGTAATCCCATTTTTCGTTGCAAAGTAATCCTGTGGAATCATCTTTAATTCTTTAGTACACCATCGGATTCTCGGTCCAGGGAGAAACCAAT
>Ga0315273_10007345_pt1 | contig 13795 bp, 26 predicted proteins | sample YL17G02_0_MG_FD_205753 | JGI IMG/M metagenome (GOLD analysis project Ga0315273, IMG submission 205753) | Sediment microbial communities from Yellowstone Lake, YNP, Wyoming, USA - YL17G02_0 | ecosystem: Environmental > Aquatic > Freshwater > Lake > Sediment | place: USA: Wyoming | collected... | reverse complement strand
CGTGCCGCCATCAGCGAGTACTCCAACCGCTCCACCGAAGGCGATGTTCGACGCATCACCTCGGCTCGCAACATGCTGGTGGCCGACACCCGTGGCGAGGTCATCGACCTCCTCTACAAGCAGCGTCTCCCCGGTCTGTCGAAGAAGGTGATCGAGAGCGCCTACGCGATTCAGGAGCGCACCCCTCGTTACGGCGACCCCCGCACCGTCTGGGCGGCCGTGAACGGTCTGACCGAGGAGAGCCAGAAGTGCGAGAACGCGGACGAGCGCGCCGAGATCGACCGCAGCGCAGGACGCTTGCTCGAGGCTTTCGTCCCGACCTGATCGACAGGCTCACGTCGCCCCGCGCTCACCAGAGATGGTGAGTGCGGGGCTTTCGTCGTCGTGGGCATCGAGTCCACGGAAGGGGTTCACATGATCGAGTTGAATGACAGGACTCGCGTCCACGGCTTCTGGTTCTGCGGCATGGACGGAATGGACTGGCTCGCTGTCGTCATCAAGCAGGGTGACGGCGCGTGGGAGGCGATCTGGCGCTTTCGCTATCACAAGGACGACAAGCACTTCGACAGCAACGACGAGAAGCTGTGGTATCGGATCTCACCGCAGGCACCGGGTGCCGCGCTTCGCGCCGACACCGCTCCTGCGGTGCTGGTTCAGTCCATGAACAAGATCGCCGCCGAGATTTCCAAGAAGATGGAAACGAAGGTCGAGTACATTGCCGTCAACGGCGACGGGCACAAGGCGGCAGAGGCGCTGTCGAAGGCTTCCTTCGCCCAGGTGAAAAGGGTCGAGTTCGATGCATGACGATAACGACGACGACTACGTTGTTCTGGACGACGATCACATCGCTCGGATCGGCAAGGACTTCGACTGGCGCGTGTACTCCATCGTGGGCGATGAGAAGAGCCTCGTCGGCGTCTTTCGCACGCTCCGTGAGGCGAGGCGCTTCCTCGGCGTGAACGATGAATCGGCACTGGACTGAGTGGCCGATCGCCGCCGTTTCCCTGAATCCGATCAGAGGTGAACAGCGCGACTACTACGCCTTCTGCGACATCTGCGTGGTGCTTCACCACCCCACCGGCATTCGGGAGACGGTCGTGGACTGCCGGACGCGGTGCCTCACACGATGGGGCGAGCACAAGTGCATCGGTGACTTCACCTCTCTCGAGACAGAGAGGTTCGATCTGGTCGGCTGGCGCTACCTCCAGGCCGCTCGCGAGGTGCGCGGCGTGCTGGAGACGATCTGCTTCGGGGTGAAGGGCGCGCTGCCGATGGCCGTGAACCCGGCGCTCTGCCGGAAGCTGCTCTACAAGGCTGTCAGGCTGGAGGAGGGGCCGAAGCGCGACCTCTTCGACAAGGACGGCGTGTTCATGCTGCGGGAGAGGTCGCGGTGGCTCGACCTGGGTCGCTGGCGACGTGCCATGCCGCAGGCTGAACCGTTCAGCGGCCTCAAGGCCACGCCCCTGGTACGCGTCCACGAGGCGCTCGACAGGCTCCCCATCTACTCCGCCGCCCTCGGCACCGACCCGTTCTCCACCGTAAGCGAGCTACTCGACTGGCAAGAAAGGCTGCCCCCATGAAGATCAAGACCAACAAGAAGTGGCGCGAGTTCAAGCGTCGAGACGAAGTGCCACCGAAGATTCTGGCGGACCAGTTCGACTGGACCGACGAGGATCACGCGGCGCACGGCGACTACTCGGACGGCTTCATTCACTACCGGGGGTGGTGGTATCACCTCGGGGACTTCATGCGCTCAGGAGCGCCGGAAGGCTGGGACGGCGTCCGTGGCGACTCGTTCTTCTCGGGCGTGCTCATCAAGCTCTCGAGCGACGGTGAGCAGTATCAGGTCGGAACGTACTTCAGTTGAGGAGGGCGAGATGCACGAGAAGGTGATGGAACAGGTCAGGACGGACGTCCGCACGAACGGCGGTCGCATCGAGATGATCGCGAAGGAGCTTTCGATTCCGATCGCTGGCATCTTCGAGACGCTCGCGCTGCCGAGGCGCGATCGGCTTCTCGTGCTCGCCGCAATCGCCGCCGTGGAGGTGGGCTCGGATGCAGACATGCAGGCCGACGACTTCTACCTCATCGCGGCGATCGGCATGTTTCGCGATCTCATGTCGGCTGTGAAGCACGACAAGATCGACGTCTAGCCGGACCCGTCAGCGGGACGGGGGAGCAATGGGGGGTCCGCCCATTCAGCAGACACGCTCCAGGTGGGCGCAGGGGTGAACCCCCCATTGCACCCCCGTCCGCCTTGGACGGGTTCGGGAGATGAACATGCAAAAGCTGGTCGGATTGAACGGTTCAGATGCGCTGAAGGTGAAGCTCGAGAAGCTCCACGGCGGTTACAACGACTTCCCTCCTGGGTGGGTGGAGATCGGCGAGAAGGACGTGCTCAACGAGCGCACGTTCTTCCTCTACTCGCCCGAAGTCATCGAGCATCGGCAGATGTTCGCGAAGGACGAGCGCGGCATCGGCAGGGGTGCGTGCCTGACCGCGAGGCTCTACCACTTCCACGACGGCACCGGCATCGCCATGTCGGAGGACTACGACAAGAACGTCATCCGGTGGTTCCGCTTCGGCTGCGTCCACGAGTGGAGGAGCGTCACTCCGCAGGAGTGCTCGAAGAGGGGCATCTACCACGCGCCGCGCTGCTACTCGGTCTCCGAGTGCGTGAAGTGCGGTTTCGTCAAGAGCATCGACTCGTCCGACTGAGTCACTCGCGGTCGAGTGCCCCCGAGGCTGAGAGGGCCATGCGCCTGATGACCAGCAGAGGGAGCGGCCGTGGGGATGGCGCGCAGCAAACGCGGCTGCGACGACCTCATCCCGCAAGGGAGCGTGACGCCCCGGAGAGACGGGGACTACCAGGAGGAGAGAGACATGGGATCGAACACGTTCAGCAACTTCAGGAAGACCGAAGACCTCACGCCGAGTGGACGCAAGAAGGCATTCGCTGCGGCGGTCGAGCAAGCCCAGTACGACAACGGCCACGCGGGCTACACGGGTAGCATCGCCGAGAAGTCCGACCATCGGTTCATCGGAACACGCAAGACGCTCGAGGAAGCGCGAGCGTGGGCAGACGAACTCATCGATAAGGGGGACAGCCGCGTCGATGACAAGTGGGGACCGGCAGGCTGCATCGAGGTCGCAGAGCCCAAGGGGTTCCTGTTCTTCGGGTGGGCGTCGTCATGATCGGGCCGCAGTTCTTTCAGACCGGCATGGGCATGCGCTTCTTCGATGTGGACGTGCCCAACGCGGTCAAGGCGGTCGTCCGGGTTGCCGAGGCCATCGAGAAGCTCCGTCAGTCTCCGGTGGTCGCCAGCGTCGCCCCCGTGGTGCCTCGTCCGTTCATCGAGGACGAGGCCTACCGGCTTCGTGCGGCGTTGCGACTCATCGAGTGCATCGCCGACTACCCCGACCGGAACCCTGGTGAGACGGTCGTTCTGGCTCCCAAGACGAGGGAGCAGATCAACAACGCGCTGAGAGAGACTGAAAACGATGGATCCTGAAGCCTGCCTCGTTCGTGCTCGCGATGCGCTGAACGATTCAGATACGGCGGGCTGTTACGACGCCCTCGCTGACTACCTGGACTGGCGCAACCGTGGCGGGTTCGAGCCCGAGAACGGCGACCGCCGCTGCTACGACATGGCTTCTGAGGCTGATGCGCGACTCATCACGGGTCGCTGAAGGAGAGTGCGATGGCAACGAAGATCCCAGTAAACGGTGAGACAGAAGAGTTCACGATTCCCGAGACCCCCAAGCTCGAGTGGTTTCAGGGGCTCGTGGGCGGCTACGTCGAGTTCGTGAACTTCCCCGATGGGAGCGCGATCATGGTTCACGAGGAGGGACGGTTGATCGGCCTTCCTCCGAATTTCCAGGCGACCTCGCTCTGCATCCTGAAGGGCCGTCCGCAGCCCGACATGTACCCCATCGTCGGCATCGCCATCTTCTTCAGTCGTGAGGAGATGGAAGATCTGGAGAAAGAGGGCCAAGAGGAAGATCACACGGGCAAGCGGCACAACGATCCGCTCGACATCTACGGCCGCGTCGGCGGCTCCACCCCCGACGTGGACAACTGAACAGGAGGTTCCATGAAAGCAGAGAAGCAAGAGATCAAAGCCATCGTCGCCCGAGCGCTCTCCTACGTCACCAAGGGCGAAGCGCTGATCCTCGGCTCATACGAGCCCGAGGCCATCGCCGCGTTCGTGCAAGCGATCGAGGGGCTCGCTTCGTCGGCCTCCGAGGAGCAAACGGCCACGAAACTCTCGTGTCCCCACTGTGGCTGCTCCGATGACAAGAAGCTGACGTACTTCTACTCGGAGACGGCCAGCTACCGCGTCGAGAACATCGTGGGGATCGGCCCCGATGCGACGCTCAAGCGGCACATCCGAGTCCACGACGGATCCAGAACGATGAACGACGGCATCGGGAGCACCGCTGGCTACCTCCACTGTCAGGAGTGTGAGCGCGAGACGCTCATCCCCCTGTGGGTGGAGTCGTCGTTCGAGCACTACTGACCAACCAGCCACCGAGAGAAAGAGAGAGAGCCATGAAGAACGTACCGAAGAAGACCCAGAACGAGATCATCAGGTGTCAGGCCGACTACGCGGATGCGTGGTCTGCCGTCAACGACGAGCACGAGCGCGTGAAGGAGGGGATCGCCAAGCTCGTGGACAGCTTGGACGAGAAGATCGGCAAGCTGAACGTCGTGATCGGCACCCTCAACGAGTTGCGCCAGGAGGTCGTCGACTCCATTCAGGAGTTCATCGACGACAAGAGCGGCAACTGGCGCGACGGCGATCGTGGCACCGCTTACGGCGAGTGGCAGGAGCAGTGGGGCAACGAGATCGAAGAGGTCTCGGAGATCGGAGAAGTGGACATCGACCTCCCTGAGATGGCCGAGGAGCCGCTGAACGATTCGGACTACCCCAACGAGCCCGCCGTCTGATGAGCCAGAGCCCCACCTCGCGAGAGTCGTTCTACACGGGGCTCATCATGCAGATGGCGACCACGATCGGCTGGCCCGCGTTCAAGGCGCTGGTGGCGAGGCTCGAGGTCGCCAACCCCAAGGCGAACCAGCCCTCCGAGGAGAGGCCGTCTCGTGACTACGGTCGCGACGCCGTCGATGAGCCTGAGCCCGCTGCACCCGAAGCACCTCCCATCAAGAGGGGATGGGGGCGTCGGTGAGCACGGCGGCCAGAGCCCGATCGCCGCGCCCACGTCGGCGCTGTGGCGGCTCTGGCCGTCTGGACCCCCGGAGGGGCGTCCCGGAGAACGCGCGGCTCCTGGGGCAACGTCGGGGCTTGCCGAGAATGGCCGTTCTCGGCACCCACCTCGAACGCGCGTAAGTACGCGAAATCATTGAGGAATCAGGCGATCGACCAGCCCTCGTGCGAGGGCTGCTCAGATCTGCCAGAGAAGTTTTTTCGTGTGGCTCGCTCCAGGGTGGAGCGGCCACGGAGGTAGTCATGGTGAAGTCCAAGAACGCGAAGATCGCTCCCTACAGCCACGGAGGCCGCGACATGACGCGCGCCTCGCGCACCGCGAAGAAGGCCAAGACTGCTCCCTACCGCGACATGACGCGTGCCGAACGCATGCACCACCGCAAGCTCAAGAAGCCCCCCAAGCCCGCGACGCGTGCGGAGCGGCGCGTGCTCAAGGCCGCACTCGAGTGGCTGGCTCAGGGCATCTACCGCGACAACGGCGTACTCCTAACGGCGGTGTACGCGCTGCGAACGTCGATCACCGGGGAGACGGCCAAGCAGATTTTGGAGTCGTTCCCCGACGACTCGATCGAAGCTCGTCTCAAGAAGGTAGCAACATGACGAAAAGAGTCACCGTGAAGGGAACAGTCGTGGCCGCAGACCGCGACGACGACAGCCTACGTCTGTCGATGGTCGCCAACGACCTAAGCACCCTCCTTCACGCAGGCGCGTTCCTGCGGACGGTGGAGGTCTCGCTGCCGCCCGACGAGGGTGAGCGCGATCTGGCCGAGGACTCGCCGAAGTGGCAGGACGCCGGAACCGCGCGCCGGATGATCAACGATCGCATCGAGAAGCTGCGCCTCGTCGTCATCAGTCAGGACAGAGAAGGCGAATGCATCGCACACCAGATTCGCGGCGAGATCATCAGCCTCACATGGTGCATGGAGAAGTTCACGGAGCCGCCGAAGTGAAGGTCAGCCCTGAGCTTGAGAAGGCTGTCGCCGACAACGACGAAGACAAGGCGGTCGCTCTGATCGAGGCATCCTCGCTCACACGGAAGTGCGGCTCGTGCGTGGCGTGCTGCATCTACCTCGGCGTCGAGGAGATCAAGAAAGACCACGGCGTCAGGTGTGAGCACCTCGTGCGTCACAAGGGCTGCGGCATCTACGACACCCGACCGAAGCAATGCAAGAACTTCTACTGCCTGTGGAAGCTCGGGCTCGGTAGCCGAAAGGACTCACCGGAGGAGATCGGCGTGATCTTCGATGCCTACGAGAAGAACGGGCAGCCCGTGCTTCGTGCAGCCGAGACGCGCGAGGGAGCCATGAGCCCTGGAACGCGAGGGTGGGCCTTCGCTCAGAAGCTCATGGTCGGCCATGCGGCCAGCATTCTCCATGTGATGCGGAAGGACGGATCGAGGTCGATCTACACCCGCTGAACGGTTCAGCGTTGAGTTGCTTCTCGCGCGTGGCCGAACGCCGACAGGACAAGCGGCCCAGCGAAGGCCCCTGCCGTCGCCCCGAGTGCCGTCTTGGGAGTCGATCCGGTCTTCTTGTGGACGTACCAGCCGAGGCCTACGGCTCCCAGGACCGAGAGTCCTTTCGAGATCATCATCCCGTATCCGCACCCGAGTTCGGTACAGGGTGTGACCGGGAACCACGTCTGCTGGAAGGTGTAGGCCGGGTCGAACCAGATCGGGAGCACGCTGATTCGCCACGTCCCTTCTGGGAGCCAGTTCGGATCTCCAGGCTCGGGGACCACCGGATCGGTGGCGAGGGCATGAAGCGATCGGCGGGACAACGAGGTCATGCCGACAGTCTAGCAAGAAAGGGATGAAAGTGACCAACGACGACGAGTTCAAGAGAAAAATGATCGATGAGGTGGCTAAGGAGGCCTTCGGGACCACCAGGACCGAGGCCTTGCGAGACGGCAAGTGCGTTGGCTGTGGAACCACTCGGCTCATCTTCCGCGACATCCCGAGCCAGCAGGAGTTCCATCTCACTGCGCTTTGCCAGAAGTGCCAGGACGCCGTTTTCGGAACGGGGGACGAGTGATGTTTGCAGACATTCCGCTCTGGCTCTTGCCGATCGAGATGCAGGAACGCCTTCGCAACGTCGAACGCAGGAAAGCCCTCGCGATCAAGGTCGCACTCGAGTCAACGCCCATCCAGAAGTGGACACCAGACCTGAAGTGGGCTCCGTTTCTTCAGATCGACGGCGACAGCTACGAGTACTCCCCGCTGTTCGACGTGCCGCCGTGTGATCTGATGGACAGAGATCCGTCGAAGTGGGTCCGACGCGGAGACTGGGGCTATCGCAACGTCACGCTGCCCAAGGGCGAGTCGATGCGAACGTGCCTCGGAGCGAAGCCCGGTCACGTCTGCTTCACGACCGACATCGTGATCCCCGCGCTCTGGCAGCACGGGCCTGAGTACGTCTGGATGAGCCACACGCCGTTCGAGGCGTTGTCGCAGCGTCCGGGGATCAGGAAGGCGCGAGGGCGCGTCCTGGTCGGCGGGCTGGGCATGGGCTGGGCTCTGCGTCAGTTGGCCCTGCGTCCCAACGTCACTCGGTTGGCGGTCGTGGAGCGTGATTCGTCGCTGCTCGATTGGTTTGGACTGGATCTCGTCAAGAAAATCTGCAAGGAGTCGAATCGCCAGATCGACGTGATCACGGACGACGCTTACAAGGCCGCCGATCGCCACTTCAAGGACTTCGACTCGTTCATCTACGACATCTGGCCGATGTACGGCACAGCCCGCACCGACTACAAGTGGCAGATCCTCTCGCAGAGGGCGAAGGAAGCGAAGAAGGTCGCGTGGGCATGGGGAGCGTCTGGTGCTCCCAAGAGAGATGACTGACGATGAGCAACTCGATCGATGAAAACCTCAACCCTCCTCCTTCTGGATCGGTCGTAGACCACGACTACCTCACGCAGGACATCGAGGTCGCGCTCAGGATCGCGGTGCAAGCGAAGATCGAATCCATCGCTCTGGCGAGAGGTGTCGGGCGTCGCAAGGCCGCGATGATCGTGCTCGCAGAGCTTCAGAGAGAGGAGTGGCGATGACCAAGCTGAACGGTTCAGGGCACATCATGGTCGGCAAGACCAAGTGGCTCGAAGCCTTCGACCTGATGGTCACTGGCGAAGACGAAGACGGCAACGCCACCTCTCTCACCGAGGGTCCGTTCCGCTCGCGAGAGATGGCGGCGAAGTTCGCGAAGGCGAAGTACCGAGGGTTCGAGCACTCGACCCTCATCACGTTCGTGGAGGAACGCTGGGCTCGATTCAAGGGGCTCCCGCGAAAGAAGCCCGTGAAGAAAGCCAAGAGCAAGCCGAAAAAGGCTTGACGAGAACTACGCGTCCCCGTAGTGGGGTCGCTTGGAGGTGCCTGTGGACAACGAAACCGAGAACATGAAGACAGCAGTCGAAGATAGCAAGCCCGAGCCCAAGGTGAAGAAGCTCAAGGTCATCAAGGACGAGAACGGCGTGCCGTTCGACGGCAACACCGAGACGCGCTGGAAGTTCGACCCGGACGATCTGATGATCATCGGGCTGGACAACCTGCCCACGACCGACGAGGCGTTGCTCGAGGACGGAGCCACCACCAAGATCGACGAGCGTCAGGTGGCGAGCGTCGGCCGCGACGGCGTGCTGGTGGACGTGATGATCGTCGCCAAGGACATCGACGGGACGCTTCGCCCGGTGGTCGTGGACGGTCGTCACCGCACCCGCTGGGCTCGCCGCGCGAACACGCTCAAGCTCCACGGGACGGGCAAGAGCAAGGTGTTCGTGCATGCCCGCTGCGTCGAGTCCGACACCACGGACGAGATGCTGCGTGTGGAGAAGCACACGCTCAACTACGTCCGCGCGAACCGCAACATCATGGCGCAGGCTCAGGCGGCGAAGGAGCTTCACGATGCGGGGCGCAAGAGCGCGGACATCGCGCTCGACCTCGGCGTGAGTGTCGGCACCATCGAGAACTTCGTGGCCCTCGCGGGTGGCACGAAGCAGCTCGTGGACGCCGTGAACAAGGGCGCGATGCCCGTCAGCGCCGCCTACAAGCTGGCGAAGCTGGCCCCCGAGAAGCAGGCAGAGAGCGTCAAGCAGACGCTCGCGCTCGCCAAGGCCGAGCCCAAGGGCAAGACCAAGGTGAGTCACGCGAACGCGGCGAAGAACCGCGCGAAGGGCAAGGAGGACGCCACTCCCCGTCCCGGCATCGGCAAGCTGCGGAAGATCTTCAACGCGGCGAAGGGCGACGAGAAGGTGCTCGACTCGTTGAGCGAGTGCGAGCCGATCGACTTCATCCGATGGCTCCTCGGCGAAGTGAGCGAGCGCGTGCTCCCGCCCGCGATCAAGGAAGTGCTCAAGGCGCGGAAGAAGAAGTCCGCCGCCCCGGCAGAGTGACGCGTGCTCATCTGCCTTCAAGTCGGCGGCAAGCGGCTAGATCTCATCTTCGAGGCACAGCCGCGAGCAGGCGATATCATTCGGCTTCCGGCTAGCTCTCTCGATCGAGAGGGTGCCGACGTGGAGGTTGTCATCGAGAGCTTGCACCCAACCTGGAATCCGGGTGAAGATGGAGCCCTCGTGCCAACCTACAAGGCCAACGTCAAGACATGAGGGCAGCAGACTTCAACTCTGTGCCGTCGAAAAAGAGCGCAAGGGGGGCGCGCAGACACGCGCTCCCCGTGCTCCCGGCCTCAGTCGAAGTCTTCTCGTGTCGCCCACTCAACGGGGCGCGCATCTCGCGGTCAGCCTGCGCGAAGATGGCCGAGAATCCTCCTAGTATCGGACCATGCGGCAAGTGCTTCGTGGGCCGAAGTCACATGCGCGGTCGATTGCCGGGTACATGGCCTGACGGGGAACTACTTCAGTTCCTCGTCATTCATGTACCCGGATCCCGCCACTGATCTGAATCGTTCCGAATCTGCAAGCCGTCCTCGACCCGTGTAGCAACACGCGGCTGAGAACGAAAGCGACGGTCTATCGTCCGTGGGGTTGCCACGGGACGGTAGAGTCGAGGACGGCTTGGAGGTTCGAGATGAACGAGAGCGAGATCCAGTGATCAACGTCTACACGGCGATGTGCCTGATGCTCTGCGCGTCGATGGACGCGCGGTGTGTTGGCTACGAGCGGAGGCACGACGAGTGCGTCTGCGTCGATAACCAGAAGTTCTATGTTCCACGCGCCCTGAACCTCGAGGACTGAATGACCGAACCCATCAAGCTCACTCTCGAAAAGTGCCAGCAGATCTGCACTGACTTTCGTCTGACGACCAAGGCAGACGGCAAGAAGGGCTGCCTCCGACTCATCGGTCAGGAGATGTGCGGCCTACCATCGCACTTCCTGTGCGAGTTGGTTCGCCACAAGCAGGGCATCGCTCGCAAGGAGATGCTCAAGCAGTCGGCGCTGTCCGTGTCGCGCGTGGGAGCCCTGGAACGCTGCCCACGGGCCTTTCACTTCCACTACCACCATCAGATCGAACCGGAGGTGCAGGCCGCCTGGAAGCGCATGGGCGACGCCTGGGGCGTGGCGCGGGCGCGTCTGGACGTGGGGCTGGACGTGGACGTGGAGGTGGGCCTGCGGGCCGACCTGTTGCCCTACGAGGCCGCCAAGGTGCTCGCTGCGATCCGCCTCTACCGCCACAAGTGGGTCGGGGACTTCGTGGGCTACCACCCCGGCGAAGTCGATTGCGAGACAGAGGTGCTGTTCGAGAGCAACGGCTACCACTGGCTCGGATACCTCGACGTGGCGTCCAAGGACCGCCAGAAGATCTGGGAGTGGAAGTTCGCGGTCACCGACTACGACATGCTCGCCATCGCACGACAGGCGAGCATGTACCTCACCGGCATGCCCGAGGCGCGCGAGTTCACGCTCGCCGTGCTTCGCAAGCCGCAACAGCGCCCAGGCAAGACGGAGACACCGCTCGAGTTCGAGAACCGCATCGCAGCAGAGATGATCAAGGCCCCGGAAGAGTGGGTGAAGAAGTTCACCTTCACGCGCGATCAGTTGGACACCGAAGGCGTGATGCGCGACACGGCTGAATCGTTCAGGCACGGGTTTGCAGCGGGTGTCGCTTCGGGCTGGGCACCCCACTACTCCGGGTGCAACGACTGCGACTACCGCTCGATCTGCTCAGAGTTCATCGGCAAGAGCACGGAACTGCTCGTGCAGGCGAAGAAGAAGCCGCTATCAACTGAAACCCCTTGAGCGGTGCGAGCCGTAAGAATCTGAATACCGTTGGTAGGTGCGAGCCGTAAGCCATTGAAATCCTTGTTCGTGTGCGAGCCATACCACGCTGCAACCCCAGGAATCATGCGTGCTGTTCGCCATCTGAAAACCAAGGTCTGATGCGCGCCGACTTGCTTTGAATCCCGACCAACACAGCGCGCCGCGTTCAAATGAAAACCGATGCACCGTGTGTATGGGCATGGAGTGACACTACACCGGGTGGACAACACCACCTCTGGTGGCTCGCTCCAGTAGGGGCACCAAGCCCCTTGTTTTAGGCTCAATCGTGAGATTTAGACTTGCGTCCACCATTGCGGTGTGCGTAGGGTGTCCGTCCCTGTCGCTGCCGGGGTTGGGTGCCTCGGTATCCGTTGGCGGCTGGGAAAGCGGAGGTGACTGATGGCATTTACGAAGAAGTTCACGGAGGATCCCCTTCGGAACCGGGTGTACCTGTTGGTGCATTCGGAACCGAAGGTCGGCAAGACGCACATGGTTCTCGACCTTGTGCGAGAGCACGGCGACTTCGTCGTGCTTTTCTCGTTTGACGAGGGCACGTTCGAGGTCCGCAAGTCGCCCGAGGTGTTCGAGGGCAAGCTCGCGATTGCGAAGCCGACCTCGCTCAAGCAACTGCGCGACGACATGCACGAGGGCGCCGTCTTCATCGAGCGATTGGTGAAGGCTGGCATCCCTCGCTGGCGCATCTGGGCCGTGATCGACACGGTCACTCACATGCAGAACCGACTGATGACCGAGGCGCGGCAGATCAACGTGAAGAACCCGGACGCACGCGACATCCGTCGCGACTTCGTCCGTGACGCCACCACCGAGGTCGACTTCAACATCAACCTCGCGCACATGAGCGAGGTTGCCAACTACCTCTCGTCGCTCCCGTGCAACGTGGTCGTGAACTCCCTCTCGAAAGAGGAGTACGTCGAGCGCAAGAAGACCGGCAAGGTGCTTCCTGCGATCACCGGACAGAGCGCGCTCAGGTTCACGGGTGACGCGGACGCCATCCTCTACCTCAACAGGAATGACGCTGGGGAGCGGTGGCTCGAGTGCGATGCGGAGACGGGTGGCGACCGCTCAGGCATGCTCTCCAAGAGAGAGCCCGCGAACCTCAAGACCGTGGCGATCAAGATGATCGGTCGCGATCCGCAGGCTTCGGCAGACACGCTCCAGGTGGATAGCGCCACCAACGAAGAGGCCCCGGCGATCCCCGCCGAGGCCTCTTCTTCTTGAACCAGTTCCCGAACAACAACGAGCAGGAGACAGCGAGCATGGCAGGAAACAACGGATCGAACAACGCTCCCGGTGATGGCTGGGAGATCGATGACAACCTGGACGACGTCCAGACGCGGAAGGACGTCCCTCCGGGGCGCTGGTTGACGCGGGTCGTCGGCATGGAGAAGAAGGCCACCAAGTCCGGTGACAAGGACTACTTCAACCTCTGCTTCGAGATCATCGACTGCGAGAAGGCCGAAGAAGAGGCGGTCATCGGCGGCAAGGTCTGGGACATCTTCAACGTGAACCAAGCGGCGCTCTGGAAGCTGAAGGCGCTCATCAGCGCGTGCGGCTTCGACGCGACGGGCAGCCGCATCCCGAACCTCACGGACTGCGAGGTCATCCTCGACACGTTCGAGGACGACTACAACGGCAACAAGTCGATCAAGACGAAGCGGTACAAGGATCCGTCCAAGGAGACGTGGACCGGCCTCCACGAGACACGCGATGCCTCCGGGGCCACGTCGAGCACCGACAAGGCGGCGGGCACCGACAAGGCCAAGGCACCGGCCGCTCCCGCCAAGGGGCCGCTCGCGGGCAAGAAGCTCGCGAGCAACGTGAAGCCGCCCGCTGGCGGCGCCAAGAAGGGCGACGACGAGGTCGAGATCTGAACCCCGCGCCGCTCCCACCGGGGCGGCACATGAGCTAGACTCGGCGAACCCCCTACTGCTCCCCTGTTCCACGGCGCTCGGTCGGTCCTGTTCGGTGTACCAAGTGCGGGCTACGTCTTCACCCCCCTGACGCCCCGCGACCCGTCGCACTGAATCGTTCTGATCCAGCACTCACCCGTGGGACGGGGGAGCAGTGGGGGGTTCGCCATCTTCTCAGAAGGGAGGGAAGATGGATCTCACAGACCTCGAAGGCGCGTATTCCAAGTGGCTGCACGTCGGCCAAGACCCGCTACTCGTTCGCACGCTCTACGCCCTCATCATCGCAAACCGCTTCGACTCCGAGCCGGTGTGGACGCTCCTCGTTGCCCCATCAGGCAGCGGCAAGACGGCGCTCCTGGGTTCGCTGGCAGGTAGCGATACGACGGTGATGGTTTCAACACTTACCCCGAATGCGCTGGCATCCGGCTA